>JACCEE011148249.1_pt1 | contig 55221 bp, 69 predicted proteins | sample 7449931 | NCBI WGS metagenome assembly JACCEE01 (sample SAMN15323457, study PRJNA562643) | freshwater metagenome | isolation source: river surface water | place: USA:Blue River Watershed | collected 2017-08-19 | reverse complement strand
TAACAAAGGGGATTTGTTGTTTGTGATTGACCCGCGCCCGTTTAAAGCCCAGCTTAATTATGCGCAGGCGGAATTAGAAAAAGCACAAGTGCGGCGCGAACTGGCAAAAAATGATTTAACCCGTGCAGAAAATTTGTTTAAGGCGAAAGCGATTGCGGCTGAAGAATATGATGCGCGGCAAAAAGGGCTACGCGAAGCTCAAGCAACTATTGCTTCTGCGGCTGCGCAAGTGGCAAGTGCGCAGTTAAATTTAGATTATACTCAAATCCGTGCCCCGATTAGTGGACGCATCAGTCGTGAGTTACTCACAGTGGGTAATTTAGTAAATGGCAGTGGCAATGATGCAACGCGCTTGGCAACTTTGGTATCTACTGATCCTGTGTATGTGTCGGTAGATGTTGATGAACGCGCAATTCTTAATTATCGGCGAAGCTTGCAACAAGGTCAACTACAAGGGGCGCAGGTTGAGTTAGCGTTGAGTGATGAAAGCGATTTTCCGCATTTGGGTTATTTAGACTATATTGCACCTAGCGAAAATCCTGCTACGGGAACTATTAATATTCGCGCCACGTTTAGTAATGTTGATGAGTTACTCAGTCCGGGGTTTTTTGCGCGGATTCGGTTGCGTAGTCAACAAGTGTATGCGGCTTTGTTATTACCGGAACGTGCGATTGCGACCGATCAAGCGGAGCGTTTTGTGTGGGTGGTAACGCAAAAGCATACTGTAGAACGCCGCAAAGTGAGCTTGGGAAAAAAAATCGCTGATTTGCGTGTGATTCAACAAGGTCTGCACAGCGATGACTGGGTTGTAATTGAAGGCGGGATGAAGTTAAAGCAAGATAATCTGATTGTGCCTGAGAAAATTGTGCTGTCTGCGTTAAAGCAAGGCAGGTCGTTATGAACCGTTTGATTCATTTTTTTATCGACCGCCCGATTTTTGCATCGGTATTGTCTATTCTGATTGTATTGGTTGGGAGTCTTGCGCTGATTAAATTACCGATTGCGCAATACCCGGAAATTGCGCCGCCAACGGTGGTGGTGAGTGCCAATTATCCGGGGGCGAATGCTAAAGTTGTTGCTGAAACGGTGGCTACGCCGATTGAGCAAGAGGTTAACGGCGTTGAAGATATGTTATATATGTCGTCGCAATCGACTAACAGCGGGACGATGGCGTTGACGATTACTTTTAGACCGGGGACAAATCTGGATAAGGCGCAGGTGTTAGTACAAAATCGTGTTGCGCTGGCCGATCCTAAATTACCGGAAGAGGTGCGGCGGCAAGGAATCAGTGTTAAAAAACGCAGCCCTGATTTGAGCTTGGTAGTGAATTTAGTGTCGCCGGATAAGCGCTATGACAGTGTTTATTTAAGCAATTATGCGTTGCTACAAATTAAAGATACGTTGGCGCGGCTACCGGGGGTAGGGGATATTTTTCTACTCGGTGGCAGGGATTATAGTATGCGGCTGTGGTTAAACCCTGAAAAAATTGCCGCCCAGCAGTTGACCGCGCGCGATGTGATTAATGCTGTGCGTGAGCAAAATGTTCAAGTGGCCGCCGGTGTGGTTGGACAACCGCCGGGTGCAATGAAAACGGATTTTCAATATACGGTGACCACGCAAGGACGGTTGTTGGAACCGGAGCAATTTGCCAATATTGTGATTAAGCAAAGCGATAAAGGCGAAGTTGTGTATTTAAAAGATGTCGCACGCATTGAATTGGGCGCAAAAGATTATAATTCGCGCTTATTTTTAGATGGAAATGATACGGTTGGGATAGCGGTATTCCAGTTGCCCGGTTCAAATGCGTTGGAAACTAAACAAGCGATTGTGGCGGCGATGGAAAAACTGAAAAGCCATTTTCCACAAGGCTTGGATTATTTGCTGGTGTATGACACGGTGGTGTTTGTTCAGCAGTCCATTGATGCGGTCGTGAAAACTTTGTTTGAGGCGTTGCTGCTGGTGGTGTTGGTGGTGGTGGTGTTTTTACAAAACTGGCGGGCGACTATTATCCCGTTGCTTGCGGTTCCGGTGTCGTTAATCGGTACGTTTGCGGTGATGGCAGCGATGGGGTTATCGCTGAATACGTTGTCGTTGTTTGGCTTGGTGCTGGCTATTGGTATCGTGGTTGATGATGCGATTGTGGTAGTGGAAAATGTCGAACGCCATATTAACTTAGGCTTGTCGGCAAAAGCTGCAACGCGTCAAGCGATGCAGGAAGTAGTCGGGCCGATTATTGCCACATCTTTGGTTTTAGTGGCGGTGTTTGTGCCAACTGCGTTTATTAGCGGGGTTTCTGGCGCATTTTATAAACAGTTCGCGTTAACTATTGCTGTATCGACCGTGATTTCTGCGTTTAATTCTTTAACTTTAAGTCCGGCATTGTGTGCATTGTTACTAGACCGTGCGCATCATCAGCAAGACAGTTTTACACGGTTATTGGAAAAATTATTGGGCTGGTTTTTCCGCCGTTTTAATCGTGTGTTTGCGCATTTTAGCCAAAGTTACGCATATTTAGTTGCACGATTAATTCGTATGACTGCGGTGATTTTGTTGTTGTATGCGGGGTTAAATGGGCTAAATTGGCTAGTATTTGCAAAAGTTCCCACAGGTTTTATTCCGCAACAGGATCAAGGCTATTTAATTTTATATGCACAATTACCCGATGCCGCCGCTGTTAATCGTTCCGAAGAAGTTGTTCAGCAAGCCACCCAAATTGTGCTAAAAACTGAGGGGGTTGCTCATGTTAACGCTTATGCAGGATGGTCGGTATTAACCGGTGCAAGTCAGTCAAATGTGGCGACTTTATTTGTGCGCTTAAAAGAATTTAAGCAACGCCAAGGGCATCCTGAATTATATGCTGAAAATTTGGTAAAAACCCTCGGACAAAAATTGGCGCAGATTCCGAATGCGCATATCAAAGTATTCGCGCCTCCGCCAGTGCGTGGTATGAGTTCAGTCGGGGGCTTTAAAGTACAAATTCAAGACCGTTCTAATGCCGGTATTGCGCAATTGCAACAGGTCAACAGCGAGTTTATCGCCAAAGGTAATCAGCAGCCCGGCTTGGTCGGTTTATTTAGTACCTTTCGTGCGGATGTTCCACAGTTGTTTGTTGAGGTAGACCGTATTCGTGCAAAAGCCATGAAAGTGCATTTAAGTGATGTGTTTGATACATTGCAAATTTATTTAGGCTCGCTGTATGTTAATGATTTCAATAACTTTGGTCGTATTTACCAAGTTGTTGCACAAGCTGATAGTGCGTTTCGGATGCAGGCGGATGATATTCTTAAGCTGAAAACGCGCACCCTAAACGGTGATATAGTGCCGTTGGCGACGTTAGTAAAAGTGCAAACCATCACAGGTCCTGACAAAATCACCCGTTATAATATGTATCCGGCCGCAGAAATTAATGGAGGTACTTTACCCGGAGTCAGTTCAGGGCAGGCGATTGATTTAATGACAAATTTGCTACAACGTGAATTACCGCCCGGTTTTGATTTTGAATGGACAGAGCTAAGTTTACAACAAGTGTTAGCCGGAGATGTGGCATTATTAGTCTTTCCATTAAGCGTTGTATTTGTGTTTTTAGTATTAGCTGCACAATATGAAAGCTGGTCATTACCGTTAACAGTTATTTTAATTGTGCCGATGTGTATTTTATCCTCGATGATTGGCGTGTGGTTAAGCGGCATGGATAATAATATTTTTACCCAAATCGGTTTTATCGTGCTGGTTGGATTAGCCAGTAAAAATGCAATTTTGATTGTTGAGTTTGCTAAACAGCGACAACAACAAGGGCTCAATCAGTTTGAGGCTGTGGTGGATGCGGCAAAAATTCGCCTACGCCCAATTTTAATGACTTCGTTTGCCTTTATTCTCGGTGTGTTTCCGTTGGTGATTGCTCAAGGTGCAGGAGCTGAATCGCGGCGGATTTTAGGTACGGCAGTGTTTAGCGGCATGATTGGTGTTACGTTTTTCGGACTGTTATTGACACCGGTGTTTTATGTGGCAATTCAAGGCTGGGTACAGCGTAAAGCACTTAAACCAGTGACATTGGAGAAAAAACCATGAGGCAGGTTTTACGCTTATCAACCGGGTGTGCGGTGTTATTCGTGGTGACCGGTGTTTTGACCGCCTGTGCGGTAGGGCCTGATTATGTGCCGCCGACTACGCCAACGCCGGATACTTTTGCGCAGGCTGCGCATCCTGAATTTTCTGCGCGTGCAGTGGAAGTGGCTTGGTGGCGATTATTTGATGATAATATATTGAATAATTTAGTAAATTTAACGCTTGCGCATAATTATGACTTACAGGCGGCGCAGGCTAATTTACGCGAAGCACGGGCGTTGTATCTGGAGTCGGGGTTAAATTTAACCCCCAGTATCACATTGCACAATAATTACACTGAACAATTGCGCAGTGTGGGGGCGTTAAATAATCGAAGTTTTGTGCCGCGTGATTTAACTTTGTATAACACAGGGTTCGATGTATCGTGGGAGTTGGATTTATTTGGACGGGTGCGGCGTAATATTGAAGCGAGCAATGATGCGGTACAAAGCCAGGAAGCAAGTTTAAAAGATGTCAGCATCAGTTTAATAGCTGAAGTGGCACGCAATTATTTTGAACTGCGCGGGTTGCAAAATCAACTAAGGGTTATGCAACACAATGTTGAGAATCAGCAGCAGGTATTGCACATTACACAGGTTAAAGTTGCTAATGGACGCGGCATACAATTAGATAGTGCGAGAGCGGCGGCGCAATTAGATAGCACACGCGCGTTAATCCCCACTCTTGACAGTGCAATAAGCTACGCATTGCATCGCTTAAGTGTTTTGACCGGACAATTGCCAGCTACGTTAACTACAACTTTGAGCGTTCATGCGCCATTGCCGAAATTGCCGCGCATTATCAACATTGGCAGCCCCGCAGAATTATTGCGTCGCCGTCCGGATATTCAAATCGCTGAACGCCGTTTAGCCGCTGCTACTGCACAGATTGGCGTGGTGACGGCGGATTTATTTCCGAAAGTCAGTTTTGTCGGTTCGTTATCATTAGAAGCCAGTATGTTATCGGGGATTGGGGCAGCAGGCTCTGGCACATATTCATTGGGGCCGCGTATTAGTTGGGCGGCGTTTGATTTAGGACGGGTGTACGCGCGCATTAAAGCCGCAGATGCGCACGCGGAAGCCGATGTAGCGCACTATCAGCAAACTGTATTAACCGCCTTGGAAGAAACTGAAAACGCGCTAGTTAATTATAATAAAGTGTGTGCCAAAGAGGCATTATTAGCATCGGCAGTTGCCGCCAGTGATAAAGCACACCAATTAGCGCAATTGCGTTTTAAGGCAGGAGTCAGTGATTTTTTAACCGTATTAGACAGTGAACTGCGTTTAGTACAGGCGCAAACTCAATTAGTACAAACCCAAACCGCTGTTGCAACTGCGCTAGTTACGCTTTATAAAGCCCTAGGTGGCGGTTGGCAGGCACAATAGACGGCTAATCAAAGCAACTTATTGTTTAAAAACATCAAAATTTGCAACTTCACAACGTTAACGTTTATTAATTGAAAGTAAATGGCATAAAATGTTGTACAAAATACTCTCTTCCGTTTAAACCATTTGTACTGATATTGCCATGATAATAAAAAAACTGTTCATGTCCCTGCTTGCCATTTTTCTCATTATTGAGGAATGGTTGTGGGATGCGTTGTCCGCGCTCGGACATTTTTTAGCCTACCATTTAGGACTGGCAAAATTTGAAACTTGGCTAGAGCAAACCTCGCCTTATCAAGCGTTATTTGCGATTAGCATCCCTATTGTACTCGTCACGCCGCTGAATATCGCGGCATTTTGGCTATTGGCAAATGGCATGATTTTACAAGGCATTGCGTTGGAAATCGTGGCAAAATTACTCGGAACTTTGTTTATTGCGCGGTTTTTTAGCTTAACTAAAGCACAATTATTAACTTTTCGGCTGTTGGCTTGGATTTATAACACCATTACCTTTTGGCTGCGTTGGGCGCATGAAAAAGTGACGCAAACGGCGATTTATCAATGGGCAAAACGTGTTAAAACCGCTATAAAAGCCAAAGCAGCTTTGTGGGTGCAAAAAATCAAGCAGAGCTTGCATTGGTAAAAAAACGTTGAGTGCAGTAGCGTTAAATAGTGGTTATGCAATCAGTTTTAATGCCACTTCCTGTGTTTGATTTGCCACTATTTTAAATCCACGCAGTTCTAATACGCCTTTAGTATTTAGCGAAATAATCAAATGCAGCGCGTCAGGATAGTTATTTAACGCGATGTCTGTCGCCGAAGGAATGGCGGCAGCGGTGGGGTGCGAATGATAAATTGCAAACAAAGTTTCCCTTTTTTCGCGCAAGCTGACAAACGCGGCAATCTGTTGTTGTTCATGTAATAAAAAAGCTTGCTGTGGATTGTTAGCCATGTTTTCAATTGGATAATGACTGCATGGATAACCGTTGCGACTGCCGATTAAACCGCACACTTCTTGATGCGGTAAACTTTGCGCATGATGCAGAATTTGCTGCGTGATGTGTAGCGGCAGAGAAATTTCAGGATAAGTCAACATAAAAGTTAAGTATTTGAAAGAGTTAAGGATGCCATTGCCCACAAGTAACGCGCGGATTGCCGGCTAAATCGGTGTGGCTTTGAATATTGGCATAACCAAATGACTCAAAAATCGCGCGTACAGGGGCTTGTTGATTAAAACCATGCTCAAGCAACAGATACCCGCCTAATTTTAAATGTTTACATGCAGATTCAGCAATTTCAGCAATATCGCCTAAACCGTGATCTGCCGCAATCAGTGCGGTTTGTGGTTCAAAACGTAAATCGCCTTGCTGTAAATGCGGGTCATTGGCGGCAATATACGGTGGATTGCTGATGACTAAATCAAAATCTTTGTCAGTAATGTCACTAAACCATTCACTTTTAACAAATCGCACTGTACGGCAGTGATGTTTTTCCGCGTTTTGTTTGGCAACTTTTAATGCCGCTTCGCTGTTATCGACCGCTAAAATTTGTGCATGCAGGCGTTCACTGGCCAAGGTGACAGCAATAACACCTGATCCAGTTCCTAAATCTATGATTTTAAAAGATTTATCTTTAGGGATGAGTGGTAAGCTCAGCTCAATTAATAATTCGGTATCCGGGCGTGGAATTAACACATCGGGAGTGACTTTAAAATCCCGCGACCAAAATTCACGAACACCCGTAATATAGGCAATTGGCGTACCTTGCTGCCGCTGTTTAAGTAACGCTTTGAATTGAATGCGTTGCTGGGCGTGAAGCTGTTTTTTTGGCCAAGTGCGCAGGTAACTGCGATCTTTATCCAACACCAAACACAGCAAAACTTCCGCATCCAATTCAGGACTATCGGAGTGGTTGGTCAACAGTTTGCTCGCTTCGGTGATGGCGGTTTGAATATCTTGCATGATTTGTTTACTCGTCGCCTAGTTGAGTCAGTAATTCTGCTTGATGTTCATTAATGAGCGGTTGAATCACATGTTCTAAACCCCCTTGCATGATTTCATCAAGTTTGTATAAGGTTAAATTAATTCGATGATCGGTTAAACGCCCTTGCGGATAATTGTAAGTACGAATTCGTTCCGACCGGTCGCCGCTGCCCACTTGCAGCTTACGGGTTTCGGCTTGTTCGGCATGATGTTTTTCCTGTTCTGCCGCCAATAAACGCGATTTTAACAGCGACATCGCCCGCGCACGGTTTTTATGTTGGGAACGCTCGTCCTGACATTCCACCACCACGCCGGTCGGAATATGCGTAATCCGAATCGCCGAATCGGTCTTGTTAATATGTTGACCACCGGCACCGGAAGAACGATAAGTATCCACACGCAAATCCGCAGGGTTAATATCATAATCATCCATCATTTCCACTTCCGGCATAATCGCCACGGTACACGCGGAAGTATGCACTCGCCCTTGCGATTCGGTTTCTGGAACCCGTTGTACGCGATGAGTTCCTGATTCAAATTTTAATTGAGAATATACATCTTGACCGGAAATAAGTAACACCACCTCTTTATAGCCGCCATGCTCGCCGCGATTTTCGCTGACGATTTCGGATTTCCAGCCCTGTTTTTCAGTATAACGCTGATACATGCGACATAAATCACCGGAAAAAATAGCCGCCTCATCACCACCGGTTCCTGCGCGAATTTCTAAATAAATATTGCGATTATCATTTGGGTCTTTGGGTAATAATAAAATTTGCAATTGATTTTGCAATGCCTGATAGTGCTTTTCGGCCTCATTCAGTTCGTCTTTGGCTAATTCGCGCAACTCCGGGTCGCTGTCTTTCGCCATTTCTTTTGCCATTTCAATGGTTTGCTGATTGGCTAAAAAAGCGTTGTAACACACCACCAGCGGTTCAATTTGCGCATATTCCTGCCCTAAACTGCGGAATTTATTTTGATCCGCTTGGATTTGCGGTTGTGACATTAACACGGTGATTTCTTCAAAGCGTTCGCTTAAGGTTTCTAATTTATGTTGGATAGAAGGTTTCATGCAATGTTGGAGTTTTATAGAAGGTTAATTTAAAAAAATAAGATTCGCTGTCACTTTTCTCATCTTATGAGTTGAGTTGCAATTTACACAACCCTAAAACGGGTAATGATGAATTGAAACACACCGAGAATATGGGCTAAGTCATTTAAAAAAAAGCGTGTTGTGTCGATAGAAACATGATTATTTTCCAGTTTTAAAAAACACCATTCATATCCATTCGTCACACAGCCATACATAAACCCGGTTTCGTTGTTATTTTGCTCATTAAAAAGCAAAGCGGCAAACATTTCTGCGGCGCATTGGGCAAAGCCTTCTTCAATGCTGCGGTTTTTTGCTTCAACTAAGCAACAAATAGGGGCAATGAGTTCGACACTATCGGCGGTACTGGTTAAAATAAAATCACAAAAGCCATTTAATCCTGCGCGATTAGTGTCTAAATTAACGCCTGAAAAAACCCCGACGGTATCAAGATGGGTGCGTTTAACTTCTCTTAAAATCGGTGCAATCAAAAATTCTGATTTGGCTTTTTCGGTGCTTAAACTGTAATAGTTTTGTGCTTCGCTGATGTCTTCAATGAGCTTTGCAGAAGGAGCGATAGGATTAAGCGTTGCAAATAAGAGTTGTCGTTTATGCGTAATGCCTAATTCGGTGGTTAATTTTTGCAACGAGGTGTAATCGGAATAAGACATGGTTTTTTGTAAAAATAAACTAAGGATGAACACGTTCACGCAATCGAAAAAGTCGTGATGGGTTTTGTTGTCACTCTATCCATCTACGAGTTTTAATCTTCATAATGTCCGCCAATCGCAAAAATGAAAATAAAGTCTGCATCAAAACGATAAATCAATCGGTCTTTTTGTGATAATTTTCGTGACCAAAAGCCGCTTAAATGATGCTTGAGCGGTTCTGGTTTTCCCAAGCCTTCCGTTGGATTATTTCTGAGCATTTCTTTCAAAATGCGACACAATTGTTCATGCTGTTTTTTATCTTTTAAACGTAATGCTTCATAAACTTCCCACGTTTTCCCTTCAAAGACTAAGGAGCGCATTTAATTCCTCAGTCGTAGGTTGATAGCCGACTCGTTGTTGGTGGGTTTGCGTAGATAATGCGATTTGCTGCATTAAGTCTTTATTTTGCAAAACGTAGTCCGTTTCATTGCTTTTAGGTTCAGTGCCAAATTTAAGTCTAAATGAATGAATTATTTCGTAAACTTCAATTAATTTAGCTTCGGGAATGTATTGCAATTCGTTAATGATGTCGTCTTGAATCATGGTGCAATTCCTTAAGTGAAGTTTTTAGGGAATTAAAAATGCTATATTAATTAAGATAACAAAATGATTGTGGAGCGATGCCATGAGGTAATATTTTTAGTAAGTCAATAGGCTCATCATATCTTTTTGTTTTTTTTATTTTAATAGCATGTGCTATTTCTCTTCCGTCGAAATATTCAGTGAAAAATCGTTTAGTAATACCTGAATATTGGTCTGTTAAATTCCAAATTTCATTGGGGCTGGCAGATATAATCTCATCAATATCAAATTCACCAATTACTTTTCCTACTGGCATAGTTGCATAAATAACTACAGTACGAACGGAAGGATTTTTAAAAACAACCTTTCTAAATTCAAAACGTTTTTCACCTTTTAATATTTTTTCTGCATATTCTGGTTTAATTGACAATAAGACTTTCATCTATTAATCCTTTTCTTGTTATAGAAAGTAATTGATTTTTATTTAATTTCATAAATCCCCAATAATCGCGTTGATTTAAACCAATTTCATTAATTAAATCACGACGAATAATACGCTTCTTTAATGCAATATTATAAGTGAATCGTAAAACATGAGGGTATCTTTTTTTAACCCATAAATCATTAAGCTCATCTTCAGTAAAAACAGAATAGGGGCGGCAATACTTTAAAAATTCATCTTTAGAGTTAAATGAATAAATATTTTTATATTCTTCAATAATACAAATTGATGTTGCAACAGCTCGATAATAAGCCTCACCTTCTATGTCTGTAGTGCGGTAGATTACTATTATGTCTCCTCTTTTTAAATTCTCCATCCCTCTCATCGCTGCGAGATAAACTTTATGTATGCTATTAGTATGAGATGTGTCTTGTACAATATCAGAACTTTCTGTTCTTAGAATTGAATCAGGAAGTAAACGAGTATGCCATTGTGGATAAAGTGAAAGTAAATAAATATTATTTTCTTGAAGGTGAACTGTTGGGTAATTTTTAACAACATCAATAAATGGAGTTTGTAATTGTTTTATTAATACAAGTTCTGTTCCATTTTGAGTATGTTTTTCAGCTTTTCGCTCAAATCCATATTTTTCAAATAGTGAAACAAGAGCAGCGTGTTTTTCAAATACAGTTACATATATTTCATTTACTTCTGCTGAAATAGCATGGTCAAAAATCTTTTTTATAAATCGTTCGCCTAATTTAGTGCCATGAGCGTTTATTTTTAAAGTTCCAACTTTAATTCTATTAGCAGGAGGAAGAGGAGGAGTCACATCTTCCAATGCGTCATTTTCTATTTTTAGGTAAAGAAATGCTTCTATATTTCCATAGTCATTTTTAAAAACGTATGCAAAATCTTCACTTTTTTTGGCAAACCAGGCAGAAAATTCTTTGTAATCAGCTTTAAGAGAATCAAAAAATGAGTCTTCCAAGTTAATAGTTTTAAATTGTTCTCTACTTAATTTCATAATATGTACCGCCTCATTACCATTAAAGTTATTTCTGATACAAAGCCAACTTAGGAATAAACCGAAAGTTTTTAACTTTGAATTTCTAAATTAGCCGCCAATTGCTGCAAATACTCCAGCATTTCCTCATTCTCCACCCGCTGATAAATATCGACCACTGACAACGTTAAACCAATGGATTCAAAAACCACCTCATCACCCAAATAATAACGTGCCGGAAACCAATTGGCATTGCGGCGATACACTTCCACTTCAACAAAATCCTGCTCAATCAACACATATTCTTGTAACGAAGGCAACATTTTATAAGCCTGCCATTTAAGCGTTTTATCAAGCCGACGCGTATTTTTCGATAATACCTCAACAACAATAAGCGGTACTTCCGTGTAATAATCATCGCCTTGCTCATCATTACAAACTATCGATACATCAGGATAGAAAAAACTCCCCGCCGCTTTAATTTTCATATCTGATGTAAATGTAATACAGCGAGTATTTTCTAAATGATTGCCGAATTTCCGTGCAATATTGCTGGAAATAATATTGTGAATTCGACTGGCTCCTGCCATTGCATACACTTCGCCGTCAATATATTCGTGTTTAATTTCACTGATTAATTCCCCCGCTAAATAATCTGCTTCGCTAATAAGCGTGTGAGCTAATTTTAATGCCATGATGTTTATTCCTTTATTTGAAAAAAGTTAGCTAAACAAATCATTCAATGTTTATTGCGTGGTTTGCAATTTAAACAATTCCCGTGCGGCGGCAATTAAATCATGCCGTTCATTAACTCCTGCTTCCCGAATTTGAATACTGGGTGTATGAATCAATTTATTGGTCAAGGTGTGCGCCAACCATTGTAAAGTTTGTTCCGGTGCTTGCCCATTTTTCAATTGCGCCAACGCTTTTTGCATGAGTTCATCGCGGGTTTGCTCAGCTTGATGGCGATAATCCTTAATCGTTGCTTGCGCCCCTTGAGAACGTAGCCAAGCTAAAAAATGATCCACTTGGGTGTCGATAATTTCTTCCGCCTGTTCCGCCGCTTGCCGGCGCGAATTCATATTTTCATCGATGGTATTTTGTAAGTCATCAACAGTGTAAAGATACACATCTTGCAATTGCGCCACTTCCGGTTCTATATCGCGTGGTACGGCTAAATCCAACATAAAAATCGGTTTATGCTTACGTTTTTTAATCGCACTTTCTAGCATACCCTTACCTAAAATTGGTAAGGTACTGGCGGTGGAAGAGACGATAATATCGGCTTCGGCTAAATGTTTCGGCAATTCCGATAAAGCAATGGCATAGCCGTTAAATTGGGCAGCAAGGGCGTGAGCTTTATCATAAGTGCGGTTGGCAATAATAATGCGCCCAATATTGCGCTGATATAGATGCCGGGCAGTCAACTCTATTGTTTCGCCGGCACCAATTAAAATAGCGGTTTGTTTATTTAGGTTATCGAAAATTTGTAGTGCTAGTTGTACGGCTGCAAAGGCTACGGAAACGGGACTAGAACCAATCGCGGTATCGGTTCTGACTTTTTTGGCGGCGGTAAACGTGTGTTGGAATAACTTGCTTAAATATTTTCCTAGCGTACCCGCATTATGTGCCGCTTGGTAAGCGGTTTTCATTTGCCCTAAAATCTGTGGTTCACCTAAAATCATCGAATCGAGTCCGCTGGCAACCCGAAAAATGTGGCGGATAAATTGGCTGTCGGTGTAACTGTATAAATACGGTGTAAATTCAGCGGGTTTGATATTACGATTATGGGCAATCCAATCAATTAAGACTTGTTGATTGTTTTGTGCCGTTTCGTAATAAAATTCAGTGCGATTGCAAGTAGATAAAATTGCCGCTTCTGCAATTTCTTGTTTTTGCCACAGTTGTTGCAAGGAAAAATTTAGGCAGTCGGCGGGGAACGCTAAGCGTTCACGAATAGAAACAGGTGCAGTGTTGTAATTAATCCCTACGGCAATAAGAGTCATAACGGGTGAGTTGAAAGCTGACGGTAAACAAGTGAGTATTCTAAGGAATATAACATTTTTAGCCAAATTCAATAAAGCAGCTATCTGAATTAGTCAATTTATCTGCTAATCTATTCTGTAAATTTCTTAACGAAGACCAAGGATTTGTTGTGTTGTTTTTTAAAATGATAACAGTCGCGATTGGGGTCAGTCTGATAACCGCTTGTCAAGTGCTACCTGACGTGTCTGAACAAGAGGCTGTGCCTGAAGTAGTTGTGGCGCAGGATGAAAAAACACCAGTGGTTAAAAAAGACCCAGTAACTGCCATTGATAGTAACGAATTATATTTGTTATTAGTAGGAGAAACCGCGCTGCAAAGACAACAATATGATGTGGCTCTGGAGGCTTATTTAGAAGCAGCTAGACGTGTTTCAGACCCGCGTATTGCGGAAAAAGCGGCAAAAATTGGTCAGTATTTAGACAATTTACCGAAAACTGAAAAAGCGGTGTCATTGTGGCTATCTAAAGACGAAAAAAATATTAATGCTCGGCAACTGGGGTTATCAACTGCATTAAGTAAAAAAAATCAACCGGATTTAATTAAGCATTTAACTGCTATTTTAAAAAATAATCCGGCGGCATTTGAAGAAACTTTATTCGCAGTTGAAAAAGTATTAAAAACAGAAGCTGATTTAAAATTTGTTTATGGTGCTTTGGAGGTTTTAGCGAAAAAAAATCCGCAACAGGCCGTTATTTTTTTGAGTCAATCTATTTTGGCAATTCGGCAAAATAATTTGGAATTGGCAAAACAAAAAATTCATCAAGCGGTAGTTTTACAGCCGAATTGGGAAAAAGCCATTGAGTTTGAGCAAGAGTTGTTTATGTACTCAGGCAAAATAGCTTTTAAAAACAAACGCTTTTCAGAGGCTATTGCTTGGTTTGATAGGGTAAAAAAATTTCCATTAGCACTTGAGGCCGGCACAGCGGTAGTTTCAGTGTTATATGAGCAGAAAAAATTTACTGAGGCGTTGACACGGCTTGAGCCGTTGTTATCCAAAACGGAGGAGCCTAAGCAACGGGCGCAAATACTGGTGATGAAGGCAGAGTTGTTAAGTGCGCAAAAAGATTATCGACAAGCGATGGATGTGTTAAATCGTGCGTTAGAACAAGAGCCAGAACAGCGTGAATTGTTGTACACTAGGGCGTTAACTGCGGAAAAACTCGGTGATATGGTTGCTATGGAAGCCGATTTGCAGAAAATTTTAGCTAAAAACGCTGAGGATGCGACTGTCTTGAATGCGTTGGGCTATGCGCTGGTAGAAAAAACAACTCGTTATGATGAGGCAGAGGTTTATTTAGCAAAGGCATTAAAATTACAACCCAACGAAGCTGTGATTATAGATAGCTATGGGTGGTTACAATTTAAAAAAGGTAATTTGCCTAGTGCGTTGAAATATTTGCAAGCGGCATTTAAAAAATTACCGGAAAATGAAATTGCGGCGCATTTGGCGGAAGTATTGTGGTTTTCGGGTAAGCATAAGGAAGCCGAATCGTTGTTTAATGAAGCCTTGAAAAAAACGCCCGGTGATGAAATTTTATTGGAATTTCAAACACGGGTTTTGAATAAGCAAAATAAAGACTAATTTGATGATGCAGCTGCGATTTTTTGTATGGGGAGTAGTATTTTCTTTGGTAGCATGTACAGAAGTTGCACTCAAATCAGGAGAACACTATAAAGTTTCTGAGCGGGTTTATCTGTATAAACTTAAAAAATGGTCATTTGATGGGCGTTTATCAGTGACTGACGGTAAGGAGTCGTGGTCAGCATCGATTGATTGGTCACACACGGAATACAAAGATCAAATTAAGTTATCAGGACCATTAGGGCAAGGGGCTGTGATGATTATTTTGACTGATGCCGGCGTAATGATTGATAAAGGTGATGATAAAATTCTACAATCTAAACAAGTAGATGAGTTTGTTGCGCAGCAGTTAGGCGTTTTTGTTCCCGTACGCGCTTTGCGGTTTTGGGTGCTGGGCTTGCCACAGACCAGTTACGCTGTAGTTGAAAAGAATGATGGTTTTGAGCAAGCAAATTGGCATGTGCATTATTTACAAATGCAGCAAATGGAAAAAGATTGGTTTCCGCGTAAAGTTAATGTTGAAAATCACAATATAAAATTGAAATTAGTTATAGATCAATGGGCTAGATAATGTGTAAGGTGGATGAAAATTCAGTGGCTTGGTTGCAAAAATGGCCAGCTCCTGCAAAGTTAAATTTGATGTTGCGCATTGTCGGGCGTAGGGAAGACGGTTATCATTTATTGCAAACTGTATTCCAATTTGTTGATTTGTGTGATTGGCTAACTTTTTACCCCCTTGTTGATGATCAAGTTTTTTTAAAGAAAACCATTCCCGGCGTTCCTGAATCTAGTGACTTAACGATTCGAGCTGCTCAACTGCTAAAAACAGTATCAGGTTGTCAATATGGTGTTTGTATTGAAGTAGAAAAAAATTTGCCGATGGGGGCGGGTTTAGGCGGGGGCAGTTCAGACGCGGCTACAACTTTGCTTGTGTTAAATAAATTATGGGGCATTCATTTTTCTGCTGAAAAATTAATGCAGATTGGTTTGCAATTAGGTGCAGATGTGCCTGTATTTATTTATGGCATGTCAGCATGGGCAGAGGGGGTAGGTGAAAAATTAGTCAAAATAATCATTCCAGAACAATGGGTTGTTATTATTAAACCTGATTGTCATGTTGATACAAAAGCAATCTTTTTAGCGAATGATTTGACAAGAAATAGTAAATGTATCACAATGACGGAATTCGTTGCAGGACAACATCAAAATGATTGTCTTGAAGTTGTAAGTAATTTGTATCAAGTTGTAAAGCAAGCGTTAGTTGATTTGTCTTTTTATGCAGAAGCAAGATTGACTGGAACAGGTGCTTGTGTATTTGCTGAGTTTAAATCTAAAGAGTCAGCGGAAAAAGCATATCTCGCCTTGAAACAACGCTGGCAAGTGTATTTAGTTAAAAGTTTAAATCGCTCGCCGTTGTCAGTTGCGCTAGAAAAGTTTTGAAGTATATTCTCAAGTTATTGGGTCGTCGCCAAGCGGTAAGGCACGGGGTTTTGATCCCCGCATACCAAGGTTCGAATCCTTGCGACCCAGCCATTGTTGTCTTCCACTAAAATTTATATGTCTTTGGGAGTGCTCAAATGAGTGACACCTCCGTCATGGTGTTTTCAGGTAATGCTAATAAAGAGCTTTCAGCAGGCGTTGTAAAAAAACTTAGTATGCGTCTTGGAATGGCTTCAGTTGGACGATTTAGTGATGGAGAAGTTGCGGTTGAAATTGAAGAGAATGTAAGAGGGAAAGATGTATTTGTTATCCAGCCTACTTGTTCTCCTACTAACGAAAACTTAATGGAATTATTGGTGATGATTGATGCTCTAAAACGAGCTTCCGCCTCACGAATTACAGCAGTTATGCCTTATTATGGTTATGCGCGTCAAGATAGAAGATCGCGTTCAGCAAGGGTTCCAATTACTGCTAAGTTAGTAGCAAATATGATAGATAAGGCGGGCGCAGACAGAGTATTGACTGTTGATTTACACGCTGATCAAATTCAAGGTTTTTTTAATATTCCTGTTGACAATGTTTATGCCTCACCTATTTTGTTGGGGGACGTATGGAGGCAGAAATATCAAGATTTGATTGTGGTATCACCGGATGTAGGTGGGGTAGTTAGAGCGAGAGCATTAGCTAAACGCCTTGATGATGCAGACTTAGCAATTATTGATAAAAGACGGCCGAAAGCCAATGTATCAGAAATTATGCACATTATTGGTGATGTCGAAGGGCGTACTTGTGTAATGATAGATGATTTAGTTGATACGGCCGGAACATTGTGTCATGCCGCTACAGCTTTGAAAAAACAAGGTGCTTTAAAAGTTGTTGCTTATTGTACGCATGCGGTATTGTCTGGTCGGGCAGTAGAAAATATCAGGAACTCTGTTTTAGATGAGTTGGTCGTTACCGATACTATTCCTTTGCGGTCAGAGTTAGCAGAACTTGGTAAAATTAGGCAGTTAAGCGTTGCTGAAATGCTGGCGGAGACAATACGGCGAATAGCTGCGAGTGAGTCTGTTAGTTCGCTTTATGTAGATTAATTTAAGATAATTGTGTCGTGCTTTACTTTAAGCACAAGCTTTGGAGAAAAGAATGTCTAGCGTGTTTGAATTTGTGGCAAAAAGCCGTGATAAATCGGGTAAAAGTGCAGCCAAATCAGTCCGCCGTCAAGGTAAAGTACCTGCGGTTATATATGGTGGTAGTCTAGCTCCGCAAATGTTAGAGCTAGAGCATAATGAAATACTTAAACATTTGGTACACGAAGCTGTGTATTCGCATGTACTTGATGTTGTGGTGGATGGTAATCTTGAAAAAGCAATTTTGAAAGGTGTGCAACGGCATCCTTCACAGCCGCGTATTTTGCACTTGGATTTCATGCGTGTTAGTGAGTCAGATAAGATAAAAGTACATGTACCTTTGCATTTTATTAATGAGGCAACTTCAATTGGTGTAAAAAAAGGTGGTGTCGCAGCGCACACTATGATTGAGGTTGAGGTATCTTGCTTAAGTTCGGTATTACCTGAATTTATTGCAGTTGATTTGGCAAAAATCGATATTGGTCAATCTGTTCATTTGTCTGAACTTGTGCTACCTGCTGGTGTTGAGTTGGTAGAATTGGCGCATGGAGCAGATCATGATTTACCTGTTGTATCTATTATGCCGTCAAAATCTAAAGGTACTGAAGAAACAGATGGCTAACTAAGTTATGATAAAACTTATCGTTGGTTTAGGTAATCCTGGTCAGCAATATGAAAAAACCCGGCATAATGTCGGGTTTTTATTTTTAGATCAATTCGCTAACGAGTTAAGTTGTTTATGGACTCGTGAGTCGAAATTTAGCGGACTGTGTACAAGTGGTGTTATTGCAACGCAAAAAGTGATATTGTTAAAACCAGAAACCTTTATGAATCACAGTGGGCAGTCTGTTGCTGCCATGCTACGTTATCATAAGCTAAATCCTGATGAGGTTTTAGTTGTGCATGATGAATTAGATTTTGAAGTTGGAGTTACAAAGCTTAAAAAAGGAGGAGGGCATGCCGGACATAATGGCGTAAGGGATATTATTGCGCATTTGAAATCAAATGACTTTTTTCGCTTGAGGATAGGTATTGGGCGTCCCACGGTAGGCAAATCAGTAGCAGATTATGTATTGTCATGTCCTTCTAAGATTGATGAGGATAATATCGTTTTAGCAATCCATGCTGGATGCCAGCTAGTCAAGGCAATGTTTTAAAAACTTGACAAATGATAGAAAAATTGGCATAATTGTAAACTCAGTTTTAGGAGGGGTTCCCGAGCGGCCAAAGGGATCAGACTGTAAATCTGCCGGCTCAGCCTTCGGAGGTTCGAATCCTCCCCCCTCCACCATATCTTTTCTAAGTTTAGACTCGCGGGTGTAGTTCAATGGTAGAACTCCAGCCTTCCAAGCTGATTGCGTGGGTTCGATTCCCATCACCCGCTCCATAATGTAATCGTAATACCGCTCATATAGCTCAGTAGGTAGAGCACTTCCTTGGTAAGGAAGAGGTCACCGGTTCAAATCCGGTTATGAGCTCCATGATTCATTTTGATAAAATAAGTCTTCTTTAGAGCATTAAATATTATTTTTGAAAATTGTTAAAAAATAATATATAATGTCCGGTCAAGTACGTTTCTGCAAAAGGTCAATAGCTCAATTGGTAGAGCAGCGGTCTCCAAAACCGCAGGTTGGGGGTTCGATTCCCTCTTGGCCTGCCACTGCAAATTTTAGTTAACATTTCTGAGCTTATCTGTTCTGAGTCCAATGAGTATACAAACCGTAGAGTCGACAACACAAATTTTTGATGTTGTTAAACAAGTCATGTCCGCTATCTTTGTGGTTTCAGGTGTGGGGGCATTCTATTATTTTTCTGAAATTGCTTTGTTATATAGAGTGCTTTCTTTAGTTGTAGTAGTACTGTTAGCTATTGGAATGGTTCTTACGACTGAATTAGGGCGCAATTTTTTGACTTTTGTTGCAGAGTCTAAGCAGGAAGTTAAAAGAGTGGTTTGGCCCACACGCGAAGAAACTATGCGTACAACTCTAATGGTTTTTGTCATGGTTTTTATTGTTGGTTTGATTTTGTGGATTCTCGATATGTGTCTTTTTTGGGGGATTCGCCTCTTAACAGGTCAGGTGTAAATATGGCTTTACGTTGGTATGTAGTTCATGCGTATTCTAATTTTGAGAATAAAGTTAGGCAATCTTTAGAAGAAAGAATAAAAAGAGAGGGGTTGCAGGAGTATTTTGGCAAAATTTTGGTTCCGACCGAAGAAGTTGTTGAAATGAAAATGGGGCAACAACGTAAAAGTGATAGGAAGTTTTTTCCAGGGTATGTGCTCGTACAAATGGAGTTGACAGATGAAACTTGGCATTTGGTTAAAGATACGCCCAAAGTATTAGGGTTCATTGGTGGTGTATCAGACCGTCCTTCCCCGATTTCTGAGAAGGAAGCAGATTCAATTCTTAATAGGGTCGAAGAAGGTGTTAATAAGCCTAAGCCTAAGTTTTTGTTTGAAGCTGGAGAGGTAGTAAGAATCGTTGATGGACCATTCAAAGATTTTAACGGTAATATCGAAGAAGTAAACTATGAAAAAAGCAAGTTGAAGGTTTCTGTATTGATTTTTGGGCGGTCTACACCTGTTGAATTAGATTTTGCTCAAGTTGAAAAAAGTTAATTTGCAATATTTTTAGTTTTAGTCATATTTGTAAGGGGAGCTGTAAGGCGTTTGTACCCATTTTGGAGATTTAAGTAATGGCAAAAAAGATACAAGCTTATATTAAGTTACAAGTAAAAGCCGGTGAGGCAAAACCTAGTCCTCCTGTTGGGCCTGCGTTAGGTCAGCATGGGGTGAATATTATGGAGTTTTGCAAGGCTTTTAATGCAAGAACGCAGGATGTAGAGCAAGGGTTGCCGTTGCCTGTTGTTATTACTGTTTATGCTGATAAAAGTTTTACATTTGTCACTAAAACCCCACCTGCTTCAATATTATTAATGAAGGCAGTAGGAATTAAAAAAGGTAGTAATAAACCTAATGCTACTAAAGTGGGTACTGTTACACGACAACAACTCGAAGAAATAGCTAAAACGAAAATGCAAGACTTAAATGCAGCAGATATAGATGCTGCAGTCAAAACTATTGCAGGTAGTGCGCGTAGTATGGGTCTGAATGTGGAGGGGATGTAATCGTGGCTAAATTGTCTAAAAAAGCAAAAATTGTTAAAAACAAAGTAAATAGAACCAAGCAGTATTCTGTTGCTGAAGCTGTTGAATTATTAAAAGAACTTGCCTCGCCTAAATTTGTTGAATCAATTGATGTAAGTGTGAATCTGGGGGTTGATCCTAGAAAATCAGATCAAAATGTACGGGGAGCTACAGTATTACCAAATGGAACTGGCAAAACAGTAAGAGTAGCTGTTTTTACTCAAGGTCCTAATGCAGTTGCGGCAAAGGAAGCAGGAGCAGACATTGTTGGTATGGATGATTTGGCTGATTTAGTTAAAAAAGGTGAGATGAATTTTGATGTAGTTATTGCATCACCAGATGCAATGCGAGTAGTCGGGCAGTTAGGGCAAATTCTAGGACCGAGAGGATTAATGCCTAACCCTAAAGTAGGTACGGTAACGCCAGATGTGGTTACTGCGGTTAAGAATGCAAAATCAGGGCAGGTTCGCTATCGGACTGATAAATCAGGAATTATTCATTGTACTTTAGGTAAAGTTTCTTTTGATGGACAGGCTATATCAGGAAACTTAGAGGCGTTATTGTCAGACTTAAGAAAGGCAAAACCTACAGCTGCTAAAGGCGTTTACATTAAGAAGGTTACATTATCTTCCACAATGGGTCCTGGTCTATGGATAGATCAAAGTAGTATTAAGGAATAACAAACTTTGGGTTGTCGTTTTTTCGGCAATTGTCAAAGACCGCAGGAGTTACTTTTTAGTTGCTTAATTTTTCCTGCGTAGACGGAAGCTTAAACCGAAAATTGGTGAAAGGGACCGTAAAATGGGCATCAATTACGATGCGTTTTATTGTTTCTGATGTGTAATCAGAAAATATTGGAGGTAAATGTGGCACTAAATTTGGATAGCAAAAAAGTTGTCGTAGAAGAAGTCGCTAAATTCGCCGCTAAAGCTCACTCGGCTGTTGCCGCAGAATACCGTGGTTTGACGGTTACAGAGATGACCGAACTGCGCAAATCTGCTAGAGAGACTGGAGTTTATCTTCGGGTAGTGAAAAATACCCTTGCAAGACGAGCTGTTGCTGGAACTGAATTTGAATGTATGCAGAATGGATTGGTTGGTCCGTTAGTATTGGCATTTTCGATAGAAGATCCAGGTTGTGCAGCGCGACTTATCAGTAATTTTTCTAAAAGTCATAATAAATTAATTGCTAAAGTCGTTGCGATTGGTGGACAGGCTTTTGGTGGTTCTGAGCTTGAAAGACTTGCTAAAATGCCAACTCGTGATCAAGGTATTGGTATGTTGATGTCTGTTATGAAGGCTCCAGTAGAAAAACTGGCACGGACATTGGTAGCAGTCAAAGAGCAGAAAGAAGCTGCGTAATCTTACAAATTTTAATTCAGTTTAAAACCTAATTTTTAGAGGAACATATAATGGCAATTTCACAAGCCGACATTTTAGATGCAGTTGCAAACATGACCGTAATGGAGATTGTTGATTTAATCTCTGCGATGGAAGAAAAGTTTGGTGTGTCAGCAGCAGCTGTTGCAGTTGCAGCACCAGTAGCAGCTGCGGCTGTGGTTGAGGAAAAAACAGAGTTTGATGTTGTTATGACATCGTTTGGAGCTAATAAGGTTGCGGTTATTAAAGCGGTGCGTGCAATCACAGGCTTGGGCTTAAAAGAAGCTAAAGATGCTGTAGAAGGTGTTCCGACTACTGTGAAAGAAGCTGTGAGTAAAGCTGAAGCTGAAGAAGTTAAGAAAGCACTGGAAGAGTCTGGTGCTACAGCTGAGATTAAATAGTCGCTTCGACAAAACTAGGGAATAGTATCCCCACTTTAAGTAGGGCTGGTGACAATTTTGTTACCGGCCTTTTACTGTTTGTTTTAAGCAAATAGTAGTAACAATTCTTGACGAAAAGGTATGGAAGCATATGGCCTATTCTTTTACCGAAAAAAAGCGTATCCGTAATAATTTTGGGAAAAGTACAGAAGTACTTGAAGTCCCTTATCTTTTAGCAACACAAATCGATTCTTACGCCAGTTTTTTACAGTTGGGAGTAGAACCTGAAAAACGTTTAGATCGTGGATTACACGCAGCGTTTTCAAGTGTATTTCCGATTGTGAGTCATTCAGGTTATGCAGTGTTGGAGTATGTAAAATATAGACTGGGAGAACCTGTTTTTGATGTAAGAGAATGCCAACAGCGAGGTGCAACATTTGCTGCTCCGCTTAGAGTATTGGTTAGACTTGTTATCTATGATAAAGATGCAGCAGTTACTGCAAAAGTAGTTAAAGATATCAGAGAACAAGAAGTCTATATGGGCGAGTTGCCTTTGATGACGGATAATGGAACTTTTGTCATCAATGGTACTGAGCGCGTTATTGTTTCACAATTACATCGTTCCCCAGGCGTGTTTTTTGATCATGACAAAGGAAAAACGCATTCATCAGGCAAATTATTATTTAATGCACGGGTAATCCCTTATCGTGGTTCATGGTTAGATTTTGAGTTTGACCACAAAGATGCAGTGTTTGCACGGATTGATAGAAGGCGCAAGATTCCGGCAACTATTCTGTTAAGAGGATTGGGGTATGAAAATGAAGAAATGATTAAAATTTTCTTTGAGATGAATAAGTTTACCTTAAGCGCAGATAAGTGCTTGTTTCATGTTATTCCTGAAAGATTACGCGGTGAAGTTGCAGCTTTTGATATTAAAGATGGTGAACAGGTTTTAGTAGAAGAGGGACGTAGAATTACCGCTAAACACATTAGACAAATGGATAAAGCGGGATTAACTGAGATAGAAGTTCCCAGAGAGTATTTATACGGAAAAATTTTAGGACACAATTTAATTGATGAATCAACCGGTGAATTATTGGCACAAGTTAATGAAGAGTTGACACTGGAGTTGGTGCAAAAAATTATTGATGCAGGTGTGACTGAAATTAATACTTTATTCGTCAATGATTTGGATAGAGGACCTTATATTTCTAATGCAATGCGTTTGGATTCGACTACAAATCGATTGGAAGCGTTGGTTGAAATTTATCGAATGATGCGCCCAGGTGAGCCGCCTACTAAAGAATCAGCAGAAAACTTGTTTGAAAATCTGTTTTTCACTGACGAAAGGTATGATTTATCAGCAGTTGGACGTATGAAGTTTAATCGTCGATTAGGACGGGAAGAAATTGAAGGTTCTGGGACATTAAGTAAAGAAGATATTATCGATGTTTTAAAAGAATTAATCAGTATTCGCAACGGTAATGGTACGGTTGATGATATTGACCATTTGGGTAATAGACGGGTGCGTTCTGTTGGTGAAATGATCGAAAATCAATTTCGTGTTGGTTTGGTTCGGGTCGAAAGAGCGGTAAGAGAACGTTTAACGCTTGCCGATTCTGAAGGTTATATGCCGCAAGAAATTATTAATGCTAAACCTGTGTCAGCTGCAGTGAAAGAGTTTTTTGGTTCTAGCCAGTTGTCTCAATTTATGGATCAAAATAATCCATTATCACAAGTTACGCATAAACGAAGGGTTTCTGCATTAGGACCGGGCGGTTTAGCGAGAGAGCGTGCAGGTTTTGAGGTGCGAGATGTACATACGACTCATTATGGTCGGGTGTGTCCGATTGAAACGCCTGAGGGGCCGAATATAGGCTTAATTAATTCGTTGTCAGTTTATGCGCGAACTAATTCATATGGCTTTTTGGAAACTCCTTATAGAAAAGTGGTAAAAGGTCAAGTAACGGATCAAGTTGATTTTTTGTCTGCGATTGAAGAAGGTGATTTTGTTATTGCACAAGCGAGTGTTGCGGTTGATGAAGCCGGTAAGTTGGTTGAAGGATTAGTGTCCTGTCGGTATAAAGATGAATTTACTTTGGCAAATTCTGAAACCGTGCAGTATATGGACGTGTCGTCTAAACAAATTGTATCAGTAGCAGCTTCGATTATTCCATTTTTAGAACATGATGATGCGAATCGAGCTTTGATGGGATCGAATATGCAGCGTCAAGCAGTTCCTACCTTAAGAGCTGAAAAACCTTTGGTCGGAACCGGTATGGAACGAGTGGTTGCTAAAGACTCTGGTGTAGTTGTAGTTGCGACTCGTGGTGGTGTCATTGAAGCAGTTGATGCGTCGAGGATTGTAGTACGGGTTAACGATACAGAAACAGAAACTGGTATTCCCGGAGTTGATATTTATAATCTGACAAAATACACCCGTTCCAATCAAAATACTTGTATTAATCAAAAACCTTTAGTGAGGCTGGGGGATGTCGTTAATGCTGGTGATATTCTTGCTGATGGTCCTTCTACTGATATGGGGGAATTGGCTTTAGGACAGAATATGCTGATTGCCTTTATGCCTTGGAATGGTTATAACTTTGAAGATTCAATTTTAGTCTCTGAGCGGGTTGTAAAAGAGGATCGCTTTACTACGATTCATATTGAAGAAAAAACCTGTGTTGCGCGTGATACGAAACATAGTCCAGAAGAAATTACTGCTGATATTCCTAATGTGAGTGAAGAGGCTTTGTCCAAGTTGGACGAGTCTGGTATTGTGTATGTTGGTGCGGAGGTTAAGGGGGGGGATATCTTAGTTGGTAAAGTCACTCCAAAAGGCGAGACACAATTAACACCAGAAGAAAAGTTGTTGCGAGCGATTTTTGGTGAAAAAGCGGCGGATGTTAAAGATACTTCTTTGCGAGTTCCGGGGAGTGTGCGTGGTACTGTTATTGATGTACAGGTTTTTACTCGCGATGGAGTAAAAAAAGATAAACGTGCGTTGGAAATTGAAGAAATTGAAATTAAACGTTTCAGAAAAGATTTGGATGATCAGTTAAAAATTCTAGAGCAAGATATTTTTGCGCGTGTGGCTACTTTACTGGTTGGTAAAATAGCTTTATCAGGACCATCTGGTTTAAGAATAGATACAGTGATTACGCAAGATTATTTAGATAGATTAAGGCATTCTGAATGGTTTAAAATTAGGCTCAAAGATGAGGATATTAATTTACAGTTAGAAGCCGTTTCTGAGCAAGTAGAGCAGCAGCGTAAAGATTTTGACGAGAAATTTGAAGTTAAAAAGAAAAAAATTACGATGGGAGATGATTTACCCCCCGGTGTGTTGAAAATGGTCAAGGTGTATTTGGCTGTTAAAAAACGCATACAACCAGGAGATAAAATGGCTGGACGCCATGGTAATAAAGGGGTCATTTCACAGATTGTGCCTATTGAAGATATGCCTTATACCAAAGATGGTAATCCTGTCGATATTTTATTAAATCCATTGGGTGTTCCTTCGCGGATGAATGTCGGGCAGGTATTAGAAACTCATTTAGGTTGGGCGGCTAAAGGGTTAGGAATAAAAATCGGTAAAATGCTAGAGGCGCGTTATAACGCCGAGAAAGAAAAAGTTACTGAAATTAGAAGTTTCTTGGAAAAAATTTACAATAGCAGTGGACGTAAAGAAGACTTAGAGTCGTTTTCAGATGCGGAAATTTTAGAAATGGCAACTAATTTGGTTAGTGGTGTACCGATGGCTACTCCTGTTTTCGACGGTGCCACTGAAGAAGAAATTCGAACCATGCTGAAATTAGCAGATTTACCGGAAGATGGACAAATTACTCTTTACGATGGATTAACCGGTGAAGCGTTTGAGCGAAAAATTACGGTTGGTTATATGTATATGCTGAAGTTGAATCATTTGGTTGACGATAAGATGCACGCACGTTCCACAGGTCCATATAGCTTAGTCACGCAACAACCATTAGGTGGAAAAGCCCAATTTGGTGGACAGCGTTTTGGTGAAATGGAAGTTTGGGCATTAGAGGCATATGGTGCTGCTTATACTTTGCAAGAAATGCTCACTGTCAAGTCAGATGATGTAACGGGGCGCACACGCATGTATAAAAATATTGTTGATGGTAATCATACGATGGAAGCGGGAATGCCAGAATCATTCAATGTGCTGATTAAAGAAATACGCTCATTGGCCGTCAATATTGAATTAGAGCAAGATTAAGTTAAGTCTGCTTGGTGTTAATAAATTTTTAGCTAGCTACGTTCTGGGTCTACTAGAAGTAATAAAAGAGGATAAGCTCTTGAAAGATTTGATGAATTTCTTAAAGCGTCAAGGTCGTTCAGACGACTTTAATGCAATCCGTATTGGTTTAGCATCACCTGATATGATTCGTTCTTGGTCTTACGGAGAAGTAAAAAAGCCAGAGACTATTAATTACCGTACTTTTAAACCAGAACGTGATGGTTTGTTTTGTGCCAAAATTTTCGGACCTGTCAGTGATTATGAATGTTTGTGTGGTAAGTATAAACGTTTAAAACATCGTGGTGTGATTTGTGAAAAATGTGGTGTTGAAGTTACGTTATCTAAAGTACGTCGTGATCGGATGGGGCATATTGATTTAGCTAGCCCAGTAGCGCATATTTGGTTCTTAAAATCCTTGCCTTCACGAATTGCTTTGTTATTGGATATGACATTGCGTGGCATTGAGCGTGTTTTGTACTTTGAGTCTTTTGTTGTGCTTGATCCAGGTATGACCCCTTTAGAAAAAGGGCAATTATTAACTGATGACGAATATTTAGATGCAGTTGAAGAGCATGGGGATGATTTTGTTGCCAAAATGGGGGCAGAAGCTGTTTTTGAATTATTAAAGTCGATTGATTTGAAAGCAGAAGTTAATATTTTGCGTGAAGAAATTAATTCAACTAACTCTGAAACAAAGATTAAAAAGTTTTCTAAACGCTTGAAAGTGATAGATTCTTTGTTAGCTTCGAATAACCGTCCCGAATGGATGATTATGACAGTGTTACCTGTATTGCCGCCTGAGTTGCGTCCATTAGTGCCACTGGATGGGGGGCGTTTTGCAACATCGGATTTGAATGATTTATATCGACGGGTGATTAATAGAAATAATCGCTTAAATCGACTGTTAGATTTAAATGCACCTGATATTATTGTTCGCAATGAAAAACGTATGTTGCAAGAATCTGTTGATGCGTTGTTAGATAATGGACGGCGCGGTAGAGCGATTACTGGAACTAACAGAAGACCGCTAAAATCATTAGCGGATATGATTAAAGGTAAACAGGGGCGTTTTAGACAGAACTTATTGGGTAAACGTGTTGATTATTCAGGACGTTCGGTTATTGTTGTAGGACCTACACTACGGTTACATCAATGTGGGTTACCGAAAAAAATGGCATTGGAATTATTCAAGCCATTTATTTTTAGTAAGTTACAGTTTCGCGGTTTAGCGACTACTATCAAAGCAGCGAAAAAGATGGTAGAAAGAGAAGGGGCAGAAGTTTGGGATATTTTGGAAGAAGTAATTCGTGAACATCCTATTCTGTTGAACCGTGCACCAACATTACATCGATTGGGGATACAAGCTTTTGAACCTATTTTGATTGAAGGTAAAGCAATTCAGTTGCACCCTTTGGTTTGTAGTGCTTTTAACGCGGATTTTGATGGCGATCAAATGGCGGTGCATATTCCGTTATCTATTGAAGCGCAGTTAGAGGCTAGGACATTGATGATGGCGACGAATAATATTTTGTCGCCTGCAAATGGTGAGCCTGTTATTAATCCAACGCAAGATGTTGTGCTTGGACTTTATTATATTAGTCGTGAAAAAATTAACGCTAAAGGTGAAGGGAGTGTTTTTGCTAGTGTTAGTGAAATTCATAAAGCTTTAGATAGTAAAACTGTTGAGTTACAAAGTAAAATTCAGGTTAGAATTACTGAAAAACTCAAAAATGAACAAGGTGAGATAACTCAAACTGTTAGCAGAAAAGAAACAACGGTAGGAAGAGCCTTGATATGGGAAATTATTCCTGATGGGATGGCTTATGACATTATTAATGTGGAGATGACTAAAAAGAATATTTCCAGACTGATTAATTACTGTTATCGCCATTTGGGCATTAAAGATACTGTGGTCTTGGCGGATCAATTAATGTACTTAGGGTTTAAATATGCAACGCGCTCAGGGATTTCGTTTGGTATTGAGGATATGGAAATTCCTGCTAAAAAAGTTGATATTATTAAAACGGCTGAAAAAGAAGTCAGTGAAATACAGAATCAGTATTCATCTGGTTTGGTAACAGACGGTGAGCGCTATAACAAAGTAGTTGACATTTGGTCTCATGCGAATGATCAAGTGGCAAAAGTAATGATGGAAGGATTAGGTGAAGAAGACGTTGTTAATGCTGAAGGTCATACTATCAAAAGGACTGATGGTAAGGTTTTAAAACAAAAATCGTTTAACTCTATTTTTATGATGGCAGAGTCAGGGGCTAGAGGATCGGCAGCACAAATTCGTCAGCTTGCTGGAATGCGTGGTTTAATGGCAAAACCAGATGGTTCGATTATTGAAACGCCCATTACAGCTAATTTTAGAGAGGGATTAGACGTATTACAGTACTTTATTTCTACACACGGTGCACGAAAAGGTCTTGCTGATACAGCGTTAAAAACCGCAAACTCAGGCTATTTGACTCGTAGGCTAGTTGATGTGGCTCAAGATTTGGTTATCTCTGATATAGATTGTGGAACCAGTAATGGTTTAACAATGACTCCAATTATTGAAGGTGGAGATGTTGTTGAAACGTTAGCGGAACGCGTATTAGGCAGAGTTGTTGTGGCAGATGTGATGGATTCTGCTGGTGAAAAAATGCTGATTCCAATGGGAACAATGTTAGATGAATATTGGGTTTCAGTACTTGAGGATCATGGTATAGATCAAATTTTGGTGCGTTCTATTATTACTTGTGAAAGTCGACGTGGTGTTTGTGCCAAGTGTTATGGTCGAGATTTAGGTCGTGGACATTTGGTAAATATTGGTGAAGCAGTTGGGGTTATTGCTGCGCAATCAATAGGAGAGCCCGGTACACAATTAACTATGCGTACTTTTCATATTGGTGGTGCTGCTTCTAGATCAGCCGCAATTAGTAATGTTCAAGTTAAGGCTGTAGGTGTTGTTAAGCTGAATAATATGAAAACCGTTAGAAATAAGGAAGGAAATCTTGTTGCTGTTTCTAGGTCTGGTGAGGTAGGGGTAATGGATGAATACGGTAGGGAAAGAGAACGGTATAAAATTCCTTATGGTGCAGTTTTGTCTGTCGAAGAAGGTAGCAAAATTAGTGCAGGTGATATTATTGTTAATTGGGATCCACATACCCATCCTGTTATTACTGAAGTAAAAGGTTTTGTTCAATTAATAGATTTTGTTGATAATATTACCGTACAAGAGCATACTGATGACGTTACTGGTTTAAGCTCTCGCGTTGTGACAGACCCTAAACAAAGAGGAGCGGCCGGTAAAGAGTTGAGACCAATGGTTAAGCTGGTTGATGAGCAAGGTCAATCGATTAATTTGCCTAATACCGATATTCCAGCCCAATATTTTTTGCCTGCGGGTGCAATTGTTGGTATCCGAGATGGCGGGGAAGTAAAGGTCGGTGATGTACTAGCTAGAATACCTCAAGAATCAAGTAAAACACGTGATATTACAGGTGGTTTGCCGCGTGTTGCTGATTTATTTGAAGCAAGAAAAACTAAAGACCCTGCTATTCTTGCGGAAACTACAGGTGCTATTTCTTTTGGTAAGGAAACAAAAGGTAAGCAGCGTATTGTTATTACTGATTCTACAGGTGAGCAGTTTGAGACTTTGGTTCCTAAATGGCGGCACGTTACTGTATTTGAAGGAGAATTTGTAGAAAAAGGAGAAACTATTGCAGAAGGTGAGTTAACACCGCATGATATTCTCAGGTTAAGAGGTATTGAAGAACTTGCAGATTATTTGGTTAAGGAAATTCAAGATGTTTATCGTTTGCAGGGGGTTAAAATTAATGATAAACATATTGAGGCGATTATTCGACAGATGTTACGAAAAGTTGAGATTACCGCATCGGGTGATACTGACTATGTGAAAGGCGAGCAGGTTGAGCGCAGTGTTATTAATGCGATTAATGAGACAGTAGAAAAAGAAGGGAAAATTCCAGCAAGCTATGAGTCAGTATTATTAGGGATTACTAAGGCTTCTTTAGCAACTGAATCGTTTATTTCAGCCGCTTCATTTCAAGAAACAACACGAGTGTTAACAGATGCAGCTGTACGTGGTATTGATGATGAATTAACGGGGTTAAAAGAAAATGTTATTGTTGGTCGATTGATTCCTGCAGGAACGGGGCTGGCTTATCACGAAGATCGGAAAACAAAAAGAACGTCTGAAAAGTATGTAGAGCTGGAAACTATTTCTTCTGTTGTTGAGGTAGAAGAGGCATTAAAGCAAGCTTTGAATACCTGAATTAAAAATATTGCTTGACCAAGTTAAATGTAAAGTATAGTATAATCGGCTCACATGAGCTAAGTCCTTGGGCAAATAAATAAAATTTATTATAGTCGGTTTTTTGCAATTGCTTGGCAGTTAAATTGTTATTGGAGTAATAATAGATATGACCACGGTCAATCAGTTAGTTCGTAAACCTCGGGCTAAAAAAGTAGAGAAAAGTAACGTTCCCGCATTAGAGGCATGTCCTCAAAGAAGAGGCGTTTGTACTCGTGTTTATACTACAACACCTAAAAAACCGAATTCCGCTTTGCGAAAAGTAGCAAGAGTTAGATTGACTAATGGTGCAGAGGTGAGTAGTTACATCGGTGGTGAGGGACATAATCTTCAAGAACACTCGGTGGTTTTGATTCGAGGTGGGCGGGTTAAAGATTTGCCTGGGGTGAGATATCACGTCATTCGTGGTAGCTTAGATACTTCAGGCGTCGCTAACAGAAAGTGCGGTCGTTCTAAGTATGGAACAAAAAGACCGAAAAAATAAGGCGAGAAATTAAATGTCTAGAAGAAGAATAGCAGCAAAAAAAAGCATTATCCCTGATCCGCGCTTCGGTAGCGAAATGCTGACTAAATTTATGAATATGATTATGGTTGATGGGAAAAAGTCTGTCGCTGAAAAAATAGTATACGGTGCGTTAGATACTATTGAAGGAAAGGGGCATGAGGAATCGTTAGGGGTTTTGTCAAAAGCTTTAGAGAATGTGCAGCCTAAGGTTGAAGTGAAATCTAGGCGCGTTGGTGGGGCAACTTATCAAGTTCCGGTTGAAGTGCGTCCAGCAAGAAGATTGGCATTAGCTATGCGTTGGTTAATTGATTCAGCTCGTAAGCGTAATGAAAAAGATATGGCTTCTAAGTTGGCAGGGGAGTTGTTGGATGCTTCTGAAGGGAAGGGAGCGGCGGCAAAGAAAAGAGAAGATACGCATAGAATGGCTGAGGCGAATAAAGCTTTTTCACATTATCGTTGGTAGTTATTTGTTGTGTTTCTGAAAGGAGTGTAATGTGTCGCGTAAAACCCCTATTGAACATTATCGTAATGTTGGGATTATGGCACACATTGATGCTGGAAAAACCACTATAACAGAAAGAATATTATATTATACGGGTGTGTCGCATAAAATTGGAGAAGTTCATGATGGTGCGGCTACAATGGATTGGATGATCCAAGAGCAGGAAAGAGGGATTACAATCACATCAGCGACTACTACTTGTTTTTGGAATGGGATGCGTAAACAGTATCCAGAGCATAGAGTGAATATTATTGACACTCCTGGGCATGTTGATTTTACTGTTGAAGTTGAACGTTCTTTAAGAGTTTTAGATGGAGTTTGTGCTGTTTTTTGCGCTGTAGGCGGAGTTGAGCCGCAGTCAGAGGTTGTTTGGCGGCAAGCAAATAAGTATAAAGTTCCTAGGATTGCTTTTATCAATAAGATGGATAGAACAGGTGCTGATTTTTTTGGTGTTGTTGGGCAAATAAAAAACAGATTAGGTTGTAAAGCTGTTCCTATGCAGCTTGCAATAGGTAAAGAAGATAAGTTTCAAGGTGTTATTGATCTTGTCAGAATGAAGTCTATTTATTGGGAAGATGCCAATGTTGGGATGGTTTTTGAAGAGCAAGATATTCCGCCAGATATGCTTGATCTTGCTTTGCACTGGAGAGAGTATCTAATTGAAACAGCAGCGGAAGCTAATGAAGAGTTAATGAATAAGTATTTGGAAGAAGGTGTATTAAATGAAGATGATATTCGGCATGGTATTCGATTATGTACTTTAGCTAATCAGATTGTTCCGGTTTTTTGTGGGTCTGCTTTTAAAAATAAAGGAATTAGACCTGTTTTGGATGCTATCATTGAGTATTTGCCTTCTCCCGTTGAAGTAGGAGCAATTAAAGGGGTTTTAGAAAATAAAGTAGAAGAAATACATTGTGTCGTGTCTGATAATTCTTCTTTTGTAGCTCTGGTGTTTAAAATTGCTAGTGATCCTTTTGTTGGAACGCTGACTTTCTTTCGTGTTTATTCTGGGGTTTTGCGATCAGGTGACAGTGTCTTTAATCCGGTAAAAAATAAAAAAGAACGTATTGGGCGTATTGTGCAGATGCACGCTAACAGTCGTGAAGATGTAAAAGAAGTAAGAGCAGGTGATATAGCCGCTGTAGTTGGGCTAAAGTATGCGACTACAGGCGATACTTTATGTGCTTTAGGTAATACTGTCGTTTTAGAAAAAATGGATTTTCCAGAGCCTGTTATATCCATTGCTGTTGAACCCAAAACCAAAGCAGACCAAGAAAAGATGACAGTTGTTTTGGCTAAGTTGATTCAAGAAGATCCTACTTTTCGAGTAAATATTGATTCTGAGTCAGGACAAACTGTGATTTCTGGCATGGGGGAGCTTCATTTAGATATTATAGTCGATCGCATGAAGAGAGAGTTTGGGGTGGCTGTGAATGTTGGTTCACCACAGGTTGCTTATAGGGAGACAATAACAGTCATAGCAGAGCAAGAGGAGAAATTTATAAGACAATCCGGAGGTCGTGGCCAATATGCTCATGTATGGTTGAGAATAGAGCCTAGAAAACGTGGTAGTGGTTATCTTTTTGATAATAAAATAGTAGGTGGATCTGTTCCGAAAGAGTATATTCCTGCTGTGGACGCAGGTATTAAGGAACAGCTAGAAAATGGTGTGGTAGCAGGTTATCCTGTAGTTGATGTTAAAGTTAGTTTGTTTGATGGTTCATATCACGATGTGGATTCGAATGAAATGGCTTTTAAAGTTGCTAGTTCTATGTGTACGAGGAAAGTGGTAAAGGAAGCTGTTCCGGTTTTACTTGAACCGATTATGAAAGTAGAGATTGTTACTCCTCATGATTATATGGGAGATGTCGTTGGTGATATTAACAAACGACGGGGGGTTATTCATGGAATAGAAGATTCCTTTTCGGGAAAGCTGATAGAGTGTGAAGTGCCTTTGTCAGAGATGTTTGGGTATGCAACTGACTTGCGTTCTGCAACACAAGGTCGTGCTACATACAGTATGCAATTTGAAAAATATAATGAAATACCTGCTCATGTAGCAGAGATTATTGTTAATAAATCTTTATAAAATTTTAAGTTTAAGTTGAAGGTATTGACTCATGGCTAAAGAAAAATTTGAACGTAGTAAACCGCATTTGAATGTTGGTACAATTGGTCATGTTGACCATGGTAAAACATCTCTGACAGCTGCTTTAACGAAAGTTTTGGCTGAAACGGGTGGTAGTGTATTTACAGCTTATGATCAAATTGATAATGCTCCCGAAGAAAAAGCACGTGGTATTACTATATCAACGTCACATGTGGAGTATGAATCAGCAAAACGTCATTATGCCCATGTTGACTGTCCGGGACACGCTGACTATGTAAAAAATATGATCACTGGTGCGGCACAAATGGATGGTGCTATTTTAGTATGTTCTGCGAATGATGGTCCTATGCCGCAAACTAGAGAGCATATTTTGTTAGCAAGACAAGTAGGGGTTCCTTATATCGTTGTCTTTTTAAATAAAGTTGACATGGTTGATGATCCTGAGCTGTTAGAATTAGTAGAAATGGAAGTTAGAGAATTATTGTCAGCGTATGAGTTTCCTGGTGATGATATTCCTGTTATCAAAGGTTCTGCGTTATGTGCGTTAGAGGATAAGCAGCCTGAAATTGGTCGTGATGCTATTATCCAATTAGTGGATGCTTTAGATACTTATATACCTCAGCCAGAAAGAGCTTTAGATCGTCCATTCTTAATGCCGGTTGAAGATGTGTTTTCGATTGCTGGTCGTGGTACCGTGGTGACTGGTCGAGTTGAACGTGGTGTTATAAAGGTTGGTGAACCTGTTGAAATTATTGGTATTCGCGAAACTCAAAAAACAACTTGTACTGGTGTGGAGATGTTTAGAAAATTACTAGACCAAGGAGAGGCTGGGGACAACGTTGGTGTTTTATTACGTGGAACTAAAAGAGAAGATGTTGAACGTGGTCAAGTATTAGCAAAACCGGGTACTATTACACCTCATTTTCATTTTAATTCAGAAATCTATGTGTTGTCAAAAGAAGAAGGGGGGCGTCATACACCTTTTTTCACTAACTATAGACCCCAGTTCTATTTTAGAACTACAGATGTAACAGGAGCTGTAGCACTTCCAGAAGGAGTAGAGATGGTTATGCCTGGTGATAATATATCAGTAGAAGTAAAATTAATTACTCCCATCGCTATGGAAGAAGGATTGCGTTTTGCTATCCGTGAAGGTGGTCGCACTGTAGGTGCGGGTGTTGTTGCGAAAATCATTGAGTAATAAATAATGGCGAACCAGACTATCCGAATCCGTTTAAAAGCGTTTGATCATAAATTAATCGATCAGTCAGCTGGAGAGATAGTAGAAACAGCAAAGAGAACCGGTGCCCAAATTAAAGGTCCTATTCCTTTGCCTACTAAAAAAGAGCGTTTTACCGTGTTGATTTCTCCGCATGTTAATAAGGATGCACGTGATCAGTACGAGTTAAGAACTTACAAAAGGTTGCTTGATATTGTAGAACCTACAGAAAAAACTGTTGATGCACTAATGAAGTTGGATCTTGCAGCTGGTGTAGATGTTCAAATCAAGCTCAGCTGAGTTAAGAAATATAAATAGAGGAATTGGCGTATGTCAATAGGTCTTGTTGGTCGTAAATGTGGTATGACTCGGATTTTTAATGCAGACGGGTCATCTACACCTGTGACTGTGTTGCAGATTGATTCAAATAGAGTTACGCAAGTGAAAAGCGTTGCTAAAGATGGTTATAATGCAATTCAAGTTGCTGTTGGAAATAAAAAGTCTTCAAAAATTAATAAGGCAATGGCAGGTCATTATGCCGTAGCTAATGTTACAGCGGGTCGATTACTACGCGAATTTAGATTGCAAGATGGCAATGCTAGTGAAGTATTTGTTGGTTCTGAATTAGCGATTGATATTTTTGCTGTGGGACAAATGGTAGATGTGAGTGGAATAAGCATCGGTAAAGGATTTGCTGGAGGTATAAAACGGCATAATTTTGGTATGCAAGACGCCACTCATGGTAATTCTCGTTCTCATAGAGTTTTAGGTTCTATAGGTCAGTGTCAAACACCAGGTAGAGTGTTTAAAGGTAAAAAAATGGCAGGGCATATGGGAGCTATTAAAACCACTGTACAGAATTTAACAATTCATTCTGTTGATAAAGAAAAAAGAATAATTTTAGTGAAAGGTTCTGTCCCAGGTGCTAAAGGTGGCGATGTAGTGATCACATCTGCCGCAAAGAAAAGGAATAAAGGTTAAAGTATGGTTTTGCAAGTACCTGTAATAGGCAGTCAGAGTTTTGTTGATGTTGCTGAGGATGTGTTTGGTAGGGTTTTTAATGAAACATTAGTCCACCAATTGGTAATAAAATATTTAGCGAGTGGTCGCGCTGGGACAAAAGCTCAAAAAAATCGTGCGAATGTAAGTGGTGGAGGCATTAAGCCGTGGCGTCAAAAAGGAACAGGTAGAGCAAGGGCAGGAACTACTCGTGGACCGATTTGGCGTTCAGGTGGTGTGTCTTTTGCAGCCCAGCCTAGAAATTACACGCAGAAATTAAATAAGAAAATGTATAGAGCTGGTGTGTGTTCTATATTTTCTGAATTATTAAGACAGGGAAGATTAGTAGTTAATGACACTATTATTCTTGAAACTCCAAAAACTAGACACTTGGTTGAAAAGTTAAAGGCATTTGACGCAAAGAAGATATTAGTTGTCGTTGATGATTTGAGCGTTAATATGGTGTTAGCTTCTAGAAATATTCCATATGTAGAGGTAGCTACTGCTGCAAGCATAAATCCAGTGTCTTTAGTTGCAGCGGATAAGGTTATTATGACTACTAAGGTCTTGAAACAAATAGAGGAGCGATTAGTGTGAGTGTGACAGAGAGTAAACTTGCAAGTGTATTGTTATCACCTATTGTATCTGAGAAAAGTTCAGTTAGTGCAGATATAAATAAAATCTTTGTTTTTAAAGTTCAAAAAATAGCAACGAAAAAACAGATTAAGAGTGCAGTTGAGCTTATGTTCAGTGTTGAAGTAGATACTGTCCGTGTTCTCAATATAAAAGGCAAGCTCAAACGTTTTGGTCGGTCATTAGGTAAAAGATCTGATTGGAAAAAAGCTTATGTGAAGCTTAAGCAAGGGCATGACATCGATTTCGTTAGAGCTTAAAAGTAAAGTGTTAAAAAATCAATAGGAACGGTAGATAGCATGGCTATTCTAAAATCTAAGCCAACTTCCCCAGGAGTTCGGGCTGTAATACATATAAAAAATGATGAATTGTATAAAGGAAGACCCTTTGCGCCATTACTTGATAAAAAAAATAGAAGCGGTGGTAGAAATAATCAAGGGCGGATAACAACGCGTCACATAGGTGGTGGGCATAAGCAGCTCTATCGTATCATTGATTTTAAAAGAAATAAGTTGGATATTCCCGCTGTTGTTGAGCGTTTAGAATATGATCCTAACCGGACGGCGAATATAGCTTTGCTTTTATTTAAAGATGGAGAACGTCGTTATATAATTGCCCCAAAAAATTTAAAAGTTGGTCAAGAGATTTTATCTTCAGATACTACGCCTGTTAAACTTGGTAATTGCATGCCATTGAGAAACATTCCATTGGGTACGGTAATTCATTGTGTTGAATTAAAAGCGGGTAAGGGTGCTCAGTTAGCACGGAGTGCAGGTACATCGGCGCAATTAGTTGCAAAAGATGCAGGATATGCCACATTGCGTTTGCGTTCTGGTGAAATGCGTAAGATAATGGTGGATTGCAAAGCGGTTATTGGAGAAGTATCTAATTCAGAGCATAATTTAACTTCTTTAGGTAAAGCTGGAGCATCAAGATGGAGAGGCGTTCGTCCTACTGTGCGAGGGGTGGCTATGAATCCGGTTGATCATCCACATGGTGGTGGTGAAGGGCGCACTTCTGGAGGAAGACACCCAGTTACGCCTTGGGGTATACCGACTAAAGGGTATAAAACACGTAAGAATAAACGAACTGACAAGATGATTGTTAGACGTCGTAGTCAAAAATAAAGGAGAGTAATGTGCCTCGTTCAATTAAGAAAGGTCCTTTTATTGATCATCATTTATTAAAGAAAGTAGAGAATGCTATCGCTAGTAATAACAGAAAGCCAATTAAAACATGGTCGAGAAGGTCAATGATTAGTCCGGATATGCTAGGTTTAACTATCGCTGTGCATAATGGTCGTCAACATGTTCCGGTTCTTGTTTCTGAAAATATGGTGGGTCATAAATTGGGGGAGTTTGCTCCGACTCGTACATATAAAGGACACATAGCTGACAAAAAATCAAGGTAAGCAAATTATGGAAGTTTCAGCAAAGTTAAATAACGCTCCTATGTCAGCTCAAAAAGCTAGATTAGTGGGCAATCAGATACGTGGATTGCCGGTTGAAAAAGCTTTAAGTTTATTAGAGTTTAGTTCTAAAAAAGCCGCTACAATTGTAAAAAAAGTTTTAAATTCGGCGATTGCAAACGCTGAACATAATCAAAGTGCTGATATTGATGAGTTGGTTGTTAAAACGGTTTTTGTTAATGAAGGGGTTACTTTGAAAAGAGTTAGGGCTCGCGCAAAAGGTCGCGCTAATCATATTCTTAAAAGAACTTGTCACATAACAGTTAAAGTAGCTGAATACGAATAAGGGTATATTAAAAAATGGGTCAAAAAGTACATCCAACAGGCATACGTCTTGGTATTGTTAAAGATTGGACATCCAGATGGTATGCAAATAGTCAAGACTACCCAATGTTCTTGCTTCAAGATTTGAAAGTTCGCGATTATATTAGAGAAAAGTTGGCTCACGCGTCTGTTAGTCGAATTCAAATAAATCGTCCAGCAAGTAATGCCCATATTACTATTCATACCGCTCGCCCAGGAATTGTGATTGGTAAAAAAGGTGAGGATATTGACAAATTAAAACGAGAAGTATCTGATATAATGGGGATACCTGTTCAGCTTAATGTCGAAGAAATTAGAAAACCTGAATTAGATGCTAGTTTGGTTGCCGAGAGCATTGCGCAGCAATTAGAGAAGCGAATAATGTATCGTCGCGCAATGAAAAGAGCAGTGTCTAATTCTATGCGTTTAGGTGCAGAAGGTATTAAAATAAATGTTGGTGGTCGTTTAAATGGTGCAGAAATTGCGCGAGGCGAATGGTATAGAGAAGGTAGAGTACCTTTGCATACGTTACGAGCCGATATTGATTATGGTACTGCTGAAGCGAATACAACCTATGGTATTATTGGTGTAAAAGTGTGGATATTTAAAGGTGAAGTTTTTAATATGGCAACGCATTTTACTGATAATGTAGAATCTAAAAAAATTGTTGAAGGAAAATAAAGAATGCTTCAACCTAAAAGAACTAAATTTCGTAAGCAGCATAAAGGAAAGAACGTTGGTATTGCTGTACGAGGATCATCTGTAAGTTTTGGTGAGTATGGTCTAAAAGCTATAACTCGCGGTAGAATAACAGCGCGTCAGATTGAAGCAGCACGTAGAGCTATAACCAGACACCTTAAACGTGGTGGTAAAATGTGGATTAGAGTTTTTCCTGATAAGCCTATAACTAAAAAACCTTTAGAAGTTCGAATGGGGAAAGGAAAAGGTAGTGTAGAGTATTGGGTGGCTCAAATTAAACCGGGTTCTATGTTGTATGAAGTTCAAGGTGTACCCGAACAATTAGCGCGTGAAGCGTTTGAATTGGCTTCAGCGAAACTCCCTGTAAAAACAGCTTTTGCCGCACGGACAATAATGTGATGATAGTTAATGAATTACGTCAAAAAACAAGAAATGAATTAAACTTAATGTTAGTAGAGTTATCTCGTGAACAGTTCAATTTGCGTATGCAGAAAGGAACAGGGCAATTAGCTAAGCCTGATCAGATAAAAAAAGTTAGGCGTAATATTGCGCGTGTGTGTACTATATTAAATGAAACAACAAGTGCATAATTATGAGTGAACAAATAAAGCAATTGCGAACTATTACTGGTCGTATAGTTAGCAATAAAATGGATAAGACCGTAGCTGTTTTAGTAGAACGTATTATTAAACATCCTGTTTATGGTAAGTATATTAGACGATCAACTAAATTATTAGCCCATGATGAAAAAAATTTATGTCAGGAAGGCGATTTAGTGTCAATAACCTCTTGTAGACCCATTTCTAAAAGAAAAGCATTTAAAATAATTGAAATTATTGAAAGTGCTAATAAATAGTTCATGTTTTTATAAAAAAGAAGTTTAATTTGAAATAATTGGGATTTAATAATGATTCAGATGCAAACTAACCTTGATGTAGCCGATAATAGTGGTGCAAAAAAGGTCATGTGTATCAAAGTACTGGGCGGTTCACATCGACGCTATGCTGGTATTGGCGATATAATTAAAGTAAGTGTTAAAGATGCTATCCCTCGTGGAAGAGTAAAAAAAGGCGATGTTTATAACGCATTAGTAGTTAGAACTCGTAAAGGAGTGCGGAGATCTGATGGTTCTGTTATCCGTTTCGACGGAAATGCTGCAGTCATATTAAATACCCAATTACAGCCTGTTGGTACGCGTATTTTTGGACCAGTTACTCGTGAGTTAAGAGGAGAAAAGTTTATGAAGATTATTTCTTTAGCTCCTGAAGTTTTATAGAGATAAGTTATGAAAAAAATTAAAAAAGGCGATGTCGTTGTTGTTTGTGTAGGAAAAGATAAAAACAAACAAGGGGTCGTAACAGAAATTTTACAAAATAATAAACTTTTAATAAAAGGAATTAACCAAGTTAGAAAGCATCAGAAAGGCAATCCAAATGTCGGTTTGCAAGGTGGAATAGTCAGTAAAGATATGCCTATTGATGTATCAAATGTTGGATTGTTAAATCCAGAAACCAAAAAAATAGATAAAGTTGGTTTTAAAATCACTGATGATGGCAAAAAAGTTAGATATTTTAAATCGACTAATCAAGTTGTTGATTCGTAGAGTAGGTAGAAATTATGACTAGATTAGAAGTTGAGTATAAACAAAAGATTTTACCTACACTGGTTGAACAATTTAAGTATAAATCAGTTATGGAAGTACCAAAGTTAGTTAAAATTACTTTGAATATGGGGGTCGGAGAGGCTGTAGCCGACAAGAAAATATTGCAATCTGCTGTTACTGACATAGAAAAAATTTCTGGGCAAAAAGCAATTGTTACGTTATCTCGAAAATCAATTGCTGGTTTTAAGATTAGAGATGATATGCCTATTGGATGTAAAGTCACTTTACGCAGTGATAAAATGTATGAGTTTTTAGATAGGCTAATTAATATTTCTATTCCTAGAATTCGTGATTTTAGAGGTATGAATCCTAAAAGTTTTGATGGTCGCGGAAATTATTCGTTAGGAGTTAAGGAGCAGATTATATTCCCTGAGATTGATTACGATAAAATTGATGTCCTTCGTGGATTAGATATTGCTATTACAACGACTGCTAAGACTAATGAAGAAGGGTTAGCTTTGTTGAAGCTTTTTAACTTTCCGTTTAAAAATTAAAGGGGTTGGGTATGGCAAAAAAATCAATGATTGCAAGAGAAAACAAGCGTAATGAATTAGTGAAAAAATACGCGCAGAAACGGAATGATCTGAGAGAAATTATAAGAAGTTCTGCTGTGTCATTTAGTGACAAAGAACTGGCAGTTCTTCAACTTCAAAAATTGCCAAGAAATTCTAGTTCTTCTAGGTTACGTAATCGTTGTAAGTTGACAGGAAGACCGCATGGTTATTACCGTAAATTCGGTCTTTGCCGCAATAAGTTGAGAGAGGCGGTAATGCGTGGAGATGTTCCTGGGTTAGGAAAAGCAAGTTGGTAATTCTGAATTCGAAATTCAGGTATTTTGAGGATAAATTATGAGTATGACAGACCCAGTAGCAGATATGTTAACCCGTATTAGAAATGGTCAATCTGCTGGTAAAAAAAGTGTAACTATGCCATCTTCTAAACTTAAGATTGCAATAGCAAAAGTTTTAAAAGAAGAAGGCTATATTACTGAGTATGTTACTGAAGTTTTATCTGGACACACAGAAATAACAGTAGTATTAAAATATTTTAATGGTGTGCCTGTGATAGAAAAGGTTAAGCGAATTAGTAGACCTGGTTTACGGATTTATAAGTCTAAAAATGAATTACCTAAAGTTTTAGACGGATTAGGAATTGCTATTGTTTCTACATCGAACGGAGTTATGACAGATAGGGCTGCTCGTGCCATCGGGTTTGGTGGTGAAGTCATTTGTACTGTTTGTTAAAATAAGAGGATTTGATTATGTCAAGAATTGCTAAATCACCTATTATTATCCCTGAAGGAGTAGATGTTAGAATAGAACAGGGTACTTTTTTTGTAAAAGGTAATAATGGTCAAATGTTTTTTCCGATTAAAGATGGAGTTGTTGTTGAAGTTGATGACAATTTAATTCGCCTAACATGGGATGAAAAAATAAAAAAAGCTAATGCTCAAGCAGGGACAGCTAGAGCTACATTAGCTAGCATGATTGCAGGAGTCTCTAAAGGATTTGAAAAAAGATTAACTTTAGTTGGTGTTGGATACAGAGCTCAAGTAGTTGATAATGTTTTAACTCTTGCTTTAGGGTTTTCACATCCCATTGCTTATCAGATGCCTGCAGGCGTAAGTATTGAAACACCTAGTCAGACTGAAATTGTGATAAAAGGGGCTGATAAGCATAAAGTAGGTCAAGTTGCTGCTGAAATTAGAGCGTATCGTTCGCCTGAACCTTACAAAGGCAAAGGGGTTAAATATGCAAATGAGCATGTCGTTAGAAAAGAAGCCAAAAAGAAGTAAGGTGATAAAATGTGTAAAAAAACGTCTCGGCTAAAGCGAGCTTTGAAGTTGCGTTGTAAAATAAAAAAATTAGATGTAAATCGGTTAACTGTACATAAAACAGCCCAGCATATTTATGCGCAGATTTTAAGTAAGGATGGTACAGAAACTTTAGTTAGTGCTTCTACTACACAAGTTGATATTAGAACAGCAGTTTCGGCTACAGGAAATATAAAAGCTGCCACGGAAGTAGGCAAGATCATTGCGCAGAGAGCTGTAGCTGTGGGAATTGAAAAAGTAGCTTTTGATCGATCAGGTTTTAAATATCATGGTCGGGTGAAAGCATTAGCAGACGCTGCACGTGAAGCTGGATTAAAGTTTTAAAGAGGAATATTAATGTCAACGATGTCATCTCAAAATAGTACAGATGGATTACAAGAAAAATTAGTTAATGTACGGCGTGTTGCAAAAGTAGTGAAAGGTGGTAGAGTATTCGGTTTTACCGCTCTTACCGTTGTTGGAGATGGAGAAGGAAGAGTAGGTTACGGTGTTAGCAAGGCAAGAGAAGTTCCTGTAGCTATACAAAAATCTTTGGAACAGGCTCGTAAAAATATGAGAAAAATTGTTTTAAAAGGTGATACTTTGCAATACCCTGTTGTTTCCATAACCGGTTCAGCTAAGGTTCATATGCAGCCTGCGTCTGAGGGGACTGGTATTATAGCAGGTGGCGCGATGCGTGCTGTTTTTGAAGTTGTCGGTGTGCATAACGTCTTAGCAAAATGTATTGGTAGTAGTAACCCGATAAATGTAGTGAGGGCAACTATTAACGGATTGACGAATATGCACAGTGCTAAGCAAATTGCTGCAAAGCGTGGGTTATCTATTGAACAAATTATCGGATAATTATGATGTGCAATAAGACACTAAATGTAACAATGGTAAAAAGTAAAATTGGTCGTTTGTCTAGTCATAAAGCTTGTTTAAAAGGTTTAGGATTGAAGAAAATACATCATACAGTTCAAATAATTGGGACTCCTGAGAACTTAGGTATGATAAATAAGATTTCTTATATGCTTAAAATTGAGGAAGTGTAATGTTTTTAAATTGCATTCAAACTGCTAAAGGGACTCGAAAAAAAGCAAAAAGGCTTGGACGAGGTATAGGTTCAGGATTAGGAAAAACGTGCGGTCGCGGACATAAAGGTCAAAAATCACGAAGTGGTGGTTTTCATAAAGTAGGATTTGAAGGTGGTCAAATGCCTTTGCAGCGCAGATTACCAAAAGTTGGTTTTACTTCGCGTGCTAAAAAATATACAGCGGAAGTTACATTGAATGAACTTAATTTTGATGATAATGATATTATTGATTTAGAGAAATTGATAAATGCGAATATTATTCCTGTTTTTTCTAAATCTGCTAAAATTATAATGTCTGGAGATATAGTTAAGCCTGTCGTTATTAAAGGAATTAAAATTACTTCAGGTGCTAAATCTGCCGTTGAAGCTGTTGGTGGAAGAATAGAGGCATAACTCATAATGACTACGTCAGGAACTCAGGTCGCGGATAAACTAGGAAGTTTGTCAGAACTTCAATCAAGGTTATTTTTTGTTCTTGGTGCTTTTTTTGTATATAGAGTTGGAGCTCATATTCCTGTACCAGGCATAGATCCAAAAGCACTTGCCTTGATGTTTGAACAACAAAAAGGCTCTATTTTGAGCATGTTTAACATGTTTTCTGGTGGGGCTTTAATGAGATTGAGTTTATTTGCGCTTGGAATAATGCCTTATATTTCTGCTTCGATTATTATGCAGCTAATGACTGTTGTTATTCCGGCTGTTGAACAAATTAAAAAAGAAGGTGAGTCTGGTAGGCGAAAAATCTCTCAATATACTCGCTATGGGACTGTCATTCTTGCGACTTTTCAAGCTATAGGTATTTCTTTAGCACTTCAAAGTCAGACTGCCGGTGGGCTGTCAGTTGTATTAAACCCAGGAATTAGCTTTTTGATCATTACAACTATTACATTAGTCACTGGTACTTTGTTCTTGATGTGGTTGGGTGAGCAAGTCACTGAAAGAGGGATCGGAAATGGTATTTCTTTGATTATATTCGCTGGAATTGTGTCTGGTCTTCCAAAAGCAATCGGTGGAACTTTTGAGTTGGCCAGAACGGGTGAAATGAATGGTGGTTTTATAGTTTTATTGTTTTTGATTGCCGTTGCTGTTACTAGTCTAGTTGTTTTTGTTGAGAGAGGGCAACGAAGGATAATAATAAATTATCCCAAACGTCAACAAGGACGAAAAGTTTATGCTGGACAGAGTAGTTTTTTACCATTGAAGTTAAATATGGCGGGTGTTATTCCCCCTATTTTTGCATCTAGTATTATTTTATTTCCAGCTACTATTGCAGGTTGGTTTGGTAATGCTGAGGGGTTTACTTGGTTGCAAGACATTTCCACTGTATTGTCACCTGGTCAACCTATTTATGTAATGTTTTATGCAACTGCTATAGTGTTTTTTTGTTTTTTCTATACAGCTTTAGTATTTAATTCAAAAGAAACATCTGAAAATTTGAAAAAATCAGGTGCTTTTTTACCTGGAGTAAGACCCGGAGTTCAAACTACAGCATATATAGATAAAGTTATGACACGTTTGACTTTGATAGGCGCGTTTTATATTACTTTAGTTTGCCTATTGCCAGAGTTTTTAATAGTTTATTGGAATGTCCCTTTTTATTTTGGTGGTACGTCTTTACTAATTATAGTTGTAGTAGTAATGGATTTTATATCGCAGATGCAAACACATTTGATGTCTCAGCAATACGAAGGACTTATGAAAAAGGCCAATCTTAAAAAATAGGTATGAGTCATTAATATAAATAATGTTTAAAACAATTAAAGTATAGGAGTTTTCAGTGAAAGTTCGAGCATCTGTAAAAAAAATATGTCGCAATTGCAAGGTTGTGAAAAGAGATGGAGTAGTAAGAGTGATTTGTGTCGATGGCAGACATAAACAAAGACAAGGTTAAAAATTATTGTGCCGGATTTACATTATATGTTACAATCCGATACTTAACTTTAGAATACCGTAATTTAGGAGTATCTAAATGGCACGTATTGCCGGGATAAATATTGCAGATCACAAGCATGCTGAAATTGCTTTGACAGCCATATATGGGATAGGGCGTCCAACTGCAAAAAATATTTGTAAAGAGTTGAATATAAATCCTACTGTAAAAATAAAAGAGCTTACAGAAGAACAATTAGAGTCTATTCGTACTTTTATAAGTAAGATGACTGTAGAAGGGGATTTGCGTCGTGAAGTTTCTATGAACATAAAAAGGTTAATGGATCTTGGCTGTTATCGTGGTATTAGACATCGTCGTGGATTACCGTTAAGAGGTCAACGTACAAGAACCAATGCACGTACTCGGAAAGGTCCGCGTAAACCAATTAGAAAATAAGACGTTCTATTTAATTAAGGTTTGTAAGTAATGGCAACTCAAAATCGTTCTAAAAAACGTATCAAAAAAGAAGTAGCTGATGGCATTGCACATGTTCACGCTTCGTTTAATAATACAATTGTCACTATTACCGATAGGAAAGGTAATGCTTTGTCTTGGGCTACTTCTGGGGGGTCTGGTTTTAGAGGATCACGTAAAAGTACCCCTTTTGCTGCACAGGTTGCAGCTGAAAAAGCAGGTGGCGTTGCATTAGAATATGGGATGAAAAATCTTGATGTTATGATTAAGGGACCAGGTCCAGGTCGTGAATCGGCTGTTAGGTCTCTTAATAATTTAGGGTTTAAAATTACCAATATAGTTGATGTGACACCTATTCCACATAACGGGTGTAGACCGCCCAAAAAACGTCGTGTTTAGAGTTTCGGAGTAGTTATTATGGCTAGATATCTTGGGCCGACTTGTAAATTAAGTCGCAGAGAGGGTACTGATTTATTTCTGAAAAGCAGAGGAAAATCTTTAGAAAGCAAATGTAAATTAGAACAGCGTCCAGGGCAACACGGTACTAAACGTACTAGAAGCTCCGATTATGCTTTGCAGTTGAGAGCAAAGCAAAGAATTCGCAGAATGTATGGTGTTTTAGAAAAACAATTTAGAAATTATTATCATTCTGCTGCTTTGAAAAAAGGAGCTACTGGTGAGAATCTCTTGAATTTATTGGAAACTCGTCTTGATAATGTTGTTTATCGTATGGGGTTTGCTAATACTCGTGCTGAAGCACGTCAATTAGTATCTCATAAAGCGATTGTTGTTAATGATAAGATAACAAATATTCCTTCTTATCATGTGCAGCTTGGAGATCAGATAAAGGTTAGAGAAAAATCTAAAAAACAACAACGTGTTGTAGAATCTCTAGGAATTGCTGAACAATATGGTTTTCCTTCTTGGATTGAAGTTAACACCAAGGAAATGATTGGAGTTTTTAAATCTTTACCTGATCGTGCAGATTTAGGAAGTGATATTAATGAACAATTAGTTGTTGAACTTTATTCTAAATAACTCGGTTTGAGATTAAATTTATGCAAAAATCTATTGCTGGCTTACTAAAACCAAGATTGGTTGACGTTGTCAGTCATACCGCTAATCATTCAAAAATTGTTATTGAGCCGTTAGAGCGTGGTTTTGGGCATTCTCTTGGTAACGCGCTTAGAAGGGTTATGCTATCTTCTATCCCAGGGTGTGCAGTTACTGAAGTTGAAATTGACGGAGTGTTGCATGAATACACAACCATTGATGGTGTTCAAGAAGACGTAATTGATATTTTATTAAATTTAAAGCAGCTTGCTATTGTTATGCATTCCAGAGATGAGGTGATTTTATCTCTTAATAAGAGTGGGGCAGGCGTTGTTACTGCTGCTGATATAAGTTTACCGCATAATGTTGAGATTATTAACCCTGAGTTAGTGATTGCAAATTTAACACAAGTAGGCGAGCTTAATATTAAATTGAAAGTTGAACGTGGTCGGGGATATGTTCCGTCTAGTGTAAGAAAAGAACAATCAGATGCTTCTTCAGCAGTTGGTGTTTTAATGGTGGATGCTGCTTTTAGCCCAGTAGTTAAGGTAGCTTATCACGTTGAAAGTACACGGGTTGAACAAAGTACAAATTTAGACAAACTTATCATTGAATTAGAAACTAACGGTACAATTGATCCTGAAGAAACTATTAAATTGGCTGCAACTATTTTGCACGATCAATTATCAGTTTTTGTTGATTTTGAAAAAGTCAATGAACAAACTACAGAAGAGACCGTTGTTGAAGAAGAAACTTTTGACCCCGTATTGTTAAGACCTGTAGATGACTTAGAGCTTACGGTTCGTTCTGCTAATTGTTTAAAAGCGGAAAATATATTTTACATTGGTGATTTAATTCAGCGTACCGAGGTAGAACTATTAAAAACACCTAATTTAGGTAAAAAGTCATTAACTGAAATTAAAGATATATTAGCTATAAAAGGTTTGTCTTTGGGTATGCGTCTTGAAAATTGGCCTCCTGAAAGTTTAGCTGATCAAAACCAAACTGGAATTTAATTAACATTGAGGTTATCCCAAAATGAGACATCGTAAATCTGGAAGACAATTAAATAGAAACAGCAGTCATCGTAAAGCTATGTTTAGCAATATGGTTACTTCTATTCTGAAACATGAATTAATCAAAACGACATTACCAAAGGCTAAAGAATTGCGTGGTTTTGCAGAACCGTTAATTACTTTAGCAAAAGTTGATTCAGTCGCTAATAGACGTTTGGCTTTTGCCAAGCTGCGTGATCGCGAGGCTGTTACTAAGTTGTTTAATGAGTTGGGTCCCCGCTATCAAAATAGACCGGGTGGCTATTTAAGAGTGATGAAATGCGGTTTTAGAACCGGCGATGCTGCTCCTATGGCTTATGTTGAGCTTGTCGATAGAGTTGTAGTTTAAATGTGTTGATTGTCAGTAAAGCTGTTTCCAATCTTCTCAATCTCAAAAAAAAGCCGACTAAAGTCGGCTTTTTTGTGTTTAAAAATGATTATTTCTCAAGCATACTTAATTTATTAGGTTTGCCAATCCATTCTTCTGCATCGGTTAATGCTGACCCTACTTCGGTAATTGTTGGCCATATTTGAGCAAGTTCTGCATTTAATGCTATAAAAATTTCTTGCCCTTCAGGTACTTCATCTTCAGCAAAGATTGCAGAAGCTGGACATTCAGGTTCACACAAAGAACAATCAATACATTCCTCAGGATCAATAACCAAAAAGTTTGATCCTTCGTGAAAGCAATCGACAGGACATACATCTACACAATCAGTGAATTTACATTTAATACAATTTTCTGTGACTACAAAAGCCATGTTTATTTACCAAGATATTGTTAAGAAATAATAGTTGCATTGTTCGAGTATATTAGCAGAAACGGAGTTTTTAAGACATAAGGATTTAAAATTCTTTTGTCATTTTAACTCTGACGCAATAATGATTTAAGCTGATGAAAATGTTGATAAACAAATATGGTAAATGCTAAATGCGCTAGATTTATTGACAAGGTGAGTGTTACAATCCACAGACAACACGGTTTTTTTTATCGAAATTGTACTAGCAAAGTAGCTAGGTTAAATAACATAGGTTTGAGGCTTAAAAAATGAATGAAAATTGGATAGCTCCTTCTATTCTTTCTGCTAATTTTGCAAAATTGGGCGAGGAAGTCGATAATGTATTGGCAGCGGGTGCTGATGTAGTGCATTTTGATGTAATGGATAATCATTTTGTCCCTAACTTAACAATAGGGCCTTTAGTTTGCGAAGCTTTGAGAAAACATGGTGTTACAGCACCGATTGATGTACATTTAATGGTTGAGCCAGTGGATAGAATTATCCCTGATTTTGCTAAAGCGGGGGCAAGCTATATTACTTTTCATCCAGAAGGTTCGGTGCATATCGATAGAACATTGCAATTAATAAAAGATTGTGGTTGTAAGGCGGGATTGGTATTCAACCCCGGAACACCGTTACATTATTTAGATTATGTGATGGACAAGTTGGATATGATTTTATTGATGTCAGTTAATCCGGGGTTTGGAGGGCAATCTTTTATTCCTTCGGCACTGGATAAATTGCGTGAGGTAAGAACTAGAATTGATGCAAGTGGTTTTAATATTCGTTTAGAAATTGACGGTGGGGTAAAAGTCGATAATATTCGCGAAATTAAGGCGGCTGGTGCTGATACTTTTGTAGCAGGGTCGGCTATTTTTGGTAAACCCGATTACAAAAAAATAATTGATGAAATGCGTGCTGAGTTAAAGAAAGCAGTAAGCTAATGATATTTTAGACAAATCGGCAGCAAAGGTTCTGCCGATATGTTTTGGGTTGTTATTCTAAAATTTGTTTTAAAAAAGGAATCGTTAATTTACGTTGTGCTGATAACGTAGCTTTATCTAGCTGCCCTAATAATATCCATAGTGATGGTAAATCACTGGCATAATGGCTGAGCAAAAAATGTCCTACTTTGGGTGTAATTGTAAGCCCCATCGAGTTTGCTTTATAAATTAATGCAGAAACGCTTTCCTCATCGGCTAAAGGTTTAAGTTTTAAAGCGAGTCCTGACATTAAAAGAGCTTTAAGTTCAGGGAGTTTAATATTAATGTCTTCAGGGTGTGAGCGTGAGGACAGGATTGAACGATGATTGTTTTCTAAATGTTGATTAAAAAAATTTAAAAATCCTTGTTCCCAATCAAGCTGTCCGGCTATCGCATCAACATCATCGAAGCATACTAGTTCGATATGTTCTAAGCCATCAAACATTCCTAAAGTAGGTAGTTTTCGTTTGTTGAATGGATAATAAAATGGATTCATACCATTTTGATGCGCCAATTGACAACTCGCTTGTAATAAATGACTTTTCCCATAGCCTTGATCGCCATAAATAAAAATATGTCGTTCACCTTTATTGGCAATTAACGCATGTAATTCGTTGATAATTCCAGCATTAGTGCTGGCATAGAACGTGTCAAATCCTTTATTGGCTTGAAATTCAAATTGTAGTGGGAATTGTAAAGACATTAGTTCTCCCTCTTTGCGCTAAAACGCACATAAAAGCTTGCTCCTAGAAAAAGTAGTAAACTAAATATGATTTCTGAGCAGGCAAGTGAACGCTCTGGTTCATTAACGTAGGCTTCTTCAATACCGTGGATAAAATAAATTAAGCTGATATAGGCAGACCAAGCACAACTTTTGCGATTAGCATTTAATAATCCGCGTAAGGGTAATAGTAATGGGGGTATGGACACTAACAGGACAACGGCGATAGGAAAATGTGTAGAAGGTGCTAATACAGTGTTCCATAGCATGAGTAAACTAAACAATCCAAAATAGCCTATGAGTGCTGTATAGTGAGCATACTGTGTTTTCATGGTTGGCGTAATTTTGTTGCAGTTTCGGCTAATCTTGTCCCTAAAGTTTGGCAAATTGTTTTTTCATGTTCACTTAAGCCGGCGTTGCCGGTGGATAAGTGGCTAGGACCATATGGGGTTCCACCTGTAGTGGTTTCTAAGATTGAATTGTCATTACTGGGTAATCCCATTAATAACATGCCATGATGCAATAATGGAATCATCATAGTTAATAAAGTCAGTTCTTGACCGCCATGCATACTGCCAGTTGATGTAAAAACACTTGCAGGTTTGCCGCGTAAATGACCGGAAAACCAGGCTTTAGAGGTATTATCCACAAAGTATTTTAATGCTGCTGCCATATTGCCAAAATGTGTTGGGCTACCTAGTGCTAAACCGTCACAGTGTTCTAAATCCTCTGTTGTGACGTAGGGTGCGCCGCTATTAGGAATGCTGTCAGCAACCTTTTCACAAACGGTAGAAACATCGGGTACGGTTCTAACTATGGCTTCTGCCCCCGCTGCTTCCACCCCGCGTGCAATATAATTTGCCATTTTTTCGGTATTTCCATAGCGGCTGTAATAAATAATCAGAATTTTTGTCATATTGGTTGTTACGCTCAATTGGCAGATAAAACGCTATAATACCACTTTTATAACCTTAACTACCTGTTAAAGCTATGCAATTACCCAATTATCGTGCTGCTTGTGTCCTTGTTGTTGGTGATTTAATGTTAGATCGCTATTGGCATGGTTCGACGTTGCGAATTTCCCCTGAAGCTCCAGTACCCGTAGTACATGTAAAACAGAATGAACAACGCGCCGGTGGGGCAGGGAATGTGGCATTAAATATCGCCGCGTTGGGGGCAAAAGTATCCTTGATGGGATTTACGGGAAAAGATGAAGCCGCACAATTATTGACTAAATTGTTAGAGGCAGCGGGGGTTCTTTGTGTGTTTGAGGCTTTAGAGCAACATCCTACTATCACTAAATTACGGGTAATGAGTCGACATCAGCAACTTATACGGCTGGATTTTGAAGATGGATTTAATGACGTAAACTGTGAAAAACTATTGCATCATTATCATGCAGAAATGACACAAGCGCAGATTATTGTATTGTCCGATTATGGTAAAGGCACATTGGCTGAGGTGGCTCAATTTATTGCGTTGGCAAAGCAAATGCACAAACCTGTGTTGGTTGATCCTAAGGGACGGGATTTTCAGCGTTATCAAGGTGCGACGATTATTACACCGAATTTAAGTGAATTTGAAGCGGTAGTAGGCGCGTGCAAAACAGAACAAGAACTTGTCGATAAGGGTATGATTTTATTGAAACAATTACAGCTTGAAGCACTGTTAGTTACACGCGGTGAACAGGGAATGAGTCTGTTAACCAAAACCGAGCCGCCGCTACATTTGCCGACCCACGCGCGAGAAGTGTTTGATGTAACAGGAGCGGGAGATACGGTGATTTCGGTATTGGCTGCAAGTTTGGCAGCTAATAAAACATTAGCGGAAGCAACTACTCTTGCCAATATTGCAGCCGGTATTGTAGTACGCAAAATCGGCACCGCAACAGTAACGCCGGAAGAGTTTAGTTATGTTTTGTATGGGCAGCGCGCGCAACATCGCGGTGTTGGTAATTTAGAAGAAATTACCGCTGCAATTAGGCAAGCGAAATTACAAGGCGAAAAAATCGTTTTGACGAATGGTTGTTTTGATATTTTACATCCCGGACATTTGCGCTATTTGCAACAGGCGAAAGCATTAGGCGATAGGCTGGTCATTTTGGTAAATACTGATGAATCGGTAAAACGTTTAAAAGGTGAGCAACGACCAATTAACCATTTGGCGCAACGGATGGAAATGCTCGCCGCTTTAGAATGCGTTGATTGGGTTATGCCATTTGCTGAAGATACGCCAAAGGCGCTCATCGATCAATTATTGCCGGATATTTTAGTTAAAGGCGGCGATTATACTGAGATTAACACGATTGCCGGACACGAAAGCGTATTAAAAAATGGGGGACAAGTTAAAATTTTGTCTTTTGTTGAAGGACAATCAACAACGAATATCATTAAAACAATTCAGGGGCAGCATTAATTTTACGGTATTTATTCAAACACATCATTTAATTGAATTTTTAAATCAGGAAATAAAAATGGACTGGCAATATCATCACCAGCATACATTTTTTTAAGCTGATATTGCCCGTTTTCTAAAACAAATTGATGCACGGTTTGCTCATAAGGATAAACCAACCAATATTCGCTGACACCGCTTTCTTGGTACAATTCATATTTGATTTGCAATTCTTTTTTGGAATTACCTTTCGAGAGAATTTCAATTATCCAATCCGGTGCGCCATTACAGCCTTGCGTATCTAAAATCTCAGGTTGGCAAATCACACATAAATCCGGCTGTACAACAGTATGAATTTCTTTATTGGCTAAAATGGATTTTTTTCGGTCATATAGCCGCACATCAAATGGCGCAGCATAAACTTTGCATTTTTTATGTCTGAAATAGCCATGCAGTAAGCTACTTAAATTCATAGAAATATCTTGATGCCTAACATTCGGCGCAGGACACATTAGGCTAATTTTACCTTTAATTAATTCAACCGTTTCATCCAATTGCCAAGTTAAGTAATCAGCGTAACTATAGGTTTTGTTTAAATCTAATTGCGAAAGCTGGGTAATGGGTATCATTTTTTAACCTTTTGAATTTTCTAACAATTTTATCATTCGGTTTAAATAGGCAATTTTTTCATCTTTCATTTCCAAATTCTTTTACTGATTAAGCAGCTTTTCTTTTTCCAGTTCGTTTTGTAATTGGAGATATTCGGCGGGGTAATGAATTGTACAATAATTTTGATTATGATGAATTCCACCATAATTTGTTCCATTTACATTAAAGACATTCTTTTCGTCAAAACCAAATAATTGTTCTAATGGCATTTCAAAAACCTGCGCAATCTGCTCTAGCCGTGAAAGCCGTATATCTGTATCGCCGCGCTCAATATTGCCATACGCATTCAGGCACATGCCCAGTTTTTCCGCCATTTCATCTTGGGATAAGTTTTTCGCTTGCCGGATAAAGCGTATTTTTTCATGCACTGACACAGATACCCACTTCCACTGGTTGAAATAACTATTGAGGCTTGATTGTAACAAAATTGGGAAGGTTTAGAATATTTCTTGTTTTCAAAAACTTAGTGAGGGTAATTATGAATGATAATGATAAAGGTGCAAGAACGGTTGGAGCGGCGGCTGGTGCTGCTACTGCGACGGGTATTGCCTTAGCTGCTGAAGGTGCAAGTGCGGCAGCAATGACATCAGCATTAGCAACAACTGGTAGTTTAGTAGGCGGAGGTATGGCGGCAGGTATTGGAGTTGCGGTAGCAGCACCGCTTGCTGTAGGTGCTGCGGCTTACGGATTATACAAATGGCTAAAGGACTAATCGGTGATGCTCATGCCTATAAAACCATTGAACGAAGTAATAAGTGATGTAGAACTCGCATTACAAACTGCAAAAAATAATCTCAACGCTATTGCAACCGCTCGAAATGCTCTACAAGACTTTACAGAACTAAACCCCAGTTTAAATTCAAACTTAGATGAATTAGAAGATTCTGTTAGGACTGGGTTGCTTGCAAGTTTAAAAAAACTGTAAATCAGCGTAACATGGAATAAAGCCCAACAAAACAGTGCGTTTGTTGGGCTTTTTTGTTTTTACCCCTCATCGCCTAAAAAGGGGGTGTGATTAGCCCCCTTTATGCGGTGAAAAAAATTTGCAGCAGATACGGGGAAAATCGCACGGTGCAGTATAATTACAGCTCAATTTTTTATACTTTTGATGCCTACCCTCATGCAAAAACTCTCTCTCTCCGCGTTGTTTCGTCCTGAAGTGCTGTCATTATCTGCCTATAAAGTGGCCAACGCGCATGGATTTATTAAACTAGATGCGATGGAAAACCCTTATCAATGGTCAGAAGCTATTAATAATCAATGGCTTAACAGTTTGCGTACCTGCG
>JACCEE012576805.1_pt1 | contig 55596 bp, 44 predicted proteins | sample 7449931 | NCBI WGS metagenome assembly JACCEE01 (sample SAMN15323457, study PRJNA562643) | freshwater metagenome | isolation source: river surface water | place: USA:Blue River Watershed | collected 2017-08-19 | reverse complement strand
TTTCCATTGCTGGTAATGCCAAACCTTCAGTAAAACTACCAAATTTGTTAGCAATTCCTCCAATTTGAATCGCCAGTTCTTTTAATTTGCGGTCTGTTGCTTTTATCTGTTTATCAGTTTCTCGCATTTGTCTGCTGGTTTCTAATTGCGTTTGTCGCAGTTCTTGGCTAATTTCTTTTTGCATAATTGCAAGGCTTGCTACCAGTTGCTTTAATTCTTCGTCTGTCATGTTTGCATTCCTTTTCATTAGTATTGTTTTGTAGAGTAGGTATTGCCTACTCTATAAATATTGCTTTTAATTAGCTCAATCGCTGTTTAAAAATTTCTGCTAATCGCAAGGTATTATTATGTAAATGATAGCTGCGTAAAATCTTCTCGCGGGCGGCTGTACTAATTTGTGCATATAAATCAGAATTATCCATTAATAATATAATAGCATTTGCTAATTTTTCATCATCCGACGGCGGCGTTAATAATCCCTGTCCTGCTTCAATTAATTCAGGAATACCTGTAATGTGTGTAGTCACACAAGGAATTCCCATTGCCATCGCCTCCATTAAAACTACTGGTACGCCTTCGGCAAAACTCGCCAGTGCAAATACATCTGCTTGTTGATAATAATCTAAAATTTTGTCTTGATTCACCGCGCCCGTAAAAGTCACGTTGTCGTCTAATCCCAATTTTTGAGTCAATGCTTTCAAGCTTTCGCGGTCGGGACCATCACCAACCATGTACAAATGCACATCTCGCCCCGCCTGCTGCAAGCGTGCCATCGCTTTTAATAAAATCGCTTGTCCTTTAACAGCGACTAAACGCCCTACACAAAGCACATTAAAAGGTTTCGGATTTTCGCGCGGTTCGCGTTTATTAAAGCGTTGCGGGTCAACGCCTAAAGGCGAAATTTCAAATTTATCCCACTGTTTTGGGTCTGATAACGCCATTAATTGGCTCTGTGCGTAGTAACTAATGCAACAAATAAAAGCAGCATGTTGAATTTTGGCAGGTAGATAATTAGCATTGACATTATAAAATTCATCAGGGCCATGCACTGTAATAGAATAGTTAATGTCAAATAACTGTTTGACTAATAACGCGACTGTGGCGGCTGGATTGGCAAAATGCACATGCAAATGGGTTAATTTTTTTTGCTGCATCCATTGCCCAATCATGACCGCTTCCACAAAATAAAAAAGGCAAAATAACAATTTTTTAAGGTCAAAACCGCCTAATTTAAGCGCGTAAACCAGCGTTTTGAAGTAAGCTAAAGGGCGAGACATCATTACTTTGAATTGTGAATTCAATGCCGCTGCTATTCCCGCTTGTTTTAAATAAAAAGTCTGCGCTTGTTCGGCGCGCTCTGTCGCGGTTAATTTTTCTATTGAGCGGTCAGGCGAATTAATAGAAGCGACTGAAATATCAAAGCCTAATTCGCGTAAAGTTGTCACTTCGCGCAAAATAAACGTGTGCGAAATTGCAGGATAACGACTGACCAAATAAGCAAGGCGGGGAGAAGTTGGGGCAATATTCATAAATGAGAAAAATATCCTTTATTGTGATTAATTAAGGAAAAATAGCTTAATCCACTTGGAGTTATTGGGAGTGACAATGAAAAAACAATGGTTAGTTACACTGTTAGCATGTGCGTTTACTGTACCAGTCTTGGCAAAAGAGACAGGCAATATTTTTGTCAGTTTAGAACAAGCTAAAACTGTTGTTGTTTTAAATGGTAAAGATTTTTCTGTGCTTAAAAAAATTCCTACCAGCGAACAACCCCGTGCATTGCAGTTTAATGCGGACAAAACTTTATTATACGTCGCTTGTGGCGATGGAAATTCTGTAAATGTCATTGATGTTGCTAAGTTAACTGTAGTTGATAAATTAAGAGTCGGAGAAGAACCAGAAATTTTTGATTTGAGTCCTGATGATAAATTTTTATTCGTTTCTAATGAAGATGACAGTGAACTCACAATTTTTGATTTAACTAAGAAACAAAAAGCGGCGACCGTAGAAGTGGGTGCAGAACCTGAAGGCGTACTCGTCAGTCATGATGGCAAAATTGTCTATGTCGCTTCTGAAGTTGCCAATATGGTGCATGTGATTGATGTAGAAAAACGGGAAGTGCTGACCAATATTGTAGTTGGTAATCGTCCGCGCCGATTTGCATTGACTCAAGACGGTAAAACTTTGTTTGTCAGCAATGAAATTGGCGGCACAGTTTCAGTCATTGACACAGAAAAACGAGAAGTGATAGGCGAAATTAAATTTGAGCCTAAAGGTTTTAAACGCGAGGTTATCACCCCTGTTGATTTGATATTAAGCACCGACGATAAAACTTTGTTTGTCACTTTAGGACGGGCTAACCATGTTGCTGTTGTCAATACAGCCGATTTAACCGTGAAAGACTATATTTTAGTTGGACAACGGGCGTGGGGTTTAGGCATGAAACGCGATAATAGTTTGTTATTTGTCGCAAATGGTTTAAGTGATGATATTTCTATCATCAATGCCCAAACTTTAAAAGTTGAAAAATCAGTCCCAGTGGGTAAAACACCGCATAGTGTTGTGGTTGATGACTAATATTATGTAACGCGAATTCAGCAAGTAAAAACTTTAAACTCAAGGGATTGTTATGACAGGCAGTCCTTTGAATTCAAACTAATAGACCTACTAGGTATCGAATACCTAGTAGGTTTTTGTTTTAATTTAAATATCTTGCTGAGCTTAGGTTGTTTTACTGTTTGCTTATTTCACATTACCATACAATGCGACATTTCGGCATGCCATCGTTCAGGCGGAATGCAAAGATAATCTAAATTGATTTCATCTGCTGGTGGCGTAATCGTAAAAAAAGTGTGGATTAAACCTTCTCCAAGCCATTGATTTGTATCATACGGGTTTGCACCTGTATTCACTACAACTGCATATAAATGATAAATGCCGCTTGGCAATGTGCGAACTGCTATAGAAAACAAAGGATAAGAACCATCTAATACGCTATTTTGCTTAAATGCACTTGCTGTTTTGAGCAAATTAAACTCTGCATTAATAAAATACAAAACTGAATCACTAGGATTTTGTACTGCTAAATACAAATCACCTTGTTGTGCTTTATCAATTTTAAACTGGATTGTTAAGGTATCGGTTAATGCAGGCATTGTGCTTGATAATTGCCACTGATTTGCATAAAGTGGAATTGTCCATAACAACATGAAACATAAGCTTAAAATTCGCATAGCGCGCTCCGCTTTATTGATATGATAAATTATTCACAATGTCCGTCAGTTTCATTCCATTTTTGTGGGGCGACACAGCCACGCACTTTATCTGCGGCAACTGTAGGTGGAATACCTAACACATTAGAAGCATAGGAAAAAGCTTTATCAATTGCGGCGGTACTAGGGTAAATATACACTGTTGAAGATAAAGCAGGGTCGTAACTACTAGGTTCAGTTGTAGGACAATCAGCAGGTAAAGGATTCTTTACTAAATCACGGTTTACAAGGATTACTGGAGAATGTAAACGCCCTGTTTCTCCCATGTTGCTGGTATCAAAATTAGGCGTTGGCGCAAATTGCCAAGTCATAAATTTTTTCTGTTCTGTTCCACTCGCTTCAGTACACACTTGCATAATAGGCACATATAGACGCGCTTGTGTTGCACACCGTCCTACAGTTCCCGCCGTCGCTTTACTATTAGGAAAACGAGGTAAAGTTGGTCTAAATTCTAAAACAACATAACGCTCATTTGGCACATCTCCACCACCCCAAATTAAAACATTAGTTTCCTCAGTATGCGCTTTACTATGACTATCAGTAAAAGGGATAACTTCAGTTTTTAACATTGTTCCAATTCTATAATCAGGCTGATATTTAAACTCAGGATTTACTAATGCTTTTGGCCCTGCTACACCACTTGCACCAGTAGAAATGCCCGAAGGTAAACCTGTTAATGTAAAATTCCACGCATTCACAGTCGCATCTTGAGCAAATAGACCGTTTACTTGTAAATCTTCCACGCTGTTTAAACTGCCTGGTAAAGTGCCAGATGCCGTAACTTTTGCACCATCCAATAAAACAGTTTCTTTACCAATAGGTAAAACTACAACAGCATGATTTAAAGGTGGATAAGGGTCTTCATGAGCGCAGCTATGACTAATTGTCGCCCCAATAATCGGTGAACTTCCTTCTAAATATCCTGTATTAGCATTACCTGTTGGACTTGTGGCTGATGCGCTATCCCAAGTTGCATGACTCGCAGCAATACCCGCATGTGCAAAAACTGCTGAATTATGCCCAAAAGTTGCTATTAAAATAGCCATTGTTAAAAACTTACGATTTTTCATAAAAATGAATCCATTTGTTACTAAATTAGAAAAATTGCTGGTGGCAATAAATAAGCCAAAACGGCAATTGTTTTAGAATGATTTAACTAATGGATTTATAGATTATTTAATAAACAATTAAATACTAATTAATGAAAAAATAAGTGAAATAACCTGTTTTGAATAGGTTATTTCACACAGTCTTTTTTTAAAAAGATAGACTTTGCAAGTTATGCAAAAATAGTTAAAATGCCTTTTTTTGCTAAATTTAATTTAACAAAATATTCATTATTTTTAAAAAGATAAATTAAGAAATTTAAGTCAAAAATTATAAAATATAGATAAATAGCAGTCTTTCAAACTGAACATCGCCAATATAAAATATTTTCAACACCACTACGTTAAGCCTCTTACAACATGGAAAATCCCCCCGAAATCTCTAACCGCATTAAAGATTTAGCTGAAGATAATCGCCCGCGTGAAAAACTATTACAACGTGGCGCAAATGCTTTAACTGATGCTGAATTACTCGCCATTTTTTTACGCACGGGCATAAAAGGTAAATCTGCCATTGTCTTAGCCGAAGATTTATTAAAACATTTTGGCGATTTACGCAGTTTACTCGGCGCGACGCAAGCACATTTTTGTGAAGCCAAAGGTTTGGGCGAAGTCAAATATATCCAATTACAAGCTTGTTTAGAATTGAGTAAACGCTATTTGCGCAGTTGCTTACAACGTGGCGACAGTTTAACCAGCCCTGAAATGACGCGGCAGTATTTGATGACAGAAATCAGTGGACGACAAGAAGAAGTTTTCGCCTGTTTATTTTTAGATAACAAAAACAGAGTGATAAAATTTGAAGAATTATTTTATGGCACGATTGACAGTGCAAATGTGCATCCGCGCGTAATTGTGAAAAAAGCCTTACAACACAATGCCGCTGCGGTAATTTTAACCCACAATCACCCCTCAGGCATTGCCGAGCCGAGTCAATCAGATGTCAGAATTACCCAAACTTTAAAAAAAGCATTAGATTTAATTGATGTGCGTGTGCTTGACCATTTCGTGGTTGGCGATGGTTACGGCGTTTCGTTAAGTGAGCGAGGATTGTTATAAAAAAACGGGCGAAGCTTAAAAGTCTGTCTTAATCCCATAAAAGATAAACAGACTTTTATTATCGTATAAGTCTTTATTTTTGCTTAAATGACTCACCGAGTGCGGGTTAAACCTATCTAAATCAATCTTAATCAAATTGTCATTTATAACTGTTAAGCTGTTATTTAACAACAACGTTCTACTGATTAAAATAAAAAACGACACTTATAAAAAAATAGCTTGCAAGTAATTCACTTTGCATTAAAATTTTACTTTCAAGGGTAACGTATTTTTAACAGTACACACACCTCTGTAAACAGGTTTTTTAAAGGCAGTCCTTTGTGACTGCTTTTTCATTTTTTAGGGTCTATGACTATTGGGGGCTATTCAGATGTCAACCACGCTTATGTCAACTTATGCACGTTTGCCCGTGACCTTTGTTAAAGGCGAAGGCGCATGGTTATGGGATACCGAAGGCAAACGCTATTTAGATTCAGTATCAGGCATCGCTGTCTGCGGCTTAGGTCATGCGCATCCCGATATTACACGGGCAATCAGTGAACAAGCTGCCTTGTTAATCCACACGTCTAATTTATATGGCATTGCCCATCAACAAAAATTAGCCGATGAATTAACGCGCATCTCAGGAATGCACGCTGCATTTATCTGCAATTCAGGCGCAGAAGCGAATGAAGCCGCTATTAAATTGTCACGCTTACATGCCCGCGCACGGCAAATTGAAAACCCACAAGTAATTGTGATGGAAGGAGCTTTCCACGGGCGCACAATGGCAACCTTGACCGCAACAGGTAATGCAAAAGTACGGGCAGGATTTGACCCCTTAGTGCCAGGCTTTTTGCGTGTGCCGTATAACGATGTGGCAGCAATTCGTGCTTTAGCCGCTGAACGTGATGATATTGTGGCGATTCTGGTTGAACCCGTGCAAGGGGAAGGCGGCGTTATTATTCCCTCCGCCGAATATTTAAAAGAATTGCGCACCTGTTGCGACCAGCATAACTGGTTGTTAATGTTAGACGAAATTCAAACGGGTATGGGACGCACAGGCAAATGGTTTGCCCATCAACACGCTGGCATTGTTCCTGATGTGATGACTTTGGCTAAAACTTTAGGCAATGGTTTCCCCATTGGCGCGTGTTTAGTCAATCCACAGGCGAATTTATTTAAAGCGGGCAATCATGGCACGACATTTGGCGGCAACCCTTTAGCCTGTAGAGTCGCGTTAGAAGTTATTCATGTGATTGAACAAAATAACCTATTAGCGCGAATTAACGAATTATCCTTGTATTTAAAAGAAAAATTTCAACACGCCCTTGCTCAATATGCGGGCGTAAAACAAATTCGAGTTCATGGATTAATGATTGGCATTGAATTAGACCGTCCCTGTGGGCGGTTAGTAACCGATGCTTTAGAGCGCGGTTTATTAATCAATGTCACCGCTGAAAAATCTATTCGCTTATTACCACCATTTATGATTGACAACGCCCAAGCAGATGAAATTGTTGCTACTACAGCCACAATAATTGGTCATTTTCTCGCATTGCCCATGGCTGCGTAAGCCTTGTACAGAGGAAGAAAAAAGGAGTATATAACCAATGACGATTCGTCACTTTTTAACCTTGCTAGATTGTTCGCAAGACGAGTTAAATCGGTTGATTCAACGTGCGATTGAATTAAAAGCCCTACGAAAAGCGGGACAGCATTATGAACCGCTACGCGGCAAAGTATTGGGGATGATTTTTGAAAAATCCTCCACCCGCACCCGCGTCTCATTCGAAACGGCAATGCATCATTTTGGCGGACATGCGATTTTCTTATCGCCGCGTGATACCCAGCTCGGACGGGGTGAACCGATAGAAGACAGTGCGCGAGTATTATCTGGTATGGTCGATTGCGTGATGATTCGAACTTTTGCCCATGAAAATATAGAACTTTTTGCAGCTTATTCTGCTGTGCCCGTGATTAACGCCCTCACAGATTTATACCATCCTTGCCAATTATTGGCAGATATTCAAACCTTTGTAGAATTGCGCGGCTCAATGCAAGGCAAAAAAGTGGTGTGGATTGGTGATGGCAATAACATGTGTCACTCCTACATTCACGCCGCCCGCCAGTTTGATTTCCATTTAGCGGTGGCAACACCCGCAGGTTATGAACCTGATGCGGGCATTATCGCAGCAAATCAATCTTATGTGACTATTTGCGCAGACCCTGCCGAAGCGATGCGAGATGCAGATTTAATTTGTACTGATGTTTGGGCAAGTATGGGACAAGAAGACGAACAAGCCAAACGCGAAATTGCCTTTAAAGACTACCAAGTAGATGAAAAACTGATGCAAGTTGCGCATTCAGACGCATTATTTATGCACTGCTTGCCCGCACATCGTGGCGAAGAAGTCAGTGCGGGTGTGATTGATGGCACGCAAAGCGTGGTATGGCAACAAGCAGAAAATCGATTGCACGCGCAAAAAGCCTTATTAGAATTTTTACTGGTTAAATAAATTCTCGCATTTAAATTCAGACCTTATTGTAAAGGAATTTTTCATGCCTCTTTCTTTGGAAACTGCGCAAAATGCAGCGCATGTATTAGTTGAAGCGTTGCCTTATATTAATCGCTTTGTCGGAAAAACCTTTGTGATTAAATACGGCGGCAATGCGATGATTGATGACGCATTAGAACAGAGTTTTGCCCGCGATGTGATTTTAATGAAACGCATTGGGATTAATCCCATTATCGTGCACGGCGGCGGCCCGCAGATTAATCAATTATTAGAACGTTTAAATATCAAAAGTGAATTTATTAACGGGATGCGCGTTACCACCAGCGAAACCATGGACGTGGTGCAAATGGTTTTAGGCGGATTGGTTAATAAAGATATTGTAACGTTGATTAATCATCAAGGCGGCTCGGCGGTGGGTTTAACGGGTAAAGACGGGCAACTTATCCGCGCTAAGAAAATGACCATGACGCGCAACTCACCTGAGTTAAAAGTGCCTGAAATTATTGATATTGGGCATGTGGGCGAAGTGACCAGTATTGATACTTCTATTTTGAAGTTATTGATTCAGGGCAATTTTATTCCTGTGATTGCGCCTGTTGGTGTCGGTGAAAATGGTGAATCATATAATATCAATGCTGATGTGGTCGCGGGCAAAATCGCGGAAGTGTTACAGGCAGAAAAATTGATGTTATTAACGAATGTAACAGGTGTGAAAGATAAAGCGGGGAATATTTTAACAGGTTTGACCGCTAAACAAGTGACTGATTTAATGGAAGACGGCACAATTGCGGGCGGCATGTTGCCCAAAGTGCAGTATGCTTTGGAGGCGGTGCAGGCGGGCGTGAAGACGGCGCATATTATTGATGGTCGTGTTGAACACGCGATTTTATTAGAAATCTTCACGGATGAAGGCGTGGGAACGTTGATTAAACGTTAAAATAAACGTTCTTCTTTGATTATAAAACCTGCTCGGTTTTTTAAAAAACTGAGCAGGTTTTTTTTTGAGAAAAAATCTTTTTTTTCTTTGTTTGTTAACTCATTTTCAAGTTGTTCTAACTCGTTTAGAATTTTTTAAGAATTCATTATATTGAGGTTTTTTTATGATAGGTTGGCTTAAAAAATGGTTTAAACATACAAAGAATAATCAAATAACGACTGTTGATAACAATCAAATAGAAGGAAATCATAATTTTGTCGGAGTTGAAAATAATCGTTCAGTCACTTTAGAAAATAGCCATGTAGGAATAATTATTACAGGCGACCATGTCACCGTACAATGTGAAGGTTTACCGCCTGAAGTATTGGCAATATTACAAGCTGACTTACAAAAATTACTGAGTGAATTTACTCGAACACAAAAACATTTAAATGATGCTTTAGATTTTAAAGAGTCAAAACTTGAGCAATTACAAAAGGAAGCAGAAGACTGGATTAACCGTTACAACAGTTTATCTAAAGATTTGGAGAATTTAAGACGAGAAAATCCTGATTATGCTGAGATACTCACTAAAGCAGAGGCATTCTTAAAACAAGGGAAATTCTCCGAAGTAACTGCCTTATTAGAACCCTTAAAAGCAAAAGGAGATGAAAAGACTCAGCAAAATGCCAAAGTGCATTTTATCTTAGGACAAGCGTATCTCTTGGATAATAAACCTATACAAGCCTTGCCTGAGTATGAAGCCGCTTATCATCAGGATTTTAAGAATAGCGAGTATGGGTTTCAGTATGCATTATTATTACAGAAACAAAATGAATATAAGAAAGCCCAACGTTTATATGAAGGCTTGCTCGATGAGTTAAAACAACTGCCAGAACCTGAACAACAGGCTCAACAAAAGACATTGTTGGCAGTCATGTATAATTTGGCTCTTGTTTATACAGACACTCAAGAACTAGAAAAAGCAACAAAGCTTTATTACGAGGCTTCGAAGATAAGAAGAGAACTCGACCAAAGCAACCCGCAAGTTTTTCCCTTTGATATTTCAGGGATTCTCAATAACATGGCTAATTTAATTGCTTCAGACCCCAAGCGCAGAAAAGAAGCCGAGCAAGGCTACCAAGAGATTTTGAAGGTTAATAGAAAACTCGCCCAAAATAACCCTCAAGTCTTTCTTCCTGATGTCGCTCAAACGCTCAATAATCTTGCTATCTTAGTTGCCAAAGACCCCTTGCGTAGAGAAGAAGCTGAGCAAGGCTATCGTGAGGCTTTGGAAATTTATAGAGAATTCGCCCAAAACAACCCGCAAGTTTTTTGCCCTAAAGTCGCTATGATGCTCAATAACCTTGCTAAATTGTACTTAATCGCTAATAACCCTGAAAAAAAAGCAATGCCTTTAATTGAAGAGGCTATTAGCATTGGACAATCGTTATTTACCAAGACACCTTCTGTATTTGGCGATGATTTAGCCTATAGTTTAGCTATTAAAGGTCTTATCTACGTTAGAGAAGGACAAACTTCAGAAGCGCGGATGATGTTAAACGAGGCATTACAAACGGCTCAAACAGATGGAATGAAAGAGGCAATAAAATCAAATTTAGCTAAATTGGAAGGTTATAGGGTGGAATAAGCGCAAGCCATATTCCTTTTTACTTAACCTTTGTAGAACTTCACGGTGGAATACGCTTTGCTATTCCACCCTACGTCTTTCAAACCTAAATACTCACATTACACTACCTTCTCCTCCCCACCATCGCATTCAGCAAAATACCAATCGTCGTCCCGTTATGTAACAACGCAGATAACAACGGGGAAACTTTCCCCGTCAACGCACCAATACTTAACCCCGTGTTAATCGTGCTCGATAAATTAAAATTCTGATGAATCAACTCCATCGTCGCCCGACTTAACTGTTTAGCAACAACAATCGTGGCTAAATCATCTTTTAACAACACCACATCCGCCGTCGCTCGCGCCAAATCCGCCCCTTTAGGCATCGCAATGCCCACCGTCGCCGACATTAACGCAGGCGCATCATTTACCCCATCGCCAATAAATGCCACTTTATGCCCTTTTGCAAGCAATTGTTGCACAACCTTAGCTTTATCTTCAGGCTGACAATCGGCATAAACCTCATCCATGCCCAATTGCTGCGCCAACTGCTCCGCCCTATCGCGCTGGTCGCCTGTCAACATCACCAATTGCTGCACCCCCGCCCGCCGTAACTCTTTTAACACCGTCACCGCTTCTCCCCGCAAATGGTCACGCAAAGCAATCACCCCTAAAGGTTTTTGCTCTATTGAAACATATAACAAGGTTTTCCCTTGCTTAAGCAAAGGCGTAATAATGCGGTTATAACGCTTAAAACTAATCTTTTGATGTTCTTCCAAAAAGTGCCGACTTCCAATTGCCACCGCTTGTCCATTCACTTGCGTTGTTAAACCATGCGCAATTAAATAATCCACTTCCTCATGCTCAATATGTTCCACTTGCTCTTGACGAGCATATTGCACAATCGCATTAGCAATTGGATGCGTTGCATGTTCTTCAATAGAAGCTACTAACGCCAGCAAACGCTCTGCTTGCCATGCTTTAGGTAAAAAAGTCTTGATTTCAGTGACTTCTAATAAACCACTGGTCAATGTGCCAGTTTTATCAAAAATAAATGTATCGGTTTTAGCTAAATTTTCAATCGCTTGCCCACCGCGGAATAATAGCCCCTGTTTTGCAGCATGATACATCGCCGATTTAATCGCGACGGGTGTTCCCAATTTTAACGCACAGGCATAATCCACTAAAAAGACAGAAGCGAGTCGGTCTAAATCCCGTGTCAGTGCATAAACGCCCGCGCCTAAACCTAAAGTTAAATACACGCGCTTATTGGCTAAATCCTCAGCAAAACATTGGGTTTCTGATTGTTCTTGCAACGCATTTTCAATAAAACGGGCAATGCGGGCGGTTGTCGTTTCATCACCAATACGCGTTACCCGCACGCGCAAACGCCCTTCTTCTACAACTGTACCCGATAACACTTTTTCCCCGACTTCTTTACGCACTGCCAACGGTTCGCCTGTGATAGAAGCTTGATTAACTGCTGCATTGCCGCTGACCACTTTTCCATCAATTGCAATCATTTCGCCCGTGCCGACTTCAATTACATCATTGACTTGCAATTCGGCACACGGTACTTGAATCAACGCGCCATCACGTTCTAACCATGCTTGCGTGGGTAAAGGCTTAAGCAAATAGCGCAACAAAGCATCGCTATGATTCGCTGTTTTGTGTTCTAAATATTCGCCCAGTTCTAATAAACCTTGTGTTGCTATTGCGGTGAAATATTCGCCGCGGGCGGTCGCTAAACTAATCGCTAAACTGTCTAATACTTCAACTTTAATGCCTTGCGTCATTAAGGTAGTCAGTCCATGCCAAACGGTTGGCGCGACAAGGGTATAGGTTAATAAACGGCGCGCGGGTTCAGGCAATAAAGGCAAACATAACAAACTTAAACCTGCCGTAAAAACCCCTGCGGGGCTTGCACTGGCTTGGTTATATGTACCATCGGGTAAGGTTGCGGTGATAGTTTCAGTAAAAGCGTGTCTAAACCATGCAAAAATAGCTTTGCGCTGTTGTGGTTTACCTTCATATTCAATGATTAAACTCCCCGCAATGGGATTTAAACGCGCTTGACGTACGCCGCTTAAATTCAATAATGCCGCTTCTAAATGCAAATGGTCTAATTTACGGTTAGCAAGCAAAGGCGATTTGAACCGTAGGCGAGTAGGTAATTCGTGAACGAGGCGAATAGACATAATGTTGCAAGGTTTTTAGAAAAAGATGCCGTTGTTCTATGTTTTTACACTAAAACAGCGGCAAAAAGAGGGTGAAACTAGAAATAGCGCGGCAAATAGCGCGGCAAATGGTGAGTATTTGCTGTTATTTGCTGTGTTGTTCGGCTTTTATTTCGGCTTCTGCATCTTGAAAACGTTCTTTCACTTCTTCAATGCCACCTTGTAAGGTGTTCCACAGTTTAACTAAGGATTTGATGGTATTTTTTTGTAAAGCTTCATTGGTCAAAATGAAAGTTAATGCTGCGCCTGTAATCGCGCCTTTTAAAAACTTTTCATCTTTAAAATTGAAAAAGCTAGCAAAACCTTGTTCATGTTGAGGTGCTGTCGTTTGAGCAGCCGCATAATAAGGGGCAGCTTGCGGCGGATAAGGATATTGTCCTGCTTGTGGATACGCGGCTTGTGGATAAGGAGGCGCATAAGGGGGCATAGGTGGATAGTAAGCTTGATGATGCGGATGACAATGTGCAGGATAAGCCGCATTTGGATAATTCGGATAGGCAGCGGGTGCAGGTGCAGCAGGTGCAACAGCGGGTTGTTGCGGATATTGTGCTTGTGGGTATTGTGCTTGCGCTTGTGGGTATTGTGGTGGATAAGGATAAGGAGCTTGCACAGGAGCGACAGGTGGATAACCAGCATTTTCAGGCGCAGCGGGATAGCAATAAAAAGGCGGTAAAGCTTGCCCTGCATTAACTTGTGGTGGCATAACAGGTGTTTGAGCAGGAGCGGGGGCAGCAGCAAAAGGAGCAGAAGCTTGTTGTGGGTCTGTCATTGTTATATTCCTTATTAAATAGAAAGTGTGTCTTTAAAGTGTTAAGGCTAAAAAATTACCCTAATCATTTTTTGATAAGGTATAAAGCAACGCCGTACCTGCCACAAATAACGTTGCCGTTGTGGCTACTTTGGAATGATGAGGGGAAATCGTTTGCCCTAATACTGTGACTAAGGCGGTTGCAATTCCAGTCGCTACACCCGTTTTAAGAATTTTGCCCAGCGGATAAGCGGCTTGCTGCTGCGCGGGGACTTGCAATTGCGTTGCCGCGGCGGTTGCGCTGCCAATCAATGCACCCAACAAGGCATTATGCACAACAGGGGTCGCATAAGCAGGGAAAGGAGCAACAAAAGACGGGGGATAATGAGGATAACTGGAGTAACTCATGGTCGGGTTTCCTGTGGACAAAAAGAAGCGTGCACGCCAATTTCGGTTAATAACGCGGGTAAATCAGCGTTTGACGCAAGAATTAAGCGTTCCCACCAACTGGATTGAATTTGCATTGCGTTGTAAATAATGATTAACGAAGCGGCTGGCTTATTTAAGCGTAACTCCACAATGCCTGGTATTGCCGTTAAATATTGCCGTAATTCCTGTTCTGAAACAGAAGACAACACAGTTAGGATGCTAGGTAATAAGCGTAAGCGTAAACGCCCCTGAATATGATGCACGATTTGCAAATGTGGTAAAAAAACGGCAAGTCGTTGCCAATCAGGGGACGGAGAAGAACACATTTTTTATAAAAACACCTTAGCGAGAGATAAAACGGACGTTTCCAAACTTTTTTTGACCACTGCACCAAATAAAGCATTGCCAATTAAAGAACCTGTATTATGTGCCGCGCTCCGTTGCGCTAAAGAAGCAGTTAAACCACTTTCTAAACAGCCTGCTTTGTGTAAGTGATATAAAATATCGTCGCCATTCAAACTATTAGGGTCGTAATGTACTAATAAACTGCCATTTTTAGCATTGATTTGGCATTGTTCAACACCTTGCAATTGCATTAAAGTGTTCTGCAATTGTTCAGATTTGCAACTTGCCCGCCGTAATTTATCGGTGCGTATCCGCAACCGTCCAGGAACATGATGAATATAAGCACTCATAACCGCACTCCTCATATACCGATAACATCTTGTTAAACCAATAAAAACTCTAGTAATTACGCTTTATCTATCTTTTAAAATGATTCTAACGCAGCGTGTATTAGCCTTAAATAATATAAGATATATAAATTTAATGCAAATAAAAACAATTATCATATAGATTAAATAAAAGTGATGTTGACACACGAATGATTGAGAGATAAAAAAAAGACCTGCTAGGTTTTAAAAACCTAGCAGGTCTCTGTTTTAATTTAAATAGCTTGCTAAATTTGAGTTAGCTTACTTACAACTTCAAACGTTTAAAAATTGTTTCAGGAATCGCTTTAATAATACTCATAATTACCCACCAAAACGCAGGTAAATACACAATATCTTTGCGTTTTTCAATCGCTTTCACAATGCCTTGCCCAATTTTCTCGGGCGTTGCCCATAATGCACCTTTAGGCTGAATATGCGCCGTCATGGGCGTATCCACAAAACCAGGCTTAATCGTCAACACGTTCACATTGGCTTTACTTAAACGATTACGCAGACCTTGCAAAAATAGACTTAAACCGCCTTTCGCCGTACCATAAATATAATTACTTTGCCGCCCACGGTCGCCCGCAACTGAGGAAATCACTGCAATACAGCCATAACGTTGTTTTTCAAGCACATTTGCTAATGGCGTTAATAAAGAAACCACACTTAAAAAATTAGTTTGCAACGATTGCAAAGCCACTGTATAAGATTGCTCACCGTCCGCTTGCGTGTCTAACACACCATGCGCAATCAGCGCAATATCCAAGCCTTGCAAAGTTTTAAAAGCAGAATCAATTAACTGTGAATGCTGTTCACATTGATTTAAATCTAAAACTTGCGTAAAAACCGCCGCCGCCCCGCGCGTCCGTAAATCTTCTGCTACAATTGCAAGTTTGGCTTCATCCCGCGCCACTAAAAAAAAACGTGTTTCAGAAGTCGCGTATAAACGGGCTGTTGCTTGCGCAATCGCAGAAGTTGCGCCAATAATCAGAATTTTATTCATAATCGCTTTGTAATTTTAGCAGGTTTATAAAAATGAAAAGCTTTTTGCTTAAAATCAAAAAGCCTATTCTTTTAAGAAATTGCTTTGATGGAGATTGAATTTACTTTAAAGTAATGCAAAGTGAGTTTTAATAAAACTAAAAATTTGTTAAACTACTCAATAGTTTAACATGTACAGAATTATTTGCAATTTACAACCCGCGTTTTCCAGTCCATTTGTAGCAGATAAGTTTTATAATCATTTGAAATCGCTCAACTCAAAATGCGGATAATTGCTATAACATTCCCAATTCAAACCAGATGACTCCCCAGTGTGGCTAAAATTCGCTACACTTAACCCGTTTCAATTCTCATTTCTTCAATTTTAAGGAGTTTCTACAATGAGCTTACAACGTGAAGACGTTGAAAAAATTGCCCACTTAGCCCGTATCGCATTGACTGAAAACGATATTCCTTTATACACTGAAAACTTATCTAATATTTTAGCTTTCGTTGAACAGCTCAATAATGTCAATACCCAAGGCATTACGCCCATGGCGCACCCCTTAGATGCTGTCGCCCGTTTGCGCGAAGATGCCGTCACTGAACCCAATTTACGCGACCATTTTCAGCAAATTGCGCCCCAAGTTGAAGCTGGTTTATATTTAGTTCCTAAAGTTATTGAATAAGTTTCTTTTACTTTTTCTTATCAAAAACTGAGCATTTTTTTAAAGAAATTAAAAAATAATTAAAAAGCTCATTAATACTGTGTTTTAATCTCTAGGCTTGTGATAACACCATGTATAATAAAACAGCAGCTGAATTATCGAAAGCATTACAACAACGTCAAATTTCCAGCGTTGAATTAACCCAATTATTTCTTGACCGTATTAAAAAATACGATGGTCAATTAAACAGTTTCATTACAATAACTGAAGAAAGTGCATTACAACAAGCAAAATTAGCCGATGAAAAAATTGCTAAAGGTGAAGCAACTGCTTTAACTGGTATGCCAATTGCGCAAAAAGACATTTTTTGTACACAAGGGGTAAAAACCACTTGTGCATCCAAAATGTTAGATAACTTCATCGCACCTTATAACGCGCATATCATTGAACAATGCAATCAAGCGGGTTTAGTCATGTTAGGCAAAACTAACATGGATGAATTCGCAATGGGTTCTTCTAATGAAACCAGTTATTACGGCGCAGTTAAAAATCCTTGGGATACGCAAGCCGTGCCTGGCGGTTCTTCAGGCGGTTCAGCCGCTGCGTTAGCCGCGCGTTTAGCTCCACTCGCAACAGGAACAGACACGGGCGGTTCTATTCGCCAACCTGCGGCATTGTGTAATTTAACGGGCTTAAAACCGACTTATGGCTTAGTTTCTCGTTTTGGCATGATTGCCTTCGCCTCCAGTTTAGACCAAGGCGGCCCGATGGCGCGCACTTCAGAAGATGCCGCTTTATTACTCAATACAATGGCAGGTTATGATTGCCGTGATTCCACTTCTTTAAATCATCCTAAAGAAGATTACACTGCAAAATTAAAAGAATCTTTACAAGGTTTGCGCATTGGAATTCCTCGCTCACATTTTGGTGAAGGTTTAGACCCAACGATTGCTAGTTTATTAGAAACCGCCATTAAAGAATTTGAGAAACTCGGCGCGACTTTGCATGATGTAGAATTGCCAAACATGAATTTATCTGTGCCCGCTTATTACATCATTGCGCCCGCAGAATGCTCTTCTAACTTAGCCCGTTTTGATGGGGTACGCTTTGGATATCGTTGTGAAAATCCTAAAGATTTAATGGATTTATACAAACGCAGCCGCGCCGAAGGCTTTGGTTCTGAAGTAAAACGACGGATTATGATTGGTACTTATGCCTTATCCGCTGGCTATTACGATGCGTATTATTTAAAAGCCCAACAAATTCGTCATTTAATTAGTGATGATTTTAAACAAGCTTTTAAACAAGTGGATGTCATTATGAATCCAACTTCACCGACCCCCGCTTTTAATTTAGGTGAGAAATTCAATGACCCCGTAACAATGTATTTGTCCGATATTTACACCATTGCGATTAACTTGGCGGGCGTTCCAGCAATGTCAATTCCTGCGGGTTTTGTGGGTAAACGTCCTATCGGTTTACAATTGATTGGTAATTATTTTAGTGAAGCAAAATTATTTAATATTGCTCACCAATATCAACAAGTCAGCGATTGGCATTTACAACAGCCCGCCGATTTTTAAGACACCCATAATTTAAGCAACTGTCTATCCTATTCTTTAAAGTTTTGTTTAATCACCTTTAAAGAAAGTCAGTATGAATCAAGTGAAGGAATTTAAATATGGAATGGGAAACTGTGATTGGGTTAGAAGTTCACGCCCAACTTTCAACTAAAAGTAAGATTTTTTCAGGAGCTTCAACCGCTTATGGGGCTGCGCCTAATACTCAAGCCTGTGCGGTGGATTTAGGTTTACCAGGGGTTTTACCCGTGTTAAACGCCGATGCGGTGCACATGGCGGTGAAATTTGGTTTAGCGGTCGGTGCACAAGTTGCGCCACGCTCTGTCTTTGCGCGTAAAAACTATTTTTATCCAGATTTACCAAAAGGTTATCAAATTAGTCAATACGAATTGCCCGTCGTTGCTAAAGGTACTTTAACCATTGAAGTCGACGGACAAGAAAAAGTTATTGGTATTACGCGCGCACATTTAGAAGAAGATGCAGGCAAATCTTTACACGAAGATTTTCACGGGTTAAGTGGAATTGATTTAAATCGTGCGGGTACGCCTTTAATTGAAATTGTTTCTGAACCTGATTTGCGTTCTGCAAAAGAAGCGGTTGCTTATTTAAAGAAATTGCATTCATTAGTCTGCTATTTAGGCATTTGTGATGGCAATATGCAAGAAGGTTCTTTCCGTTGTGATGCTAACGTTTCTGTACGGCGCAAAGGTGAAGCAAAATTCGGCACACGGGCAGAAATTAAAAATGTAAACTCTTTCCGTTTTGTGGAAAAAGCGATTTTATTTGAAGTAGAACGGCAAATTGATTTATTAGAAAGTGGTAAGCAAGTAATTCAAGAAACGCGCTTATATGACGCTGAGAAAAATGAAACCCGTTCTATGCGTTCTAAAGAAGAAGCGAATGATTACCGCTATTTCCCTGACCCCGATTTATTGCCTTTAGTAATTGATGATGTTTTTGTTGAGCAAGTGCGTAAAGAATTGCCCGAATTGCCCGATGAAAAACGTCAACGCTTTATGACGCAATACGGTTTGTCCAGTTATGATGCTGTAGTTTTAACCGCGACGCGCGAATTGGCCAATTTTTATGAAGAAACTGTTAAGCATTCTGCGAGTGATGGCAAATTATGGGCTAACTGGATTATGTGCGATTTAGCGGCTGCGTTAAACAAACATAATTTAGAAATTCAAGAATCGCCCGTTTCTGCTTTACAAATGGCAAAATTAATTCAACGCATTAGCGATAATACAATTTCAGGTAAAATCGCTAAAGAAGTGTTTGAATTCATGTGGACAGGTGAATGTGCTGGTGATGCAGATAATATCATTGAAAGCAAAGGCTTGAAACAAGTTACGGATACTTCTTTCATTGAGAAAATCATTGATGAAGTGATTGCCAATAATCCAAAACAATTAGCGGATTATCGCGCAGGACGTGACAAATTATTCGGTTTCTTTGTTGGGCAAGTGATGAAACTTTCTCAAGGTAAAGCAAATCCAAATCAAGTGAATGACTTGTTAAAAGCTAAATTAGCAGGTTAATTACTTTCTATTTAAAAAACCTTCTAAGCGTTTTGTCGTTTAGGAGGTTTTTTTATGGGTTTTATTTTATAAATTTAAATTTTTCTTTAAAGTTTGCTTAAAGAGGAAAAAATCTTGCCTGAAAAAAATGCTTTAATTTGGTTGTGGCTTTCGTCGTTAGTTGTTTTAATTGACCAAGCGACGAAATTTGCTGCAACTTTCTATTTGGAATATGCGCATCCTTATGCAGTCATGCCTTTTTTTAATTTAACTTTATTGCATAATCAAGGTGCGGCGTTTAGTTTCTTAGCGGATGCGGGCGGCTGGCAACGGTGGTTATTCACTGGATTAGCGGTTGTTATCAGCGTGGCAATTATTGCGTGGTTAGCAAAATTACCGCCTCAACAACGTTGGTTAGCGATTGGTTTAGCTTTTATTTTGGGCGGGGCAGTGGGCAATGTGATTGACCGTTTATTGTATGGCTATGTCGTGGATTTCTTAGATTTTTATTATGAAAATTGGCATTATCCCGCGTTCAATATTGCCGACAGCGCAATTACTGTCGGGGCGATTATGTTAATTATTGACGGTTTTACTCATAAAGAAGATGAGAATAAAATTTAACTATAGTAAACGTCCCTTAAATTGATAAATGGGAGTGCAATAGCTTCAGCTATTGCTTTCTTTAATTGATTAATTCAATTTACTTTTTGATAATACTGAAGCAACAGACCTAGTAGGTCTTTGTTTTAGTTTAAATCTATTGCCGAATTTGCATTAATACTTGCAATCGCTAAAGCAATTACACTCCTTAAAAATAAAAACCTGCTTGGTTTTGAAAACCAAGCAGGTTTTAAAATATGCAAACTAGAGTTAATTAAATACTTTCTCTAATCGCTCCATGCCGCCCGCGCTATACGCTTGTTCAAAGCCTGCTTTCTTTAAAATTTCCATAGCGACATGACTACGCATTCCACTAAAACAATATAAAACAACTTTTTGATTTTGCCATTGGTTATTTTGCGCATATTCTTTAATTTGTTCTAAAGGAATATTGATTGCATTTTTTAAATGTCCACGTTGGAATTCATCACATCCACGCACATCTACTAATAAAGCTCCTTCATCCCGTAATTTCTGTACTTGGGTAATTTCTAAAGGTGTATTCCATTTACCTAAAGCGCGTAAAATACCTTCATACATCCATGATAATACACATAAATGCGTTGCAATCACGATGGCTTGTAAAACTAACAAAATACCGCCCGTAATTAAAGCTGCCAGCGTTAAATTTAAAGCAAATAAACTCGCGGCGATAATATTCATTACCGCTGCTGATAAACATGCTAAACGCCGTTGTAAAGGATTGGGCGGTAAAGCAACTGCTCCAAACGCATGACGCACAACATGGTTATATAATAAATCCATTGGATGTCCCGCAGGAAAGAAAAAAGCTAAGAAACCTAATGCTGAAACGGTTAATAAAATAAAAGGGGAATGTAATAACAAACCCATTAAAGTAATTAAAGAACAGACAAAAGGGGTAAAACGTAAACCCCATTCTAATTGTTTTAATTCAGCAGGGGTATAACATTGAAAACCTTGTTGAATTAAAGCTTGGTGTTGAAAAGACAGATTTTCTGCACGATTCATTGAAAACTCCTGTTAATTATGGATTTTAAATATTGAGCACAAATTAATATTAGCATTTTCTTATTTTATCGCAACCCTTTTTATCTACTCACTTATTTTGCTAAATTTTAAGCAGGGTATCCTTTTATCAATTTGTGTTACACTGTGAATAAAATTTGTAAAGAATTAAATAGTGTGCAAAAGCTTAAGTCATTTGTCAGCCTTTAAAAGCTTATCCTCTTTATATTTTTTATTTATAACAAAACGTATTTTTTCTGCTTGGTAATATTTTTATTTTGAGTTGAGGAGAATTCCTATGTCATTTCAATTACCTGTTATTCAATCTTTTGGAGGTCTTGGCGCAGGCACTCAGCCTGATGAAGAGGGATTGGAATATATGTCGTTGCCGCATGAAATGAACACTTACCGCGCTCCTCTATTGCCTGAGCCTGAAGAAATTGCGCATTTAGCGGCGGCAAAAAAAGTGATGTCTGAATTGCAAGAAGCCTTAGATAATTATCAAGATTCTCAGCCTTGTCATGTGATTCCATTGACGCATTTACCTGCTGAAGATTTAAAGTTGATTGCGCAAATTTTGGGCGATGGCGAAGTTAAAATTTTGTGTGAAGGTGGACGGCGGATTCACATTCAAGAATCAGTGATGGCGGGCATTTGGCAGGTGAAAGAATTAAGCAGTGATGACCAAGTGACAAATGCTAGTTTGTATGTGGGCGGCATTCCTGAATTGGTACAAGAAACCATTGCCGAAGGAACACGTCCTATTTTAGAAGAGATTGAATATCCTGATAATTTAATGAATGCGCCTTCTATTTTAACCGAAATTGGCAGCTATCAACGTGAATGCGTTGCGGGCGGGCAGGTGCATGTTGTCAACTTAACTTTATTACCCATTAGTCAAACTGACCAAGATTTTTTAATTGAAAAATTAGGGAGTTATCCAGTCACTATTTTATCTAAAGGCTATGGCAATTGTCGGATTAGTAGTGCAAATGTACGCAATGTGTGGTGGGTACGTTATTATAACTCTATGGATTTAATGATTTTAAATACAATTGAAATTGTTGATGTGCCTCAAGTCGCCAAAGCTGCCGCTGAAGATATTGAAGACAGTGGGAAACGCTTGCGGGATATTTTACAAGATTATTTAAATTGGGCATAACGTAGTGATAAATAACACATTAAATGCCAGTAAAATGGCGATGACTATCGCGAATTTAGAGCAGGCTTTTATTCAAATTCAACAATACCGAATGCAGGATATACCGATTTTAAATCCTGCTTTGCGAGTAGAAGCAGTTGCTTTTCGGGAGTGGAATCAGCGGTATTTAGGTGTGTTAATTACACCGTGGTTTATGAATTTAATCGCGTTGTTGCCACCTGAGCATTTTCCGTCTCACCTGCCTAAAGTTGATGAAAAGGCTTTTTATCAATTTCCAGCGGGGCATTATTCTTTTTTAGTGTGTTTTGAAGAGCATATCGGCACTTATCACAGTTGTTCATTATTTTCGCCGATGTTTGAATTTGATTCACAAGATTTAGCGCGCGCCACGGCGCAGCAAGTCATGCAAATGCTATTTGAAGTGCCTGAAAATGCTGTGAATACTTCACCGACTGAGGTTTCTCACGTTCAAAGCGAATCAGCAAAAACGCCTGTAAATGTTTCGCGGCGTGATTGGTTGCGCGGAAAATTTAAGTAACTTGAGTTATAAAAGGTGAGTAGAAAGTTAAAACTCACGCCAAGACCTGCTAGGTTTTGAAAACCTAGCAGGTCTAGTTGAACGGATTCGCCGCTGCCCCGCTTTTTAAAATTCTATCCCCGTTCTCTAGGTTGTAAAGCTTTTAACCAAGTGGGTAATATAGATAAAATTGCATTTTCAATTGCAGTTTGATGTCTTTGGTACTGTACACCAATAAAAATAATAAATAAACCGAATAAAGTTAAAATAAAGGGGAAAAATGGAGCATTAGCAAAGACTTGGTAAGTTAGATAGCCTAAATATAAAATAATCCCAATACTGCCAAAAATGATAAAAATTTGTCGTTTTAAAATCACAGATAAAATTAGTAATATGATATTTATCAATAAATAATTTAAACTTAAACCTTGCGATAAAGTGAGCGAGGTTAAACTTCCCCATGCAGCAGTTAATCCAAATAAATAGCCCCAAAATGCAAAATCTTCTTGGGTGCGTCTATCTACCCAAAAACTCCCTAAAATCATTGTGCATCCAAACCATAAGCTGACTTGTTGTTGTAATGCCCAATTATTCGGTACATTATTTTGCGTCGTTAGCCAGTATGACGTAAATTCTAAAGCGATATACCAAAGCGAAAAAGTCAGGGGCGCAGTTAAAAATGGAAATGCGACAAAATATAGCATGATACTGGCACTCATAACGGTCGCCGCTGCCATCCAAATACCTAGAAAAGATTCTGCTAATGAAGGTGATAAAAGATGTTCCGCTTTTAAGATTTGTACAATCCCTAATACAATCAATGGACTCATACAAACTGCAAGTGTAAACAACATTCCGCCCGCAACGCGCAATTGTTCGCACCATAACATTCGTCCTACAACGATGAATATCAGCGCGTAACTGCAAGCAATGACCAAAATCCCTACGCCCGCAAAATGCGCCCACGCTTCGCCCATGAACCAACTCATCGCGCCTAATACCATCAAAGCCCCTAAATAGTAAGCGATGTGAGCCATATCGAAACGTGGTTGGGTACTATGTCGCTGAGAAAATGCTTGCCATAAGTGTATAGCTTGTTCCGCACTAATCAGTTGTTGCGTAACTGCCCAATCAAAGTCTTCTTTGGAAACTCGCATAATATCGTCCTGAGAATTTAGGGGAATGTGTGTTTTTGTCTCGATACAGTTTAACGATAATTAACTGTTTTATAAATTTTTAATTCTAATTTTTATGCAAATGCAGATGATAACTTGTGTTGTTTAGCAAGCAATGGGATACTTTAAAAGACGATAATTGGATTGCTTAATTGTTTAAGCGCGTCCCTGTAACAGACTATCTCATTTAAGGAGTGCAAGTATGGACGAACAAGATGCAAAACGTTTAAGATTATTAACCGTTAAAGCGGCTGAAACAGATAAGAAATTAGTAGAATTAGATAAACAAGTGGCTCAATTAAACCGTGCGTTAACTGAAACGATGACCCGTTTAATGGACGTAGTCGAGCTGCAAAGACAACAAAAAATTAATGTTACCCCAGAAGCTGTGACCCGTTTATCTGACCAAGAATTATCTACGTTAATTTCGTCATTGCAAGATGAGAAAACACGACGCGATGCTCACGCACGCTTTATGGCGGGGTTTTTACCAGAAAATAATCAATAAAGACCTAGGGAAACAGACGGGCGACAAGGTCGCCTCTGTCTGCGAACGCATAAATACTGCGTTGAGTCAATGTGTCATGAACCGAATGATGTTCTATCTAAAACGAACGTGCCGCCGCAAGTTGGCGAGCTTCCCAATAAGCTAAAATCGCTTTTACATAATAACGGGTGATGCCGTAATTTGGACATCTACCTAAACGGGCAGTCACCGAAGGCCCTGCATTAAAAGCGCACAATCCTGTTTCTACACTTCCAAACCGTCTAATTTGTTCTGCCAAATATTTTGCGCCACAAAACAAATTTTTCTCTGGGTCAATCAAGTCTTCTTTTTCTAAGCCACAAAAACTCTTTGCCGTGTTTGGTTGTAGTTGGGTTAATCCCACTGCGCCGTCGGGCGATACTGCTTTGGTATTCCAACGCGATTCTTGTTGAATCACTGCGTTGAATAAATGTCGATCTACCCCGTGTCGCTCTGCCGCTCTTTCTGCTAATGCGGTTAATTCTTCTTTAGCAAAAGAATATTGGCAAAAAAACAACAATGCCACAATCATTTTTACTGTAACATAATTGATTGTTTTTAATTTATTTTTCATATCATACCCCACAAATCATTCGGTTGTATTCATGATATTGGGTATAGTGTAATAGATTGCAAGGCGATGTGTTGCATTTATTGACAATATGACATAAAAACAACATTTGTAGATATTATTGATACATTTTATAAATTTTTGATTTAAAAAGATAAAAAATATTACAAAGGCATTACAAATGTTTAAATATTAAAAAATTGTATATTTTGAAAGGTGTGTTGTAAATAAGATACAAATGATTAAAAAGTGCAATAAACGTAGCTGAAAATAGAGAAGCGTGTTAGCATGAAAACGAAATTTTTGATGGAATCACTACGATAAAAACAATTAAAACAATAAATTAACTTCATTCCTTTTCTACTCATGTCTAACGAATCCGACACATTTCTAACATCTAATTTATTATTCAACGCAAACAATATTAAAAAAATCTTAATATTTTGCTTAGGCTTTGCTTTATGTATTTCTACTGTCTTAACTAATACCTTGTTAGTGTCATTAGGTATATGGTTAATCGTCAATCAACGAAACTCTGATTTTATTGAGGTTTTAAAGCAATATCGCATTGCACAATTTGCGTTAGCAATGACTGCCTTAATTTCAGTGGGGGTGTTATATAGCCCAACATCGATAAAAGAAAGTATGCAAATGTGGGTGAAATATCGGGAATTTTTATATATTCCCTTTTTCTTACTCCTGTTTAACCAAGCAGAAACGCGAGTCGCGGGGCGTTTAGGTTTAATTGCGGGGATAAGTTTAACGTTACTCCTTTCCTATTTACTCAGCCTGACGGGCTGGCAGGAACTGGGAAAAGGGACAGCAGACAACCCTTTCATTTTTAAAACCCATATTACTCAAGGTATTTTATGCAGTTTCATTGCGTATTATTGGCTTAGCTTAAGTGTGTTAGATAAACGGTTGAATTTAAAAAACCAATGGCTATTCGCTTTTGCTGCCTTACTGGCTCTTGTGAATTGCGTTGTGATGATTGACGGGCGCACGGCTTACTTAGTTTTATTAGCTTTATTGTTGCTTGCGATTTATCAAAAATGGCGATGGTTTGGCTTATTTTTGAGCAGTAAATTACTCATCATTGCGTTAATACTTAGTTATCAACATTCGCAAGGGGTACAAGATAAAATTCATCATTTTTATCAAGAAAATGCCGCGTATGAAGAAGGTAGTTTTTTAAATTCAACAACTTTACGTTATGATTTTTTACAAAAAGGGGCAGAATTAACGTTACAAGCAGGCATGTTTGGCTGGGGCACGGGGAGCTTTAGTCAAACTTACAAAAACCATTTTTTTGCAGGCAAAGAAAATTCACACGCAACGCATAATGCGCACAATGAATATTTTATGATTGGGATTCAATGGGGGTGGTTAGGTTTAGGTGTGTTTTTCGCTTTTATCATAAGTTTATGGCGACAAACTTGGCGACTTCCTCCTATTTATCAGCAACAAGCACAAGCATTTGTGGTGATTATGGCGATTGCTTGTTTGGTTAATTCTTTATGGCTGGATAATACAGAAGGGCATTTATTTGCTTTTCTAATTGGTATGTTTTTTGGTGGTTCAAATCAATCTTGGGAAACATCTACTAAATTAAGCACGCATGAACAGCGTAGGGTGGAATAGCGAAACGTATTCCACCTTAAAAACTACTAGGTTTTTAAAACCTAGTAGGTCTTTGTCTTCGTACAAATATCTCGCCAAACTGGCTAAAACCATCATCCAAACCGCTCGAATTGCAGTTTATCGCTTGCAATGCCATGCGTTTTTGCGATTTGCAAAATACCATCTACTAAACGATTTGAACCACAAATATAAATATCGGGCGTGGCTTTTGATTCTGCTAAAGCTTCTGCAACAGATGCAATAATAGATTGCGTTTTATCTGTCCATGCGGGCGAAGGACGAGATAAACAAATTTGATAACTAAAATTTGGCAATTGTTGCTTTAAAATTTCTAATTGTTCTATAGCAAAAATATCGCTTTCATGCCGCACGCCAAAAAATAAACGGGTAGGATGAGGTTCGGCAAACTCCGCCATTTGGCGTAGCATGGCTAACATGGGCGATATTCCCGTGCCGCCTGCGATAAACCAACGCGGTTTTAAACCATGTTCTTGTAAAACAAATTCACCTAATGCACCGCGTACAAGCAAACTATCGCCGATGTTGCAGTGCTGTAAATGTTTTGAAAATTGTCCGTTTTCCCATAAACGAATAAAAAATTCTAATCGTCCTTCCCAATTCGCAGGACTTGCCAACGAATATGCCCGTTTGATGCTTTTATCCAATGACATCAAGTGCATATATTGACCTGCCAACAAGTTTGCACTGAGTAAGCTGTCTAAATTATCCGCTTGCTGCACTGCCAAAAACAGCACGTTATGATTCACCATGCGTTTTTCTACAATGCTCATTTGCGCTTCAGGCGCGTGACCAAAACGAATGGCTGCGTAATCGTAATCCGTCGCAATTTGTAAATCACTTTGCGGATAAGTGCGACATAACAAAGTTTGCTGTTGTGCACGTTGCTCAATGCTTAAAGCCGCTGCGTTGTAATCGCGCAATTGATATTCACCCGCCAAATGTGCCGCCGTGCAAAAACCACATACGCCATTACGACATTGCTGTGGTAATAAAATCTGCTGACGCTCGGCAGCACTGATAATATCTTCATCAGCATTGCATTCAAATTGCACATTTTGCGCGTCGTGAGTTGTAAGATTAATTGTGTATGACATAACAAAAGCATTCAGCAGGAATTTAAGAAAAGAAAACCTGATAGAAATTTATCAGGTTTTCGAGTTTTTTATGTTTTTAGGCGTTATGCAGTTCAATTTTGTCTGAACCACAATTTACGCAATTTGCTTAATTTTCACAAAAAGTTATTTTTAGCAGTTCCGCGAATTTATACCCACAGACCTACTAGGTTTTTAAAACCTAGTAGGTCTTTACTTTGTTTGAATATCTCGCAAAACTTGCGTCAATATCTTTTTTATGTCTCTTGCTAAAACTGTATGAGCGAATCACTATACTGCTAATGCCGCCGCTAAATCTGCGCTCGCTGTAGAATTTGCTTTTAATTTAAAGCGTTGTTGTAAAATAGCTAATAAATTCGGCGTTAAATAGGCGGGTAAAGTTGGCCCTAAGTGAATATTTTGCACATTTAACGCAAGTAACGATAATAAAACCGCTGTGGCTTTTTGTTCAAACCACGAAATCATTAAAGATAAAGGCAACTCATTGACACTACAGTTAAAAGCCCCTGCTAATGCTTTAGCAATTTCAATGGCAGAATAAGCATCATTACATTGCCCGATGTCTAATAAACGCGGCAAACCACCAATTGTGCCAAATTCATGTTTATTAAAGCGATATTTACCACAACCTAAAGTCATTACAACCGTATCAGCGGGCGTTTGCTCTGCTAATTCCGTGTAATAATTGCGCCCAGGCACGGCACCGTCACAACCGCCAATTAAAAAGAAGTGTTTAATCGCGCCTTGTTTGACGGCGTTAATCACCGTTTCCGCCGCGCCGAATAAAGTATGACGACCAAAACCGACAGTAACGACTTGTTCAGGTTCAGTTGTTTTAAAACCAGACAGGGCTTGTGCTACTTGAATCACGGGCGCAAAATTGCCGTTTTGAATATGGCGTAAACCTGCCCAACCCACTGGGCCCGCTGTAAAAATCCGCTGTCTATAACTGGCTTGTGGTTCAATAATACAGTTTGAAGTCATCACAATCGGGCCCGGAAATGCTGCAAATTCTTGTTGTTGATTTTGCCACGCGCTGCCGTAATTGCCGACTAAATGCGGATACGCTTTTAATTGTGGATAAGCATGAGCGGGCAACATTTCGCCATGCGTATAAACATTGATACCTTTACCTTGTGTTTGTTCTAACAGCACTTTTAAATCATGCAAATCATGCCCACTGACTAAAATCGCTTTGCCTTCAACGGGCGTGGTGCGTACTTGTGTGACTTGTTGCGCACCGAAACTTTCTGTATTCGCTTGGTCTAATAACGCCATCACTTTAAGATTTAACTGCCCAACTTCTAACGCTTTTTGTAATAAATCTTCTAAATCAGTTGGTTGTGTCGTCAAATAATTTAATAAACGCGCCATTTCTAAATGCACTTCATCACTGTGATGATTTAACATTAACGCATGATAAGCATACGCCGCAACGCCTTTTAACCCGTATAAAATCAACACGCGCAAACCAATCACATCCGCGCCGACGCTGTCTTGTTGTGCGGTGACACTTGCAAATTTTGCTTGTTCTAACATGCCTTCTAATGTGGCAGCGGGAATTAAAGTTGCTCCCGCAAATTCTGAAGAAACACAATTATTATCAGCTAATTCTGCGCGTAAACGGTCACGGGTTTGTGCGGCTTCTTGAATTAATGTCCCAAAGCGAGCGGCGTTAAAATTCACATTGGTTAAAGTGGTAAACAAACTATATAAAGTAAATTCTGCGGCTTGACGGTCAAGCCCTTTTGTTGCGGCTAAAGCGGTTTGATATTGTGCAATGCCTTGTGTTATCAGAATTAATAAATCTTGCAAATCGGAAGTCGTTTCATCTTTGCCACAACTTCCTTGCTTGCTCGCGCAGCCGAGAATGATGTTATTTACATCAGCAGTATTACGTTTAGTTTGTTCACATTGATAGCAAAACATACGGTATTCCTCAAAGTAAGAGAGAGTGAATCAATTCCGTATCAGTGTGTGATAAGCAAATATGAATTGCCTTGATTTGGGTCAAGCGGTTTTTTTAGATAGCGGAGCTAAAGAAAGGTGCTTCGGGTGGGCGGATTTGATTTAGGTTTTTAAAACATTGTAGATTTTTGTTTTAAAAGGATTATAGATGATGTTTACTTGACAAACACATCTATTTTGTTATCATTAATGATAACATTTTTAAAAGTTATAAGAGAAAAAAATGAGTCTTGCAGCACTGAAGAAAAAATTACTAGAAAATCCTGATGTTAAAGCTGAGCACGATAAACTTGAAGCTGAGTATTCTTTAGCCAGTCAATTAATTAAATTGAGAAAAAAAGCGGGGTTAACTCAAGAACAACTTGCAGTTAAAATGGGAACACAAAAGAGTAATATTAGTCGTTTAGAACGCGGTCATAGAAATACAACATGGCATACAATTACTAAGTATGCAGAAGCTTGTGGAATTCCTGCAAATTCTTTAAGAATTCATATTGAGGAATAAGTTTCTTTTGTTTTTCTAGCAGTTTTTTGAGAATTTAACAGACCTACAAGGTTTTAAAAACCTTGTAGGTCTTTGTTTTAAAGGTTGTTGATATTTTTCTTATTCTACTTTCACAACCCCGTTTACCTTCAACTTTATGATTTCCAGACTTTCTAAACCGTCATTATCAACAACTTTAACGGCAATTTGAAAAGCACCTGTTTTAAACTTATGGCTTTGTTTGCCTTCCTTATCAATCATTACATCTGCTTTAAAGCCTTGTTCTGCATCATAATTAAAATCCCATGCGTAAAACTCAATGCCTGCGTCTGATTCGGCTGTGGCTTTAAATTCAATTTCCCGCAGTTGTTTTGCATCTAAACCTAAATCATTAGTTTCAACTTTTAATTTTGGTTTCTTCGCAATTGGAATAATTTCTTCAACTGTAAGTAGTTGAATAATTATGTTGTCTTGGTTTTTTAAACGCGCGGCTTCTTCTTTTGCACCTTTGCCAAAACTAAACGCAATGATAATGCCGATAGGTTTTTTATCGGCTTGATTCTCCAAAAACCGTTTTTTATCAAACCGTTCACATGCTGATTTAAAATTATCGATAACATTGCGTCCGATATTATCTGAGCGTTTTACTTGAATCGGGGTATTGTCTTTTTTGCCGTCAATGCCCGAATCGCCGCGTTGTTTGCTGTTTGGCGTGCCGCCGAATTGTTGCACTATCCAGCTTTCAAACTCAAAAGCATTGGAATAACGCAAGGTGTCGTAATCATATTTATGCAGTTGTACGACAAAAGGCGATGAGAATAAATCACGTTGTTTTTGCAAGCGAAGTTCTGAAACTTTAACTGCTTGTACAGATTGGTCAATCCCTATCCATTGGCGTTTTAAACGGTCGGCAACTGCTGCGGTTGTTCCACCACCTATAAACGGGTCTAGGATTACATCACCTTCATTGCTTGCACATGCAATAATTCTTTCAAGTAAAGCCTCTGGTTTTTGGGTGGGATAACCTATTTTTTCTTTATGTATGGCTCTAATCTGCCCTATATCGTCCCAAACGTCGCCAATAACAGAGCCTTTTTGTTCTTCTAAATAACGTTTTAACATTATTCGTCCAGTCATTTTACTAGGGAAAAATAATTTTCCTTCACTATCTAACTGTTGCATTGTTTCCAAAGAATAACGCCAGCCTTTTTCTGGATGAGAAAATCCTTTATATTCGTACATTAAATTAGGGCGTGGATTTGGACTAGCCATATTATCAGTATTAAAACGTCTCGCATTTTTAGGGATAACTTGAGTTTCTATTTCCTCTTTCGTCATTTTTCTATATGTACCATCAGGAAACTCTAAATATTGATACCACTCTTTTAATGTTTTTTCTGAATATCCACCATACTGCACATTAAAAATGAATTTATCTGATTTTGAATAAAAATAAATATCATCACAAACGTTAGGATACTGTTTTTTAGCATCGTTATGAGTATCCGCTCGTTTCCAAGTAATTTTATTTCTAAAATTCTGTTCCCCAAAAATCTTATCTAAAATAAATACTTTGATATAAGCATCGGCGTGCCAGTCACAATGCAGGAAAATAGAACCCGTGGGCTTTAGAATTCTGTGCATGTGTTCAACCCGTTCTTTAAGCCACGCGATATAATGCTCGATACCGCCTGCCCATCTGTCCTCGAAACTTCGTATTTCTCCCTTATCTCCCCAAATTACCTCATAATTACGATTTGAGAAAAATGGCGGGTCTAAATAAATTAAATCTACTGATTCAGATTCAAGACTTTTTAGAATTTCGAGATTGTCCCCAAGAATGAGCTTATTCATAACCACCTATTTAATAATTCATCTTTATCATTAATATGTTGCGGTTGTACTTGTCGGTCGTGACGGTGTAAAACAGCAGTAAATACAGTTGCATTAAAATTTATTATTAAAGCACGACATTTTTATATTATCCCTTAGAACAATAGCAGTAATCTACTTTAAACCCATAATTTATTTGTCATATTTTTAGTTTATCATCTATGTTTGTGATTATAAATAATATTTAACCTGCTTAGAATAATTTTATTAGGGGTAATTTTATGACTAAAAAATGGATGATGTATTTTGTGGTGTTTTGGGTGGGGTTTGTGCCGTTGGGTGGACAGGCAGCTGGGACAACATTGTCTCAGGGAGATATTGCTATTGTTGGTTATATTACTAATGGTAGTCCTGATACTTTTTCTTTTGTTAATTTCGTTCCCTTAGATTCAGGGACAGTAATTTACTTCACTGATAATGGTTGGACTAGCACGCAATTTAGAGGCGTAAGTAGTACTGATGGTGATGGAAACGAGAATCTTATAAAATTTACAGCTAACAATACGATTGCGGTCGGTAGTGTTATACGAAGCAATGATAGTTCTCCTAATTTTACATGGACTACTTCTGGTTCTATACCCGGCACTTCAGCAGGTAGCTTTGCAAATTTAAGTCTTTCAGGTTCGGGGGAGCAAATTACAGCTGTTCAATCAGGTACAAATAACCCATTATTTTCAGGTTACACCCCTATCTTCCAAATCGATAATACCGGCACTTTCGAGAACGCAACTAGCTCTACGGAAGGCAATATAGCTACTGGTCTATCTCAATTAGCGAACACGGCAGTGCTTTTTTCTGATACCAAAAGCTACGCTGCATTTAATCTTAATTCATTAAATGCTACTAATAAATCCACATCTTTAGCTGCTATTAATAATTCAACAAATTGGACATTTAACACTACTTCAACACAATTGCCTTTACCGGACTCCCCCCCAACCATCTCAACCACCACCCCCACCAATACCGCTATCAATATTGCCACTAACACTACCATTGTCCTCAACTTTAGTGAAAATGTTGATTTAACAGCATCTGCAATTTCGTTGGAATGCCCAGCAGGAACAGCAAAGACTTTCACAGGCTTGCCTGCAAGCGATGTCAATACAGTCACATTAACCCCCAGTGCAGCATTGCCAAATTCAACAGCCTGTACTGTTACTGTAGATAAAACTCAAGTCACAGATAAAGATGGTACTGCGGACAATATGGCAAATAACTATACATTTACTTTCAATACTATAGTTATCCCAGTAGGCACTCCCCCCACCCTCACCCTCAACACCTCAACTACTAGCAATTACATCGACGGCGGCGTAGCTAGTGTTTCCTCACCCTTTGCAACCACAGGCACAATCGGCACAACCGATACCACCGACCCCGTGCTAACTGCTGGAGTTAATTTCACTATCGCTGACGGTGATACCACTATTGGCTCAGTCGCGGTTACTGCAACCAGCAGCAATACAACAGTTGTTCCCAATGGCAATATTACGGTAACAGGCAGTGGTACAGCAGATGTCAATGTAAAAATTCAAGGTGCAGCAGTAGGTTATAGTGATATTACTGTCACCGCTAACGATAGCAGCAATAGCACTACTTTTATTATCAAATATGCAGCTTCAGCGGCAGGAATGACAAGCAGCCGTTACCACTCAGGCAAAGCCGATGCCTCAACTGCCCTTGCTTTAGATAACGATTACATGCTAGTTGCTGATGATGAAGACCAAACTATCCGTTTATTCCATCGCAATAATTCAGGTTTGCCTGTTAATGGTTTTGATTTAACAAGTAATTTAGCTTTAACTGACCTATCAGGTGGCGTACCGCGTGAAGTAGATATTGAAGGCTCGACACGCATTGGCAGTGATATTTACTGGTTAGCTTCTCACAGTAATAGCAGCGGTGGCAGTACACGTCCTAATCGCTATCGTCTCATTCGCACCGCTTTATCTAGCACAGGTGCAAGTAGCTCAATAGCTTATACTAGCCATTACAGTAGTTTACGCACAGATTTAATTACTTGGGGTGATGCTAATAGCTATGGTTTTACTGCCAGTGCTGCAACTGGGAAAGTACCCGAATTAGTAGATGGCTTTAATATTGAAGGCTTTACTATCGCACCCAATGGCACGACGGCATTTATTGGCTTCCGTGCGCCCCAAGTTCCTACTTCGGGACGAGTAAAAGCCTTAATTGCACCCATTTCTAATTTTAATACTTGGGCAAGTGGCAATTTTGCAAGCTCTCCCACATTAGGGACACCAATTGAATTAGATTTAGGCGGGCGTGGCATTCGTAGCATCGAATGCAATAACAATGGTTGCTTGATTATCGCAGGGGCATCCGATGGCGCGGGCAATTTCAAACTTTATCGCTGGTCAGGCAATGCCGCCGATGCGCCCGTGATGATGACCACTGATTTAAGCACGACTGCCATTACAGGCGGCGGAAATGATGGTAGCTTTGAATCTATCGTTTCCATGCCAACGGGGGCAATGAACACATGGGCAGGGCAAACGATTCAAGTGTTATTAGACAATGGCGACACGGTTTATTACGCTGATAGCACAATTGCCAAAGACTTGCCGCAAGCAAATCATAAAAAATTCCGCAGCCAAAATATCACCCTGACCGAGCCGACAATTACGAAAATTCACACCATTCAAGGCAGTGGCACAACCGCCGCATTGACAGGCGTACAAACTATTTCAGGCATTGTTACTAAAAAATTCCCTGATTTAACAGGCTTTTTCGTGCAAGAAGAAAATGCAGATGCAGATAGTGACCCTGCAACGTCTGAAGGTATTTTTATCTATGATAACAGTAATCTATTTACAGGCAATGTCGGCGATTTAGTGCTTATCACTGGTACAGCCACCGAATATACTAGCGGAAGCAGTAGCAGTACGCAACTTAGCAGTCTCAGTAATGTGACTATTATTAGCACTGGCAATACATTACCTACCGCCACGACTGTACAAATTCCTGTGGCGAGTGTGAGCGATTTAGAGCGTTTTGAAGGTATGCTCGTTAATATGAGTTCAACAAGTGGCAATTTGGTTGTGACAGAAACCTATCGTTTAGGACAATATGGACAGATAACATTGGCTGATGGGCGTTTAGAACAATTCACCCATGCCAATACACCTAGCACAACAGGGTATTCTAGCCATTTAGCCAATATCGCTAAACATATTATTTATTTAGATGATGGTAGCACTGCACAAAATCCTGACCCCGAAATTTTTGCACGCGGTGGTAATCCACTCAGCGCAACCAATACTTTACGCAGTGGTGATACCGTTAGCAGCATAATAGGCATTTTAGACCATCGTTATGAAGGCTATCGCATACAAACCACAAGCGGCGTTAATTTTGTTGCGACTAATACCCGCCCCGCTACTCCGCCCTCCGTCGGCACACCCAACGTAAAAGTAGCGAGTTTTAACCTGTTGAATTATTTCAATCAATTTACCAATTGCCCACTCGGTGTAGGCGGTGCAGCTTCAACTACTAACTGTCGGGGCGCAGAAAATACCGCTGAATTTACTCGCCAAAAAGATAAACATAAACAAGTCTTTATCGGCTTAAATGCAGATGTGATTGGTTTAATGGAGCTTGCAAATAATGGCTATGGCGCGGGCAGCGCACAGCAAGATTTGCTCGACCTCATCAACAGTGCGGGTTTAAGTGGCAGAAGTTACAAAATGGTAGATGCTGATGCCTTAATCGGTAGCACTAATGCACTCGGCACCGATGCTATTAAAATCGGCTTACTTTATGATGATAACGCGCTGGATTTAGTCGCAGGCTCAGTCAAAACCAGCGGCAACGCCATCTTTGACCGTCAACCGCTCGCTGCCACTTTCCAACACACCGCCACGGGTGAAAAATTCACTGTTGTTGTCAATCACTTGAAATCAAAAAGTTCAGCGGCTGGTTTACCTGGCGATACCGACCAAAATGACGGACAAGGTAACTCAAACGCTACCCGCACAGCACAAGCTGCTGCCCTCGTTGCCTTCTTAAACACATTAACCGACGATAGCGACATCCTCGTTATCGGCGACATGAACGCCTACCGCATGGAAGACCCCATCACTACCATTAAAAATGGAGGCTACACCGACTTACTCGGTAGCAGTAAATACTCCTATGTTTTTGATGGACAAATTGGTTACTTAGACCATGCGCTCGCCAGTGCATCCCTCGTCCCACAAATCACGGGGGTAGACGATTGGCATATCAACAGCGATGAACCCAGCGTTCTTGACTACAACACTAATTTCAAATCGGCGGGACAAATCGCTGGATTTTACAACGCCGACCCCTACCGCTCCTCTGACCACGACCCTGTCTTAATCGGTATCAAACTTGCGCCAAAATATAACCTTACACTTATTGCTAATGGTTCAGGTTCTATTAGCAGTAGCGGCTCTCCTGCTGGAGTCAGTTGCGGTCTAAATTGCTTAAGCTATCTCAACACAACCCCTGTTAATTTAAACGCAACCCCTGCAAGTGGTTATACATTTAGCAATTGGTCATGTACGCCTAGTTTCACCAGTGGCAACGTCTTAACTGCAAATACAACTTGCACCGCGACTTTTACGTCTAATCCCGCCGCTACGACTTATTCTCTCAAACTTGAAACTGATGGTAATGGGCAAGGGACGCTTGGTGGCACAGCAGCCGGTACTTATGATGAAGGAACGACCATTAAATTAACAGCAACCCCTGCTACCGACTCAATTTTTAAAGGTTGGTCGCCCAGCAGTTGTGCTGCAACTTTTTATCTGTTCGCTGATACCACTTGTACTGCAACCTTTGAAACGAAGGCAATTGCTAAAGTAACTTTATCTTTACAAATCATTGGACAAGGTACACTCAGTGGAACATCTGCGGGGCTTTATCCTGTCGGGACAAATGTACAATTAGTCGCCACCCCAGCAGCAAATTATCGCTTTATTGGTTGGTCACCTGCTAATTGTGCAGTATTTAGTCTTACAGCCGACACGCTCTGCGTTGCTACTTTTGAAACAGATACCCCTCCTGTTAATACTCCCCCCGTTAATATTCTCTCATTTAACGACTTGCTGGTTACACTTGGTGATGCTGACTATCAAATTGATTTAACGCAATTTTTCAAGGACGCGGAAGACCCAGTTTTAAGCTATAGCATTAACAATACGCAACCTGCTGTGATTAATACAACCATACAAGCTAACACCCTAAATCTCCAATTTACACAAGTGGGTAGTAGCATGATTGAAATCACAGCCCATGACAGTGGCGGATTAAGTGCAACAAAAGCATTTTTAGTAACAGTTGCTAGTCGCCCCTTACAACCCCCTGTTGTGCCTGAAACTCCAAATATTCCCATTACGCCAATAACACCAGATAATAGTAATAATGCAGGATGTGAACTTGTTGAACATTATCAAGGAGTATGTAACGGTAAGGGAACGTATCTGACTATTCAACATTTAACTAATGAAGCAGTTATTGCTAACTTCCGTATAGATTCACGTCTTAAGAATGAAGGTTTTATCAGCGATATGCAGATATTGCCGAATGGCGTAGTCATAGGTGGTAAATTAAGCGGAGAAATTCATAATCAAGGCATCATTCGCAACGTTGAATTTAAAGGCAAAAGCTTAGAAGGTGGCACACTTGGCGGCTCAATTCTTAATAGCAGCCCAGTGTATGGCAGAATCAACCATGTTTATTTTGAACCCTGTGCTTTAGCAGAAGGCGGATATTGGGGGGGATATTTAACGGGACATGCACAATATCCTGTTTATTTGAATAATTTGACTTTAGCGGCAGATACTGTACTAGAAAACGCCATTATAGGTGCAGGTGTTCGTATCACAGGAAATACTAAACAATGGCGTAACGTCAAACATTTAACTGAAGCTCAAACTACTGCTTCTCGTTGGGATGGTCAGCAAAATTACTATAGCACGGCTTGTTTTGCGCCTTTGCAAGATAGTGAATTTGCCTTTGTCAATCGCCCAGAAATAGCCCATATCAATAAAAAAGCAGACATTTTGACTTTAGCAATTGCAGCGGACAATACGCATTATAGTTTTCAAGACAGTTGGCAAACGATTGATGCAAAGATTGAAGCATTGAAAATCTTTAAAACTTTAAATTTATCTTCAATGCTTTATTTGCCTAAACAACTGCTTGTTCAAAAACCTAACACTATTTTGCTCTTTTTAGGTTATCGTCTTTCTACAGGCGAAATTATCTATCAACAAATAGAGTAAGGTTTTAAATTCAACAGTTTATTTTTAATTTGACATCTGTAGGGTGGAATAGCGCAGCGTATTCCACCATGAAGCTCTGCCCAAATTGAACAAAACAGAAGATAACCCAAACGGTGGAATACGGCTTGCGCCTATTCCACCCTACAGTCGCGTGAATTAGCCTTTCCAAACAATATCCAAATCTTTCGCGGCTTTAACATCATCCAAACGTTTCACAGGCATAGTATGCGGCGCATTTTTCACTAACGCCGCTTGCGTTTCAATTTCCTGCAAAATCTCAGCAAAAGCAGTGACTAATGCGTCTAAAGTCTGTTTATCTTCCGTTTCCGTCGGCTCAATCAATAAACATTCAGGTACAAGCAAAGGGAAATAAGTCGTTGGCGCGTGGAAACCTTTGTCTAACAAACGTTTTGCAAAATCCATTGCCGAAACATTCGCTTCTTTCGCTTGCCGTTTCAATGTCACGATAAACTCATGCGTCGCCCGCCGCGCTGGAAAAGCTAATTCAAACCCTGCTTGTTGTAAACGTGCCGCCAAATAGTTTGCATTAAGCGTTGAAAAATCAGCCACTTCGTGCATCCCATTCCGTCCCAATAACCGTGCATAAATGTAAGCACGCAATAACACGCCAATATTGCCACCATGCGCCGTTAAGCGTCCGATAGTTTGCGGAATGTCATTTTCAATTAACCAGCGATAACTTTCACCATCATAACCCACTGTCGGTACAGGTAAAAAGGGCACTAACCGCTCACTCACACCCACAGGCCCCGCACCGGGCCCGCCGCCACCGTGTGGGGTTGAAAAGGTTTTGTGTAAATTGACGTGAATCACGTCGAAACCCATATCCCCAGGGCGAACTTTGCCCAGAATCGCGTTGAAATTTGCCCCGTCGTAATACAATAAACCGCCCGCTTGATGAACTAATGCCGCAATTTCTTTAATACTGCGCTCAAAAACCCCTAAAGTAGAAGGATTAGTCAGCATAATGCCCGCCGTTTTTTCATTTAACAGCGGCTTTAAGGCTTCAATATCGACATCGCCTTCAGGCGTTGTCGGAATTTCTTTCACTGTAAAACCACACATCACGGCTGAAGCGGGATTTGTTCCGTGCGCGGCATCGGGGACAAGCATTTCTGTGCGTTGTGTATCACCGCGTGCATCGTGATAAGCGCGAATCATCGCCACGCCTGCAAATTCACCTTGTGCACCTGCTGCGGGGGCGAGTGAAACGCCTTTCATGCCTGTGACTTCTTTTAAAATTTCTTGCAATTCATACAAGCACGCTAAAATGCCTTGACTTAAAATTGCAGGGGTATCAGGGTGATGTCCTAAAAAACCATCTTGCATCGCTAAAGTATTGCAAACTTTAGGATTGTATTTCATTGTGCAAGAGCCGAGCGGGTAAAAATGCGAGTCAATAGAAAAATTCTTTTGTGACAAGCGGGTATAATGCCGAACGACTTGTAATTCAGACACTTCAGGCAAGGCGGGCGGTTGTTTGCGCAGTAATTCCGCGGGAATGTCTGTTAATTCACAGCTTTGCTGTGGATATAAAGTGGGAGAAGTGCGATTTACACTACCGTGTTCAAAAATAAGCATAAAAAATTCTCGTTATTCAAAGCGTTTAAAACTCAATTCCATTGAGCCATTATTCGTCGTTGCATCGCTGCTGCTATAAGTGTCGGGCGGCGTGCCAGCATTACCCGTTAAAGTATTGCCTTCAATTGTGATGCTGTATTCTGTGCTAGTGCTCCATTTATTATCTGGATGACGCGATTCTAAAGCTTTAATTCGCTTCATTTTTAATAAATGGCGCGTTGACAAAATGGTGGGATAGGGCGTTTTTTCCACGCCTTCCTTAAGTTTTGCATTGGCTTCGTCAATCTTGGCAATCAAGCTTTCATACGCTGCGGGGTCAAGCCACTGGTCAGTGCCGTCTTGGTTGATTTTGTATTGTGTGCCAATATCGCCCGCCACTTGCACGCGCAAGTAAGTCGTTGGTTCTGCTTCTGACGTTGCATGAATCATTTCGCCTGCGGCAAAACCATTAAACACACTTTTTAAAGTCAACGTCGTGCGATAAACGTTAGTCGTGGTTTTATAATCGCCTTCCCACACGGAACGATTTAGCGCATATTCTTTGCCGCGTGGATTTGTGCCCATCAACGCCGCGCTGTTTAATAGTAAATTCGCGCCATCCACATTGAACAAGGCAGAATAGGCAGTCGTTGTGTTATCTGCGGTGACTTTTAAATTGTCAATGCGGATTTTATTTGTGCCAGTATCACTTGTACTTACATACGATTGACTGAAATCGACCTCTAACGCCCAGCTTGTCGCACTCAATAAACTGATAAAACAAAAAGTTAATGAACGCATAATGCTATCCTGATACTTATAAAACAGCTAAAGCAGCATCGTAATTAGGTTCTTGTGCAATTTCGGGCACTAATTCCACATACAGCACTTTGTCGTTTTCATCTAACACAATCACTGCCCGCGCCGTAATCCCCGCTAAAGCTCCATCAACTAATAATACGCCGTAATCTTTGGCAAAATTCCGCGAGCGCATCATGGATAAAGGCATTACATTTTTTAAACCTTCGGTCGCACAAAAGCGTTTTTGCGCAAATGGCAAATCGGCAGAAATCACTAATACAACTGTGTTGGCTTTATTGCCAGCGGCTTCGTTAAATCTACGCGCGGAAGATGCACACACAGGCGTGTCGAGACTGGGGACGATGTTTAATAATTTCTTTTTGCCCGCAAAAGTGGCTAAAGTCACGGAACTTAAATCAGCGGCGGTCAATGTAAAATCAGGAGCTTGGCTGCCGACTTGGGGTAAATCGCCATTGGTATTGCAAACATTGCCTTTTAATGTAGTAATTGCCATGATTTTTCCTTAAAAATAAACTGTTTAACTTGTTGCCAAAATCGCTGTTAATGCGTCGGCAAATGTTTGAATGTCCGCATCTGTCGTCATTTCAGTGGCACACACTAAAATGCAATTAGCTAATTCAGGATAATAAGGCGCGAGTGCTACGCCGCCGACAATGCGTTGTTGTGCTAATTGATTTAACACTTGTGTTGTTGAACAGTTTTCTGGTAATTCAATGACTTGTTCATGAAAATAGGGCGCGTTAAAAACGGTTTTAACCCCTTGCACTGTCATCAATTTTGCGACTAATTGGCGCGTTTTGCTGTAGCAAGTGCGAGCAACTTGGGTTAAGCCTTGCGTGCCGAGTAAGCTTAAATAAATGGTTGCTGCTGTGACCATTAAGCCTTGATTGGTACAAATATTAGACGTGGCTTTTGAGCGGCGAATGTGCTGTTCACGCGCTTGCAACGTTAAGGTATAGCCGATTTTGCCGTCTTTATCGACAGTGCGTCCGACAATGCGCCCAGGCATTTGTCGTACATAGTCTTTTTTGCAGCATAAAAAGCCGAAATAAGGCCCGCCGCTGGCTAATGGTGCGCCTAACGGTTGTCCTTCGCCGCAAACGATATCCGCGCCGCCAGTCGTTCCCCATTCATTGGGGGCACTGAATAATGCTAAGGCGGTAGGATTGGCTAAGGCAATTACTAAAATTTTATGCTGGTGCGCCCAATCGGTTAAGTCGTGGACTGCTTCCAACTGTCCAAAAAAGTTAGGATGAGGAATCACTAACGCCGCGATTTCTTCCGTCACCGTTAACGTGCTTAACGCCGTTGTGCCGCTTTTTGCATCATACTCAATTTCAATCAGTTCAATGCCTTGATTAACAGTCAAATTCTTCGCCACAGCGCGGTACAACGGATGCACGGTGCGCGGGATTAAAATCTTTTTCGCTTTGCCTTTATGTAAGCGTACTGCCATTAAAATTGCTTCAGCCAACGCGGACGCGCCATCGTATAACGAGGCATTCGACGCATCCATGCCTGTTAAACGGCTCATCATGGTTTGATATTCATACAACACTTGCAAAGTGCCTTGACTGGCTTCGGCTTGATACGGGGTATAAGCAGAATAAAATTCGCCACGCGTCGCAATTTCCCATACAGCGGCTGGAATATGGTGGTTATACGCGCCCGCGCCTGCAAAACAGACTAAATTAGCTTGTTGATTGGCACGCTGTTTTAACAATTGACTGACTTCAATTTCAGTTAATGCCTCTGGAACGTTTTCCAAAGAGTGACAACGTAATTCGGCTGGAATTTCATCAAATAATTGTTCAATCGTATCGACACCAATGGTCGACAGCATGACTTCAATATCATGCGAAGTATGTGGAATATAAGACATAATGCTGTAAATTAAAGAGAGGTTATTGACGTGGAATGTCAAAGACTAATGGAGTGGATTTAAGAAAATGTTGTTGCGTTTTTTGAAAAAAACGCAAGCAACATTGAATTGGGTTGTCAACGTACAACGCTTAAAATAGCTTTGCTTATTCTTCTAAACTGTCAATATAAGCAGAAGCAGTGAGTAAATCCTCTAAAGCATCAGGGTCGGTGATTTTCATTTTAAATAACCAACCATCGCCATAAGGGGATTTGTTCACTAATTCAGGTTCTGAAACTAAAGCTTCATTAATTTCTGTAATTTCGCCTGTAATGGGGCTATAAACATCAGAAGCGGCTTTGACAGATTCAACGACTGCGCATTCTTCCCCTGCTTCTAATTCTTGTTCAATATCAGGTAATTCAACAAAGACTAAATCGCCTAATAACGCTTGCGCGTGGTCAGTAATGCCTACAGTGGCTTCATCACCAATGACTAAAACCCATTCATGGCTTTTGGTATATTTCAATTCTTCAGGAACGCTGTGTTCGCTCATAGTTGCACCTTATCTGTTTAATATCCTAGAAGTTAATTTCGTTTTGTACAGTACATAATGCCTATTTAATTTAGCGGCATTGTACAAACTGTCAATTGCCTAATGGTCAATTTTGCGCAGATTGAAATTTCAGCTATAACGCTTAATCTTCATAATCATCTTCATCTTGTTGTTCTGGCGTTAAATCAATACACGCTTTACCATTGCGCACAAAAGGCGGATTAACAATTTTAGCCGTTAATTGCTTATTCCGAATAGCGACAGTCACTTCTTTAAATGAACTGCGTGGAATCCGCGCCAAGCCAATCGATACACCTAAAGTTGGCGAGAAAGAACCGCTAGTAATCCGTCCACTTTTACCATTCGTTAAAGTAACTGTTTGTTGTGGGCGCAATAACGTTTTACCTTGTAACACTAAACCGACAAACACAGGATATTGTCCCCGTTCCCGTTGTTGTTCTAGTGCTTCGCGTCCAATAAAATCGCGATTTTCAGGAATCCATGCCACTGTCCACTCTAAACCAGACTCTAAAGGTGTGGTATTTTCATCCATGTCATTGCCGTATAAATTCATGCCAGCTTCTAAACGCAACGTGTCACGCGCGCCTAAACCGCAAGGTTTAACCCCTGTTGCAAGAATTTTATCCCATAATTGCCCCACTATTTTTGCAGGCACAATGATTTCCACCCCATCTTCACCTGTATAACCAGTGCGGGCAATAAACCATTCCTCTGCATTCCATGTGGCATAAAAAGGTTTTAAATGTTCAGCAGCTTCTTTAATATCCGCAGGCAATAAATTTTGAATTTTACGGCGGGCGGTTTTACCTTGCACAGCTAACATTGCTAAATCAATACGTTCTTTAAGTTGCACGCCAAACGGTTTAGCATGACGCTGAATCCATGCTAAATCTTTATCATGCGTGCCAGCGTTAACAATTAAACGGTATTTATCTTCGGCTAAAAAATACACAATTAAATCATCAATTACCCCGCCACGTTCATTTAACATGCAGGTATATAACGCTTTTCCTATTTCTTTTAAGCGACTCACATCATTCGCTAATAAATAACGTAAAAATTCAAAGGTTCGTTTACCACTTAAATCAATAATTGTCATGTGGGATACATCAAACACCCCCGCATCTTGCCGCACATAGCGATGTTCATCAATTTGTGAACCATAATGCAGCGGCATATCCCAACCGGCAAAATTAACTAAACGTGCGTTAGCTTGTACATGTTTATCATAAAGAGGAGTTTTTTTGCCCATAAGTGAAATAATCGCTTAAAAATAAATAAAGTTAAAATGTATGGAATATGGTCAAAACTAAAAAATTAAAATCTATCCCATTGTTGTCAAAATTAACGACTTTTAAACAGTAATATACCTAATCATGGTTAAATATGCCAATGCTTAACTTTCAGCGTTTAAAATAACTAAATTTTCCCCACATTACACTAAAAGAACTCTCTACTTTGACGAGAAGATAATGCCCTAACTTATAAAAAAATATGATATATTTTATAACATTAAAAATTACATAATTTTGACTGTTTAAGACATCTTATCCTGATAAATACCCAAAATAGTAAGCTAAAACCCGCTAAAAAATATTTCAACCACTAACGAAATGCGACGAACATGCTACACTAAATCGCTTTTTTAGGGCTGCTTACTAAAAAAGGAAATGCTTATAAAACTTCTATTCACAGAGCACAGGGATAATTTTGTTTTATCAAACATCTATATTTTTAAACTGCGTGACATTCGTATAAATGTAAAATGCACATTGTATAAAAATATGCATTCTTCAATACTATAACTTTGTTATAACTACTTATATTTCGTCGTGAACGCTTTCTCATGGCTGCAAACACCAACGCTTCTTCCTCTTCAGTGACTGATGGTTCACCACTGAAATATGTGCCTCTTAAATATACTTTAATGGGTACTTTTTTGCTGCTTATCATTCCGATTTTGATTGCCATGTCGGTTTCAGATTATTTGAATTCTAAAAAAGACTTAGAAAGTGCATACGAGTTATTGCAAAAACAAACTGAAAATAACATTGTCAACGCCATTAAATTAGTAGATGCGGGTTACAAAGTATTAGAACGGTTTTTAGGTAAAGAAATGGAAAAATCTTTCCAAATCTTTATTGATGCTTATGAGAAAAATGGACGAGACCCGTCTAAATTAGATTTAGAAAAACTCAAAGAAGAATTAGGTGGAAAGATGGATTTGTATGTCATCAACGCTGAGGGCGTTGTTGAATATACAACTTACACCAAAGATATAGGATTGGATTTTAAACCATGGCCAGATGTTTATAAATTATTAACCGATGTGCGCCTAGCAAATCGCTTTGTAAACGGTGGCTTAGCCGCAGAAGCCCGCACGGGATTATTGCGTAAGTTTGCATATATTTCTACCCCCGATAATCGTTATGTTTTAGAGTTGGGTTTAACTTCAGATGAATTTAAAGATTTAATGGGTGAATTAGATGTTATTCGAATTACTGACCGTTTAAAAACACTTAATCCTTCCTTATCTTCTGTTCGTATTTATAGCCGTCATGGACATGCTTTAGATGACCCAAATTTAAAAGTAGATAAAGAAACAGCGGATATTATCATGCAAGTGTATGATAGCAAATTATCGCATGAGTTCTTTAATCATCAACGTAAACGTCTTGTCCGTTATTTATTTGTCAATTTAAAAGACGATAATTTAACGCTTGCCCCTGACCCTAGTCGCGTTATTGAATTAACTTATAATACTAAACTTATTGATGAAAGTTTGCAGCGTATTGCTGCTTTTCATTTTATTTTAAGTGTTGCTGCAATTATTTTAAGCATTATTTTCACCTTTTTCATCTCTGGTTGGATAACTAAACCGATTCAAAAATTAGTAGAAAGTGTCAATATTATTGCTCAAGGTAATTTAGAACATCCTATTGAGGGTTATACCAATAACGAGTTGAAGTTGCTTAAACAAAGTATTACGTTAATGGTGGATAATATGATTTTATTCATCAATAAAATTAAGCAACAAAACTTAGAATTAAAAGAATTAGATAAACTTAAAGATGATTTCTTATCTAATACTTCGCATGAATTGCGTACGCCGATTAATGGCATTATTGGCATTGCCGATTCTATGGTAGATGGGGCGGCGGGGCCTTTATCGAAGAAAGCTATTGAAAACTTATCAATGATTGTTTTAAGTGGGCGACGTTTATCTAATTTAGTTAATGATATTCTCGATTTTTCTAAATTAAAACACAAGAATATTCAATTACAAATTAAACCAATTGATATAAAAATTATTACGGATGTGGTTGTTACCCTTTCTCAACCCTTAATCGGTAAAAAGAATATTAAACTGATTAATAGAATTAAAGATTTGCCGCCCGTCAGTGCTGATGAAAACCGTGTACAACAAATTTTGCATAATTTAATTGGTAATGCGATTAAATTCACTGAATTTGGCACAATTGAAATTGAAGCAAAAGTACATCAAGCTGAATACTTAATGGTCATTATTAGTGATACAGGGATTGGGATTCGAGCGGATAAAATGGCGCAATTGTTCACGCCTTTTGAACAAATAGATGGTTCTATTACGCGCGAATTTAGTGGAACTGGTTTAGGACTTTCTATTTCTAAACAATTGGTAGAACTTCATGGCGGCGAGATTCAATTGCAATCTACTTTAGGCGTGGGGACTAAAGTCAGTTTTACTTTACCTTTATCTAAAGGCGTATTGCTTGACCAAAGTTCTGATGCTGCGATTTTAGTGCAACGGTTGCGCGGCAGTACGACTTCAGTCGATGTTGAATCTTTAGAAAACGAAGTTACCGAAATAAATACTGAGAAATTACGTCAATCTCCTGCAAATTCTAATCATTTACTGGAAAAAATCAGTGATTCTGTGGTTGAAAACCCGCCAATTGAATTTTTAGAGGAAGATAAACAGAATACGACTGAGTTATTAGTCGCAGAAGAAGATGAAAATACCATCATTGATATTGCTAAACATGTTTATAAAGACCCTAAAGATTGTTTGCAAGTTTTGATTGTGGATGATGACCCCATTAATTTACAAGTATTAGAAAATCAATTAATGGTAGAAAATTATGCGGTTACCCGCGCGTTAAATGGATTTGAAGCTTTAGCAGCAATGGAAAGCGGACTTTCTTTTGCGATTGTTTTATTAGACATTATGATGCCAAAAATGTCGGGTTTTGAAGTGTGTAAAATTATTCGGCAAACGCATCCCGCAACCAGTTTGCCCATTATTATGCTAACGGCTAAAAACCAAGTTTCTGATTTAGTTGAAGGTTTGCAAGCAGGCGCAAATGATTATTTAACTAAACCTTTTACCAAAGGTGAATTGATTACACGGATTAAAACCCATGTGCAATTAGCACAAGTCAACATTGCTTATAGTAATTTTGTGCCGTTGGAATTTCTGAAATTACTGGAAAAAGAAAGCATTATTGATGTGCGTTTAGGCGACCATGTGCAAAAACACATGGCAGTATTATTTGCAGATATTCGTTCTTTTACGACACTTTCAGAAGCAATGACTCCTAAAGAAAATTTTGAGTTCATCAATAATTATTTGGGGCGTGTTAGTCCAGTTATTCGTAAACATAATGGTTTTATTGATAAATATATTGGCGATGCCATTATGGCGTTATTCCCTGAAAAGGCAGATGACGCGGTGCAAGCCGCAATTGAAATTCATAAGCAATTAGACTTGTTTAATCAAGAACGTTTGCAAATGAATAAACCTGCTGTAAAAGTCGGCATTGGGGTGCATATTGGGACTTTAATGTTGGGTACGATTGGCGAAACTAAGCGGATGGAAGGCACAGTGATTTCTGATGCGGTCAATCTGGCTTCTCGGTTAGAGGGTTTAACTAAACCTTATGGGGTTTCAATTATTATCAGCGGCGATATTTTAGCGGAATTGGAAGACCCCTCTGTCTATTTTTATCGTTTCTTAGGCAAAGTACGGGTAAAAGGTAAATTAGAACCTGTGCAAATTTTTGAAGTGGTCGACGCTGAACCGACAGATGTAATGGATAAGAAAATTGCATTAGAAGGCGAATTCCACAGTGCAATTGAGTTGTTCTATCAGCAAAAATTTAGACAAGCAGCAAAACAATTCCAACAAATTTTGAATTATTTACCGCAAGATAAAGCGGCTGAATTTTATTTAGAACGTTGTCATCAATATATAGAAAAAGGCCCCCCGCAAGATTGGAGTGGCGTTGAAGCATTATTAGAAAAATAATGTAAAACTTGATTAATGAGAGGTTATGGTGAGTTTGTCCATTCGACTATTATTTCTATTTGCATTAATGAGCTTATATGCAATTCAACCCATTGCCATTGCTTTAGAAGAAAATGAAAATGCTTTATCTGGTTTAGCTAACGTTTTTGTTAAGCAATTTAAATTTGAAGGCAATACGGTTTTTAGTGAAGCAGAATTAAGAAAAGTGATTACTGATTATGAAAATCGCCAAATTTCTGCTGAGGAATTACAAGAAGTTCGCAATAAAATTACGTTGCATTATGTAGAGAAAGGTTACATTAATTCAGGCGCAATTATTCCTGACCAACAAGTGCAGCAAGGTGTCGTGAAGTTGCAAGTGATTGAGGGAAAATTGACTCAAGTCAATATTAACGGTACGTCGTGGTTACGTCAGCGTTATTTACGTCCGCGTTTATTGGATTCTAATCCAAATACAATTTTAAATATCAATGACTTGCAAAAACGTTTGCAATTTTTACAGCAAAATAACTTAATTCAACGGATTAATGCCGAATTATCGCCCGATGTGAATTTAGGCGAAGGGATTTTAAATGTTAATGTAGTTGAAAATCGTCCTTATCAGTTATCGTTTAAAATCAATAACCATCGCTCGCCCAGTATCGGCGCGTATCGCGGTGAAATTGAAGGCGTTCATTATAATTTAACGGGTAATGGTGACCGTTTACTTGCCCGTTATGGCATTACAGAAGGATTGAATGATTACGCACTGGAATATAGTCTTCCAATCACTGCTGATGATTTAACTTTGACAGTGCGCGCAGAGCGGAGTCAGGCGCAAGTCGTTGCAGAGCCTTTTAGAGAATTAGAAATTCGTAGCCAAGCAAAAACTTATGCCGCAGGGTTAACGTATCCAGTCTATCGCACTCCAAATCAGACTTTAACGCTAGGTTTACAATTAGAATTGCGAGAAAGCCAAACCTTTTTACTTAAAGAGTTGCCTTATGCGTTTTCTTCTTGCGTGCCTTTAGATGATGCTGAAAGTCGAATCCCGATTGTTCACTTTACCCAAGATTGGTTAGACCGCAGTCGTACGCATGTTGTCGCCGCGCGTTCCAGTTTTAACGTGGGGTTTAATGGCCTAAATGCTAAGGTAGATAGCAGTTGTTCGCCCAATTTTGTAACGTGGTTAGGGCAATTCCAATGGTTAAGTCGCCTCAATTTCTTAGATAGTCAATTATTATTTCGCACCGATGTACAGTTAGCTAATAAAGAATTATTGCCGCTAGAACGTTTTTCTATCGGTGGTGCATCGACTGTGCGCGGTTATCGGGAAAACGAGTTGACACGCGACAATGGTGTAGTAACGTCTTTAGAGTGGCGTATTCCTATTTACCGTTTACCAATTCCCAATGTCAGCCAAGACAGCGATGATGGCTGGATTCAACTCGCGCCCTTTATTGATTATGGACATTCTTGGAATGTTAAAGGAAGCACGCCTTCTCCTAAAGATATTTACAGTATTGGTTTAGGAATTCGCTGGGCACCGAGTGAGAAGTTATGGGCAGAAGCCTATTGGGGCAAAGCTTTGCGTGATTTGCCTGAGCCAGAAGATGAAGATTTGCAAGATAAAGGTTGGCATTTTGAATTAAACTGGACACTTTAATTATGCACATCAAGCATTTAATGATAAGTCTGCTATTTGCGTTAGGTTCAAATTTTAGCTGGGCGCAAAGTAATGAATTTGCAAATCCTGCAACCAAACCTTTGCAAAACATTCCGTTACGCGACGCATTAGGTACACCGACAACCAATAAAGCGGTTTTACAAGCCTTTCAATTGTTAGAAAATAATAAAAATGAAGAAGCGGCTAAACTCTTGAAAATCCAAGCGCGGCGCGGGGATGGTCAAAGTGCTTATGCTTTGGCTTTATTGTATGCGAGCGGTTTAGGCTTAGCCCAAGAAGCGCAGCAAGCAGGGTATTGGTTAACTCATGCTGCCAATTTAGGAGTAGCCGAAGCGCAATTTCGTTTAGCGACCTTACATCAAGAAGGTAAAAATGGAATGCCGCAAGATTTGATGTTAGCCAATGAATGGATGACTGCCGCCGCGGCGCAAGGTCATGCAGCGGCACAAGTACAATTGCCAAAAATACAAGCCTATTTACGGCAAAAATATACGGATGATTTTAGTAAAACCTTAGCTTTAGCAGAAAAAGGCAATGTTAAAGCACAATACAAAGTTGGAACAATGTACAGCGAAGGGATTGGAACAGAAGTCAATTTCACGCAAGCAGTGCGTTGGTTAGAAATGGCGGCGCAAGCGAAAGTTTCAGATGCTTCTGCACGGGTTGCAAATTTGTATTATGCGGGCAAAGGAACAGCGCAGGATTATAGCAAGGCGTATCATTGGTATTTAGCGGCGGCAGATTTAGGCAGTACGCCCGCCATGGCGATGTTAGCCACTATGAACCGCGATGGAAAAGGTACACCGCAAGATACAGTTAAAGCGTTACAATGGTTTTTCTTGGCAGCACATAATGGTAATCAAGCAGTTTTGCCTGCCTTGCAAAAATTACTAAAGCAAGTAACGGAAGAACAAAAGAAAGAAGCGCAAAAATTAGCGCAGGATTGGTTACAAGCTAATCCGCGCAAAACGAATATTTTAACGACGCAATAACAAAAAAACTGATAATTAATGCGAGTTTGACGAGTAAACACTTTAAACTCCATGGATTATTAGTCTTGGTAGTCTTTTAAATTCATACCGACAGACCTAGTAACACGAATTCGGCGAGAAGCTCAAACGAAAACAAAGACCTACTAGGTCTTAGAGACCTAGTAGGTCTGTTGGTATAGATTCAAAGGATTACTAATCCTAACGCGAATCTTGCGAAAATAATTATAAACATCATATAGTTACCATTAAATTAAGTAAATATCATTATAATCAATAAATTAGCCGTTAATTGGTAAAAAATATCAATTTATTTCAATATGTTATTGGTAAAGAATTATTTTTAAATTCATCATTTTTTAAGAAATGAATTCAAAAGGATAAATAAATTTTTACAGCAACAAATTGAAATTTATGGTTATTTTTACCAACTTAAACAGTAAGTTATTGAATGTTAATAATTTTATTTAATTTATCTGTAAGTAATTGAAATGTCTATTTATATTCGCCGAATTCGCGTTAATCCTAACAATCTATGGAGTTTAAAGTATTTACCCGCCAAATTTGCGTTGCTATATCTTTGTTTTAATTTGAATCTTTCGCCAAACTTGGGTTGTGTATTGCTCGGCAACGCTTGCAATCGCTAAAGCAATTGCACTCTGCTCTAATCAATTTAAAGTCGCCTTTTTATACACTTTAAATTGCGTAACTTCTAAGTAGCAAGATGCAATTAATTCCATCCTAACTCATCTTGTAAATTTGCCATAGGTGCGATGGCTTGAGCAAACAAAGCATATTCTGCATAACTTAATAACGGTTTATCCGCGCTTTCCCTAGCGAAAGTAGCTGATTCTGCTGTTGAAGCAGTTTTATCTGTAGAGTGGGCAACCAAAACTAAATGGGTAATATCTGCAAGGGTTGAACTATTATCAGAAAAAGTCAATGCTTCTTGGATTCTTGCTAAATGACTCATACAACATCTCCTCTGAATAACGTTATATTTTTCTAGCCAACATAGCAAAGCAAATTACACCATACTATTTAAGTATAGTGTTTTACTGCTAAGTATAGCTTCCTACCGCTAACTGTTATACTCAATTCATTGAATATTAACTACTTTTCATGTTGATTTAATAAGTAAGTTGTTCAATCGTTAAATGATGATTAGTATAAATACAAGTATCTGCTGCAATATGTAGCGATTTTTCGACAATTTCAAGCGCGGACAATTCGGTATTTTCCAACAATGCTCGCGCAGCAGAAGCAGCATACATACTGCCTGAACCAATTGCCATTAAGTTATACTCTGGTTCAAGCACATCACCATTGCCTGAAATAATCAAAGAAGCTGTTGGGTCGGCAACGACTAACATGGCTTCTAAACGCCGCAACATACGGTCAGTACGCCAATCCTTAGCCAATTCTACGGCTGCACGGATTAAATGTCCTTGATGTTTTTCTAATTTTCCTTCAAAGCGTTCAAATAAAGTAAACGCATCAGCTGTGCTACCTGCAAAACCTGCTAATACTTTACCATGATAGAGTTTTCGCACTTTACGCGCATTATGTTTAATAACGGTATTACCTAATGTAACTTGTCCATCGCCCCCCACGACAACCATACCGTTACGGCGAACAGATAAAATTGTTGTTCCGTGATATTGTTCCATACAATCCCCGTTATTTTTTATAAAATGTATTGGCTTAAATCTTGATTTTTCGCTAATTCATCAAGGTGCTCGTTTACATATCGTGCATCAACCGTTACCAATACACCGCGCATGTCGGGAGCTTCAAAAGAAATTTCTTCAAGTAAACGTTCCATCACGGTATGTAAACGACGTGCACCAATATTTTCCATTCGCTCATTGACTTCCCATGCAATCTCAGCAATGCGTTGCACGGCATCGGCTGCAAATTCTACCATTAAACCTTCAGTTTTCATTAAAGCACAATATTGTTCAATTAAAGAAGCATTCGGTTCAGTTAAAATGCGGGTAAAATCTTTAACTGTAAGCGCGTTTAATTCAACGCGAATCGGTAAACGTCCTTGCAATTCTGGTACTAAATCAGAAGGTTTAGCCAAATGAAACGCGCCCGAAGCGATAAATAAAATATGGTCAGTTTTCACTAAACCGTATTTAGTGGTGACAGTGCAGCCTTCAACTAAGGGCAATAAATCGCGTTGCACGCCTTCGCGTGACACATCTGCGCCCATACTTTCGCCGCGTTTGGTGATTTTATCGATTTCATCAATGAAAACAATGCCATTTTGTTCAGCACGTTCAACGGCTTTAGCTTTTAAATCATCTTCATTAATCAGTTTACTGGCTTCTTCTTCTTTAATTAAACGCATTGCTTCTTTAATGCGAATTTTGCGAGTACGGGTACGTCCGCCTGAAAGATTTTGAAACATGCTTTGCAATTGGTTAGTCATTTCTTCCATGCCAGGCGGAGCCATGATTTCTACACCCACCCGCGGCTCATTGACTTCAATTTCAATTTCGCGGTCATCTAATTTACCTTCGCGCAGCATTTTGCGAAATTTTTGCCGCGTAGAAGAAGTTTCTTCTTCAGAATGGCTATTTAAATGCCGTGCCGGCGGTAATAACACGTCTAAAATTCGCTCTTCCGTGGCATCTAACGCTTTATCTTCCACCTTTTTCAGGGCTTCTTCGCGATATAACTTGATAGATACATCTACCAAATCGCGAATAATGGATTCAACATCGCGTCCAACATACCCGACTTCAGTAAATTTTGTGGCTTCTACTTTAATAAAAGGAGCATTTGCCATTTTTGCTAAACGACGAGCGATTTCAGTTTTTCCTACCCCTGTGGGGCCAATCATCAAAATATTTTTAGGTGTAATTTCATTGCGTAAATCAGAAGAAACTTGCATTCGTCGCCAACGATTACGCAAAGCAATCGCTACCGCCCGTTTAGCGGCATGTTGTCCAATAATGTATTTATCTAGTTCGTTGACAATTTGTCGCGGAGTCATTTCACTCATAGTTGCCACGCTGTTTTAAAAAAAGGATAAAAATCCTTTAGGTTATAGGATAACTATTAAAGTTGTTTGGAGTAATTCGCGTTATATGATGTTGAATTTAGCGATTGATAGAGTAGGTTAGTAATTTTGTCTGGATTAAGATTTTTTGTTTGACTCGCAATTTACATAATTAACGTAATTACCATTTAGCTGGAGTGCAATCGCTTTAGCTATTGCAAGTAGTGTTTTAGTTTAAATAACGCGTGATTAACGAATAAAAATCTTAAAATCAATTGGTTTTGGATTATGTATTTCTCGGTAACGCTTGCATCGGCAACACTTGCAATAGCTAAAGCGATTGCATCCCTGTTTAACTGTTTGCTATCGCTTTAAATTGTGGTAATTACGTCAATTATGTAAATTGCGGTTCAGACAAGAATAATCCAGACCCACTACAAAACAAAACACCTTTATAAGACCCTAGTCTCATAAAGGTGTTGTTTATCAGTCTATGACTGTGAAGTGCGATTAAGCAGCTTTAACAGCAATAGGAACTAATTTACCTGATTTCACATCATCAGCCACATTTTGGTATTCGGCGATTTGATGGAAATTCAAGTAACGGTAGATGTTTTGTGACAATGGCGCAATCGCATCTACATTTTGCATATATTCTTCAACAGAAGGTAACTTACCTAATTTCGCGCTAACAGCCGCTAATTCAGCAGAAGCTAAGTAAACGTTTGCACCTTTACCTAAACGGTCTGGGAAGTTACGGGTTGAAGTGGAAACCACAGTTGCTTTATCCGCAACGCGGGCTTGGTTACCCATACATAATGAGCAGCCTGGCATTTCCATCCGTGCACCGACTTTACCGAATACGGAGTATACACCTTCTTCGGTTAATTGGTGTTGGTCCATGCGAGTAGGAGGAGAAATCCACATGCGAACAGGAACTTGACCTGCAACGTTTTCTAACACTTTGCTTGCTGCGCGGTAGTGACCAATGTTAGTCATACAAGAACCGATGAAGACTTCATCAATTTTCGCTCCAGCAACTTCAGATAAAGTTTTCACATCATCTGGGTCGTTAGGGCAAGCTAATAAAGGTTCTTTGATTTCGTTTAAGTCGATTTCGATGATTTCTGCATATTCTGCATCAGCATCTGGCTCGAGTAAGGTTGGGTTCGCTAACCATTCTTCCATCGCTTTAATACGACGGTCTAAAGTGCGCACGTCGCCATAACCATTGGCAATCATCCAACGTAATAAAGTTACGTTAGAGTTTAAATATTCAATGATTGGCTCTTTATTTAAGCGAACAGTACAACCGTTAGCAGAACGCTCAGCAGAAGCATCAGCTAATTCAAATGCTTGTTCAACTTTGAGGTTGGGTAAGCCTTCGATTTCTAATACTTTACCAGAGAAAACGTTCTTTTTGCCTTCTTTAGCAACGGTTAATGT
>JACCEE010192459.1_pt1 | contig 55825 bp, 46 predicted proteins | sample 7449931 | NCBI WGS metagenome assembly JACCEE01 (sample SAMN15323457, study PRJNA562643) | freshwater metagenome | isolation source: river surface water | place: USA:Blue River Watershed | collected 2017-08-19 | reverse complement strand
GTGCTAAATCACCTAAATGATTGACTGCCTAAAATACTTAGCTTGAGTATTACCATTCACGACTTGCATTGCCATTCGTGCAATCCGTTCTGATTCATCGCCAATCCGTTCTAAATCAGTAATAGTTTTAGTCACTGCAATAACTAAACGTAAATCACTAGCCGCAGGTTGTCGCCGAGCTAAAATGCGCGTGCAATCCTCATCAATTTGCACCTCCATCGCATTGACTTTGTAGTCATTGTTATAAACCCGTTTAGCAGTAACCTCATCACCCGTGCGTAAAGCAATCAAAGCATGTGCAAGTTGGTCTTCTACTAAGCCGCCCATACTCAGCATTTGACTACGCAACTCCCGCAACTCTGCATTAAATTGTTGAGAGATATGATGTTGTGTGGTTTCTTCCGTCATGGTGTTCTTCCTTATTGTGTGGTGACGGGGAGCGAATGCCCCAAATAAGACAATACGAGAGAGCAAAGACTGTTCCGATTATCATAGAACAGTCTTGCTGGCTTGATATAAATGACGTGCTATTTATTTAGTAAGAGGTTGCAAACAAAATTCGCCGTGCCAATTTTGCTGTCTCCTCCCGTTATCTTTAATTATAAGATGTATACAGCGTTTAGCCGTAACGTCCTGTAATATAATCTTCAGTTTGCTTTTTAGTCGGATTAGTGAATAAAGAACTGGTATCCCCAAATTCAATTAATTCGCCTAAGTACATAAAAGCCGTGTAATCAGAAACCCGAGCCGCTTGCTGCATATTGTGAGTGACAATCACAATAGTATAACGGTCTTTGAGTTCATTGATTAACTCTTCAATTTTCAAAGTAGAAATTGGGTCAAGCGCAGAAGCAGGCTCGTCTAATAATAACACTTCTGGTTCAATCGCAATGGCACGCGCAATCACTAAACGTTGCTGCTGTCCACCAGATAAACCAAGCGCGTTATCATGTAAGCGGTCTTTTACTTCTTCCCACAAAGCAGAGCCGCGTAATGATTTTTCTACAACTTCATCTAACACGCGCCGACTGTTAATGCCTTGTAAACGTAAACCATAAGCAACGTTTTCGTAAATAGATTTGGGGAAGGGATTAGGTTTTTGGAATACCATCCCCACCCGCCGCCGTAATTCAGCAATATTGACAGAAGGATGGAAAATATCATTGTTTTCTAACAAGATTTCTCCTTCAGTCCGTACACCATCCACTAAATCATTCATCCGATTAAAGCAACGCAACAACGTAGATTTACCGCAACCACTAGGGCCGATATAAGCCGTTACGCGCCGCTCAGGAATTTTCATGTTGATGGTTTTTAACGCTTGTTTCGCGCCATAAAATAAATTGAAGTCTTTAACTTCTAAACAAATTTTTTCATTGCTAATGTTCAATGAGGGCTCGCCTCTTCCAAGCGCAGCAATGTCAATCCCATGCGTTACGCTTTCATTGGTCATCATAGTCATTCTATCCTCGTTCTTCATGTTTCTCTAATGCTTTCGCATTAAGTATGTGATTCCATTTGTGTTAGGTTGTTTCCAGTGCTTTATATTTTTCACGCAGGCGATTACGAATCCAAAAAGCCGCTAAATTGAGCACCACAATAATGGTAATTAACAAGAAAGAAGTGGCATACGCTAATGGACGCACAGCCTCAACATTGGGACTTTGGAAAGCAACATCGTGAATATGAAAGCCTAAGTGCATAAATTTACGTTCTAAGTGCATAAATGGATAATTACCATCTAATACTAAAGAAGGCGCGAGTTTAACAACACCCACTAACATTAAAGGAGCAACTTCACCCGCCGCCCGGGCGATTGCTAAAATCATCCCCGTCATAATCGCTGGACTTGCCATCGGTAACACAGTGCGCCATAAGGTTTCTGCTTTAGTCGCGCCTAAAGCTAAACTACCTTCACGAATGGCTTTAGGAATCCGTGACAACCCTTCTTCTGTAGAAACAATCACAACAGGTAACGTTAAAATTGCTAAAGTTAATGAAGCCCATAACATCCCACCACTTCCAAATGTTGGAGAAGGTAATGCTGCTTCAAAAAATAATTGGTCGATTGAACCACCAATAAAATAAACAAAGAATCCTAAACCAAACACCCCATAAACAATAGACGGCACACCTGCCAAATTGTTCACTGCAATCCGAATAGCGCGGGTTAAAAAGCCTTGTTTTGCATATTCACGCAAGTAAACTGCTGCAATCACGCCAAACGGGGTCACAATTAAAGTCATGATAAAGACTAAAATAATTGTGCCAAAGATAGCAGGGAAGACACCACCTTCGGTATTGGCTTCGCGTGGATTCTCGCTGACGAATTCCCAAATTTTAGCAAAGAAGTGTCCGACTGACTGTAATGTAGTATAAGTATTTGGATAATATTGATGAATGACATTAGACAATTTTACCTCTTCTTCTTGTCCATCCATCACTTCCAAAGTCAAACTATCACGGTCAATTTCTTGATACAACTCCGCTAAACGATGACTTAATTGTTGGAATTGCGCATCAGCTTCTGCACGTTTTGCTTGAATAACCGCTAGACGCTCTGGAGAAATCGGTTCACCTGTACGATTACGCTGCAACTCTAAACCGCGTTGCTCTAAACGTAACTGCTCTAATTTATGATTGATTTCACCAACTTCAGATTTTTCTAAATGCTCAATTTCGTCAAACAAAGCTTGTGCTCGTTGCAACCGCTTGACTAACTCAGTTTTAGTCGTGTCGTTTTGCGCAACTACTTGTCCTTTTTCTTTAATGGTACGCAAATAACCATAAGCATTGCCGCCTTTACGTCGCTCTAATACAATAATATCAGCGGGATATTCAACATTGCTTAAATATTGTGTGACCACCCAACGGAAATCCAAAGGATTTAATTCGCGATTACCAAGTTTAATCAAATTCCGCTCAATAAATTCCCCTTGCAAATTTTTATCTTGCAAGCGATTTGCGGGAACGGTTTCTGTGCCGTGAATTTCTCCAATGATTTTATGGGCAGGTGTTACATGGTCATTATATTGTGCTTGCATTACTGGATGTGGCAAGAAATGCCATAAACCGCGTGAAGCAATTAACAATAACAAAGAAAAAACAACGATAATGCTGATAGTGACTGCGGAAGAAGTCAGCCAAATCCAAGGATCGCCACTTCCCCACCAAGTTTGTTTTGTTTGAAGGTTTCTCATAATGAACTATATTTCTTTCTTAAGCTGTGTCGAACCGATTCCGCGATGGTGTTAAACAAAAATGTTAACAAAAACAGTACCAAAGCAGATAAGAATAAAATACGGAAGTGGGTGCTTCCTACCTCAGATTCAGGCATTTCTACAGCAATATTGGCAGATAAAGTCCGCAAACCTTGAAACGCACTGAAATCTAACACGGCTGTGTTGCCTGTTGCCATCAACACAATCATGGTTTCACCTACTGCTCGTCCTAAACCAATCATGATTGCTGAGAAAATCCCTGGACTAGCAGTTAATAACACTACCCGAATCATGGTTTGCCATTTTGTCGCGCCTAAAGCTAAAGAACCCGCCGTTAAATGTTTAGGAACGCTAAAAATTGCATCTTCAGCAATAGAGAAAATATTAGGAATCACAGCCAAGCCCATCGCAATACCTACTATTAACGCATTGCGTTGGTCAAAAGGAATACCGTGCGTTGTCAACCAATGACGCATATCCCCCTGGAATAACAAGGCTTCAATGCTATGACTTAACAAGAAAGATAAAGCAATGGTGAATAAAATAGGCAGGATTAATAAAGCCGCTTCCCAACCATCAGGAATACGATATTTTACTTCTTTAGGAACAAAGCGATGCCAAGAAAATGCACATAGTAAAATTACGAGGGGCAATAACAAGAACATCAAGAAAGTGCCTGGTAAATTTGCTTCAATCACTGGAGCTAACCATAAACCTGCTAAGAAACCTAAAATAACAGTGGGTAAAGCTTCCATAATTTCAATGGTTGGTTTTACATACGTCCGCAAGCCAGCAGACATAAAATAAGCGGCATAGACTGCACCAAATAATGCTAAAGGAATCGCAATTAACATTGCATAAAAAGCGGCTTTAAATGTACCAAACGCTAAAGGCACTAAACTAAATTTAGGTTCAAAGTCAGCGGTTGCGGCAGAAGATTGCCAAATATAGGCAGGTTCGGGATAACTCTCATACCATACTTTTCCCCATAAAGAGTAAAAAGACACTTCAGGGTGTTCATTATGGATTTCCCAAACGTGCATAGTTGCCGTTTTATCCTGCACTAATAATCTATCAGCCCGCGGTGATAAAGTAATTTGTGCAATTCCAGAACTAGAAACTTGTTGAGATAATAACTGATTATGCGAAGTTGCATGGTAAATTCCAACTCTACCCGTATCATCTGCGGTTGCAAATCCTTTACGCCGTTCTTCGCTGGCAATATCGTTAATGGCTTTATCTGTGGTTTTAAAATCACGAATATACGTCAAAACAAATTCGCCTTTCTCATTGCGTACAGGAAACCACTGCGCCACTCGTCCAGTAGAATCCCCGATTAACAACGAAATATCGCCTGTTAAAAATTTAATTGCGGTTAATTGCACAGGGTTTTTTACAACTTGTACCCGATTAACAACTTTGGGCTTACTTTTATCATTAATATCAATAAAAGTGACATAACCCTCTGCATCAGCAACATATAAAGCGCGTTGGTCTTTGGATAAGAGCAACTGAGTTACTGTTGCATATTCCCATGGCAACTCTCCCCCAGAACTTTCTAAAGTTTCTTCTTCAGTTAGGAAATTAACCGTTTTGCTAACACTGGTTAAAACCAAACGCTTAGATGCTGTCAATGCCACAAAAGTATTATTACTATCTGATAATTGCACAGCAAATAAACTTAAAGCTTCCCCTTTAGTATCAACGACTACTGGTTCTTTACCCAAAGGATACTTGATTTCAGGCACAATCGTCCGTACCGCAGTTCCGGCGGCGTTATCCGCGAAATTCAAACCATAAGCATGACGCATTACAATAGCACTGCCATTACTTAAACCCAAAGCCACCACTTGACTACTAGAATCACTAGAAGCCAAACTTACAATTTGCGTATTCTCAGGTAAAGTATTTTCAAATTCTTTTAAAATTTCGCCCGATGCCAATTTAAAGAAAATGGCTTTACCTTGTTCAGTAAAACGAACCCCAATTTCATTTTTTTCTTCCATTGCAAGAAATAAAGTTTTTCCTGCTTGAGCGGAAGGCAATGCAAATTGTTTAACTTCTTTCATGCTCGGCGGCGAAAATAAAGGCGCGACAACAATTAATAAATATAAAAAAATCAATAAAATAGCGACAATAACGCCGATTCCACCAACGGTCATTGCATGACGAACAATTTGATCTTTCATCATTCGCCAATTCCGTAAGCGAATCACTTTAGGATCGCGTAAAATAGCTGCAATATCAAAACTGCTGTTAGGTGTAGTCGTATCCATGTGTTAAAAACATGCCTCAAAATAGAGACTTAATAAAGTATGGTTAAAGTATGATTTAAGGTAGTTATTTTTAAATAACCAAAGTTAATTTAAAAACACCTATTATTAATTGTAAAAAACAATTGTTACAATTTTGCTATGGACACAATAATGAATTCACTTACAAAAAATATTTTAATTACCGGCTGTTCCTCCGGCATTGGTTATTGTGTTGCACACGAATTAAAAAAACGTGGTTATCGCGTTTTTGCAACCGCACGAAAAATGACAGATGTTATCCGCTTACAAACAGAAGGTTTAGAAAGTTTACAATTAGATTTAGCAAATTCTAATTCTATTCAAACCGCCGTCACAACCGTGTTAGAACGTACTGAAGGGAAATTATATGCATTGTTCAATAATGGTGCGTATGGACAAGCAGGTGCGGTAGAAGACTTAAGCCGCGCAGTTTTACGCGAACAATTTGAAACCAATCTCTTTGGTACACATGAATTAACCTGTGCTGTCTTACCCACTTTTTTACAACAAGGTGAAGGACGAATTTTACAAAATAGCTCACTATTAGGTTATGTTGCTTTACCCATGCGCGGCGCGTATAACGCCAGCAAACATGCCTTAGAAGGTTTAAGCGATACTTTACGTTTAGAATTAAAAGGAACAGGAATACATATTTGCTTAATTGAACCAGGTCCTATTGCAACCCATTTTAGAGAAAATAGCTTAGCTATGTTTAAGCAAAATATTAATATTGAAAACAGCCGATTTAAAGAACACTATCAAACAACAATTAAACGCCTAGAAACCAAAGGGGCAGCCGTTCCTTTTACCTTACCGCCTAATGCTGTCTTTAAAAAAGTATTACATGCTTTAGAAGCAAAAAATCCTAAAACGCATTATCCTGTTACATTTCCCAGCTATTTATTTGCAACCCTAAAACGTATTTTAACGCCGCGTGCTTTAGATAAAATTTTAAACAAAGTCGGCTAATTTATTTAAAAGAGTACATAATGAATTCCTCATTAAAACAACGTGATTTAAATGTATTGTGGCATCCCTGCACACAAATGAAAGACCATGATACTTTATTAGCGAACGAAGCTATTTTACCGCTTATTCCTATCAAACGGGGAGAAGGTGTTTGGTTAGAAGATTTTGAAGGTAAACGCTATTTAGACGCTGTAAGTTCTTGGTGGGTCAATTTATTTGGACATGCTAACCCACACATTACCCAAGCTTTAAAAAAACAAGTTGATGAATTAGAACATGTTATTTTAGCAGGCTTTACACATGAACCTGTAGTAAATCTCGCTGAACAACTGATTGCAATTACCCCAGCGGATTTAACACGTTGCTTTTTTGCAGATAATGGTTCAGCAAGTATAGAAGTTGCTTTAAAAATGAGCTTCCATTTTTGGAAAAACACTGGTTTTCCAGAGAAAAAACAATTTATCACTGTTCAAGATGGTTATCACGGCGAAACACTGGGTGCGCTGGCGGTGGGCGATGTCGCGTTGTATAAAGACATTTACGCCCCGTTATTAATGCCAACTTTAACAGTCCCCTCCCCTGCTACGCATTACGCAAAAGAAGACGAAACAGCAGAACAAGTGGCTGAAAGACAAATTACGCATTTAGAAACCTTATTACAACAACAGCATCAAACAATTGCAGCGATTGTCATTGAACCGCTAGTACAATGTGCAGGCGGCATGAAAATGCACTCGCCTTATTACTTGCAATTATTACGGCAACTGTGTGACCGTTACCAAGTACATTTAATTGCTGATGAAATCGCGGTTGGTTTTGGACGGACAGGTACTTTATTTGCTTGCGAACAAGCACAAATCACTCCTGACTTTCTTTGTTTATCCAAAGGGTTAACAGGAGGATTTTTACCTTTATCTGTTGTTTTAACAACAGATAAAATTTATGCCGCTTTTTATGATGATTACCAAAAACTCAACGGCTTTTTACATTCTCACAGTTACACGGGCAATCCCCTAGCATGTAGTGCAGCATTAGCCACACTAGAAATTTTTCAACAACAAAATATTATTGAAAAAAACAAAAGCTTAATTGCAAGTTTAGCGGAAGCTTTAGCCAGCTTAGCCGACCATCCTCACATTACGAATATTCGGCAATGTGGCATGATTGGCGCATTTGATTTAGTGGAAAATAAGCAGACAAAACAAAGTTATGCGTGGCAACAACGGCATGGAATGCAAGTATATAGAGAGGCTTTAAAACGCGGCGTAATTTTGCGCCCATTAGGCAATGTAATTTATTTGATGCCACCGTATGTGATTACAGCGGAACAAATTCATTGGGTTATTCAAGTCGCGAGAGAATCTATTGATACAGTTTTAAAACGTTGATAGAAGTTTCCATCAACGTTTCTTTAAATTAGTTCTTTTCTAATTCTTCTACAGGTTTCTTAGCTGAACCTGTAGCCAATGACCAAAGCACTGGCACAACAAAAACCGCAACGGTTAAAATAGATACATACAAATCTGTATGCTCACTTTCTAAGAATTTGCTTAACTCATGCTGAGGGAAATTGTGAGAATATAAAGCAGTGCTTAATTTAACCCCTAAAATGCCAATCACCACATAAGCCGCAGTTTCTAAGAACGGAAAATGTTCCATTAAAACTACAAAACTTTGAGCAACAAAACGCATTGCTAAAATACCGATAAATACGCCAGTACAAATCAAAAATAAATTATCAGTGAAAGCAACGGCTGCAAAAACGTTATCAATGGAAAACGCTAAATCCATTAATTCAACTAAAATAACAGTTGCCCAAAATTTACCAAATAAACCAACGGTATTACGATAAATAAAACTTTGTTCTTTATTAACGTTTTCTTCTTCATTCTCTTCTGATTTACTTGCTTTTTTATGGAAGTAATCAAAGCACAAATAAAGCAAATATAACCCACCTAAAACTTTTAACCACCAAATGGTTACTAACCAAGCCGCGAACACCAAACACAAACCACGGAAAAAATATGCACCAATAATCCCATATTTCAATGCTTTAGCCCGTTGTTCTTTAGGCAAATCCATTACCATCGTAGCTAAAACCGCAGCATTATCAATTGAAAGTAGAGATTCAATCAAAATTAAATTAAGAATAATAAAACCAGCAGCATATAAATCATTGCCTAATAGGTAGTAAACCCATTCCATGTAAAAGAACCTCTGTTGAATTTAAAAGTTAAGTTAAAAATTAATTGTTTGTTTTTTGTACATAACGACAACGTGGATAATTTGAACATCCATAAAAATTTTGCCCTGCAAAAGCCCCTTTTCTTGCGGTTCTTAAAGCGAGTTTTGCGCCACATTGAGGACAGAGTAAATTTGTAGCACTATTTTGTTGTCGTTGCTTAATTGTTTGAACATGTTTTTCATTATTTTCAATGGTATTCTCTAATCTTGCTGCTTGAATTTTTTGATAAGCACGTTCTATTTGTTCGTTAGTTAAAATTTTTTGTTGGTTATTTAACACATAATTAACGTAATCTCTTCCTCTTCTTACATTATTTGGCATTGGCGTTTTAAATTCATTATTACCTAAAAAAACAACCAAAGAAAAAAAGTAATGCAATTCTAACTGTAAAAAATGCGCTAATTTCCTAACATGATACATATTTTGTTGTAAAGGATTACGAATTTTAAATTTATTTTCAAAAGACATTACTGTCCATTCTGTTTGTTGTTCTCCTCCAAAAATCCAACCGTTTATATTTTTAGTTTCAATCACAAAAATCCCATTGGGAAATAAAAGCAAATGGTCTATTTGTGTTGTACCATTTTCAATAGGCAATAAAATATTGTTTAATTTATAACAAGATTCACCTGCATCACATTGAAAATTTTCATTAAGAATATTAATTACAGTTTCACCCGCAATTCCTTTAGCTGTTCTATGAAAATCTCTGAAAATTTCTGTAATATTAATATTAAAAATACTCATAATTTTTTGTATCAAACCTAAACGTTAATAATGTTTTTTGACTTAATAAGTCGTTTCAAAATAGTTTAACTAAAAATTACCATCAAGCATAGCAGCAGTCAGGGCTAACTTATTATAAAATAAAAATATGCTTTAACCCCTTCCCCCTTTTCAAAAAAACTCGTATAATTCCGCGTTTCACAAAATTACTATCTAGCCATAGTAATCATAGAGTGTTGATTTTGATAAATCAAAGCTTTGCTATTGTTTTATCCGTGGTGCTGAATGTAGCGACGTGTTAATTTTCCTTAAAGGCACGTTCACCCATCGCTACCTCTTCAGTGTTGCTCAGAATGTATAAAAACTTGGGTAAATTTTATGGTAACAATTCGTTTGTCTCGCGGTGGCGCGAAAAAACTTCCTTTCTATCATATCGTTGCGACTGATTCTCGCAACCGTCGTGATGGACGCTACATCGAGCGTTTAGGTTTCTTCAATCCTTTAGCTAAAGAAGGTAAAGAAATCGAATTGCGTATTGACTTAGAGCGTGTAAATTACTGGTTAGGCGTTGGTGCTCAACCTTCTGATACTGTTGCGGATTTAATCAAAAAATACCGCAAAACCGCTGCTGCTGCTTTAACACCAGCCGCTTCTGTTGCTGAATAATATAAGGATGCTGCCATGAGTTCCCCTGCCGACGCACAGCGTATTATCGTGGGTAAAGTGCAAGGATTGTATGGGGTTTATGGCTGGGTGAAGGTATATTCTTACACGCAACCACTTGTAAATATTCTTACTTATTCCCCTTGGCAATTATATATTAATCAAGAATGGGTAAATGTGACTGTACAAGCGGGGCGTGAACATGGCAAGGGAATTATCGCAAAAATAGAAGGTTGCGATGATAGAAATCAAGCCATGGCATGGTTAGGCGCAGAAATCGCTATTGACCGTCAACAATTACCGCCAACCGCTTCCAATGAATATTATTGGTCTGATTTAATGGGTTTAACCGTGATAAATCAAGACAATGAGGTTTTTGGTAAAGTGGATTATTTGTTCGAAACTGGGGCAAATGATGTGATGGTGGTAAAAGGCGAACGCGAGCGTTTAATTCCTTATTTGCCTGAGCAAGTTGTGCAAGAGATTGATTTATCTGCACGCATTATGCGGGTGATTTGGGATAGCGATTTTTAGAGCGTTTGGATAACGCTTTGCTTTCTTTAGGAATTTAGATGCAATTTGGCGTTATCAGTCTGTTTCCAGAAATGTTTGATGTTTTGCGGTGTGGTGGTATTACAGCGCGGGCGTTAGATAAAGGTTTGATTTCTTTGCAGTGTTGGAATCCGCGCGATTTTGCGGATAACAAACATCGTCGTGTTGATGACCGACCTTATGGCGGCGGCGCGGGGATGGTGATGCAAGTTGTTCCTTTGCGAGCAGCAATTCAAGCAGCTAAAGCAGAATTGGGCGTGCAAACGCGGGTAATTTATTTATCTCCGCAAGGACGGCGATTAAATCAAGCAGGCGTGCGTTTATTGCTGACTGAACCGCGTTTAATTTTACTCGCGGGACGTTATGAAGGCATAGATGAGCGATTACTGGAGCATGACATCGACGAAGAGTGGTCAATTGGGGATTATGTGTTAAGCGGCGGTGAATTGGCGGCGATGGTGTTAATTGATGCTTTAACCCGTTGGATTCCCGAAGCGTTAGGACATGCAGAATCTGCTGTAACTGATTCTTTTGTAACAGGTTTATTAGACTATCCACAGTATAGTCGTCCCGAACAAATAGAAGGGCAATGTGTGCCTGCGGTGCTCAGTCAAGGCAATCATGCTGAAATTGCACGCTGGCGACAAAAACAAGCCCTTGGGCGTACATGGTTAAAACGCGCAGATTTATTAGAAAAATGCCGATTAACCCGTGAGCAACAACAATTATTGCAAGAATTTATTGACGAATATTTAGGAAAAGCGACATGAATAAAATCATCGCAATGTTAGAAAAAGAAATGATGGGTGACAAGGTTATCCCTGAGTTTGTACCTGGTGATACCGTTATAGTACAAATCAAGGTGAAAGAAGGTGAGCGTGAGCGTTTACAGGCTTTTGAAGGCTTAGTGATTGCAAAACGTAATCGTGGTTTAAACTCTGCTTTTACTGTGCGTAAAATTTCTCATGGTGAAGGTGTAGAGCGGACTTTCCAATCTTATAGTCCTTTAATTCAAGAAATTACAGTTAAACGCCGTGGTGCTGTTCGCCGTGCTAAACTGTACTATATGCGTGATTTAAGCGGTAAAGCTGCACGTATTAAAGAGAAAATTGTCAAAAAAGACAAGAAAGTAGTTGCTGCTTAAGCAATCTATCTGCTTGTTTTTAGGAGTGCGAAAGCACTCCTAAGTCCCGCCTGTTAAGTAAATCTTTTTCTCTATCAAATTTATAATCCTGTAAATCTACTTGTTTAGCAGCAAAAAATGCTTGTATTTCCTCCTTAGAAGGTGATTTTTTAGTTGTGTTTTTTAGAGAGTCAACTAATAAAATTACTTTGAGTGATTGGTTATACCACTCGCTATATTTATCAGGAATTTTTAATACTCCATTTTGAGCAATGGCTTCAAATTCTATTGCGTTCATTTTCTTTTATCCCGTTAAAATAGTTAATAACTATCATCATAAATTAAAGCTTATAATTACTTAAAAATAAACAATCACAAGTTTTACCAATCTTTAAAGTTTAACACTTGTCCTTTTGTGCGCACTTGTTCAATGCGTTTGGGGATAAGGTCTGCATATACCCAGCCGCCTGTATCTAATTCACCAAGTGCTAATATGCCATCGTCGGGAAAACCAATATCAACGGGTGTAAAAATCCCTGCCCGTCCGCGATTGATGTCAAGGGTTGCTGACCATGTCGCCTCACCAACGGTCACGGATTGCATGACAAAGCATTGATTTTCTAAAGCCCGCGCGCGACAGCCGAGTTGCACGCGATGATAGCCTGCAAGTGTGTCTGTACAGCTTGGAATCGCGATTAAAGTCGCGCCTTGTTCAGTTAATTCACGGATAAGTAAGGGGAATTCGCTATCGTAGCAAATGGCAAGCCCAAGCAATCCCCATGGGGTTGGAAAAACTTGGCTACTTTCTGCGGGCTGTAAAACTTGGCATTGTTCACGTTCAAAGCGAGTTAAACGGCGTTTGTCTTGACTGACAATCTGTCCATCGGGATAAAATAAATAGGCACGATTGGCATATTTGCCGTTGTCTAAAGCGGTGATAAATGTGCCCGCAACAATGTGAACTTGGTATTGAATCGCAAGTTGTTTAAATAATTCAGTAAATTGTGGTAATAAAATTTGTAGTTGTACAAAATGATGCGGAATGCTGTCCGTGCTTTGATTAGTAAAATGGGTGAGTTCAAAACATAAATATTCAGGAAAAATCAGTAGTTGTGCATTATTTTGAGTGGCTTCAACGACCCAATTTTGAATTTTTGTTGCAAATGCCACCCAATTTGCTAAAGCATCAATAGGATATTGTGCGCAGGCAACAGTTAATTTAGTAAGTGCATTCATTAAGTAGATTCCAATTTTTTGAGCCAGAATGACATAGGTTTTGGCGATTCTTGCTCTTCGTCGCTATCTTTCCAGATAAAAGTAGTGTGTAATTCAGGATGAAAAACAAAACCTTGTTGTTGCCAAAAACTATTTAATGGGCGGTAAACAGCAGGACGGCGGGGATGGTCAATGGGACGGTCAACGGCGCAAAAAGCGAGATAGTCAAATTTGCCAATCTGGCGGGCATGACGTTCGCGTTCTGCAAAAAAGCGTTTGCCTAAACCTAAACCACGATAATGTTTTTGCAAAACCGATTCACCGAAATAGAAAACTTTTTGAATATCAAAGTTATTTTGTAAGAAAGGTTGTTGAAATTCTTGAACTTCATCCGCTAAAGGTAAGGCTGTGGATGCACCGACTATTTTTTCATTGTCAGTAATTAAAACAACTACACTCCGTTCACTGTTGATGTAACGTAATAAATAATGTTGCTCATATTCTAAAGTTCCTTCATACAAATAAGGAAATTCGTTAAAGACTTCAATGCGCAAAGCGGCAATTTGTGGTAAATAAGGTGTAATTGCTTGCCCTGAAAGGATAATAGTTTTGAACATGTTTTTTCAAAAGTTGATTATGGGTATTTTTACCAATAGAATTAGAATTTCTTTTATGAAACTTTAGCTAAAAATAGAAGTTTCTTAAAGCAATTTAAATTCATTTTCTTATATTTTTTATAAATAAAACCATTTATTAATGTACTTAAATTATGGATATTGATTTATTAGTGATTTCACATAAGCAACCAGATTGGATTAATACGGGTTTTAATGAATATGCTAAACGATTACCTCCCCATTGTCAGTTAAAACTGGTTGAAATTGCCGCGCCAAAACGTGGGAAAAATGCGGATACTGCACGTTTAATGCAAGAAGAGGGCGAGAAAATGCGGGCGGCTTTGCGGCAGGGAACGTATGTTGTTGCTTTGGATGAACGTGGCAAGCAGTGGTCGAGTGTGGAGGTCGGGCAACAATTGCAACATTGGCTTACTCATTATCCGCATGTGAGTTTATTGATTGGGGGCGCGGATGGACTTGCGCCAAGCTGTTTACAGCTTGCACAGCAGCGGTGGAGTTTATCAAATGCGACTTTGCCGCATGGGCTTGTGCGGGTGATGGTGGCAGAGCAGTTGTATCGTGCGTGGAGTTTGTTAAATAATCATCCATATCATCGAGCTTAGTTGTTTGTTTAAGTTAGTTTAACGGTTTGCAAACTTAATAACGCGAGTTAAACGATTAAACACTTTAAACTCAATGGGTTGTTAAAATTAATAGTCCTTTAAAGCCATACCAACAGACCTACTAGGTCTGCGATACTTAGTAGGTCTTTGTTTTCATTTGAATTTTTTGCCGAATTCAATCACTGAACTCGAGCGAGTTAGCTTATTAACGTAATCCTAATACATCTTGCATATCAAATAAGCCTGCCTTTTTTTCAGTCAACCAGACCGCCGCGCGAACTGCACCAGTAGCAAAGGTTAAACGGCTTGAAGCTTTATGTGTAATTTCAATGCGTTCACCAATATCTGCAAACATGACAGTATGGTCGCCGACCACATCGCCCGCCCGCACAGTGGCAAAGCCAATCGTTTGGCGGTCACGTTCGCCAGTTTTGCCTTCACGTCCATACACTGCACATTGCGATAAGTCCCGCCCTAAGGTTTCGGCGATAATTTCTCCCATCCGTAACGCTGTCCCTGAAGGAGCATCAATTTTGTGGCGGTGATGTGCTTCGATAATTTCAATATCGACTGAATCGCCTAATACTTTTGCTGCCATTTCTAGTAGTTTAAAAGTTAAATTTACGCCAACACTCATATTGGGCGCGAAAACAATTGGAATATCGGCAGCAATTTCTTTGATAGCCATTTTTTGGTCAACAGAAAAGCCTGTTGTTCCAATCACAACGCTCTTATGAGCAGAATGGCATAAGGTCAATTTTGCAAGCGTCACTTCTGGACGGGTAAAGTCAATTAATACATCAAATTTATCCATTACCATGCTTAAATCGCTTACTAAAGGCACATCTAAATGCCCTAAACCTGCAATTTCGCCCGCATCTTTGCCAAGCAAGGGGTGCTCTGCATGTTCTAAAGCGACAGTTAATTGCGCTTGTGGATGTTGTTGGCACGCTTCAATTAACATGCGTCCCATCCGTCCAGCGGCTCCCGAAATGGCGATATTCACCATAATGTTTTCCTTTTTTAATAATTCGGTCAATCAATCAGTTGTTGCATGAATACTGTGTTATCAGTATTTCTAATTAGTTTAAATCGTTTGAAAAATATTTGCATAAAATGAAAACATCGCTAAAAACAATAGCGATGAAAATAAAATAATGACAGTGACAGTATAAGGCTTGCAATCATAGAGTGAGGCAAAGTTGACATTGCTCACTGCAACAGGGACGCAAATCTGAATAAAAACAATTGTTTTAAGAAAAGTAGAGAGCGGCGCAAAATATAAAATACCAAAGGCAAATAAAGGCACAAATAGCATTTTATTCAGCAAACCATAAATAACTGTTTTAATGTCAGTTTTGAGGGAAGTCAGTCCGCCTAAAAAGACACCAAAAATAATAAGTTGTAAAGTCATGCCGCTATATGCGCCCATTTCAATGGTTTGTAAAATAGCGGGGTGTAGTTTTACGCCGAGAAAATTTAAACTGATAGCAATTAATGCAAACCAGAGCACGGGAATTTTTAAAATATTTTTAAGGGCTTCTTGTGTATTGCTTTTGCCGAGTGAGTAGAGAAATACACCGCCAATATAGAGCACAAACACATTAGCTGTATTAATCAACACTGCATAAAAAGCGACGCTTTTACCAAATAAACCAATGAGTAAGGGAACGCCTAAATTGCCTGTGTTGCCAATAATGCTGGTTGCGGTGACGATGGAAACATCTTTGGGGTCGTCTAAAATGCGGCTAAATAGCAAAAAACTGAGGATGCCTGCGAGGACGGAGATAGCGAAATACCATGCAGGGGCGGCGAAATCGATGATTTCAAAAGGTTTACTAAAAATGCCCCAAAACGCTAAGATGGGTTGTAAAAAATAAACAGATAATAAAACTAAGGTACGTTCATGAATCTCGCTAAAAACTCTTTTTGCGATAAATCCAAGTAAAATAAAAAAATAGATGCCTAGTAGAATGATAATATTGAACAAAATAGCGGCCTACTAAAAATTACAGGAGTTACACATAAGTGTGAACTCCTGTTAAAATTTCTTATACAGCATGGGATTAAATCATGCTTGTGTAGATTTTAGCCTGCAAAATTTTGGCTAACAAAATCCCAATTGACTAAATTCCAGAAAGATTCTACATATTTAGCGCGTAAGTTGCGATAGTCCACATAATAAGCGTGTTCCCATACATCGCAAGTTAATAATGCAGTTTGTCCTGCGGTAATAGGAGTTGCGGCGTTGCTGGTGCTGACTAAAGCTAAACTGCCATCGCTATTTTTAACTAACCATGCCCAACCAGAGCCGAAAGTAGTGATTGCGGTGTTGGTAAAAGCTTCTTTGAATTTGTCAAAAGAGCCAAATTGTGCGTCGATAGCGGTTGCTAATGCGCCTGTGGGTTGCCCACCTGCGTTAGGTGCTAAGCAATTCCAGTAGAAAGTGTGATTCCAGACTTGTGCTGCGTTGTTGAATAAGCCACCCGAAGATTTTTTAACAATTTCTTCTAAAGTTGCGTTCTCAAACTCAGTACCCACAATCAGTTTATTGAGGTTGTCAACATAGGTCTTGTGGTGTTTGCCGTGGTGAATTTCTACGGTTTCTTTGGAGATGTGAGGAGCAAGCGCATCAGCAGCGTAGGGCAATTCTGGTAATTGATGTGGCATGGTATTTATCCTTGATTGAGTAATAAGTAGAACACAAGTAAGTTTCTAATGGGGATTAAATTAGTAAACTTAACGATAGCCATAGAATCTATCAAACAGACACAGACGGTTTTATAGCAAGCTTGAGGCAAGATGACAATAGGGCTAGGCGTTTTTTCAGTTAGCAATTTATTTTCATTCAAAATTTTTTGCTAATACTTTGCTGAGATTATAAAAGTGTTATTCTTTTTAGGGGATATAATAAAAGTTTTTTCATCTCTAACCTGAGTTTGATAAGAGATTTAAACAAAAGTAAAGACCTACTAGGTCTTCGAGACCTAGTAGGTCTGTTGGTTTGGATTCAAAGGATTGCCTGTTTTAGCGCAAGCTCCTGAGTTTAAATATTTATTTTTAAAGCCCGTATTAATTTGCATAGTTTTTCCAAGTCCGTTGTCGAATGAGTAGAAATAGGAAAAATGGTGCGCCAATAAAGGCGGTTAAAATGCCAACGCGAAGCTCTTGGGGCGATTGTAAGGTGCGGGCTAATAAATCCATAAGCATTAAAAAAGTCGCGCCAATGCAAGCACTTGCTGGTAATAAATAACGATGTTGTGAGCCGATTAATAAGCGGACTGTGTGGGGAATAATTAAACCAATGAAGCCAATTACGCCGCTGACAGCTACCGCTGAGGCGGTGAGTAAGGTGGTCGCAAATAGTAGTATCCATTTGATTTTTTCAACATCTACACCCAACGCTGCCGCGCTTTCTTGTCCAAACAGGAGCAAATCTAGTTCTCGCTGAAAACAAAGAATAATAAAGTAAGCAATGCCAAAACTAGGCAACATGATACTCACATGCCACCATTGCCGCCCTTCTAAACTGCCCATTAACCAAAATAAAATTTCTTCGGCTATTTGTGGAGCTGCCCAAGCTTGACTGATGAGTAAGCCAGTTAATGCGCCGCATAAGGCATTTATCGCGATACCGATTAAAAGTAAATCTGCGATTGCAGTTTTGCCGTGTTGATAGCCAAGCCAATATACAATGCTAAGCACTAAACTGCTGCCAATAAAAGCAAATAGCGGAATTGCCCATAAACTATAACTGGCTAGTCCTAAGATAAAACTAAGAACTGCTCCCAACGACGCGCCCGCGCTTACCCCAATGACATCGGGTGAGGCAAGGGGATTTTGTAACAGTCCTTGCATCACTACGCCCGCAACTGCCAATGCAGCCCCTACTGTTGCAGCAATCAAAAGACGGGGAAGACGAAACTGATATAAAATTAAATGTTGTCCAGTCTCTAGTTGGGGAAGATGCGTTAGCCACTCCTGTGGTACAAATTGGATAAGTAAGTGCTGTAATAAAGCTAGAGGTGGCAAATGGCTTGCCCCTAAACTTAAACTTAAAAGACTACTAATCATTAAAATTAGTAGCACTACACTGATAAATACGGGAAAACGCATCAAGGTTTTTGTACCTTGTTGCGTGGTAAAAAATAGTGAGACATGTATTTTGCTTACTTTTGCATTGAGGATAAACGTTTTAATTCAACCCGTTCTTTAGCAAAGCGTTCTGCGGGTGAAGTAAAAAAACCGCTTGCCATATAACCAACAAAAGCAAGTGCTGCAATGAATATCACAACATCGCGAATCGAGGTAGGTGCTTCAATACTCATTCGTGATTTCATATTTTGCCACCATAACGTTAATTGACTTCCTGCTTGTACCTCTTTTTGGGTTGAAAAACGTACAGATGAGCGATAACTACGACGGTTATTAACAGGGACTGCATTGGATTCCATATCCAATAGCGGTTTCGTAGTAGAGCACGTTGAGCTGGTTGTCTTATCTAAAGTAGGATTTATGGAGCTGTCGTTTTCTATTGTATTAGAATTCGCGGGTAAATTGAGCTTTAAGACCTTTGCATCATAGAGATGTCTTTGTTGTGGGTCATTTAACACCCGAAAGGCTTCGTTAATTTCATTTGCTTTGCGTTGTGCAGCCGCTTTGATTAACGCTTGCTCTGTCGTCGGTGAAATCCCCAAAATTTCATAATAGTTTCTAATTTGAGGCATATTCATGATTTTCATTATCCGTTGGCACTAAACTTAGCAGGCAGAGTGCATCCTCACCCCGATATTGAGGCGAGGCACAGAAGTTTCACTATAAACGCATTGGCATAATAACGTATTTTACAGAATTGTAATCAGTAGAATCGCCATCTTCAGCCCACGGCAACATTAAACAACTGCTGTTAATGTCAGATAAACGTAATTCCACTTCTTTTGCTTTGGACGGTAAAGCAGCTAACGCATCGAGTAAATACTGTGCATTAAAACCAATTTCAAATTCATCACCATTATAAGTGACTTCAACTTCTTCTTCCGCTTCTTCTTGGTCAGGATTGCGTGCAGAAATGGTTAACATATTGGATTTAAAGGTTAAACGAACCCCTTTGTATTTTTCATTACTCAAAATTGCGACCCGTGTTAAGGCTTGTTTAAACTCATCAACCCGCGCAACAACACTTTTAGTCGTGTTATGAGGAACAACCGTCATATAGTCAGGGAAACGTCCGTCAATCAATTTACTGCTGAGTGTTAAATGTTCAGACAGCTTAAATTTAACATGTTGGCGGTCTAATGAAATTACAATTTCCTCATCTGCCGCTTCTACCATACGTTGCAACTCAATAATTGCCTTGCGCGGCACAATAACTGGTAAAGGTTCTTGTCCTTCTGGATATTCAAACAAAATTTCTGCTAACGCTAAGCGATGCCCATCGGTAGCGACAGTCACAAATTTAGATTCTTTTAAATCTAACAATAAACCATTGAGATAATAGCGAACATCTTGCACGCCCATGCAATAGCTGGTTTGTGCTAGCATTTCACGGAATTTGCTTTTTTCAATTTTAACTGAAACCATTTCAGGCACATCAATCGCACTTGGAAATTCGTCAGCGGGTAAAGTACCTAAGCTAAACCGACTGCGTGCGTATTTAAGTAATGCTTTACCTTCTTCTTCATGTATTTGAATATCTGCACGATCAGGCAATGAACGCACGATGTCAAAAAACTTCTTTGCTGGCAAAGTAATTGCGCCATCACCAGTATTATCAAGACTATCCTCTAAGGGAATAGAACAAACAATTTCAACCTCAGAATCGGTGCCAGTCAAAGTTAAAAGTGAATTTTGAACACTGACTAAAATATTGCCCAAAATGACTAAAGTTTGTCGTTGTTCTACGACACTGGTAACTAATTTAAGTGGGTTAATCAATTCCTTACGGGGAATTTCGAAATGTAACATTGAGAGCTTCCTGGCTAGAAAGATAAACTTTTGTTGGGATAAAAAGTATTATTTTTGGCACACTTTAAAACATGCCATTGAATCATAAAAAAGAATAAATGATGCTGCTATAGTGGTTATTTTGCCACAACTTGCTTGAAATTCGCTATTATTGCGCTTTCTTAAAGTCAGTAACTTATCTTATCTATCGGTCATGAGTACAAATAAAGCGTAAGTACAAATAAAGAGGCGGTATTGTAAAGCGATTACACTATTTTTTAAATGCTTTTTCCCTTTTCTCGATTGTTAAAAGATGCAAAAACTTAACCTAAATAATTAGGTGATATTTCTCATTTAACGTAAAATCTGCTATTGTATATTTGACGTATAGTTCTTTTTTGACGTTTCGTATAAAAATGATTCCAACATTTCCCAAAAATTTAACCCGTAAACAACGGGAACTACAGCAGCGCGAAGCACAAATTCTGATGACCGCCCGCCAACTGCTCATTGAACATGGTTACTTAGGTTTAACCATGGACAAAATTGCAGAAGCCATGGAGTATTCAAAAGGCACAATTTATCAACATTTTAGTTGCAAAGAAGAAGTTGTTGCCCACTTATGTTTAAGTAACATGAATTCCCTATGTAATTTATTTGAACGTGCTAATGCCTTTAATGGTAGAAGTCGTGAACGTTTGGGTGGCATCATGGTTGCCTATGCCCTTCACAGTTTTGCTTGTCCAGGAGATTTTGCTAATATTCAGTTGATTAAAACCTCGTCGTTGCGAGAAAAAATTTCGGAAGAGAGTCGCGAAAAAATGGCAAGCACCGAACTATATATTCAAAAATTAGTTGCCCAACCCGTTTATGATGCGATTGCAAAAGGTGAACTCCAACTTAATCGCGTTACTCCCGAAGAATTAGTTTTTGGTTTATGGTCAATGTGTTATGGCGGGTTATTAGTGCTACTTGCCGCGCCTAAATTTAGTTTTGATGCACCGCATAAAAAATTACGCTATGTTTTAGAAATATTTTTAGATGGTTTAAATTGGCGCGATTTATCAACCGATTTTGACTATACACAAAGCTATAAACGTATCTGTGACGAAGTTTTAGCCGACGAAATCGCAAGTTTACCACCAGCAAGTCAAGAAATGTTTCACCATTTTTTGTCTTAAATGATTTGAAATTTATATAAACAAGGAAAAATAAATGAAAGAAATTGATGCAAAAGAATTATCTGCATGGTTAAATCGTGAAGATGCGCCCTTACTGATTGACGTGCGTAATCCTGATGAAATGAAACAAGCTGCTATTAGCAATGCAACGCCTTTACCTTTAAGTGTGTTACCTTTACGCTTAAACGAAATTCCGCGTGATAAACAAATTGTTGTCTATTGCCATTCAGGCGGACGCTCTGCCCAAGCTTGTTTTTTCATGCAACAACAAGGCTATGGCAATGTTTATAATTTACGCGGCGGCATTATGAGCTGGGCACAAAACGGATTACCACTGTCCACGATTCAATTCGCTTAGCCGTTTTTTATATAGACAAATTACGGGGGCAACGGTGCATAAACGGGTTCTCTATCAAACGGATTTTGAAATCACGCTTTTTGAATTATATCAACAACAACTTCAAGAAATTACCCGTTTTCGCTACAACTCCCCTGAAGAACACCAGCGTTTCAGTGAATTTTTACAACAAGATAGTGATAATCCGATTGCTTGGCTGATAGATTCAGGGCTTGAAGAATATCAAAGCATGTTACAACCCCATGTTGTGGGGCAAGACCGCAAAAATCTTATTGAAATGCGGCGACGACGTTTATATGACAATAACAATTTTGTCTATGCCTCAATACAGGGACGTGAGGCACATGGGCGCGGCGATGACCGTGTACTGTTCACCGCATTACAGCAAGCTCATCAGCTTTTATCGCCATGGATAGACCTGATTACTGAAGCGAAAATTCCTTTAACGGGTATTTATTCCTTACCTTTATTAACACAATCGCTGTTAAAGTTTCTTCCCAAAAATTACAATACCCTGCTTGTTGCACACACGCCCGCTTTAAGTGAAGATATTCCCCAAGGTTTACGGCAAAGTTTTTTCCAAAATCAACAGCTTTATTTCAGTCGTTTAACGCCTTTAAGCAACATTAGCGAACAAGATTATGCCGAACAAGCCGTTACTCAAATCAATCGCACAGAACGCTATTTAAGTAGTAATCGCCTTATTAATGTGCCCATGCAACCCCATTTAAATGTTTCTACGCAACTCACCGTATTTTTTCTGACTGCATCACCTTATTACGAATATTTAGAAAACTATTTAAATCAAAATGCTAAACAATTCAATTTTAATATTGAACTTATTGATATTTATGAAATGGCGGATTATTTAAAAGTCGCACTTATTCCTAGTCATGAAGCCATTGATGAATCACCGCTTTATTTACATCATTTTATTGTTCACAACTTATTTAAAACGATTCCACCTAATCACTATGCCCAAAACGATAGCCGCCGTTATTTTTGGTATCGTCGAATAAAAAGGATAATATCCGTTAGTGCATGGCTAATTGTTTTAAGTAGTTTAAGTTTTAGCAGTATTCAACTTTATCAAGCATGGGAAGAAAGAGAACAAGCTTTAATTGTTAAAAATCGCATTGATGAACTCAATGCTGATTTAAACATGTGGTCTAAAGAAAAAATAGATTTACCGACAGATAACTTAGATGTGATACAAGCCATTTTAAACACGGGTAAAATGCTTGCTAGTCGTCAAAATTATCCAACTGAAATTATCATCAGTTTTAGTCGCATTTTAAGTGATATTCGTTACAATGATTTTCAAGTAACTGCATTAGAATGGAAACTAGATAATTTATTACAACCTACTGAAAAGAAAAACGGAACAGAAGTTTACACTACAAACAGCGCAAGTGAACGCTTGCATGTAAAAGGACAAGTCTATTTATTGCCCTTGGCTTATATTCCCACGTTAAGACGCTTTAATAATTTTGTAGAAGATTTAAAAAAGCAACTTCCCAATCAATGGCAAGTAGAAATTTTAACCGAACCACGCCGCGAAGGCGCGGGAGTGGCGAATTTTGAATTATTACTAACGAATATGTTATAAAACTGAAAATAAAAAATATTAAAACGTAATATTATTATTGATTTATGCAATTCACTTTTATCTGAACCACAATTAACTTAATTTCCACAAAAATATTTTTTAAATTGTAATAATTCAATAAATTGCGTGAATTGTAGTTCAGCTTATAGTTTAATTTTAAACAACGCATCATACGCTTGTGCAGCGCGGAATACGTCTGAACTCGCAAAAACGCCCTGAATAACCGCCAAAGCATCTGCGCCCGCGTGTAATAATGCTCCGCCATTTTCAGGCGTGATTCCACCAATCGCAACAATCGGCAAATTGAATTGTTGACGCGCTTGGCTCAAAAGCTCCAAACTGGCAGGCACTGCGTTTGGTTTAGTTGCCGATTTAAAAAAACTACCAAAAGCAATGTAATTTGCGCCTTGTTTAACAGCTTGCTCGGCTAATTCTAAGCGGTTATAACACGACACCCCAATAATTGCCTGTGCACCCAACCTTTGGCGCGCCTCGTCAAATTGTGCATCATCACGCCCTAAATGTACGCCATCAGCCTGTACTTGAACTGCAAGCTGAATGTCATCATTAACGATAAAAATAACACCATAACGCCGACAAATTGCCGCTAATGCGTGTGCCTGTTGCAATCGTTGAATTTTATCACTACTTTTATCTCGGTACTGGAGCATACGCGCCCCGCCTTGAATCGCTTGCCTCACTGTTTCGCTAAAACAAGCGGTGCTAATCAATTGGCTATCTGTAATTGCATAAAGCCCTTGAATTTTATGAGTCATTTTCTTACTCGTCATTTTTTATGATGTTTGTTTAAAAGATTAATTGATAACATCCAGCAAATTTAAGTTGAAAGCAGTAAACATGATAAAGTATTTTAAACCATACAAATAAATATTTGTATTTTGCTTAGATTTTGTTTAAATAACTTAAGCAATTAAAAGCATAATAATAAATTTCTCATACAAGGAGTATTTAAAATGTCCACTTCTTATAGACGCTATATGTGTTTAGTGTGTGGTTTTGTTTATGATGAAGAATTTGGGTTGCCTGAAGAAGGTATTCCCCCAGGAACACGCTGGGCAGATGTTCCAGATATTTGGGCATGTCCTGATTGTGGTGTAGGTAAAAGTGATTTTGAACTACTTCCATTAGAATAATCTTTGATAAATTACTATGGAAATATTAAGTCGTTTTTTTAAATTTTTTTTGCAATGCGGAATTTTAATCAGTGGCTTAATATTTCCTGTATTAAGTTTTGCTCAGTTTTTTGATATTGAAAGTCAAACTACTCAGGTACTAGATTTATCTGCACAAAAACAACTTGCTCAACAAACACAGAAACAAGGTATATTGATTTTCTTTGAAATGGAGCATTGTCGTTTTTGTCAACAAATGCGACAGACTGTTTTTGCTCAAACGCAGTTGCAGCAATTTTTCCGTCAACGCTTTAGAACAGTCGCTTTTAATTTTTCGTTGGATTTCCCATTGAAAGATTTTAAGCAACAGAGTTTGACTCCCTTAGATTTTATAATGCAGCAACGGATAAAAGTTTCTCCAACTTTGGTATTTTTAGATAGTGAGGGAAATGAATTATATCGGTTTATAGGTGTTTCTACTGATGAACAAGAGTTGCGTTGGTTAGCAGAGTATGTATTAAGTGACAAGTTAGATACGATGGATTTTGCTACGTTTAAAACTTTACAACGCTAATTTATAAGTAGAAAGGTGGGAAATCATTTATTTTCTTGACTGTAATGCGTTATTTTATCGTTATCTAGTTAAAATAAAAACAAGGTAAATTTGTTTAAGTTTGCTATGATAATTGACATCTGCACACTATAGCTTTTCTAGTTTAGTTGTAGATATCTTGTAAAAACTAAACACGGAATTATACACTAAAGCTATCTAAGCTAGGTTTTAAAAAATAGCGAAATAATAATAAACACAGACAAAAGAAATTGTTCTAGTAACGGTGCAAAAGAGAGGTTTTATGAAAGTGCGTATTGATATTGAGGCAACACCACAAGAACTCCGGAGTTTTTTTGGTTTACCTGACCTTGAACCGCTACAAAATGAAATGTTAGATATTATTCGGCGTAATATGGCGGCAGGGATAGAAGGCTTTGACCCCACAACGTTAATGAAACCTTTTTTACCTGAACAATTTCAGGCTTTAACAGCATTTCAAAAAACTTTGTGGCAAGCAATGATGGGGCAAGTTAAAAAAGACGAAGAAAGTCATTAATTGGATTGTCTGCATAAATGCGAATCGGAAAATGAGGAGAGAAGATTCGCATTTAATTAAATTTTGCAGAAATCGATTTAAGTTATAGTTGCCTTTAAAGGTAACGATTAAGCTTTAAGCTATATCCGCTAACAATAAAAAGTGGTTATCACAAAAAGGAGAGGAGATGATGAGTAAAACTATTTTAGTTGTGGATGACGAGCCTAACATTTTGTTGTCTCTTGAATTTTTAATGAAACAAGCCAAATACACTGTTCGAACAGCGCGCGACGGCGAAGAAGCGTTAAAGTCCGTAGAAAACAGTCCCCCCGATTTAATGTTGCTTGATGTCAACATGCCAAAACGCACAGGTTATCAAGTCTGTGAAACCATTCGCGCCAATCCTGAATGGAAAAATGTGCGGATTATCATGTTAACAGCAAAAGGACGCGATATTGAGCGCGAAAAAGGGCTTGCATTAGGCGCGGATGACTATATTACCAAACCGTTTGCAACTCAAGAAGTTGTTAATAAAGTTAAAGAATTACTCAGTGAAACGCCCTAAGGTTTAGACATGCGAATTAAAGCTCGTACTCGATTTTGGTTAGCGTTTTTAAGTGTTGCGGTCATGTTGACCGTAGTTTTTGCGATTGGCGGTTATTTTGCCTTTCAGCAGTTTGCCGATTTGCCACAAGAACAACGAGAAACCTTATTTGCGTTTATTATGCTCACGGGTTTTTGTTCTTTAGTCGTAGTGTTCGTGGGCTGGATTGTAGTCGATAATGGGGTTTTTAATCCGCTTCAAGCCTTGATTCGTGGCATTGAAATTATGGTGCACACCCACGCGGGGCATGAATTAGAATTACCTTCTTTTCACCTATTGCGCGATGTTGCCGAAGGCGTGCAATTATTAGGTCAACAACTGCAAAAATTGCGTGAAGAAGTAGCACAAGCAATTACCAGCGGCGCGGCAAAAGTAGAAGCGCAAAAACAACGTTTAGAAACCATTTTGCGCGACTTAGACAGTGGCGTGATTGTCTGTGATTCACAAGGCAGAGTGATTTTATATAATCCAGCAGCAATGCAAATCACTGGTAATCATGTGGCTTTAGGTTTGGGACGTTCCGTATATGAAGTATTAGCCCGCGCACCTTTAGAACATAATTTAACTTTGCTTCGCCTGCGTACTAATTTAAGCACTGAAAATGAACTGTCTGATGACAGACAACTTGCTGAATTTACAAATATTGTTCAAGATAAGGGCACGTTATTACACTGTCGTTTACTACGTTCTTTTGATAAAGGCAGCAATCAAGAAAATGGGTTTGTGTTAGCGTTTACAGATGTCACGCGCCGCGCACAAACTTTACGCAAAACACATCAATTATTGCATCATTTATTAGAAGATACCCGCGCCCCGCTGGCAAATTTACGCGCCGCCGCTGAAAACTTAGCCAGTTTCCCCGATATGGACGTAGAAATGCGTACCACCTTTTGCCAAGTGATTTCCCAAGAAAGCGTACAATTAAGTGAACGATTAGAAACAGTTGCCAATGAACGCCGCTTACTTGGTTTAGCGGAATGGGCAATGTCAGATACTCATTCAGCCGATTTGTTTAACTGCATTATTGACCGTTTGCAAAATCGCCAACCGCATTTACAAGTCAAAATTGTCGGGGAAGCTTTATGGGTGCATGTGGATAATCACGCGGTGATTTTACTGTTAGAACATTTAATTACCCGCTTGCATCAAGTCACGCAGCAAAACACGTTTGAATTAGAAACTTTAATGGGCAATCGCCACGTTTACTTAGACATCAGTTGGCAAGGACAAGCCATTAAAGATTTTGATTTAGGCGAATGGTTAGATGACGAAGTACAAGGCACAACGGGCATAACGACTGTGCGCGAGATTTTACACAGTCATGACAGTGATTGTTGGAGTCAAGCCCATCGTCATGCAGGCTATGCTTTGTTGCGCTTACCCCTGCCCGCGTCACAACGTCAATGGGAAAGCCCGCGCGAAAATTTACCTGCCCGTCCAGAGTTTTACGATTTTAACTTACCTGAAACACATAGCCATTTAGGCTCATGGGCCGACCGTCCTTTGATGTCCCTGGAATTTGTGGTATTTGACTCAGAAACCACTGGCTTGCATCCTTCACAAGGGGATGAAATCATTTCTATCGGTGGCGTGCGGGTGGTCAACGGGCGGATTTTAACGGGCGAAGCGTTTGAGCAGTTAGTCTATCCTAATCGGCGGATTCCTAAAGATTCTATTCAATATCATGGTATTACAGATGATATGGTGGCAGGTAAACCGACGATTTTAGAAGTGATTCCGCGCTTTAAAGCCTTTGTCGGCGATGCGGTTTTAGTGGGTCATAACGTCGCTTTTGACATGAAGTTTTTGCAACTTAAAGAAAAGGCGAGCGGGATTAAATTTGATAATCCTGTGTTAGACACCTTGTTATTATCGGTGTGTTTACATCCTCACACAGAAAATCATTATTTAGATAGTATTGCCGAGCGGCTGGGGGTAGAAATCCGCGACCGTCACACTGCGTTAGGCGATTCTATTGCGACTGCAAAAGTCTTTTTACGCATTTTAGATTTATTAGTGGCTAAAGGCATTACCACGCTCGGGCAAGCCATTGCTGAATCTGAAAAGATTGTGGATGTGCGTAAACAACAGGCTGAATTTTAGTTGATTTAGACATTTAACGCGAATGGAGTGCAATCGCTTTAGCTATTGCAAGCGTTGCCGAGAACTCAATAAACCAAGTTTGGTATAGACTCAAACAAAAACCTGCTAGGTTTTAAAAACCTAGCAGGTCTATCAGTATGGATTCAAAAGACTACCCACCCTAACACAAACACTTGAGTTTAAAATACTAATTCGACAAACTAGCATCAATTTATTGATTTAATTAATGTTATCAAAATAACGTTAATAGATACCTTAAACCATTTACCAAAGCTGCAATGAAAGATTATTACGCTATTCTGGGGTGCAAGCCTGATACGCCACAAGCGGACATTATTAAACACGCGCGGCGTGCTGCAACAGAAGTGAATGAAGCTTATCGTGTGTTAAATGACCCCGTGGCGCGTGCAGAATATGATAAAAGTTTGATTAAACCTATTCCACCTAAAACAAGACAACCGCGTTTTGTTGCGCCGCCTAAACCGTCGCTTAATTTGAAAGAATTGCAAACGGCTGTTGCAAGCGTTGTTGTTTTAATTGTTGTCGTGGTGTTTCTTTGGAATATGCTGTTTAGCAATAAGCCTGCGGTATCCGTGCCTAAATCTCAGCATGTAGTGTATTTTGATAAAAACTACGCAATTTATAAGTGCGAATCCAAAATTATAGAGTCGTCGGATGCACCCACTCCGCTACAATTTGAAAAAATGGAGTTTACAACCGTTAATCATCCTAAAGATGAAAACATACTTGTGCATGGAATTAATGGGCAACTAAAATGGCACGATAACGATAAGAAAAGTTTTGTGTGCGTAGTGATAGAAGATACTAATTTTTCCCCGTCGCGGTATTTTGTAAAGTTAGTTATGTAATTCAAAAAGACGCGGTTTAAGCGTTTTTAAAGCACGTCTTATAAAATCCCCTTAGACTGAAATATATAATTATTTTCACCAAATTCACGTTATATTAATTAAGTTTAGCCGCTCTTTGAACTTGTTCTGATAGATAGACAGACCTGCTAGGTTTTCAAAACCTAGCAGGTCTTTGTTTTATTGCCGAACACAGCCCACTTCTACATATTAGCTCTACATACCCCCCCGCTTTTTTTCGTTTCTTGTATTGCTTATTTCAATGAAAATTTGTAACAATATTGACACCGATAATAAGCATAGTCTTATTTCAACACCCCGCTTTTTACAAAAAAGCGATTTATACGGCAGAGATATTCACCCAATATCTTTGATATTAAAACAAAAAACCAAAGGAAAAATACATGACAGCGAATCAGCAAGTCATCGATCTCGATCCGCAAGAAACGCAAGAATGGTTAAGTGCTTTACGCGCAGTCAGTCAGCAGTATGGTACAGAACGCGTGCGATTCTTAATGACGCAATTGCAGGAGGAGGCTCGGCATGCGGGTGCCGATGTTGCGTGCAGTTTAACCACACCTTACGTTAATACAATTCCCCCCACTCAAGAAGAACGCATTCCTGGCGATGCTGAATTAGAATGGCGCATTCGCGCTTTCACACGCTGGAACGCAATGGCAACCGTCGTTAAAGCTAATAGAATTACAACTGAACTCGGCGGACATATTGCCAGTTTTGCATCCTCTGCAACTTTGTATGATATTGGTTATAATCATTTTTGGCATTCTCCAAGCGAAAATCACGGCGGCGATTTAGTCTTTTTCCAAGGACATACTGCCCCTGGGATGTATGCCCGCGCCTTCATGGAAGGACGTTTAAGTGAAGAAGATTTATTGAAATTTAGACAAGAAGTCGATGGCAATGGTTTATCTTCTTATCCTCACCCTTGGTTAATGCCAGAATTTTGGCAATTTCCAACTGTCTCCATGGGTTTAGGCCCAATTATGGCGATTTATCAAGCACGTTTTATGAAGTATTTGCATAATCGTGAATTAATTCAAGCCGAAGCGACAGAACAAAATGGCGTAGGACGCAAAGTCTGGGCATTTTTAGGTGATGGTGAAACTGATGAACCAGAAACTTTAGGCGCGATTTCTTTAGCAGGACGCGAAAAATTAGATAATTTAGTGTTTGTCGTCAACTGTAATTTACAACGCTTAGATGGTCCTGTGCGCGGTAACGGTAAAATTATCCAAGAATTAGAAGGTGTTTTCCGTGGCGCGGGTTGGAATGTCATTAAAGTGATTTGGGGTTCTGGTTGGGATACTTTGTTAGCTAAAGATGTACACGGTTTACTGCGTAAACGGATGGAAGAAGCCGTGGACGGTGAATATCAAGCGTTCAAATCTAAAGGCGGTGCTTATACCCGTGAATTTTTCTTCGGCAAATATCCCGAATTAAAAGACATGGTCGCTCAGATGACTGATGACGACATTTGGCGTTTAGAACGCGGCGGACATGACCCCCATAAAATTTATGCGGCATTTTCTGCGGCAGTTAAACATAGCGGACAACCTACTGTTATTCTTGCTAAAACTGTTAAAGGTTACGGAATGGGCGAAGCGGGTGAAGGGCAAAATATCACCCACCAGCAAAAGAAAATGGGAGAGGAAGCATTAAAAGCCTTCCGCAATCGTTTCAATATTCCGATTTCTGATGACCATATTAACGAAGTTCCTTTCTACCGTCCCGCCGATAATAGTCCCGAAACACAATATATTAAACAACGCCGTGCCGCGTTAGGTGGGGATTTCCCCATCCGTCGTCCACGCAGTGCAGCCTTAGAAGTGCCTGAATTAAAAGCGTTTGATGCACAATTAAAAGACAGTGGCGACCGTGAATTTTCAACAACGATGGCATTTGTGCGGATATTGAACCAAATCACGCGCGATAAAAAAATCGGTAAATTTGTTGTTCCGATTGTGCCCGATGAAGCGCGGACATTCGGCATGGAAGGTATGTTCCGTCAATTAGGAATTTACGCACCGACAGGGCAATTATATAGTCCTGAAGATGCTGACCAATTGATGTATTACCGCGAAGATAAAAGCGGACAAGTCTTGCAAGAAGGGATTAATGAAGCGGGTGCATTCTGCTCATGGATTGCCGCAGGAACATCCTATAGCAATCATGATTTACCCATGATTCCCTTCTATATTTTCTACTCAATGTTTGGTTTCCAACGGATTGGCGACTTAGCATGGGCGGCGGGCGATATTCAAGCACGCGGCTTTTTAGTCGGTGGCACAGCAGGGCGCACCACTTTAGCAGGTGAAGGTTTACAACACCAAGACGGACATAGCCATGTATTGGCTGCCACTGTACCGAATTGCGTATCGTATGACCCTACATTTGCCTATGAATTAGCCGTAATTGTGCAAGATGGTTTGCGGCGGATGTATCAAGAACAGGAAAATATTTATTACTACATCACTGTAATGAATGAAAATTACCTGCATCCCGCAATGCCCGATACTGAACTGAAAATTGCAGGACAAGCCATTGATACGCCCACGGGGATTATCAAAGGGATGTATCGCTTCTCTGTACCGACGATTCCCGCAAAAACCAAAAAACCTGCATTAGTGCAATTATTGGGTTGCGGTACGATTTTACGCGAAGTCATCGCAGCGGCAGAATTGTTGCAGCAAGATTTCAACGTATTCGCCGAAGTATGGAGTGTTACCAGCTTTAACGAACTTGCGCGCGAAGGTCAACAAGTGGAACGTTGGAATTTACTCCACCCCGACCAAGACGCAAAACAAAGTTATGTAACGCAATGTTTAAGTCAAAATAACGCCCCTGTGGTCGCAGCGACGGACTATATTCGCCAATTTGCAAACCAAATTCGCGCTTATATTCCAAAACATTACGTTGTATTAGGGACAGATGGTTTTGGACGCAGTGATACACGCAAAAAATTACGCCACTTCTTTGAAGTTGACCGTTATTACGTTGCATTAGCCGCGTTAAAAGCGTTAGTTGATGAAGGGACTTTAGATAAAAAAGTGATTAGTGATGCGATTAGTAAATACAGCATCCCAGTCGATAAACCTTATCCCGCTTCAGTTTAACTAATGGTTATTCACAGTTAAGCGTAGCGTGTTAAGGGCTTCATTTGTCTAAATAAAGCTGCGTTTAACGGTGGTCATCCCTGTTTCAACTTTAAAAGAGACCCCCAAAATGACAAAAGCGATTCATGTCCCTGATATTGGTGATTTTAAAAATGTGCCGATTATTGAAATTAACGTCAACGTCGGCGATAAAATCCAAATTGATACCCCGCTTGTCACCTTAGAAAGTGACAAAGCCACAATGGAAGTTCCCTCCTCTGCGCATGGGGTAGTGAAAGAAATTCTAGTCAAAGTCGGTGACCGTGTTTCTGAAGGTTCTGCTTTGATTATGATTGCAGAAGAAGCCGAAGCTCCTGCGCCAGTTGTGCCCAAATTGCCTGAAATGGACACCCGTCCTATTCCGCCCTCCGTTGCTGCGCCGCCGCCCGCGCCTATTCCTGTGCCCGCCGCGCCGCCTACCACTGCGGCAACTGTTGCCCAAGCAGTACAAGCCAGCGCAAACAGTGCAAGTGCGATTTTAGAAGTGCACGCCAGCCCTGTCGTGCGGAAATTTGCGCGTGAATTGGGTGTAGATTTGCGTAAAGTTAGCGGTTCAGGCGAAAAAGGACGGATTTTAAAAGAAGATGTGCAAGCCTTTGTCAAAGGCGAATTAGCCCGCCCTGCACAAGTTATCACCGTCGCTTCCCCTGTCGCGGCAAGCGATAGCCCGCCCGTGCGTGGTATTCCAGACATTCCAGCCGTCGATTTCGCTAAATTTGGCGAAATTGAAAAACAACCCTTGTTACGCATCAAGAAAATTTCTGGTGCAGCACTGCATCGCAGTTGGGTTAACATTCCTCACGTCACCCAATTTGACGAAGCCGACATTACAACGGTTGAAGCCTTCCGCAAAAGCTTACAAAGCGAAGGCGAAAAACGCGGCGCGAAAGTCACAATGCTTGCTTTTCTTTTAAAAGCCAGCGTTTATGCTTTAAAAATGTATCCCGACTTTAACGCCTCTTTAGACCCTGATGGACAACACTTAATTCTGAAAAAGTATTACCACATTGGCGTAGCCGTCGACACGCCTGAAGGGTTAGTCGTACCCGTGTTGCGCGATGTTGACCGCAAAGGTTTATTTGAAATCGCCAAAGAATTGACAGAGTTAAGCAAAAAAGCGCGGGATAAAAAACTTTCGCCCAGCGAAATGCAAGGCGCGTGCTTTACCATTTCCAGCCTTGGCGGCATTGGTGGCACAGCATTTACCCCCATTATCAACGCGCCCGAAGTCGCCATTCTTGGCGTATCCCGCTCCAGCATGAAACCCGTCTATCAAAATGGCGAATTTGTTCCCCGTTTAATGCTTCCTTTATCGTTATCGTATGACCACCGCGTAATTGATGGCGCGGCGGCGGCACGTTTCACAAATGCCTTGTGCGACGTGTTATCTGATGAACGGCGGTTATTGTTTTAATTTGAATACGCAGTGTCTGAACCACAATTTACGCAATTCACTTAATTACCTCAATTTAAAACTAATTTTTGGGGAAATTAACAAATTGTGTGAGTTAGGGTTCAGATGACCTTGAATTGCGTAATTTCTACCTGTAACAAAGGAACATCAATGAGCAACTTAATTGAAGTCAAAATTCCCGATATTGGCGATTTTAAAAACGTACCAATTATTGAAGTGATGGTAAATGTTGGGGACACTGTTAAAAAAGAACAATCCTTACTCACTTTAGAAAGTGACAAGGCAACAATGGAAGTGCCCAGCTCGCACGCGGGCGTTGTACAAGCTATTCACGTCAAACTGGGCGATAAAGTTTCAGAAGGCACAGTCGTTTTAACCTTAGCCGCTGAAGGCGCGAGTGCACAAGCTGCACCCGCCACCCCTGAAGCAAAACCCGCGCCCGTCGCCGCTGCACCTGTGCCTGCGCCCACATCTGCGGCTATTCCTGCGGGCGACAGCGATTTACATGCCGAAGTCTTAGTGCTCGGTGCTGGGCCCGGCGGATACACCGCAGCCTTCCGCGCGGCAGATTTAGGCAAAAAAACCATTTTAGTAGATAAAGAAGCAACGCTCGGCGGAGTCTGTTTAAACGTTGGTTGTATTCCGTCTAAAGCTCTGTTACACGTCGCCAAAGTATTAGACGAAACGCAAGCTTTAAAAGCGCATGGCGTTGATATTAGCATCAATAGCATTGATATTGACAAATTGCGCGGCTGGAAAGACAGCGTGATTAAACGCTTAACAGGCGGTTTAAGTGGTTTAGCCAAACAACGCAAAGTGCAAGTCGTGCAAGGCACAGGACAATTTACCAGCCCGCACACCCTCGCAGTGACAGGCGCAGATGGTAAAGTCACAACTATTCGTTTTGATAACGCAATCATTGCCGCAGGCTCACAACCAACGACCATTCCCAGTTTTCCACATCACGACCCCCGCGTCATTGATTCAACAGGCGCATTGGCGTTAAGTGATGTTCCTAAACGTTTTCTCGTTGTCGGCGGTGGGATTATCGGCTTAGAAATGGCAACGGTATATCATGCGCTCGGCGCACAAGTCACCATCGTTGAACTACTTGACAACTTAATGGCAGGCGCAGATGCCGACTTAGTCAAGCCGTTCATGAAACGGGTTGAAAAACAATACCATGCTATTTACTTAAGCACCAAAGTCAGCGCGATGGAAGCCAAAGCCGACGGAATCCACGTTCATTTTGAAAGCACAGCGGGCAATGTTCCCAGTCACGCTGTTTACGACAAAGTGCTAGTTGCGATTGGTCGCCGTCCCAATGGCAAACTGATTAGCGCAGACAAAGCGGGTGTCGCGGTGACAGAACAAGGATTTATCCCTGTTGATTCACAACAACGCACGAATGTTGCGCATATTTTCGCGATTGGTGACATTGTTGGACAACCCATGTTAGCCCACAAAGCGACCCACGAAGGCAAAGTTGCGGCTGAAGTTGCAGCAGGCATGAAGAGCCATTTTGAAGCCAAAGTGATTCCTTCCGTTGCATACACCGACCCAGAAGTAGCATGGGTAGGTATGACTGAAACAGAAGCGAAAAAACAAGGACTTAAATACGGAAAAGGCATTTTCCCATGGGCAGCCAGTGGTCGCTCTTTAGCAAATGGGCGCGATGAAGGCTTTACCAAATTACTATTTGACGAACAAACAGGGCGCGTGATTGGCGGCGGCATTGTCGGCACCAATGCGGGCGATTTAGTAGGTGAAATTGGGCTTGCAATAGAAATGGGCTGTGAAGCGGAAGATATTGGTTTAACCATCCATCCGCACCCCACTTTATGCGAATCCGTCGGACTTGCCGCCGAAGCTTTTGAAGGTACAATTACAGATTTGTATATGCCGAAAAAGAAATAGATTAGATAATTTTTAGCAAGTCTATAAAAGAATAAAGTTGGTTAATTAATTAACTGATTTTATTCTTTTTTGTTTTTTGTTGGTTTAGTATTGCAAGTTATTAATTTTTTCGTAGAATATTAGAAAATTACTTACGTTTTTTAGGGTTAACTATGTCTTCTTCTTTAGAAAAAACCACCGATTCACCCTTATATAGTCCTAGTATTTTCATCGGACGCAATGATGAAATCGCTACTTTTTTGGCATTACTAGATAATCCTGAAAAGCGAATTTTACATATTGAAGCAGCTGGTGGGATGGGAAAAACTAAACTTTTAGAGGAACTCTTATTTACCCAACTGCCTAAATTCCCCCGAGATAAAACGGCTATTTATCCTAATCAGCTAATTGATTTATACCATACTCATTATCAAATTGAGTTAGGTATTCTCACCACCATTGCTAATCAGTTTCCTTCCACTTTTGTTAGTTTTACAGAAAAAGTTAAAGAATATCGTCAAACTAAACAAAATCCTGAACAACTTCGCTCTTTATTTATAGAGTGTTATTCTAAATTAAAAGCTAATTATATTATTTTGTTTTTTGATACATTAGAAATAATTAGTGAGTCAATTAAGGATTTTTTTACTAAAGTATTTCCGACTCTACTAGAAAAACAACCCAATACATTTATAGTGACTGCGGGGCGAAATCCTTTTCCTATTAAAAGTATTCAAGATAAAGTCTTTACTTTAAAACTAGAGGGTTTTAAAGAGGAGGATATTAATGAATATTTTGAGCATAGTGAAATTAAACCACTCATTGAAAGTTCAATAGATGAAAATGTAAAAGGAAAATTATTGAGTCGGATTTTTGAACTGTCAAATGGAAAACCTATATTAATTGCGTTAACGGTTGACTGGATTCATAACGGTAATTTTATAGAATCACTATTAGATGTCTCTAAAGAAGAGTTTGAACAACAGTTGGTTGAAAGAGTAAATTTGCTTTCGCAAACAGAAAATAAAGTTATTTTAGCAATGTCGCATTTTCACAAGAGATTTAATAGCAAGATTTTGCTAAAGCTTTTCCCTGATAATATCCATAATATCGATGAAGCAAATAATTTAATAGGACAATTACGCCGTTTTTCTTTTGTTAAATACCATAATTTCAAATCATCTTCTGCAAGTAATGAAACCGAAAGTTTCTTATTACATGATGAAATGCGCGATTTAGTTAAAAAACATATCATTGCTTCGTTAGATAGTAGTGGTTTATTTTTTAAAAGTTGGACTAAGTACATCATAGAATATTATGATGATGAAATCTTAAAACTAACGGATTCTCGTGAAGAGTTAAAACTTGAATTATGTAATTTGCAAAGAGAAAAACTATACTATTTCTGTATTTATGACTTTAATGCAGCATTTGAATACTATTTAGAAGTCCGTAAGCAAATAAGAGAAGAACCATGGGATATTCGTGAGTCTTTTATCAAAGTACTTGATGAGTATGAACAGAGAATGACAAAAGAACAACGCTATCAATATTGGCTATATTCTAGTTATATTTTATATGACCGTGGTCAATATGAAGAGTATTTTGAAAAAGCAGATGAAATTCTTAGTAAAATTGACAGTTTTTCTTCGTGTATTGAGCAAGACAGTGTTATATATGAATGCCAAGCAAAGACTATTGGTAAAAAGATACAGGCATTAACCAACACGGGTAAAATCAATGAGGCTATTGCTTTTGGTGAAAAGCACAACGATTTTTTTGAGGGAAAAACGCAATTAGAAATAAAAATACAACGTGGACATTTTCTTGGTGCTATGGGTTATGCTTTCAGACGGCAGGGTGATAAACAAAACCCTAAGCAATATTATGAAGATGCAATAAAATGCTATTTAGACTGTAATACAGACAAGAAAAATTTTTATTTAGCATCAACTAAAATTAATTTAGCTTTTGTAGAGCATCTTTCAGGTCAAGATTTCAAAGCAATTGCTTATTGTAAACAGGCATTGAAACACTCGAAAGATAATAATATCCAATGGCGAGCAAATAATGTACTGGGTATTATTGAGGCAGACTCTCAAAGGGAAAATGAAGCTAAAAAATATTTTGAATTTGCCCATTTTTATGCAATAGAAGCTATAGATAAACGTGGTAGTGCCTTAATTTATATTGCACAAGCAAGAATGTATCGTCAGAAAGGACGGTATAAAATTTTTGACCGTAAAAAAATTGAACCAGCTTTAACCAATTATGAAAAAGCAGATGAATTTTTAGATAAAGCAATTGCATTACTTGGTGAACTGTCAACAAGTCCTGATTTAGCAGAAGCGTACACAGAAAAAGGATTATTACTTAGAGAACAAAATAAATTTAAAGAAGCTTTAGAGTTCTTTGATAAAAGTTATGATCTTGCAACTAAAAATCACAATGATTATTTACGTGCAGATAATTTACAGCGTATCGCCGTTACATACTATTACTGTGGAGATAATGAACAAGCTAAAAATAAAGCTCAAGAAGCAATTATGTTAGCAGAACCATTGAGTGGTTTACATATCATAGCAAAGGCACAGAGAGTATTAGCAGATATTGCTTATCAAAATCAGGAATATGATAAATGCTTTGATTGTGCATATAATTCAATAATTTATCTATTACAGATTGATGTTAATAGCCAGGATGATAGTATGCCTAAAAAAGAGCGTTCGTATAACGAATCTTGCGATTGGTTAACTCGGTTATTAGATAAATTAACTGATGAAGTAAGTTGTAAATACCGTGAACAGATGATTGAAAAATGGGGAAATTTTGATGGTAATAGTTTAGGTATTGATAAAAATAAATGGGTTTTTGATTTAATGATTCGATAATTTAATTAAAGGAGTTAAAATGGCTAACAATGAGGATTCACTTAAGTTAATAATGAAAGAAAAGCTTTTTCATTTAAAGAGAGCTTTAGTTTTAGAAACAGATGCTGCACAAAAATTTAAGTTAACACACGAAATTAAGGAGATACAAGAACAATTTAACATAATTGACCGTCAAAACTTTCAGCAGAAAACAGCTAATATTATGAATAATAAAAAATCAAACTTAGAAAATAAACAAATTAATATTTTTGTCTCTTATTCTAGTAGAGATAGAGATTTGCGTGAAATATTAGTAGAAGGTATTGAGAAACATTTAAAACAACGTTCAGGCTATCAATATAATGTATGGACTGATAGAGAAATAGATTGTGGTGAGAATTGGAAACAAGAAATAGATGATGCTCTGTCAAGAAGCAATGTTGCACTATTATTGGTGGATTCTAATTTTGTAAGTTCTAAGTTCATTCAGGAGGAAGAGCTTACCGCTTTTTTTGCAAAGAAAAAGGAAGATTTTTTAATTATTCCAGTGCTTTTACGCCAATATAATTTCGAACATTTTGAGAAGCTTGCTCAATTACAGTTCTTTAAAACTTATCACAGTGAATATGGATTTAGTAAACCAACTGAGCGTAATAAATTATTACCTTTTGACAAACTTGGTGATAATGAATCTACTACGGATGAACAACTAAATTTATATTATAAAAATCTTGCTGAAAAAATTCATGATGCAGTTTCTAATAAATTCCCAAAATAGTATCCCCATCACAACTACAAAACGTGATGGGGGAAATAGAACTAAAATTTTGGAATCGTAAAAAAGAACTTCAGCAAGTCAAAGATACATTAAATCCTTTCTTATATATTAGTTCTCCTCCTTTTTTTGGAAAAACTTTTTTGTTACAAAAACTGAGAGAAGAATATAAGCAACAGGGTTGGAATAAGGTATTTTATTTTTCTATAACAAATTTACTTGCTTTAGAAATTAGTAGCAAAGACGATGTTTTAAATTACATCGCTAAAGGTTTAGGATTTGAAAACCATGTTAGATTAAGAGTTTGTGTTACTAACAAAGATGATAAACTACTTATCATTATTGATGATTTACATATCTTAGCCAATAAAAGCAATAAACAACTCAAAGAGTTTTTTTTAGCTATTTTCCTTGAGTATAAAGGATATATGCCCAATGCAAGTAATTTTCAACTCATTTTAGCTGGGCGTTATATTGATTGCATACATTTTAAGTTAACTGTGCCATTTCATAGCAAAAAATTAAATCCTGAACCAATAAAATTACAGCCTTTTAAAGCAGAAGATGTTTTATTGATATTAGAAAGTTACTTAAGGGATGTAAAGCTATTTATAGAAACTGATAATGAAAAGTACCAACAGTGGAGTAAAAATATTCATTATTTAAGTTGTGGGAATCCAAAAGCAATTTTAATGCTAGTTGAACATATAGTGTCTAAGTCTCAAAAAGATGTATTAGCGAAATCTTATGTGGAGAATAATGCTGCAATACTTTTTAATGCGTTTGTACAGCCATTGTTAGATGAAATACTAGCTGAATTATCTGACTCAGTGCGTGATACCTTAAGATGTCTTAGTATATTTGAAGAATTTGATTTATCAACGCTTTCTTTTTTAGAAGAAAAAAAGCTATTAAAAGAATCAGGGCATATAAATATACTAGAAACATTGGGAATATTAGGTACAATTTGTTCTAAGGATGCTGAAAATCCTGAAAACCCTTATTATTCAGATGCTATCCTCACAGAAATGTTAAAAAGAAGTGTTGAATTAAGAGATGTTTCTTTATATATTTTACTTCATAAATATGCTTTAGAATTTTATTCTAAAATTTGTAAGAGCTCTTTTAAAAATAAAATTTTTTACTTATATCATTCTTTGCTGTTAAAACAAAAAGATAATGTGATTATCTCATTAAAAGAATTACTAACTTCTTTAAAGGATATAGAGAAGCTAAAAAACTATTTATACGGAGATGATTTAATAAATAAACTTCTTGAGCAAAACCCTGAATTAGAAGAGTTATTAAATAACTGTCTAACACAGATAGGTATTTAATTAAAATGTATAATAGTTTCATTATATTAACAGGGGAAGCAAATTTTTTGCTAACAGATTGTGACTGTGCCTGCCCACAGACTTCTTTTCCAATACAACATAATTTTTCTCATGCTGATAGATATATAGTTGATATAAATAACTACAAAATTCCCTTAAAAAACAATTACCATCTTTTGTTTAATCCAAAAACACCGATAGGGCCTTCTGTTTTAAACCAAGAAGCACTGCAACGCTATCAAACGTTTTCAACAAAACAAAAACTACTATATGACTTGGATTATAAGCTTGCAGAACAAAGATTTATTGTTCCTACTACCCATATTGCCACATTTTCCCCGCAAGCTCCTCAGCAACTCACGGCTTGGTTACATGTAACAAATGCCTGTAATTTAGACTGTCCTTACTGTTATATTCGCAAATCTTCTGAAAATCTCACAGAGGAAATGGGTAAATTAGCAATAGAAAAACTAATAGAAACTGCTAATAAAGGCTCTTTTAAGAATATAAAACTAAAATTTGCAGGCGGAGAAGCGTTATTAAATTTTAAATTAATAAAACAGTTGTTTAAGTACGCTCAACAATTGACTCAAAAAAACAATATCGAGTTAACCTCTGTTGTCTTAAGTAACGGCACTGTTTTAAATAATGACATCATTGATTGGATAGCCTCTAATCAAATTAAGCTAATGTTATCAGTAGATGGTATTGGACAACCTCATGATAGGCAACGTCCAACTAAAAAAGGACAAGCAAGCTTTGCTATTTTGGAAAAACATTTATTAGAAAATTTATTACCTAAACAAATAAAGCCTAATATCAGTATCACAGTCACAAAACAAAATGCACATGGGATTGCTGATATTGTGAAATGGGCAATACAACATGATTTACCATTCAACATTAATTTTTATCGTGAGAATTTGCTAAGCCAATCACAAGCATTCTTAAAATTAGAAGAAACGAATATTATTAATGGTATTAAAGCAGCTTATCGAGTAATAGAAGATAATTTACCAACGCATTCATTACTTAATGGGTTATTGGATAAAGTACAAACTTTTGCACATACCCATACTTGCGGTGTTGGTAAAAACTATGTTGTGATTACACATCATGGAGAAATTGCGCAATGTCAGATGCACCTTGATAAAACTGTTGGAACATTGCAACAAACCAATAATATCATTCCACTGATTGCTCAAGGGAAAATTAAAAATATCTCTGTTGATGAAAAAGAAGGATGCAAAGCCTGTGAATTCCGTTACCGTTGCACTGGCGGATGTCCCGCTGAAACTTATCGTGTAACGGGACGTTGGGATATTAAAAGTCCCCATTGTAATATTTATAAAACACTCTACCCCGAAGCTCTGCGTTTGGAGGGGTTGCGTTTATTAAAATTGCATGGATTAAATTGAAAATTCAATAAATTTAGGAGCTACCCAGTTTAAATGCTAATTATTTGATTTTAATGGAAACATTGTTGTGCAGTGCACGATACTAACTTACTTAGTATAAATAAAAGTATTGGAGTTTCAACTGCGTAACTCCTAATTCCATTTTAGACTTCAAATAAGTTCTATAAGTAAACAATTGATTCAAAATTATTTTAACGCAAGTTTAGCGCGTAAGCATTTTAAACTCAGTAGTTTGTATTGCTTTGTTTATCCTTTGAGAACTCGCAGACTTGCGAATTCATACCCACAGACCTGCTAGGTTTTAAAAACCTAGCAGGTCTTTGTTTTAATTTGAGTCTCTCGCTAAATTTGGGTTATTTATTTCTCAGTAATACTTGCATCGGCAACGCTTGCAACAGCTAAAGCGATTGCACTCCTCATTTCAACTGCGGAACTCCCATATTTAATTAAAATATTGCACAATCCCTTTCATTATCGCCTCGGCGAGTTTGCGCCGATATTCAGGTGTGTTTAATAATTGCTCTTCTGAAGCATTGGATAAATATCCCGTTTCAATCAGCAAAGAGGGAATATCTGGCGAGCGCAGTACCATAAATGCCGCTTGTTGAATTTTGGGATAATGTGATTTACCAATCGCTTTGAATTGAGTTAATACATAATTTCCAATGCGTGCGCTGGCTTCTAACGTCGCACTTTGTGATAAATCTAATAACACCGACGCAAGTAAATCATCTTTATTGTTCAAACTTACCCCGCCGACAAAATCCGCCGCATTTTCTTTTTCCGCTAACCACATTGCCGCTTCACTGCTCGCCCCTTTGGGGGAAAGCATATAGACCGACGCGCCCGTCGCGGCTTCGGATGAATAGGCATCGGCATGAATAGAAATAAATAAATCTGCTTGCATTTCTCTGGCAATATCAATGCGTTGCCGTAATTTTAAAAAAGTGTCATCGGTGCGGGTTAAACGGGCTTTAAACGGAGTTTGTTGATTAATTAAATTCGCTAATTCTTTAGCAATTTCAAAAACAACTGTTTTTTCTTTTGTCCCATTTTTGCCAATTGTGCCGGGGTCAATGCCACCGTGTCCAGCATCAATGGCTATCACAATCCCGTCCATAATTGCCGCTTCACTGGTCAATGGACGGCGGGAATTAGTTGTAGGTGCGCTGGGCGTACTGGGTGTGGGTAGAATCTCGGCAGGGGGGGCAGGCGGTTCTTGTGTTAAACGGCGAGTTAATGCAGAAAGTCGTTCTTGTGCTTCGTGTAAGCTGTCTTCACTTGGCAATTCGATAGCGGTGGGCAGTTCTGGAAGAGGTGTAGTTAAAATTTCGGGCGCGTTGATATTTTTTTTCAAACTGAATACGTCCACTAAAAAACGCGGTGGCTCGGTATTTGTCGCGGCAAGTTGCCGACTTTGTAATTGTACGGCTTGTTTTAATTCTAGGGTAATGCGTAATGTGCCATTTTCTTGGCGATTAGCGCGCAGATTTTTAAAAAAAGGATGGTCGGGCGGCGGTAAAGCTAACGGTTGAATTAATTCAGTTTGTTGAAAATCTAATTGCAAACGCAAAGGCTTATTGCCTAATGTTGCTTTAATCTCCGTCGGATAAGATAAATTAAATTGTAAATGGGAACTGGTCGCGGTTTCTTTCCAAAATTGCAGGTCAAGAATTTTAACCGTTTGCGCCCATGTGAATGTTGTGTATGCAGAGAAAAACCAAAATAGTAGAAATCTGAATCGCTTCACGTTATAAAATTTCTCCCAATTCAATTTTTTCTAATGCGATGGCGGCAGCGCGGCGTACTACTAATGCGTTATCTTGTAGCAAAACTTGATACAGATGATTAATGGCGGCTAATTGTCGTGTATTGCCTAAAGCTTGCACAATACGCCAGCGTATCCATTCATCTGGATGATTGCGCAATGCGTGCAATAAAATTTTAATGGCTTCGGGATGGCGGATTTTGCCTAATGCCTCGGCAGCGCGCCATTGCACCCATTCATCCGTATCATGATAAATTGCATTAGTTAAGGCATGAATTGCAGGCACTTCGTTAAAAAAACCTAGAGAAGCAACCGCTTGCCAGCGTACCCATTCATTTTTTTCATTTTTTAAGCAATGTGTTAAGGGTGAAATTGCTTTAGGTGTGTGTAACATGCCTAATGCTTCTGCCGCTGCTTGTCGTACATATTCATTCGGTTCTTGTTGAATAATTTGCGTTAATGTATCTAATACAATAGCTTGATTTAATTGCGCGAGAATTTTTAAAGCTTGAATACGCACTTCAGCATCGGGATGTTGTAACGCCGTTTTTGCCAAAGGTAAAGCAGCACGCGGTTCTTGTAGCCGTCCCAGCGATTGCATCACGCGCCATAACAAGCTGTCCGCTACGTTGGGACTTTGCAAAACTTGCAATAATATTTTTATCGCGGCGGGATTTTGTAAATGTCCTAAAGCTTCAGCGGCGCGCCATTGCACTACTTCGTCTGTATCTTTGGTCAATGCTTGAATTAATGCGGGTACGGCGCGGGAATCTTGCAAATGGCGTAATGCCTCTGCTGCCCGCCAGCGAACCCAAGCATTTTGGTCGTGACATAAAGCATAACTAAGCGCGTCCACCACAGATGAACCTTTAAAACGGGCTAAAGCTTGCGCCGCGCGCCAGCGTACACCTGCATCAGCATCATATTGTAAAGCTTGCAATAATGCCGTTTGAATTAAATGCAAAGATTGGGTAAAAAATAAATGGTAATAATGAAAAGCTTCACATAAACGGCGACGGACTAAATGGTCTGGATGTTGATTTAATTGCTGTAATAAATTTTTGAGCACAGCGGCATTATGTGTTTTGCCTAAAGTTTGGGCGGCAGTTTGGCGGATTTGGTCATTGTCTTCAAATTGCAAAATTTGGACGAGGGTATCTAAAGCTTGTGGACTTTTGAGTTGTTGCGCTAAACCATTTACCGCCGCACAGCGTAATTCAACGGGATATAACGGCTGTAAAACATGTAACAATAAATTTAAACCGTCAGCATTGGCATGTTTGCCGATAGCTTCTAACACTAAGCGGTGCGTTTTAAAATCATACGTTAAAGTATCATGCACAGAACCCGCGCCAAGTTGTTCTAACCAATGGCGATGTAATTCTAATAAAACCCCGACCACTGATTTATGCCGAATTTTGCCCAATGCTTCGGCGGCAGCTTGACGCACAGCACTTTCAGTATCCTGCAAAATGCTATGTTGCAATTCGCTAATTGCTTGACTGTCATTTAACATGCCCAATGCCATCGCCGCGCTAATACGAATCGGTTCATCAGGGTCATCGCGCAAATATTCGCATAGCAAGGTTAAAGTTGTCGGCGAAGGTAAATAAGCCAAAGCTTGTACCGCATAATGGCGCATGTCTGTCGTCAAACGCGGCGCGGCAGTGAACAATAAACGCAAAGTGTTATGTTGATAGCGTAACGGCAAACCGATACGACTTAACAAAGTGACTAATGAAGGTGCAAGTGACGGAAAACGAATAAAAATTTCAATCCAGCGTTTTAAAAGATGATTAGCAGTATCTAATTTGACACGGGTTTCGCGTAAACACATGAAAGCAAAACGGAAACTATAATGCAGTTTTACATCGCGCGGGTGGCGATGCTGCATATATTGCTCAATAATTTCACTGCCTAATTCTGGGTTAATACTGCCTTGATGCGCTGCTGCCAATCTGAACACTTCGCGCCAACGGCTATCTAGTAAATAATAATCAACGTAATGTTTAAATTTGATTTTATTACGCAAAATTGCCCGCGCCGTGAGATATTCCTGCAATGATAAATGGAAAAAACCATATACCTCATTACCGCGTTCATTTAAAAGCCCTGACACTTCACGGATTAAACGCACCCATTGCTGGGCTTTTTCTTCGGCTTCTTGGTTATCCATCCCCACTTCAGTTTTTAGATAATGCTCAGTAACTTGCAATAAACTATGCGCAGAGGAGCGATTTTCAGGACAATGTTCTTGAAAGTGTAAGGCGATAACCTCTAAAACTTCCTGCATTTCTTCAAACGATAAAGTAACGTGAGGGTCAAAATGTCGTCGTTTATGCGATTCCCAGCTATATGTTAATGTATCAACACAGACTTTATACAGTTGCACGCGCTGGGTCGGCAATGCGCCCTGCTGCTGATGAATCAAACCGATAATGGTACAAAACAAGGGATTTGTTGCTAATTCCAAAACACCAGGGGCTTGTTCAATTTGCTCGAGCACGCTGTCCATTTTATCAGCAGCAAGTTGTTGCAATGCTTCGGTTTGTACAGTCGGATGGTCAGCTTTAGCAATTGCTAAACTCCATAAATAAAAAAATTCGCGGCGTTGGGCTTGATTAAACGGCTCTAAAGTCGCCAGCAAAAAACCACTATGCAAAGGCGCGTCGTGATAGCCCAAACTGCGCGAACTGACCAGACAACGATTTGCTGGATACGCTTGCAAAACGGCTTCAATTGCTTCATTCGTACGATGACGACGGTGGCGATGAGAATGTTCATCTAAACCATCAAATAACCAGAGTACCCGCATTTCTTGCAGCGCGGTTAAAATTAACTCACGCAATTCTGACTGTGCGTTATTAGCAGTAAATTCAAAAGGATAATAATGTTGCCACTGTAATTCTTGTAAACCATCACTTAAAAAATATTCTAGTAAGGCATTTTCTGCCGACCATTCACTATGCTGTTCCCAGCTATGGGCAAATAGGCGTAAAGTAATGGGAATTGGTAAAAAACCTGCTAAATAACTAGGTAAACCTTCTAATTGCGTATTCAGCAGATTTTGAGCAGTGCTTAACGCTAAATGTTTTAAAACCGTTGTTTTACCCGCACCAGGGTCGCCCAACAACACCCAAATTGAACCCCGTTCCCAGAGTTGTTCTATAGTAATTTGCGGTTCAGTTTTCGCACTTGCTTCATTTAACCATACACCTGCATGAGAAGCAGTATTTTCCTGTCCTACCAACTCATCCAAATGGGCAATGGCGGGCTGATATAAATTTGCCCCTTGTTTATCAAGCCGCACAGTCAAACCGACATAAATATCATCTAGGGTAAGTTGAATGAGTCGTTGCATTTGTTGAATGCCGCGTGCATCAACAAAGCGACTATTTTGGATAAGACAGTGTAAATAAGCTTGTAGAATTTGGCTCATGCGCATCTACTGTAAAAGAAATGAGAAAATGAAAGGAAATCTATAGAAAATTATTTTAACTAAAAGCTACTTATTTAATTATTATGCCCTGTTTTTTGCAGGAACACGATATTACCGTTCCCCACAAGGAATAGTTGATAATATTTTTTTGATGGATAAGTCATTGTCGCTTCACAGTTTGCATTGACGGTATATTGTCCTTTAAGGGTGTGTGTTTGCATAGTAGGAAAATCAAGGTTTGTTTTAATAACGTTGCCTTTTCCATCAAAAAACAGTGTGCCGCTGTCACCTTCTTGAATTGCATAATTTAAATCATTATCTTCGTTGACCCGATAACTAATGAAGCGTTTGGCGGCAACACCATTAAAATAAATCAAGCCAATTTGTTGTAATTTGGCGTTATTTGCCGTGTAGTGATAAGTACCTTGTAAAAATGCGGTTGAACATACTGTCGCTTTTTCAGCTTGGCTGAGTTGTGTTCCCGCAAAGTTATATTGTCGTGAAAGATAAGCATCCGTTAGAGATGAATTAGGGTCTATTTCTTCTAACATAGCAATAGTGCATCTTTTTAATTTTAGTGAAATTTGCAGAATCACGCGATACATGCGCTCGCCATCTGCGACTAAGGGAATATAAGCCATGTTAGTGATAGTTGAATAAATCACGTTGTTTTTTTCTTCTCGCGGAACATTGGGAAGGGTTTTGGCAATGGTGAAAGTGTCACCTACGCTTAACGGTGTATCGGTCATTGTCCGCTTTAAAGTGATATTTACTGTGGTTTGCGTATCGAAAATAACGGAGGGTAATAACATTTCCCCTGTTTTGGGATTAAACGTTGCGACAGCTTGAACCGTTGACAGTAAACCGATATTTAATAAGATAGAAAATATCAATGTCTTATACATGAAAAAAGTCCTGTTTAACTTTTGCAGACAAGCATAATTTCATTTTTGCAGAAAACAAAGACCTGCAAGCTTTTTAAAACTTTGCAGGTCTTCGCCCGTTTAGGTTATTTTTTATCGTTGATAATCAAATGACCGACAGAATACAGTTGGTCGCCAGACTTGGGTTCAATGACAAGTTTATCGGCTAATACCGCTTTTTTTAGTTTAACCAGTTGACTGACCAGCCCAGGCGACACGCCATCGACTTCTATCACAGAACTCCATTGCAGTTCATTTTTGTTGTATAGGAAAACTTGATATTGGTCGTTGTGGTCAAACGAAAAATCAAAATTATCCACCCAAACCGCTTCGCCTAATGACACTGTAAGCCTTTGTTTTGCTGGAATTAGGATGGTTTTTTGATTCCAAGGGTGACCATTTTGTTTGCGTTCACTGAGCGATGCTAGCGTTGCATCGATATTGCTTAAAGCCGATTGAGAATCGCATTTAGGCGGATTGAAATTTAATTCAGCAATGGCATTAAAACGTTCTGTAGAAAATAAAGGGGCTTGCGTGATTAAGATAATTTTATCATATAAATCATGTAAACATGGGTCTTTAATCATGTTTTTGTTATAGCGAATACTGTCTTCATAACCTTCAGGTACTGAGCGGGCAAAATGTCCAATTCGCCAATTAGGGTCGTAAATAGCGGGCACTCGACTGAGAAGTGGATTAGCAAGCGCGCAGGCATCAATCCAATAGGGAACAGCCCCTGAATTTAAACTAAAAAATCCAAGCCCACCGCATACTGTTTTGATAGTACGGTCAGAAAGATTATTTAAATCTACAGGTTTATCAAGTTGATAATCAAAATTTTCTGTAAATGTATTACGGGTTGCATGTAATAATCCTTTATTGCCAAAGTAATAAAATTTGCGTTCATCTGCAATTCCCGTGCTTCTAATAAATTCTACAAGGCTTTGCATTGGTAATATTTGCAAATCCGCATCACGCATAAAAGATTGATTGTTAACGGTAATTGAGATACCGCCGATTGCTGCTAAGGTCGCATAAAAAAGAACTTGATGTCTTAAACGATTAAAATGCAAAGTTGCAAGCAACATAAAGGCAATAAAAAACGGATACGCAAAAAATCTCCCCGACATAAAATCGCCGCCAATGCGCAAAATATATAGAAAATACAATGCAATCCCTATAGACAACAAGCGGCTTAAACGATGGGCAGAAAAAATGCTATAACAAATGGCTAAAGCAATGATAGTGATAGTAAACGGGTCGTATTTGAGCGAATCAAAAATGTAATATACACCTTGCGCCATCAATTCTAGCTTTGGAATGCCTGTCCCCAATTTCGCATACGCTGTATTGGGAAATGGGAAACCGTAGTAAATAATTGAAAATCCTGTCCAAACAATCGCAGGTGCTAACCCTCCTAAAGCTTGAAATATCGCTTGAGTAATTGATTTTGTTGTCCGAACCTGTTGAAAAACTGCATATCCTAAAGCAGGCAATACAATTAAAATTGCATCGGGGCGCGTTAAATATAGCAATGACACCCCTAGCCAAAGTTTAAAACAACTTTTTGCGAAATTTTGTTGTTCTGCTTGCATAAACCATATTACAAACAAAACTGACAGCAGATACACCAAAGGCGTTTCTAAACCCGAGCCGCTGTAATCAATAAAAGCTTGGGAAAATGGCAATATGAAAAGTAAAGCAATTGCTTGAGAATAACCGATTGTCATCGTGCGGATAAAAAGATAAACCGCTGCGCTGCTGGTAAGAAAGGACACTAAAAACGTAGCATAAAAAATATTGCCGACTAATACATAGCCAAAACTAAGCAGGAAAAACCATAATGGGTGTGTATAAGCTTGTACGCGTTCGCCCAAATTGAATACTAAACCCTGTCCATGAGTAAATTGCATCACAGAACGCAAAGTAATCGCTGCATCATCACTAATCCAAAGGGTTCTTAGTAAAATAATTGCGTAAATACAAGCGGCTAAAAACAAAAGAAGCTTTTGCAAAAGTTGGGAATCTGTTCGCATCATAAAAATTATTAAAAAATAAGAAGGTAAAAAAGTACCGTGCTTTTTCAATTTAACAGGCAAATAAAAACAAACCCGACAGCCTGTAAAAGCTATCAGGTCTTTGGCAGACAAACTATTTTTGCTGTTTTCAAATTAAGCGCATTTTAACCTAAGCATGGTGAAATAGCATAAATAAAAAAACCCGCTAAGTTTTAAAAAACTAGCAGGTCTTTGTTTTAGTTTAAGTATCTTACCAAACTCAGGTTATTTAAGTAATCACCGTCGGCTTTTCCCGTCCAGTAAAACGCTTGATACCCGCAACTTCATCGGCTAACGCAATCATTTCCGCTAACGCCACTTGTGCATCAAGTAACTGTTTGGCAGGATTTTCTTCATAACATTCTAAATAAACGCGCAAAGTCGCGCCTTCCGTGCCTGTGCCTGATAAACGAAAAACCATCCGCGAATCATCAGTAAAAATAATGCGAATCCCTTGCCCACGGCTCATGCTGTGGTCAATTGAATCAAGATAACTAAAATCATCGGCAATTTTTACCGTTTTACCGCCCAGCGTCTGATTCACTAATGTTTCTAATTGTTGGCGTAAATGAAGCATTAATTCATTCGCTTTTGCGCTGTCAATGGCTTCGTAATCATGGCGCGTGTAAAAATTACGCCCAAATTGTGCCCAGTGTTCATGTACAATTTTTTCAACACTTTGCTCACGTTCAGCAATGATATTTAACCAAAATAACACCGCCCATAAGCCATCTTTTTCCCGCACATGGTCTGAACCTGTGCCGAAACTTTCTTCACCGCACAAAGTGACTTTGCCCGCGTCTAATAAATTCCCGAAAAATTTCCAACCCGTAGGGGTTTCATAACAAGCAATCCCCAAACTTGCCGCGACGCGGTCAACCGCGGCACTGGTCGGCATGGAACGCGCTACACCTGCTAAACCTTGTTTATAACCTTGAATTAAATGCGCATTTGCTGCAATCACTGCCAAACTGTCGGAAGGCGTGACAAAAAAATGCTTACCTAAAATCATATTGCGGTCGCCATCGCCATCGGATGCCGCGCCAAATTGGGGCGCATTTTCACCAAACATAATAGCAACTAATTCTTCGGCATAGGTCAAATTGGGGTCGGGATGTCCGCCGCCGAAGTCTTCTAACGGTACACCGTTCATCACTGTGCCCGCAGGTGCGCCGAGGCGTTTTTCTAAAATTTCAGTGGCGTAAATCCCTGTAATTGCGTGCATTGCATCAAAGCGCATAGTAAATGCACCGCTGGTAAGTAATTTACGCATTTGCGCAAAATCAAATAATTCCTCCATCAAATCAGCATAATCTTTCACTGAATCAATGATTTCAACGGTGAAATTATCAATGCACACCGTGCCTATGCGACTTAAATCTACATCGGCAAAAGAGGTAGTCTTATAACGTTCAATGCTTTGCGTGCGTTCATAAATAGCTTCTGTTAATTTTTCAGGCGCAGGGCTACCATTTGGTGTATTGTATTTAATGCCAAAATCGCCATCGACTCCGCCTGGATTGTGGCTTGCCGATAAAATAATGCCACCAAATGCTTTAGTTTTGCGAATTAACGCCGAGGCGGCAGGTGTGGAAAGCAAGCCATTTTGTCCAACAATAATTTTACTAAAACCATTTGCCGCCGCCATTTTGATAATTGTTTGAATTGCGGTTTTATTATAAAAACGTCCATCTCCTCCAACGACCAGCATTTTGCCTTGAAGCGAATCTAAACTGTCAAATAAAGCCTGAATAAAATTTTCTAAATAATGTGTTTGCTGAAAAACGGTTACTTTTTTGCGTAAACCAGAAGTGCCAGGGCGTTGTCCGCTAAAAGGTTTTGTTGCAACTATTTGAGTATTCATAAAATAACCTAAATTTAAAAATGGCGACAATATAATAAGCGTTTTGAATAATCTGAATTTAGCGCGGCATTTTCATCATTTTGTCTGAACCACAATTCACAGAATTCACTTAATTTTCTCAATTTAAACATTATTTTTTATCTTAATTAAGCAAGTTGTGTAAATTATGATTCAGATAAAAGTAAAGCGGGGAATTGCTAAAATGCCCACCAAACTCAGGCAAAGATTGATTTAAGAAGCCCGCTTAACGTATTCAACATACGCTTCTTCGCGTAATTGGCGTAACCAAGTCTGTAATTCTTCTTCAATTTTACGTTGGCGAATTTGTTGAGAAGCTTCCATCCGCCGCGCTTTATCTGTGCCATCTTGTTTACGACGGTCTAACACTTGTACAATATGCCAACCAAAACGGGTTTTAAATGGGTCACTGATTTCATTCTTTTGCAAACCATCCATCACTTGCTCAAATTCGGGCACTAAATCGCCAGCTGTCACCCAATCCAAACTCCCGCCTTGTGCCGCGCTTACTTTATCGTCAGAACTGGCTTTGGCTAATTCAGCAAAATCATCACCGTTGTCTAAACGATATTTTAAATCTTTTAACCGCCGTTCTGCGTCGCGGTCAGCAACGCCGCCTTCTGTTTTAATTAAAATATGCCGCGCCTGCGTTTGGGAAATTTGCGTTTGCGCTCCGCGTTTATCCGCTAAACGTACAATATGAAAACCGCTACTATTTTTAATTAACTCACTGACTCCGCCGACTTTTAAAGTTTTAGCAACCTCTAAAAATAAAGAAGGAATTTTTGCTTCTGTACGCCAGCCCAAATCACCGCCTTCCAAAGCAGTAGAACTACTAGAATTAGCTACTGCCAAAGTTTGGAAATCTTCACCCTCTTTTAAACGTTGTAAAATACCTTCTGCTTGCGTTTTTTTGCGGGCGATTTCTTCAGGTGAAGCTGCTTCAGGAATCGCGATTAAAATATGTTGCAAGCGATATTCGCTACTATCGCCGCCAGCATTACCGCTACGAGTGGCTAAAAAATTATCAATGTCTTTTTCAGAAACATTCACCCGACTGACAACTTGGCGTTGTTGTAAACGGCGAATTATCATTTCTTTGCGTAAATCTTCACGAAATTGGGCAAAATCATAATTATCCCGCTCTAAAGTTTTACGAAAATCAGCAATACTTAAATTATTTTGCCCTGCAACCTTAGATAAGGTTTCATCTAATGAAGCATCATCAACAGTAATTCCCATTCGTTCTGCGAGTTGCAACTGCAAACGAACAATAATTAAGTTTTCTAATACTTGCCGTTCAAAATCAACCGTGGGTGGAATTCTGATATTTTGTTGTTTTAATTGCATTTCTTTGTTTTTAACTTGCCGTTGCAAATCTGTGTAAGAAATGGCGTTATCATTAACGATAGCAACAATATAATCCAAAGTGTTAGCGGCATGGCTCACTATAGGAAACAGCGAACAGCTCACCATTAACAAGGAAAAAAGGGCGCGTGTGTAGGGTTTTAACGCTTGCATAAAAATCTGCCTAGTGGAATTGAATAAAATCGACTTTATAACTTTACACAATTAACAAATTAATACAATTATATGTTTTTCATGTAACGTTAAACAAAATAGGCGGGAAAAAGTGAGAATATTCTTTTAAATTGACTAAACCACAATTTCGGGAAAAAGTGAGAATATTCTTTTAAATTGACTAAACCACAATTTACCGTATTTTTTAATAGCAACGCTTATTTTTGTCGCTTTAAATCGGGGGACAGTAAATTATGGTTTAGATAAAATTAAGGATTATTCAAAAGGATGTTGTTGAATAATCGTTTCATTACGTTCTGGCCCAGTAGAAATCATTGCAATGGGAGTTTCAATCAACTCTTCTAATTTATGCAAATATTTTTGGGCATTTGCAGGTAAATCTTCATAACGGCGTACGCCGACGGTTGAAGTTGACCAGCCTTCCATCTCAATATAATGAGGAGTACATTTAGCCCAACCTTCAGCATCCGTCGGCGGTGTATCAACAAGTTCGCCATCAATTTTGTAACCTGTACAAATTTTCAACACGTCTAAACCATCTAACACATCTAATTTGGTGATACAAACCCCACTTAAACTATTGATAATTTTAGCGCGACGTAAAGCGACTGCATCAAACCAACCGCAACGGCGTGCTCTACCCGTGGTTGCACCAAATTCATGCCCTACTTTAGATAAATGTTGACCCACTTCATCTTCTAACTCAGTAGGGAATGGCCCAGAACCCACCCGTGTTGCATAGGCTTTGGTAATTCCTAAAATATAATCTAAATCACGCGGACCAATACCGCTGCCTGTTGCAGCACCGCCAGAAGTTGTATTAGAAGAAGTCACAAAAGGATAAGTTCCTTGGTCAATGTCTAACATTGTGCCTTGCGCGCCTTCTAACAAAATGTTATGTCCAGCTTTGCGTAAATCCGCCAAAATTGCGGGAACGTCAGCAATCATTGGAATTAAAGCTTCCGCCATTTCCAATTTGCTATCTAACATCGCTTGTACATCTAAAGGTTCTACGCCGTAATAATTTTTCAAAAAGAAATTGTGATAATCCAAATTAGCGCGTAATTTTTCTTCAAACCGTTTTGGATGTAACAAATCCCCAACGCGAATTGAACGACGTGCGACTTTATCTTCGTACGCAGGCCCGATACCGCGCCCAGTTGTGCCGATTTTAGCATCGCCCTTCGCTTTTTCGCGGGCTTGGTCTAATGCAGCATGATAAGGCATTAACAAAGGACAGGCATCACTAATGCGTAAACGCTCGCGGACAGGCACACCTTTATCTTCTAAACCTTTAATTTCTTTCAACAAAGCGGAAGGAGATAACACCACCCCATGCCCAATAAAACAAGAGACTTTATCGCGTAAAATGCCCGACGGAATTAAGTGCAAAACCGTTTTTTGTCCTTCAATGACTAAAGTATGTCCTGCATTATGTCCACCTTGAAAACGCACGACAGCGGCAACTTTATCTGTCAACAAATCGACGATTTTACCTTTACCTTCATCGCCCCACTGTGTACCAATGACTACTACATTCTTGCCCATGAGGACATTTGCTCCTTAAAAAAGTTTTTGGAAAAAAAATTAAAATAAATTTGAAAATTGCTTAATTATTTAAATAAATTAGATGTCTTTTAATTTATTAATTTCTTCAACACTTAATCCAGTGATTTGAACAATCACTTCAACAGCAACTTTTGCTTGTTTTAATTGCAAAGCAGTTAAACGCATCGCTTCTGCTTTACCTTGTTCAATTCCTTTTTGTAAACCTTCGGCTTTACCTAATTCAAGTCCTTCTTGCAAGCCTTCGGCTTTTCCTTTCTCAAGACCTAACTCAATTCCTTCTGCTAACCCTTCAGCTTTACCATCATCAAAAGCCGTATCTATTACATTTTTTAAATCACGATAGTGTTTTAAGCTTTCTTCGTAATCGGCATATTCTTGGTCGCTGTAATTCGCAATTTCTGCTTGTTCAAATAATTTGCTAAAAATCTTTTCTTGTAGTTTTGGGGGTCTATTCGTTAAGTTTTCTAAATTACGAATGACATATAACCATTTATCAAAATGTGTTTCTAGTTCTGTCTCCGTTTTTCTAAACTTGGGCATTTCTAAATAAATGTAAGTCAATTTATCATAAAATACTTTATTCGTGCTTTGGTCTATTAATTTCACTTCGTGATGAAATACTTCATTGT
>JACCEE012442193.1_pt1 | contig 55978 bp, 65 predicted proteins | sample 7449931 | NCBI WGS metagenome assembly JACCEE01 (sample SAMN15323457, study PRJNA562643) | freshwater metagenome | isolation source: river surface water | place: USA:Blue River Watershed | collected 2017-08-19 | reverse complement strand
TCTACTGGTGCGGGTCTACTCGCTTCGACTGGTGCGGGTTTACTCGCTTCGACTGGTGCGGGTTTACTCGCTTCGACTGGTGCGGGTTTACTCGCTTCGACTGGTGCGGAGACGGTCGCTTTCGTTACCGGTACCAGAGAGGTCTCGGTTACAGATTCTAGTGAGGTCCATGTGAACATACCGCCATTATTGCCCATGAACCCTAAGGTAGATATCACCTGAGTCACAGTGACTCCGAGTTTCGTATCCCCGTTCTTGGCCCGAATATCCACGATCATCCCAGTCTTAATACTCTTTGCGGTAACTTGAGGTAAAATTTCTGTTACCTCCGTTGTCACCACTGCTGGGAGTTGACTGGTTTCCGTAGTAACAGAAGCCGTAGTATCTTGCGATGTACCTGCCTCTGAGAAACGGGTAATAGAGTCCTTTACCGCTTTCCATGCGGAACCAACGGCAACTTTCTCACCACGCAAAGGTTCGGCGGGAGTAGGAGCTGTTTTTACCAGAGTGCCTCCCATATCAGCGAGGTAATCCACTACAAAGCTGTCAGGGTCAGGGTATGTCGTGACGTTCCCGTTCTTAAATACATCTAAAATCTTCAGAGCGTACTGTTTTAGCAAAGTGTTATAGGCAGCGTCGACTTCTATCAGTCCAGGAGTGCTACTATCAATTAGATAATCCACTGTATGCTCTTTACTTACCAAGACTCCTGCGATACGGTGAATAGCTTGTTGGCGGTTCGGGAAACTCGCCACGAAGTGAGAGGCCGCGCTTAACGTGCATACTCCTAACTTAACCGCCAGTACGGCTATTAGTGACAATGATTTTACAGGCACATCCTTAACGACCCGTTTACCTATAGGAGCTGAATCCGGATAAGGCACCCCAAGTGTTAACAGTAAACGCTCTATACGAGAGCGCTCCCCGCTGTACAAATCGTCGTAATCTATCGACCCGATATCTACTGGCGAGTTATTTTTATGGCTAACTAAGATGATCCACGCGGTGAATGCGATCACACAAGCGGTACCCTCACCAGTCTCTGCCATCTTTTGAGCTATTTTTGTGGTCAGCCCGCTCCGATGCATCTCGCTAAACAGCGCATGAAGACTTTTATGATCAGTAGGTAAGTCTCCGTGGAAACGAGTTTCCAACATTCCCTGGTTTACAGCCCAACCTATAATCGTTGGGCATTCTGCTCGAAGCACGGCAGTTAGTTGTGTCTTATCCATATAGTACTTCCCTTTTTAAGTTTGTCAATTCAGTTACAACTTCTTTCAGAGGGTATTCCCCTAAATCCTTATATTTTTGTGGAGTCCACGTCCCCCACAAATTGGGTATATGACGAGCCAAATATGAGAATACTTTTATTGATTGAGAGTATTCTCTTCTATCAAGCGCTATCACAACCTTTTTAAAATTCCCACAAAGACTCTGTAACCAACGCAGTTGATTGGTTGTTACATTGTTGGTAAACACCGATACCCCGAAAACCCCGGTCACTTGTGATGTGAGATTTACAGGTAAGGAGTCGAATACCCCTTCCTGTATCAGGAGCATATCCCCTGTGGACTTTTTTAAGAAATCATATGGGTATACGGTGTGCTGACACACCACACGGGTGTCCGCTTCTTTTGGTGTCATGTATCGTGCCCGTTGGTCAGAGCGTATCGCTCTACCAGTCCATGACAATAAAACCCCTTCTACATACACCGGAACGAGTATCCTGTCCACAAACCTCCAATCACGATCCCTGTCCATTATAGGACCTTGGAACCAGTAAAACGGGAAGTGTTGTGTAATAAACACGGTCGATATTACAGTTACCCCCCTACGAGCGAGATAGTTCACCGCGTCGGGTGACCTACCAACTGTACACATTCTCTCTAAGGGAAAGTATGTATCCCTCGGTAAGGGTTGGGCCGCTTGAGTATCCGGCACAGTAACTGGGGCAGCCGCAGCAGCCCCATAGCGTATCACTTTAGTTGCTACATCAATCTCCTCTAACAACTCGTTTATGACATCGTCGACGGGTCTATCGGTAGTTATGAACCTCGCCGGAGCAAATATTTCAAGCTCTATATACAAAGCAATAGCTGCATCTTTACCGATGTTGTCAACAGCCATACCCCACAAAGACCGGGATTCTTTGCACTTAAAGCAGTGAAAGAACCCTGTTACTCTCTTAAACCCCCCATGGCCTTTAGTATCTTCACAGAAGGGGCAGTCTACTGCAAACACACGATTCGATGCGTTCTTAGACCTGGTCAGTATAGAAAACCCTATACGTTCTATAATAGTCTGTATAGAGTTTTCGGTATAGCCGCGTCCACTCATGACGAATCCTTATTTTTGTTACGGGCGGCTGCGAGCATATCCGCTAACAGACGTCCTGTAGACGTAGTGGGAGCCCCTTGAGCGGTCCCTGTTCCAAACAGCGGGGCAAGGGACTTTGGGCGCTCCCCTCCTTTAGCTGCGGCCCTTGCCGCGGCGAGCCGCTGCTGTAACGTTTGTGCAATCGCAGTAGACGCAACTGGCACCGCTTTAGTAGACACGACAGTCTCCGTTTGTTCCTGTTCTAAGTCCGCTTCGGTTTCTGGGGTCCAATAGTTCATCATGGGGGCAAACACATCAATATCCAACCAGCGAGGGCGCGTCCGTTTAGTAGTCACTTGTCTGTAAGAATAGAAGTTATCTGCAACAGCGTTCTTCTGTTGTAAATTAATCAGGTTGTGCTCTTCTATTCCAGGTATATCCTCTCCCTTGTCGTCGAGCATAATTCCCGACAGAAAGTGAACTTCTAGGGCGTTACCGGCGCTTCCAATACGGCGTATACGGTATAGCGACTGTCCCAGATTAAATACCCCTACTGGAATATCGTAGTACACAATGTACGCCGCTCTTTGTAGGTTTAATGATTGTCCGCTACTACCGATACTAGCGAGAATCACGAGTTTACCTTCAGACTCGTTGATAGTCTTTAGTTTTTTCCGGATAGCTACCACTGACTTACTCGTACCAAATGTAATAGTACGTATCCCTGCTTTATCAAGCGCTTCTACCAATATGTCCCCAGAAGCCTCGTAGTGATAAAACAGAACTACTACCGCCCGGGAATCTCTTATAAAGATGTTCTTGATCTCCTCTACCGCAACCCTCGCCTTTGGCGGAGTCCCTGGTAGTCGGATGTAATCTGTAGAGTCTGGTCGGTACAAAAACCCGGAACAAAGCTGTAGTTGTTTCTGGTGAGGGGTGGACGGAACTACCGTGTGAGTTCCTACTTGAAAGATTTCTCCTTTAACCAGAGAGCCGTAACAACGGAGGGCTTCGCCCTCTAAATAGTACCGATGTATCAGGAACTTAAACGGGGGTAGGTCCAGTACTTCATCGGAGTCGTAGTTTATCATCCACCGTTTAGCACGAGCCTTTACCTCCGGTAATAAGTCCATGTTAGTTTCGAATACTTCAATATCCTTATACTGGTACTGCTTAGCAGTAGCAGACCACACGCGTCGGGGCTGAATGATCCCCTTCATATAACGGGAACGAAAAAGATGAGGGTTCGATCCGAACGTAACCCCATCGTCCAGTAGCAACATTTGGTGGTAGATATCCATTACCTTATCCCCCATAGGGGTACCGGTCATACCGATACGTAGTGCAATATCGTCCGTCTGTGATAATACTGTACCGATACCCCGGCTTAACAAGGTGTCTTCATGCTTTACAGAGTGGTACTCGTCCATTATAAAGCAATCAAATGTATTGTGTACAAACGCCACTTTTTCCGCCACGGTAGCTACGTTCGTCCTGCCGTCCGTTTTCAGGGGTTTGTTGTCCATGTCAGAGAACAAAAACCTCCTAAACGCAGCATAAGTACCTACTACAATGTCAGTATCCCCGTAATCATACACGGTGGTCCCGAACTTACAGGCGTACAGGCGGGTATTAGTGGCAATGTCATCCAAAATTGCTCCTATCGCAATTTGACCTGGGACTAAGAACAGTGCTTTCTTGGTAGAGATACCAAATTTTTTATACCAATAAGCACAGGCAACCGCACTCAGGGTTTTGCCGGTGCCCATCTTCATGATAATTCCGAACGCCCCTTTTGCTAGGACGCCATAAATTGCACGTAACTGATAATATTTTAAATGTTTACCGTTAGCAGCGTTGAAAGTTGTATACTCCTCGACGTCTGCCATTCTGATTCCGAATACTCGTTGATACAGCGCGTCTAAGTCGGTATCACTCATCTGCTTTAACTCGTCAGATGAACCGAAAGAAGTGTCTGCGAGAGGGAACAGTGCAGCTCTTCGCTGTCCCGGTTTAAGTTGTGTAATATCTGTTGTCATGGGGCACCTTTATGAGAAATCCTCGAAAAAAGGATCATCAGGACCGTTATATAAACTTTCTGCTGCATCTATTTGCGCAGGGTCTATGGATATTCCACGCATTACCGCGGAAGACCCGCTTATTATACCGCGGGGGTACACGTTAGAACTTAGTAGCATGGCACCTACCTCAGAAGCTGGATCAGGGGATCGTGTCTTTTCCACATAAACACGCACTAAGTTCCTGCGTGCTTCTGCGGGGGTGGCATTTAGCGTATACGCCGCCCCAAGCGGCTCTAGTACATGTTTAGCCATGGAGGAATTAACCCTAAAAGTCAGGGGCACCCCGTTAGACACATCATCCTTAGGAGCCTGACTTGGTTGGTGAAAGAAAACGAATGCAAGATCGTTCTTAATCGCTATAGAAAGAAACTGTAACACGTACTCCAGTATTATAAAGTACGAATCTTCAAAAGACCCCTTGTATTTCATAAACTTTAAGTGGTCTAATACTACCAAGTCATACTTAACCCCAGCATCGGCCTCCTTGTCTATAAACGCCGCCACATCTTTTGCGGTAGCTGAAGACGGTGCGAATGCTTTGATCTTAATCTTGCCTTTACGTGCCGCCAGTTTCCCTCTAGCGGCGGTCAAGAGGGACAGGGGTAAGTCTTCTACTTTGCACATACCGGGCAAGGCTTCTACTCTCATTCCCTCTACGTAACCGTGCTGGTCAGGGTCAATTACCAGTAAGGGGTGTACTACTTTTCTCAATGGTAAGTTTGTGACCATTGTAGCATACCGAAGCGCTATTTCGTGTTCCGGAGCCTCTGTAGTAATAATAAGACAGTTGTGACCCCTGTCGGCGTTAACCCGAGCAAAGTGAACTGCATGCCAGGTTTTCCCTGTATTAGGTTGTCCTAACCACCCCTGTACCTGACTTCTATACGGGCGCTGTCCTATGGTATCCATCGCATCAATACCGTAGGTAAACTCCCGCATCTTAGCAAGACCTTTCTCACTGTACGCTTCCAGCAGTTTAGCTAGAGCGTCGTAATTATCCATATCTACGGTATGGCTATCGATAGGAGTAAAGTCACAGCTTCTACGGATATGATCAAAGGCTGTAAAGACTGCGTCGAAATCCCCTTTAACCACTAATGACGTTAATTGGTGCAACCGTTGTAAGATCACTTCCTTTCTGACGTAGTTGTTAAGGGATTCTTCCACAGCCTCAACAGTCGTATTTCTATAATACTCCGGGTCCGCTACAGTGTTTAATACCTCCGCGTCCTTAGTTTTAACAGCCCCCAGGATCATAGTCCCGATAGGCTTTGAATACAGATTAAAATGGGATAAGGCGCGGTCTAATATCGCCTTGTTATCCCCCTCCCATACCCCTGCTAAGGTCATCAGCTGATTATTACAATCTCGTAAGAACCGTTCCCCGTGACAAGCACAGGTGAGCAAGTGTAAGTGTATGTTTGCAAGGTCGAACATATTGCCCCCTATGCAAACTCAGCCCAATTTATTCCGGTAGAACCAGTCGCTGTGGGTACTTCTGTACTCGCTGGTGCAGGGGCAGGTACGTGAACACCAGTCCACCCACAGACATACTCTAGGAAGCATTTAACAGACGTGTACATGGGGCGAATGCTGTTAGAATCCTCCCCTAGCGCATAAGAGAGTTCGTTTACTTTTGCTTCTAAAAGGGATAAAATCCCTTCCCGACTCATGCTTTCTGTAACCAGCGGAAGCCGTGTAAGCGGTACCGGGTTAATAGCAAAATCAATAGATGGATGTGGAAATGTTTGAAGAGCGAGTCCTAGCATTAACATAGACCGATGAGTTTCCAAATCAGGAATGCGAGGAAGTCTTACATTCTTGATAAGGTGGTCCAATACTACGATTAGGGGAAGCTCCTTCATTTCTACCGGAAGCGCTTGTAACAACGCCGTCGCTGTAACAGGTCCAATGCCCTTCACTTTGCAGTACCCATTATGTCCTCCAGTAAGTACTAAGTATAGCGGAATCCACTCAAAAGGGAACTTGTACTTTTTGTTAAGTACATCGTTGGTTATCTCGGTCAAGCCCTGTCGGGGGATGTTACCGATTTGAGTAACGTTGGGGCGCGCGGCGAGAGGGTGCAGGTCACTATCGGATGAATAAATCACTACCTTTCCGCCGCGGTCTGTTACCTCGTCCACAAGTTGGTACATTAAGTCATCGCACTCTGCCCCAACAACGTCGTAGTCATTGAGCTGTAATACGGAGGAGGCAATCACGATACCCTCTTTTACTTTCTTTAAGTTGAAAGCGTCGTCTACCTCTAACGCAGCGCGATCTTTTTTGTACGCAGACGCCCCTGCTATTACAGGTGTCGAAGCCCCTTCGGCGTCGTCCACACCCCCAGTCGCTCCGAATTGTGGGGTACCTGATACTGTTGGAGTAGGAGTTGTCTCCGGAGCAGACGTTACCGGAGGAAGGGGTGACCCTGTTTCTCTTGCCAAATCCCTCATTACAGTTTCTAAATCAGGAAGGTTACTGACGTGTTCAGGGGCGGCAATTATGAGATGATCCGCCGCTCGATTGTACGGAGGGTGGTCATAGCAGCATACAACATGCGTACACCGATACCGCGCTGCTGCCATCGCGATCTGGTGCAACGCTACATTTATTGCGCTTACAATGTTATCCTGTGATCTAGTTCCCCAATACGCTACGTGTGCAAGGTTACTTACATCTACAGCGAGTACAGTAGAACCAGTCAAATCGTGTTGTTGTGATGTTGTCATGTCTTACTCCAGTGCCGAGCATGCCGCATCGGCAGTAATATCAGGAAAAATCGCAAATGCAAGTAACCCACTGCTTGCGTAAGCGGGGTACTTGCGGTTGAGGTAACTGCCTATTGTACGCATATTAGCGATGTACGCCCCATAGGTAACAGGATACGGTTTAGCGGTTAACCTACAGTAGTTTATAGTGCGGTGAACCTGTAACGCTGTTAACGCCCTCAAGAAATCGTTAAAGTTATATGGGGGCGCGGGCGGTGCTCTTTTCACTTTGTTAGTGTCGGTTAGATGCATCGTTGTGGTCAAGAAGTCTTCAAGTATATTCTTATACTTCCCGTTGTACTTTCCAAGCTCAGCAAAGGAGTGCTTGTCTATACTTATACCCCGCCCACCCGCTTCAGCCTCAATAACCGATAATATTTCTAATATCGGTGCCGACATCCACTTTGGATGTGTGATGTGGGTGCTTTCAACGTCCAACCCCCGCTTAGCGCGGACGGCCTCCACTATTAGGTACAACCGATTCACGTCGGAATCGGTGAATGATTCGATGTTCGATCTAACAGAATCCAAAATCTGTTCTGTAGTCATACCGTTAACCCCTTCTTATTTCTAAATCTATCCCTATTTTAGACAGGGACATGATCGCTCGTCTATCGTCCAGCTCGTCGATCCATGGTTTAGGGTTTACCAGTAAAACGCGCCTAACTCCTATAAACATAGAGGGGGTAAGGTCTTCCTCGTCGTACAACGTTCCGTTTATAGATACCTGCCACGCTTTCTGGGTCTCTCCGGTTAAGACCGGAGTATTCTCTTTCACGATACGTAAAGCGGCAACGACCTTATCCTTTACAATCGCTGCCACATCTTTCGCTACTAATGCGGATATTTTTTTACCCACCTAACCACTCTCTTCGGGCTTCTGCTGCGGCTTTCCCGTTGTCATGTATCAGGTGCATTAGGGCATCCATTCTACCCACATCATCGTCCGTGATGGTCAAGGGAATCAGTTTCCGTGTTGTGGGGTTATAGCAGCACACACTTTGGTCTTCCGGGTTCATAGAACCCAGCCCTTTAAACCTACACACATCCCCGACAACGTTTTCAGGAAGGTAGTCATTATAGTAACTAACATTCCCTTCAGGGGATACTACACGGTATAAAGGAGGTCGTACAATAAACAACTTCCCACCTCGTATAATATGCGGGGCGTGTTTCCAGAATGTCCCGATAATAGATAGTGCGATACCGTATCCGGCCTGGTCAGCGTCGGTCATAATGATAATACGGCAGATTCGGTGTGATTCTTGTATCAACCAGGCTAGGCGGTCACTTATATGCGCTCCTTCCGTGTAAGCGTTATCTGCCATCCCTCTAATCTGCAAGGTACCCTGATAAGTACGATCCAATCCGTTATTTCCTCCAGATTGAGCACTCTGTCCTTCGATGATCATAATCTCGGTACGAGTAGGGTCAAACTTTTTAGGCTTTTTAAATACATCAGGATCAGGCATAGGCAACGCTGCAGGGGCATTCTTAGCCGCTTCCTGTTGTCGAAGCTGCTCCCTTTTAGACACCCGGGCATCCACTGCTTGTATGAAGTTTACAGCGTCCCGTTTATGGGTGTTAAAGTGACTCTCCAGTATCTTAGAGAGGGGTTTCCACAACTCGTATACTGCATTACTGACTACGCTGTCCTTTGTTTGGGATGCCAACTGTACTTGGTATTCCCCCGGTACAGATATGGACACCATGATCGGAAAGTCATCGTCATCTGGCTGCATTAACAACTTGGTGTTGGGGGAATAGTAGGGCATCAGAGCGTCCTTCAGGGCAGCCGCAACTGCCAATATATGATCCCCTCCCCCCGCGGTAAGCATTCCGTTATAGTATGCCACACTGTTAATTCCCCGCGGAACGATGCCAGAAGTCGGCACCACAACCGCCCCTTCTACATGGATAGCCTCGCCCCCATCATAGGAGTAATTAAATGCAAAGGGAATAGTGTTTTGTACCTTCCCTCCCCAGATAGTGGAGTACACAAATGCTAACAAGTCTTCTCTGATAACTACCTGAGGACTGTTATCTCGGGTGTAGTTAATAGAGACCCCCGTTACAGCGGATCGTCTCCGTAACAACATTAGGAGGTCATCCATGTTTAACACTGACGAGAAGTACTTGGGGTTGGGGGTAAATTTAACAGTAGTACCTGTTTCTCCGCAATACAAACTCCGCGTCTCACCCAAAAACACCCCATCCGCATACTGTACAACCACTTTGGTGTTATCTCTGCACACGGTAATCTCTAAGGTGGACGATAATGCCGCTACAACGCACAAACCTACTCCGTGCAGTCCGGCTGAGGTGGTATAGCTAGCTGTTTTTACAGCGGATCCTCCGCCTTGGTAGAACTTTGCACCGCTGTGCATGGTCTCAACTACCACACGAAGAGCAGATTTACCTCCCTTATCATCGATAGGAATGCCACGCCCTCTATCTTTTACTGTGACGGTTCGTCCGTCTTCTACAACTACGTCAATGACTTTAGACGTTGACTTGTTCCTAGCTTCATCAATGGAGTTATCCAGAATCTCTTGAACCAGATGAAGAGGGGAACGTGTATCGGTATACATACCCGGACGTGTTTTTATCGGGTCCAGCCCAGTAAGGACCTCGATTGCGCTGCTGTTATATGACATTTTTAGTAACCTACCTCGATAGCAGAAAATGCAGTCCCTTGTCCGCCGGGAAGCCCTGATATTTCATTTAACCTTAGGTTCCGCAGAGTAAACTGCCGTTCACTATGCGTACCACGGGTAGTTAACCGTAACACCTTATGACTCAAGTCGTCTAACACCTGAACGAGTCGAACGTTACCTTTATAAGGAGCTGTAATGGTCTTCTTGTTCGTCAAAAGGTAAGCGATACCGTACTCACCGTCCCATACCACTAACACATAATCTTTATAAGGATTAACCGCAAACGTTCTTATTACATTGCCGTTGGGTATAGCATTTTTATATACCCCACCAGTTGTCTGTACCAAAAGGGCTGGATGTACGAAACAATCGTAAGAAACGCCGGCTTTATTGTTGTTGTACGGAAATACCATCCCCTGTGACAACTCAGCGTACGCTGCACGCACGGTCTTGTTTACCCGTTTCCCGTTTTTCACGAACGCTATAGTCGTATTACTGGTTACAGTCTGTGTGAACATCGTGTAATCGTTACTAGCCGCCGTATGTTTCCACTGCACATCCACCTCTGTCAATTTAAGTTTACCCAACGACGATATATGTAACTGGTATTGCTTTACTACTTGCTGTGCAGCTACGGCAGCCAACAATGGTTTGAACTTATCCAGCACTACAGTTTTGCGAGGAGCACAGTGCGGGCGAAGCGCTTTTAGACGATCAGGGAGACGCGCACGGGATTCTTCTGTCTTTTCCCACAGGAAGCGTTGAAGGAAATCTATCACTCCCTGCACTCTAACAGGAGCATGTCCGTAGATAACGGTAAAATCGTACCCCTGAGTGGTGGACAACGCGGACCTGACTACTCCCTCTACAACAGGTACGTTCTCAATATCTTTAACGTTTACTACAATAGTGGAGCCATCGTCATCGACGGTGACATCACACCCTCTCTTTCCGCAGTTTATGATAATCGTTTTAAGGGAATCCGGAATAGACTGCGGGGGGTACTGGTACGCACGAATGGCCCGTCCTGAGGTCTCTATACGGGGATATAGGTGAAGCGACCCGTTCCCTGTAGTAAGGATGTCATCGGAGAACACAACTTCTCCCCCATGAGGGTAGTCTGGACCTTTTATATACTCTCGTGCAGCCTCATCGATAGGTACCCCGTGCTCTAAATGAGCAAGGAGAGTATCTATCAATTCTCCCGGATTAAACGCGGGAATCGTAGCGGCAACCGATACGGCGATCCCTTTAGCGCCCCTTATTAAGCAATAAGGTAAGGCAACATCGATAAAGTTAGGCTCGTCTTCAGTATCGTTGTAGTTTCTGCCCCACGCATCCGGGGTATCCCTGTCCGGTAACATAAACATATGCCCGTATAACGGAGAACCGCCTACTTGTGTGTACCGCATGTGAGCAGTAATAGGACCGTCTATAGACCCAAAGTTCCCTTGGGATGTAAAAAGCGGGAGATGTACAGCATAAGGCTGTATCATGTTGGTGAAGGAATCGTATATAGATGCATCACCTACGGGGTGGTATCCCCCCATTACCGCTCCTACAATAGTAGCGGATGTCTTCAGATTATATTTTTTGTTAAAAGTATAGGGTAAGTCCGGGTTTAATGTTGTATAGACAATCTTCCGTTGAACTGGTATCATTCCATCTACCAACCACGGTACGCCCCGATCACTTATGGTGTATTGTGCAAATTCTCGGTAATACGCTGCCAATAAATCTACAGTATTTTCTGGTTGCATGGGCACGCCCTCAAAAAAGGGGCCGAAGCCCCTTTTTCTGGTTGAAGAAGAACTACAATGAGATTCCGCCGGTTGCGATCACAGGTGTATCACCTAACTTGTCGTCAAGAGATTCTACCATGCGGGATTGGATGATATTCCATAAGCCTCCGATACGGGCAATACTGTTAATAGATGTAACAGTAGCATTAAAGCCGTAGACAGCAGGGCGAACGGTCTTACCTTCTGCATCCACTTCTTTCTCAACACCACGGTCATCACGAACCGTTTGTAGTAAATCAGTGATTACATTTACCCCGTTTGCCATCATCACGCCAGGTGCAGACCCGTCAAGCGTATCGCCGAGTTGTTGTAAGAACAAGTTGACGTCTTCGTACCCTTTTTCGACAATAAAGTTACCGAACCAAGCAGCTAAAGCGGCTGCCAACGCAGAAGAGTTCTTCGTTGTACCAGCTTCAACCGAATCGCCTACAACATCTACGGTGATCCAGTTGGGGTTAGCTGCAAGCAAGTCGAAACCGACTCTTGCTTTTAACATGTAACGTTTGATGGTTTCATTAGACAACTTGTTAAAACCGTCGATAACTTCGCTAAAAGTAGTTGCGTTTGCAGGGCTGCCTCCGTTTAAGTGGTGTAACATTGCAATAACACGAGCGAGGAAACCGATATCTTTAGAGCGTCCAACTTTCGCAATCGTGTTGGTGTTGCTTGCCACTTCGGTTGAGAACATTTCTCGTTTCATCTTCTCATCCACTTTCGATGTCAATTTCAACTGAGCCAATGTAGCCACAACGTTACGGGTTTGTAACAAAGGTACTGCTTCTGCCAACATTGACAATGGCATCAATGCACGAGTACGTTCTTCAGCAGTAAGCGTAACGCCGGTCGCATTAGTACGCACAAACACTGCATCTACATCATTCTCACAGGAGTTTACGGCAGCCGTTACTTTTTCGCAACTGGTGATGTAATCAGGGTGCTTAGGACTGGTCAATGCAGCGATAATATTATCGTCAAAATTGACATCCATACGCGGGTCATACACACGGCAGTCTTGTACATACGTTCTGTACAACTCTTCCATACGGTCGAGGTCTGGAATGTTGTTGCTGCCAAAGTACACATCCACTGTTTTAGTGTCACCGGTAACTAAGTCAGGTTTAGTTACACCACGTGCTACAGGGAATAACTTGCCTAAGGTGAGAGTAACAGTTGTTAAACGTTGTTGACCATCGGTAAGGGCTAAGATTTCATACACTTTACCTTTGTAGGTAACGGTAGCCATCTTATGAAGAATCACTGGTGCTGATGCTACCACGCCGCCACGGTATTCGAGGATACTTTCGTTATATGACAATCTTGCCTCCATGCCCCATACAGCACTGCGTTGGGCAGAAGGCTGAATAATGATTTTGGGAGGCAATTCTACACCGTCGTTCTCCGCTTCGATAAAATAGCTTGCTAAGATGCTAGGGTCACTGGAAAGGTGAAGGCTGCTTAAACCTACTCCGCGAGTACCTGCTTTCAACCCTGCAGCGAGTTCTTCGTTGGTCATCTCCTCTACTTTGTAAGGAGTTTGTGGGTTGGGGTACGTCCAGACTGGAACGTAATCGATATCTTGACGTACAGCTTGTTTGTTTACTGGTCTTTCCAATGCTTGCCAAACCCCAAAAGGACAACTCTTAACACCTTCCACGTTGACTTTAACGCGGAGACTGTTACAAGTGTCTGTAAGTGCTTTGGCAGCTTCGCGGTATTCGAGATACCATGGGGCTGTTTCCCAATTACCTTTACCGAGAGTATTTCTTACTCCCACCACGCGCTCTTCCACCGATTTGATGTTAGGTACCACAATACGTTCTTGTGAAACACGAACCGCCCCGTCAACCTCTCTCTTTAAAAAGAGGTTCATGGTTACAGTGGTAGTGTTATTGCCGGGGTTGCTGACGTTTTTAGCGTCAGTGATAAGTGCCTGTAAACGTCCGCTGAGAATTTCACGATCTGGACCTGACATGCCCCGCACGTGCTTGTTAATCAAGTCTTTTAGATACTTGTTACCGACTTGTGTAGCGATTGCGGTATGGTCCACATTAGCCTTAGCAGCCGCACGTTGTTTTTCGACACGAGCGGTGATTTCTTTCATACCCTCAGGGGAGGATATGTAGTTACGTACTGCATCGGCTAATTCAGGGTTTCCTGATGCCATCTCTTGTAACACCATCTTGGCATTAGCAATGGCTTCAGTTCCTGCACGAATAGCGGCGGTGGCTTGCTTGATATTGTCGATACCAGACGATACAGCGGCTGCTTTACGACTCGCGCTCGCTTGTTTACGTTGGGCAGCTTGCCGGGCTTTTTTGTCATCGGTTGAAGCGGCTGATGTGGTGTTATCTAAGAGTTCTTGGTCTTGTTCGAACATGATATGTTTCCTCAATAAGGGATTAACTAAATTAAAAGGTGGGGCTGTTCCTACTTGAAGGCTTCATTATACTCTAATGAGGCGTAGGTGTCAACCCCGTTTTTTACTCACGGTCTGAAATCTGCATAGGAAAACGTGAATATCTTTCCTAACGTATCTATCAAATAGGGATATCTCCCTACCACTTGTCCACCTTCTACCTCCTTCTGTATCGAAGATGGGTTATTTGTGCCCACGTGGATGTACTTTAAGAACTCCTCGCTGGTTAATGCTTGAGATATGGCTTGCTGAACAGGGATTATCTGTTGCTGGATGTCGTTCCAACTCACGAGATGTCTTTGAACTATCTCATACAAGACCACAATCACAGTTTCTGCTAAAGGTGCTGAGAATTTACCGTGTGAACCTCTCAACCCTCCCACAGCTCTAGCTGCGACGATCGCAGCTATCATCGTCGGTGCACGTTCTTCCCAATCTGCGTCAGTTAAGTGTGATAATTTCCACACGATCTTACCCAGATCACAGGACATCTGGTCTCTATAAGCTGCCATTACAAACAACCTTATAATAAACGCAGTTAGTGCCTTTCTGTCGTCCTTAATGTAAGGGCCTAGTACATCGATAACGTCCTTATCCGTTGCTATCGCTTTAATATAACTTCTCCCTAAAGGAGTCAGCCGCGCAGCATTTTTCTCGTCCTCAGTTAATTGAATAGCGGTATCATTACACGCTAAAAAGGACTCCACCTGTATCCGAACGAAGGTTGATATGTCACTAACACCGAGGTCGGTCGGCGATATCACCTCCACGTTAAAGGTTTCGTTCAGAAACAACTGTTGGTCGGCATCTGACAGCATAGAGAACTTAGCCTTTACAGTGTCTGTCCCATCCTCAATAGGTACTACCAACTCGTCGTTCCAAAACAGGTATGCTACAGTGATACGCTGTTGCCCGTCCAGAATCTCATAACTTCCGTCAGGATTACGTACGACTAGCAGACTTCCTTTGGATATGCTGGGGTTCAACATATCCTTTAGCAGGTTCTCTGCACCGGCTGTTTTTACCCAGCCCCGTGCTCCAGCCGCCGCTTTAACAAAGCCGCGTTGGATCGGGGGCACGGTTAAGTCCCCCTCTCGGAACATAGTTACTAATTTATGTATAGTCCATGTTTCCCACTGACGCTTTACGTACATAGGGGCTACCGAAAACACATCAGGTAACTTGACCCCACTGGGGATCACCTTTGGTTTTATTACAGTACCTCCTACTTTCATCGCTGCTTTGGTTAGAGATCGTACTCCGAAAACCACCCGTTTTAAATCGTTTACCTTTGCCTTAGCGGCAGTAATGCGGGTCGCTGCCCCACACTGTTTTCTCCCGAATCGAGCAGCTTTTGCGGCAGTGATTTCAGTAAGGTAGTATTGAAGGGTACCGTAATTAGTAGTCTCACTCGCAATGATGTAACCGAGAAGTTCTACAGATGTCGCTGGAATGCCCGTAACATCGGCAAGGGTATCAACGTCTAGGGTAGTACAGACTTCGTTGTATATGCGGTCAAGGTCATCGAAAAAGAACTTGAACTCCTCCAAGAACGCAACTGATGCGGCGTCCAAAGCGGCTGTGGTAGCTGGTAATGCGCGTTTACTGAAAGTACTAAGCGCTCCTCGTTGAACCTGTTCTGCAACAGCAGCTCCCACGATATCAAAAGCAGGCGAGCTATATTTGGCCATAATGTAAATCCTCAAAATTAATACGATGTCTAGCTTGTGACACCTTTCTTGTAGTGGGACTATCTCCAACGAGCAACAATACATCATCGCTCAGGGTCGAAGTGATAGTCCCTCCGTTTACACGTATAAATGATTCTATCTTTTGGCGCGGTACTGGGAATTTACCGGTAATATGGAAACGTTGTCCGCTGAATCTCTTTCGAGGTGCAGCTTCCGTATCAGGCTTATCGATAAGCGTGTTAATCACCTTCACAGTCCTAACTACTGCGGGAACGTAGTACGATAGTATAATATCGGATCGCAACTCAGTGTACACCGTACTACCTTTTACGGGACCTATTAAGTCTATTAAGGTCTCCTTAGATGCTAACATCAACTCACGAAACGTTGAGTAGTTTTCCGCCAGTTTTCTCGATACCTCCTCTGCTATTAAAGGCATTTGAAGCAATGTTAGAAACTGGTGTAACTCCACTCCGCGTAGTTTGCAATCTATCAACTCTCCTACCAAGGAGTACGCCGTTGCCCCTATTATACTGTTTAAGTAGTTGTAATCTACTCGCCATAAGTCAAACACAGTCTTCACAGACCCTTCACTAATTTCTACTATCTTTCGTAAAGTCGCTTCTCCGAAGCCTTTAAGTTTCAAAACCCCGCATTCGTAAAGGAGCCGCGCAACTACTCGTCCTGTACAATCAGAATTACCGCAAGAGATGATGTCTCCGCCGATATTATCGCTGTATTTCCTTAATACAGCGTGTCCGCACTCTGGGCATTTATCAGGTGATTGAAGTGAAGGATTCCCGCTCGGGGTTTCTACGCAAACCACTTCAGGTATTACTCCGCCAGCTCTCCCAACTCGTACGATGTCTCCTACAGCGTAACGCTGTACGAATGTATCGTTATGAAGGGTCGCTTTAGATATAGTATGTCCACCCAAGATCACAGGAGTGAACTCTACTACGGGAGTGAGAACACCTGTACGCCCTATTTGCCAAACAAGGTTATGGATAGTGGCTGACCCGGTATCTAGGTTTCGTTTGTACGCCCGTACCCATCTCGGGTACGCGGCAGTAGTTCCCATGCGTTGCCGGAGACTGACGTCTTGCACTTTTACTACGATACCATCTATAATGTACTGGTACGCAGTATCATACGCCATACTAACGCATTCGACAATGTGATCTATGGTGCTAAGACTAAGCGTCTCAATACGTCTAGGTATCTGTACAATACCATCAACAGGAGGTCCGCCGTGTTGTATAAAACATAACCCACCGTCTCTGGCAGCCGTAGATGATTCCCTTTTCAAAAGCCCTACTGCCATAGACCGGGGCGATGCGTACATACCAGTGTATGGCTGAAACGTATCTACCGGAACATAGAACTCGCCCACCACGGGGTCTCTTATCCGTTGTACAACATCCGAAGGGAAAAGATGTCCTGCTGTAAGGGTCACGCTTTCCCCTGTATCTTGGTCACCCCTAGTGGCAACATGTAAGCCGCTGGGAGTTCGCCACACCACCCCTGCTACCCCATCGACCTTAGGTTCTATGGAAACCAAGACCTCTTTAGTCGTGGCTTGCCGCAACACCCCCTGCAACCAATCCGTTAAGGCTTGCTGTGTAAACACGTTACAAATAGATTGCATAGGCAACGGCAGTGACACTGCCTCTCGAAATACCCCAACCCCTACCTTATTCAGGTATGGGTTATCCGGATCGTTTTTCCGCAACTCCTCTTTTTCTGCGTCATACTCTGCATCGCTGAGGAAGGATACGCCCTTCAGGTAGTACTCATTATCCGCTTTTACCAGCCGTTCAACGCGTTCGTTTTTCATAAAAACTCCTCGCAGGGGGTTTCCCCCTACTTATTAGTTAGATGATTTTGGTTTACGACCTCTTTTACGCGGAGGAGGCGCCACAGTCGTATCTGCCCCACCGAGAAGTTCATCTTGCGGAGAATTGTGTTTCTGTGGAGGGACTTTCTTCAAAGGCAACTTACGCGGCGGCTGAGGTTTACGTATCTGATGTAAAGCATCCACAGCTCTAACCGGCGTGTCTACGACCGGAGTGATTTTACGCTTATCTGTTGTCTGAGGGGGAGTAGAGGGCAACTCTACAGCTTTCGGGTTGGGAACGGCTGCTCCTGTAGCCTTTCTCGCTTTTTTTCCAGAGAAAAACCGGACTGTGGTTAAAGTCACAGGTGAATCTCTATCCGGACAAGGTACGACCGCATCTGTTATCTCGTAATTAGTCTTTTTATACCCCCTCTTCGACATACCGTCACGAACCGTATTTTTATCTAACGTAAAGGTAAACGCAACCGTATTTACCACTTCGAGGGGGGAGTGGTCTACCGCATATAACATATTACCAATACTGCTCTCTCTCCCGCCCATGAGAATCTCGGGACCAGAATGTTTTAAAAGTGAAACATCCGAAGGACGGAATACGTAGTGGTCACCTAATACGACTCCCTTGTAGCGGTCAACTAACGCTAACTCTTGCATCAAGTCGTCAGCTAACGTGCCCATTTGATGTAGGTAGCAAGTCGCCTCCGCCTTAAAGTCAAACGGGAACAGTTTCGCCCGCCCTTCGCGATACAGATTGACCAAGTCTGCTTCGTATGGGGTGTAAAAGTCGTCCATAGTCAGCAGTTTCTCGTTAGTATTGGCTCCTCTACTACGCAAAAACTCCAGTACAACTGATTTTAAATCGTCAAACCGTGGCATTTCTACGATACGAAGCTCCTTTTCGTGTAGCTCCCTAACATAGTAGTAATCGACACTGTTAGTGATGTATGCCACTAACTGATTGGTTAAACTATCGATTACAGTACTCATGGAAACGAACCGCTTACCCTGTGCAAACCGTACCAATGCTAACGACAACTTGTCTTTTGCTTGTGATACATCATAAGGGATTCTTTTAATTGCTAAAATGTTTTTCATACAAGGATACCTCTTAACACGATGGATTTGTAATGTGGTGAAAATACACCCAGTTGGTGTTCCCGCGTAAGGAACGACCATTGGATAAAATAGGACAATACATCTGCTGTAAAGCGATGAATTTACCTATATAATTGCGGTGGTCTACCTGATCACTGCACAGCAACTTCCGTAACTGTGAGGTATAGTCCACCGCGCTAGTAGAGCATTGAGTAGGAGTAGTGTAATTAATGTGTGCAGCTACCCACAGACCGACCACAGTCGAGAGAAAGGTCATACAGACCCCTGTAAAACGTTCAAGGACCACTCTGCGAAACTGTCTAGGTGTGAAGTTTCGTACAAGTCAACGAAACCCCCTGTAGCTCTCACTAGAACACCCTTAAATACTACAGTGTGAGCACTATTAATACCCCCTTCCTCAGTGCGCAGAAGAAGGATAGTGATTGCCTCATTTCCCGGAGGCGAGTACCAGCGTAACGAGTGCGTCTGCCCGCAACGAACTTTAAACGGCAGCACGTATTCGTGTTGAAACCTTGCTATGAGGTACTCCTTCATGGACTCGACTGCGCGTCCAACATTTGCTAAATCTAAATGGGCTTGTACTGGTGCGATCTCCTCTGCTTTGTTCACAGTAGTCATACAACCTCCTATGGAGTAAACGTTATTTTACAAGCTACGCAACGATGTGTATCCGATGACATCGATAAAAAGCTAGTTTCTCGTACATACTCAGACCTTCCACACTGTGGACAATCCACATCACCGAAACCATGATTTTCCTGTAACTCTTTAACCTCGTCATCAGACGGTGGGGTCGTAACCCCTAATAAGTATTTAAGCAACGACATGATACTACCATCCTCTGTTCTTTACAAGTCCTACCAATCCACTATTTACGACATTCGGTTGCATGACAACCGTTTGTAAAGTGGTTAGTGCGAGTACATACCCTTTGGAATCCACTGCGTCCGCCACGTACTCGACTAAATCTGCCCATGGACCCGGCACATCCTTCCCCTCTAAGGCTAATTCTACTAACTCAACCATGGTTGAGGCTGAAGGTAACGACTTCCCTTTACAGGCAATCACGTCCGCCCTCTCCACTGCCACATCAAATTCGATTGGAGGTAAAGATTCGAACGTACAGATTACCCTGTAAGGGAATACCGGACTTCTTGCTATGTAGGGGTGCGTTGTATTGTTATTCCACATCGCTACCCCCTGCCGCAGCAACCTCCCTGTTACCTCGATAGTAGTCGGGTAACTTAGTGGTTAACAGGCGTAACCGTAACAAATCATAAATGTCGGGACTAAGTTGTATAGGCGTAGGTATTCCCGGTACACGGGCAACGTATTGGGAATGTTCATTTTCCATAAAGGTACCTTCGGATGAATATAATCTGGTGTGAAAGCACGATTAAATCCTTCCCCGCTTATGCGGGGGGTTGTGGTGTTATAATATGATTACTCTATTATTCGGGGTAACGTTCGAATAGATGTAGCTGTTGCGCATCTAATAAAGGGAGATAGCGGAAACCGTCATCATCGTCAACCCCATCTAAGGTGACCCGTTCAGGAAGTAACTCCACGATTAACTCTCCTGTATCCTCGTGGATAAATATCTCCGCCCCGCTTTCGCTTACGAAAACCCTGCATTCCTCTAAAAGTAGGCACCGCAATTCTTTTTCGGAACTCAGCAGCACTCGCTGCGCATCGTTAAGGGTAATCACGGACAACGGGTACTTCGCCGTGATTTTTACGTAGGGGCGGCGGTTGATAATTTTGCAAAAGTCATTGCGATAGCCGCTGGCTACATATCCATCCTTATACTGAGCGTGCAAGGCAACAAGCGCAGATTGCGTCTGGACAGGTTTCACTGACAGTGACTCCGGAACCCCGTGTCTATAATAGACCCCGGTACACAAGTTATACCATTCAGTAAGGTCTGCGTGCATAGGGGTATGTCCTACCGGAAGTACCGTCCACGTCACTGTGGGTAACCCCCAAACCAGCCACAGATGTTGGGCATCATACGATCTACTCTGGGGGTGAGAATCTATTCTCATGACCAGACTGCCCCTATATAATCAAAAGATATGCCGTCATCCTCACTAACCTTAACATTAGCGGCGCATCCAAGCAGGGGAATATACGTCTCGTCCCCTTGAAAGTAGACCGGACCGTTTAGTATCAGAGGGTTCTTGTTAGTAAGTACGATGCGGTATTCGGCTTCATTCATTGCCGCTAACGTTTTCCTGTCTGGTACATACGCAATGAAGGTATCTGTATCCCCGCTGTTAACCGCACACACCGACATAGGGAACATAGAGTCAGGTATCCTTACCGCAAAAAAGTTGTCATCCGGGATAGTGTACACTGAGCGCCCCGCACGCAGGGCATCCGCCTCCGCCTCCAAGTAGAAGGCGTTTAGTTGTAACAATGTAGGGATCACCTTCTCTGAGGGAGAAGCACAATCCCCGACGGTACCGATAGAGTCTGAACGTAGACTGTACAGAATTGTACCGGAGATACTGAGCGTTTCAGGTGTCTTTCTGGAAAATGCGTGTGAAAGTCGTATCGTACCTGTGGCACTGTCTTCTACTGCAATGATAGAAATATCTGGCAAAGTATTATCCGACATAACTTACTCCTTACTGTTGTAACGGTTGAGGTGCGCTTAGTACTGCTGTTGCCTGCCTGAATAGCGCGGTATCGGGCGGCGGTATACGATTTGCACTCTGAGGTAGAGTACTCTCTTGTATTGTGACAGTAAATCAGACCTTTTGTTGCTAACGAAAAGGGCTGAGTAGGTATAAATAAGTTCGGTTATTGGTACTGTAAAGCTATCGACGTCTTTACACGGCAACATTCCCGATATCCCTAATGACACCCTCTACAGTCCATCTCCAATCATCACCAAGCTCCTGTAACATCGAGTCCACGAGGTACGGGGTGACGCTGTATACTTTTTGTAGTATAGTGTAAACTACACTTTCTCGGTTTACGTCGATACCGGGCTTTTTAGTTCCTGTACCATGCTTCGTCATATAAGCATCTAACGCATGTGGCGACGATAGTCTATATAATAGGCTACTACTGTGTACATCCAGTATAGGGCGTGTGTCAGATAAGTGACAATACCACAACGTATGCAAACGCCCCCTACTCCACAAGTCCAGTACGGACCCTGCTCGGAATGACATTAGCGGCACCCCGGGTATTTTCACATGAAAATAACTGTAACTAGACCCGGGTATCGCTACCCTTGCGTATGTTGGGTCCCTCACTTGAGGGAACACATGGCATAAGAGCGGAGAAGTGGGGTTAAGTGCCATGACCTACCCCTCCTCTCCCTTCAATGAAGAGGACACCTGTAACCCTCCGTATAACGGGTGGACAACGGCTACCATGTATATGTCCGTGACAAGATCACGTTCATACGTCAGCTTTTGCGTCGGTTGCAACTCGGGGTTCGTCTCCACCCCAATAAAGCATATACACGTACCGTCTTCCACGCCTAGCGGGCACCCATCCGCTCTAACTACATCCGTGCTGTGTCCACCCGGACACAGCAAGTCATCCACTAATTCGACTAAACTCCCTCTAAGTATCTGTCCCATTACCATGTGGACTTGATGCTCCTCCTTTACAGGGAAACCCCGTAACGCCGCCTCTATTACACGGGTACGGTATTCGTACGAACTGTTGTTCCATACTTCAGTGATCTGTGCAGCTAAAACCGCGTCCATCACCCCTTTCAATGTAGCGGTACGAACCTCATCCCCGTAACCGTCATCTGTCAGTAGGCGTAACTCTAGCACAGCTACTACATTATTATCGTCGTTATTAATATCGATCATGACTCCAACTCCAGAAATTACCTTTCGTAGTCATCAAGGTGTGATACACCCGTTGAAACGCAGTAATGTCTACATTCATTTTATTAAACAGCTCGGATTCAGTAGAATCCCCTAACAAGGATAGTTCCTGACAGTCTCGAACACCCACATACAATTCTATTAACTTACTTTTTGTAACCGTAACAGGCTGCGGCGGTAAGTACTCATCAGGGAAAAGACTTTCCACGGAATCCACTGCAAAGTCTTGCAGTAACTCCAAGACCCGCGCTTCTTCTGCATTAAACGCTACCATATCGTCGCCTATGGCACATACAACGGGCACTTTCGGGTGCCCGTCATACCTAACATCCCTCGATAAGTGATGTCGCAGGTAGTACAACGATTCCCCCGCCGTGACTAAAGGATAAAAAGAACCGTCCGCGTCTTTCTTTATCTCCATAAGGACTACGTTACAAGGAGACGACGCTTCCACTACACTATCTACTATCTCAAGGCTATGAGTAGCGATAAGTATTTGAAGTTGCTTCATCTCTACCGCGTGTGTAACGAGCCATTTAAACAAAGCGTTACGTACGGGGAGTGCCCAGTAGCTATGAGCGTCATCCCATATAACTACCCCTTTATGAGGGGTAGCTAGTACCGCCTTTTTTATTACGCCTATATAACTGTTCCCAGATTCAGCCCCTTTAAACGGGATTTCCCTTACACCCGCTACACGGTCTTTAATGGTGTCCAGGTAGGTTGTCTTCCCTGTACCGTTATCGCCAACGATTAAGGTGACGGGGCGTAATAGGGGGTCAAAAATCCCCTGATCGGGTACCTTCTCCATACTAACCCCATATACCATACCGTCGTTTAGTGTATGCTCCTCACCAACATCAGGTACACCAGTGGGTATTCGCGATATTCGAATACCTTCCGCTCCGTTTATCGGGGGTGCGTGCAGAAGAACGGACTTGCTACGAATCTGTGGAGGACTAGAATGCACATTGTTTATACTGTCAGTAGGTAGGCGCGTGACGCGGCTAGTGCTTTCTAATGTTTTTAACGAAACTTCATCTGAGAGCTTCCTTAACGTGCTTTCTGAAGTTTGTTGGGAAGTGTTGCTCATAGCGGTTAAACTCTCTTTAAGTAAAAGTGTTGATTTGTGATTACGTTGGTGGTTCAGTATTGAGGAAATCCCAAGGTATTTTATGATAAACTGGAACCAGATAGGAATTTGATAACATCTTAATCACTACGTCGTGGGGTCTACTACTCAGACAGTTATATCCTCCTGACCGTATATTTCTTATAGTTCTAGTAGTATCTGGGTCTGTAAGAATATCGTACAGACCTTTAGCTCCTACAAGGTCGTCTGGAGGGATAGGGATTTCTTCTTCTGTATTGCTGATGATAATTTTACTGAAGAAGTCTTTGATATTCTTTTGGTTAAAAAAAGACTTTTTACCGTTTGTCGCCTCATAAAATTCTTTAGAGATGCTCAAAGCTTTTTCTATAGACATAATCCTTGGGAGATTTGTTGTGAGGTCAGGAGCGACTGGGGCGGCAAGAGGGGTAACTTTTAAGCTAAGACTACACGCAGTTTTCCCTTCTTTTTTGGACTGCAAATAGGCTTCAGTGATCATCTTGCACACGCTCTGATAAAAATCTTCTCCGCTGAGTTTTGCCAGCATAAGAATAGAAGCTAAGTCTGTTCTTTTATCGTAGAATTTAACCAACGACTCTGTTACAAAATCAGTAACATCGTCATAGTATAATTTTTCACCTACCTCCTTTACCCTTATCGAAGGTGATAACTGATTTTCTATAAGAGAACAAGCTCTTAGTAGTTTGTCATGTTCCTCTTCTTCTACTTCTAAACAGGAATCAGGGAAGAGTTTGAGAGTTTTGTTAATCAACGCTACCGGGTAATTAGGTAGGTCGTTGCTTCTCCAAGTCTCCTGACGGGGGTACATTTTTGCAACTTTAAAATGAAGCTGAGAAGCGAGATTATCTCTTTCGTCATAATCTTTATTAAGTTCTACCTTTACTGTTGCAGTTATACTTGAAGGTATTCTGTAGTACAAACTAAACTCAGGCTCTGGTCTAGTTCCTAAAAGGTCTCTTATGTAAAATTTTTTGATAGCCATGTTAAACTAACCTCATTCATTAAACGTTATGAAGAACAAACAAATTAAAATAAAATAAAATGATAACACTGAATACGACGCGGGCAGAATCACTGCCCACGCTTAACTAGGTCCAAATTCCTATAAATACAATGACACCAACGCAAATCAGTACCACCCATATAGTAAATATGGTCGCTACATAGGCAAACAGCGGAATCTTCTGATAAAATAAGAGACTAAGCACCCGTATCCACATGTATCCTATAAAAGATACCTGACACATCCACATTATAGTAAGCGCGACGAGCCATTGGGAGTACCCTCCTCCAACGTTAAGGTACACTGTGATTATGTAAAACACCCATATACTTGCTGTATACCCGTAATATGGAAGTGTAACCGCGGTCTGGGTAGTACTACCCCGAACCACCTGAAGGTGTCCCTTCCACAGTAAATACACTGAACCGAAAGCAACAAGTAATAACAGCGACAAATGGTCTATAACCTCAAATAACATAAACTTTCTCCCAACCCAGTACCCCTTGCGAGGGTAATCTGGTGCTTAGCTAGCGTCGACATTAGCGGAGTCGCCGTTATAGAACAGCGTCGTTATAAGCGCTTCAAAATTCTCTAAACTACTATCGTCAGCAGTTAAAGCGGGAGCCGTTCGTCCGAGGCTCACCGGCCACTGCTCTCGTGGTGTAAAGGGAAGGAGAACATCTACCGTCGTTAGACTCTCATTGTATAGAACCAATGGAGGTAACACTGCTTTCCAGTAATGCGGTAACATAACACCGTTCCTGCTCCGTTCATCACGAAACGGAGGTGAGTCGACGGCTATATATAAAGGCACTTTGGATAGTAGGTCTATTCCCTCTCTGATATTGCGACCAGCAGAAGGAGGATTTCTACGCTCAAACCAGCGTAGTAAGGCTTCTAATAACGCGTCACCTTTTCCAGCCCTCATAGCGGTAAGCACCCCGGCTTCCCAAAACTGCATATCCTCGCTAGGTGGACGTTTATCACCGTTCAAGGCGTCCTCCCACTTCCGGAGAAAAACCGACGAAGCATCGCTAGTGATAAAAAAGGGATTCGCTCGTGTCGCTTTTTGTATAAGCAGCGCCGCTATCATGCGCCTGAACATATTAGGGTGGTACGCTCCAGTGGTAGGAACTGCGTAATCGTACTCAGATGCGTAGTCAAGGTAAGCCAGTAAACACAGCTCATCACGAGACGATTTGTTGATACGATTACCGTCACCGTCAAAGAGAGAAGGAAACGTATCATTAGAAAGGTCCTCGTGATCCAACGTCTGTAGTTTCCATTCCCCTAGAACGAGCTTCCCTTCTTGGGTACGTTCCCATATCAGGTCTCTATAACTCAAATATGCCGGATCACAGTACGGACGAAGTGCTTGACCACAACCAAACGTTCTCTCTGAAACCGCCCTCCCATCTGGGCTGGATAGTACCCCATCGATAATGGATTGCCTGTTACTAAAAAAGAAGTAGTTGAGTCGGTAAAGCATATCTCTGCTTGTAACCGACTCTGGAAGGGGGTCCAAGAATTGTTTCCCAGTGATCACATTACTCAACAGTAATTGCCGCCCGACATCTTGGAGCGTGTTCCACAGGGATTCCATGGTACGTGCTTCTTCCGGTGAGAACGCTCCGTTTAACGGAATACTCACCAAACGATCCCCGACTTCTCGGGTAAATGCTAGGGTACAGCTACTGGTAACCCGTTTTGCTACTTTCATCGCTTTTTCTAACGTTTTTAAATCATCAGAAGTCATTTCAAAAAACTCCTTATAAACCACCAAATGATGACAGTGACCTCCGCTACAGGATAGCCACTCTAAGATCAAAGTCAAATTCAGACATCGTTGATATCGATTTATTCCAATCATACAAGATGTTGTCAAAGCGTCGGCTCTCCCACGCATCATCTTCAGATAGTGATATACGTGCTCTGAAAGCACCGTCACAGTTAACAACCATGTAACACGTAAGCACATCGTTACGGTACAAATGCCTAAACAGCTTTTCACACACGGCGGTGAGCACTGCGTCTTGTCGGTGGACATGTGGACTTGATTCGGACAAAGCAGAGCGTCTAAATAACTTTTCGGCGGCATCCAGTTTCTCCTCTCCACTACATGCCCCGATGGTCTCCTTCCACAGGCTGTAAACGCTGTCAGCATCCTCCGTTAAACAGCTTTTACCGATCTCTTTAGGAAAAGGCCATGAAGGGTTAAATAGATACAAGCGACGAAACGGAAACGCATTTGATTTGGGGAATACCCTCAAAGGGGTAAGTACTCTACTTCGTAACTCTACATCCATGAAGGTGTAGATACTACCTATAGACGTTACAGGGGTTAGGGAGATATCGTCATCCTTATCGAATATCGTGCGCAGATCGTTCCGAGCGACTTCTTTTAACTGCGCAGAACCGGTGTGCATTAAACGAACCTGTAAGTGTTCCCGTAAAACATTCCAATAAAAGTCCTCCCCAGCGTGTGCGAATATAAACAGAAGATTTCTATATTCTTCTGTCTCGATACGGTCTAACATGTCAAGAAGGTGTTGTTCTCTAGGAAAACAAACCCCCTGAAAAGCTGACATAACAGTATACAGCCGTTGAGTTGCGTCCATACCTTGCCAAGCAGCCTCCACTCTCTTAGCAGCTTCATTGGGCAAATAATGGGGTACTAATACCCCATCCTCATCCCCGACAACAATCTCTATCAGGGATTGAGATGTGTACGCGGAACCGTGCGGTAAGTGCTCGGGTGACATTTTATACACCCCCGGGTAAGTGAATGATTGGATGGGTAACTTTCTCCATCTCCCATAAATGGAGATTTAGAATCGGATAGCCATCATCGTCCTCTTCTCCGAGAGAGTTTGTCACCCAAGTGATCTTCCGTGTGTCGTCGACGATTGCGATCTCGCCAAAGTCTCCGCACCATCCCCCTGCTGAGATTAGGGGTGCCGCGACAAAGCGGCTGTTATGTAATAAATCCATAACGGCGATTTCATCAAAGCTAGCGTGAGGGTAAGGCTTGTTTAGTACAAGGGCTTCGATTATGCCCTCACGATCACTGTCATGGTAAGCGGCGATTAGTCTATCGGCAGTGGCGCTATCCATCACTCCACATAACGCTACCCGCCGCCCATCCCTAAGAGTAGAATCGTTATCTTTCTCGGGGGCAAAGACCATTTCGAGTGTACACATTTGTGAAGGTACAATTTCTTCCTTTTTCATAAAAGCTCCAATTAACACTTAGTGGGTAACAAGAAAGACGGAAGCACTTTCCGTGCTTCTTCCACAATAATATCATTTAACCGAGATTTTACAACCGACATTAAATATATCCGATGCTTATCGGTATAACTCCCTACCTGAGCAGGTCCAGATAATTCCCGCAAGGCGTTATTAACGGTAGATTCCGTTATTGTTATAGGGGTAACTCCACCCCATTCCAGGGCATTCCAGTAAAACTGGACAGGAAGAATGGTGTTCAGCAACTCCTGTACTCGGGGCTGAGGGATTATACAATCACTAACATCCACGTACCCCGGGGAATAAAACTCGACCACCCCTCCTGTTGCTATCGAGTAAAAACTTCCTTTACACCCCCATCTATTCATTCGAGTTAGGCTGATATGCCCGAGGGTTAATGTGGAATTATGTGTACCGGCGGGAGCGTTTAACTCTATCCGCACATAAAGCTCTATAGAATCAAACCCCCAGGAGTCTGTTTGACGCTTTACGTACGATAAGATCGCGTTGTGCGCGTCACTCTTCTTACGGAAGGAGGCTTGGAGTGTTTTAAATAACTTACAAAACAAATCTCCCTCCAATAAACGGGCTAGAGATGCTGTGCTATTCTCTGGATAACCCCATGCCCCCGTGCCTATGGGATAAGAAACTATGCTAGGTTCAACCCGTGCTAACACCGATAGCTCTTCATAGTCCACAATCGCCACAGCGTCAACCTCAGGGTTTAGTGGATTAGGGATACTACTGTTAAGAAGACTCCAGTCGACTGTCGGATTCGCGTTATTATCGTAGAAAACTACCGGCGCTTGTATATGGGTACAGTCTATTTCATCCAGTAATTTATTATCACTGCAGCGTATCAGTGATACCACGTGTCCGCTACGTGTAGCCAGTAAATAGTTCCCGACGGTTTCTGGTTTATTCATATCCCAGCGGGCGTAACTGTAAGTGCGCTCTGCCATTAAGGCTAATGCGGGCGCACTCCACGATACGTGTCGAGCAGCAACCCGTATGTAGATACGACAAGTGGTACCTACTGGTATACGAGAATACCGTCTCACAATAGGATGATGCCCATCTCCTGATAGTGATACAGATACCCAGTGAGGGTCCTTTTCACCGAACCACATCAACCCTACACACACCTCAGAAGCATGGCTTACTATTGACAAGTTATCGGGTAAGGGTATTGACTCCGTTTTGGCGGCATAGTTTGATGCCACGATGTCCACTACAGGGGATATATTCAGTAGAGAGTCGAAACTAACTTTATTATGGGAACTTCCCTGTTGAACTGTGAAGAAACCGTTCCATACCGCAGCAATTACAGCGTCTTCTAGTGCGGAAAACGCGTTGCCCGCCGAATGTAGGACAGTGTAATACATGCTTCGACCTAAGTCTTTAGTGAACGGTAGCGGGCACCCATCTCCTGTGCGCGGCAGTACCTCTACCCCTCTAGGTTGAACTGGAAGGGAGTTTCTTTTTGTATTAGTTTGACGACGTTGTGTTCTATTCATGATAGTACTCCTTACGGGTTACGAGCTTTACATTTAAATCGGCGTGCGCACCATACCACATTCTCTGGCACGGTTTCAAATTCCTGTATAGGCAGTACCTCATACTCTTCTGGAGGGGATATTCTCCGAAGTTGGGTGAACCGCCCGGGCTGTGATATAGGCGGGTACCAGCCCACTGAAAACCCTTTATCACGTAATTGGTCTAATAGGGATACCCAGTACGCTGGAAGCAATGCCCAGCCTGATGCCCTTAAAAACTTATAATAACATGGAGTAGATAGGGGAATATCTACCGTAGATACCACTGACTCTGTGGGAGCGTATGCTAAGCGTAAAGAGTTCTTAAGAACCTTTGCCTTGACCACCTTCTTCCAGTCAGCGGTTTCGTGTACTGTATTCAACTTAAACTGTTTTGCCATGGTTTATAAGGGGGCGTTGTACCCCCTTTCTCCTACGGTAGTGGTTGTTTAAGTGCTCGTGCCGTCAACTCGACCGTTGGGTACAGTTGAAGTTGTAGCAGGGCTTCGGGGGTTGCCTTTTCACATACGCGGATAAAGGTATCCACCACGTTGTCGTGGGCTGCAAGTTCTTTTTTCAGCATCAACAGTACGGTAACTAATTCATCGTACTTAGCGTCCATAAATGATTCCAAAGTGCCGCTATCTCGTAGCGAGAATGCGTATATGCCCATTAGACCCCCTCTGAAGCATCTAAGGCTTGTAATGCTAGCTCGACTTCTTCATCTGTGCAGCCCTTCATATCCTCAAAGGTACTGTCCGGTACAGGATCAAACGACTTTGATTGCCAATTCCATCTGCAATGGACTCCATCTACAGTTGCGAACACTGCACGAGTACCATCGTGACGGTTAATATCACCCAACACTATTACCTCATCAAGTGTTTCAACGGGTACACGGTAAGTACCATCCCACACCGAATCCGCATCAACACACAACACCTCTTTCGGTACGCAGGGGAGGTCATCTGTGGCTTGCGAAGCACTAAGCGCTTCTTTAAATAAAGGAATTGCTACGTTTAAAAGTTTGAGAAAATACTCATCGTCATCGCCCCGCGCGGCTTGTTCCTGTAGCACGTCAAGAACATACGTGGCAACAGAAGGGGGAAGTGCGACCACCACGTCTCTCTTACGAGAAGGTTGTTCCGCGTGATTGTTTTGTTCCATACGTTTCTCCGATAATGTTTAGAAAGTGCCACGAACAGATCGTAGCAGTAAACCCCCTCCTCAAAGGGGTTTACGGCTATTACTGGTTTAGTGTCTACTCCAACTCCTCTGCAGGAACAGGCACTCCCTTAAACCCGGGAGCAGCCGCTACCAGTTTCTCATGAAGAAAAGGTATCCGTATGCGGTGTACTCCATCACTATCAGGGACACGGTATTGACAGCGGATATCGTCCCAACGTTCTCCCCACGAATCTACAAATTGCGCAAGAGCAGTCAGGCAGTTGCGTAAGTCGCCTTCGATAACCCTATTAGTGGGAGCAACCCTTATACTCCCCGATACGTACACGTCCTCGCCTAAAATATCAGGCAATCTGCACACTACCGCAGTATAGTTAACCACTTCGCGCAAAAATACCGAGCACTGCGCTAGGGTAGGTCCATCATGAATGTCTCCCGATTCTTTAAACGTTTGCAACTTGTCGGTTAGAGAATCTGTTAGTTGGTGGTCATAAGCAACGACTCCGTTATCTGTCGAAACGACCGCGTACAGTGGTACGCGCTGTGTCATCGCCCAGCGATAACTAGAGTGGGATACAGGTTCTGCCACCGACGATAAAAGGGCATCGTTTCCGTACGTACGCACCGCCGATTCCCAGAATTGTTTCAGGAAAAGAAAGTCCTCTTCAGGTAATGTCGGCGGGGGAGGTACCCCTGCCTCCTCTAAGCGTTTTAACGTACTATGAATGTTAGCGCTGTTCCACGGGAAACAAAGCAGTCCGTAGTCAAGTAACACATCCCCGAGGTCATGTTCCCAGTCAAGCCTATACAGCATCTTCATAATCGAAGAGACGGCGGGGTCATCTATACGATGAGTTACGACGGACGTGCGGACTAGATCAGCCGCTGTGGTGTCGTTAAAGGTCGGTAAGTTTAATACCCAACTGAGAGAGTTATAACGTTCTGGCATAAAAGTGTCCTGTTTGAATGTTTGACCTTGAGGGTCTAGTAAATAAAAGCTATCACTGCGACCGCATCACTAAAACGTACAGGGTCTTTTTGTTGAGAAACCCTTTCGACGTGAATCTTCGCGGAGTGGTGTGTAGCTGTTCTGCACCGTAAAGCGTAATTACTACGGCACATGTACCTAATACTCCTGTTTAGATTAAATGAAGTAGAGATAACGTTCTACTACCTCTATGTTTACCTGTAAGTCGTAATCCTCCCCGTCTGCATCTGTCCAGCTTGGGGAGGACTGTTGATATAAACCTAAATGAGTACCCTCATCCACCCCTAAACGTTCTATCGCGGTGTATAACGCCTCGAAATAATCGGATAGCCCCTCATTAAACTCCCTAACTATCAGAAGAGTGTCATTATCGGAGGTATTAGGGGGAAACTTTCCGCTATCCCAACAAACTCCTGTGTACAGATTAGCGAAATTATAGGCTAATAAGCACCGGAACGTGTCTGCAAGGATACGGTCGGTAAAAACAGCGTGCGTTCGATATGGGTGTACGCCCACATTACGGGTCTCCCATGCTTTAGGCTGAAAAGCGTGAGGCACTGATAATTGACAACCGTACACTTTAATAGGTACGTTGCCCGTAAGGTACTTACCCGACGCAGCCCCCTCCGACACCGATCCTTTTATGACTACCCCTGGCGCATTCTCCATAGGGTCACTTTGAACGCTGATGGTCGTTTTCCACCGCCAGAGTTGTGGGACAACGTTTAAGTACTGTGGGACAACGTTTAAGTATGTAATAGTAAGGCGGTCGTAGTACCCTGTTGACCACCAAAAGCGCAAGTCTGTTTTATACTCACCGTCTACAACGTGGCGAACTACCTCGTCCCCTTGAACAAACGATACTATATAGTTGGTGCCGTCCTTTACAATACTTAATTCAGTGCGTCGTAACCTACGGTGTACAGGAAACGCGTTAATATCATTAGCACTAATGTGCTCCCCAGACATTTCCTTTAACTGTATCGCGACTGGAAAGGATACTGTAATCTTTAATGCAGGCACACTGCCTCCTGCCCTCTAACGGGGCAAACGTATTATTTAATTAAAATGACGTATTAATGTACTATGCGCCCGCCCCGTGAAAAAGCGGGGCATAGTTTCGTTTCGATTTACCAATCTGGAGATGGCGGTGTTTCTGGGTAAAACTCATCCGTAAAGTCAACTATAGAGAGTCGACCGTTTGACACTGAGAGAAAAACCTGCTCCCAATCCAGACGAAGGTACATCAGTAACCATAAAGCACGACTTAAACCCGCTTCTGATGTTGTAAATCCTAAAGGCAGCTCGCTTTTCCATTCCAAAGAGCGGGAAGCTGTTGCCATTTTAATCAAAGCAGATACCACCCCGCGGTAGTTTCTGTCGCTCATGAAACGAGCCAGATCGGGTAGATGCGGAATAGCACTATCGAGTGCTAGTAGTCGTTTTAAAGGCTGGAAGAGATGGGAAAAACCGCACTCCAAGTACAGCTTCGAACCTTCAGCGGTTGTGAAGTAGACTTCCATTAAAGGGGGAGACCCGTCTACAGGATTACCGTAAGCCCCCACAGTATCATCTACTACATACACACCGTCCCGTAAAGGGAAGGTGTTATCAATGTGCCACAGAGTGTCCATCGGAAGCACCTTTACCACTACAGGGACCGCAGCCTCCTGCTGTGTTCGTAAAAACTTCTTGGTTATGGCAGGAACTCTTGCTAACGCTTGATCTGCGTACCCCACCGCTTTTTCCGTTAAGGCGGCGTCGATAGCGGTTATCCAGTTGCGCAGGGGTACGTCGTTATCAACCATTAAGTCCTCTGTACCCTGCCCCCATTTTATAGGGACATCGAAGACTAACGCTCGTTCTACGGCATCGCAGTGCGAACGCTGCGCAATAGAGCGCGTTACAGGAAACGGTAAAGGTAGAACCCATTTAGATGTGTACAATACAGGAACATGAGGATCAACGCACCATAGCCTATTATCATCGCTGCGGTTGTCTTTTTCCGATAGAAACAAATCGAAAGGGTAAACCCCTACAACTGCAAACGTAGCCGTTTTAGTGTCTAATTGAGGAGCGTGCTGAGTATAACTGTGTTTAAGATAAACAAGAACCTCCCGATCAAAAACTGATGAATCCTTTTGCGCGGTGCGAGAACACATTACTTCTGGTAAGCGTTGCTCCTCAAGTAGTTGGATACCCTTCTCCACCCCTCCTTGATTAAGAAGGTACGCAATCTCCTCCAACTTCGGTAGCGCGTTTGCACTCGGATAGTAGCCCTTCTCGGCTTTAAGTTGCCATACTGAAAGACCAGTTCTCCGGTCTATTAAGACTATAGCGTAGCGTTTGTAGCGTGCCATTTGTATTACCCCACGGCTGGTTTAAAAACGGTTAATAAATGTAGTTCCCACGTAACCGTTAGGTCATGTGCATCACCTACAGCATCAAGTAACTCCGCTTCCCCTTTGAAATGGGCGGGAGTGAGGTCGTTGCCTCTTTCTAGGTTTAAATCTGATACGTCTCTACATATCGACAACATGTAGGGTCTGAGTCCATGTTTATAGATTTCATCTCTCCACACGGGTAACCATTTGTTATCGTGATGTAAGGTAGGTTCTGTTCCAGTGACAGCCCACGTATATAGGGTATGAAAGTGTTCAAAGGTTTTAGCGGCGAACTCCAACCCGTCCTTCTCACTGAACACAGTACGAGTAGTGTACGGGCTAGTGTGGACTGGAAAGCCATCGTCAGAACGGAGTTGAAAAGCTAAAGGAACACTAAACCCCACTTGGTAAAAGTCATGTGCGGTAGTTACAGGGGTGCTTGCTACCACCACATCTGATTGAGTCGCGGTATCTTCGTTTTTTAACGGGTGAATGTAGAACAGCACATAACGATTTTCCTGCGCCTTATCGGGTCGGTAACTGACAATGACTCTATCATACATATGTTGAGCGTACCAGATTCTGAAGTCGTCTCCCACCTCATCTATGTCAATAGCTTGTATGTCTCCGACATGAGTGGAGTTGATCCGCATGAACAGTAACCGTAGGCGGTCTGCCCCTAATCGATTTACCTGTAAATGATAATTTTTAAGCCGTAAATTAAAGGGTGCGTCGCTTTCTACGTCATTGCCGCAAAGATACATATCAAGGGCGGGTAAATCCCCTCGCCAAGTAGCTCGTAACGGGGTACAGGTTGGGGTAGCACTAACCCCGTGAACGGGGGAGTGGGGGTGGAACTGCTCAACTGTTGACATGGGTAGTCTCCTCTAATGTTGGTTGGGGTGTTGGGGTAGATGTAACGGGATCGGTAAACGTTAGGGTTAACATGCATTGTATGGTCTGTAAGTGTACAGAGAACATACTTTCATACTGCGCAATAAATTGGTTACATTCGGCATCATTTTCGATGCTCCCGCATGCAATCACTTCGCCAGATGTAGGTGTATCGAGCCACCACATGGGAGGGTCTCTGACCTCCCAAGTCAATGGAACGTCTCGGCTTACATTGAAATAAATGGTTGTGCGGTAAGCTCGGGGGTTGAGTAGCGTATGTACGCTGGTATAGCAGGTTACATCAAACTTCACGTTTATAGTAAACCCAGTATCGGATAGTTCGGTATCAACTGTCTTTTCCCATTTAACATTGCTGGGGGAATACTTACTATACAGGTGATGTATGCGTAAAACTGCGCTTTGTACAAGGCGCATTTGTTCCACGATTTTTAAGGAAGTAGTGGACATGGTGTTTCCTTGGTTTATGGGATTGAACAATACGCCCTATCACTAAGGCGTATTAGTCAACATCATCTATACCGCCAGACCCGTTGGTTACGAACTTGCTTTGAAAATAAGCGTTTTCGTTGCCAAGACGCTTTAGCCTTTCTCCACCACCCTTTTACAGTAGGGGCGTATTTCCAATACGCTACAAGTCCTAATAATAATGTTATCACCGCAATTACCGCCATAATCCAACCCCTACCGCCGTGCCCAGGGTTAAACCAACTATAATACACAGTACTACTGTGGATACTAATCTATAAAGGAACATAGTTAAACTCCCAAATTAATAATTTTAACACAAATAAGGTTAAATGTACACCATTACTTACAATGTGGAGTGTATTACTACCCCCAGAGTAACATCGATAATCGTATCGACGGTGTGCTGATCGAACCCCTCGATAGCTAAACGAAGGGATTGTGACTGAAAACACCCATAAAGGGCGGTTAGTGCTTGCAACAATTCAGGTGTCTTAGCTGTGGCGGTTGTTACCACGTCCAAGCAACCCATTATGTGCTGTACATTTGGACGTAGCAACGCTTTCATACTATACTACCTCCTTTTCCTGTTCGAATCCCTGTGGTAAAAACACAGTCGGAGCTACGTTAAACATTTCTGCCAATACAACCGCAGATTCCCATGCGGTCTTGTTGTCCGCTTTCGCTATGCAGTCCTCGAGGGTCGTACAAACAGATACGGCTATAGCGGTCTGAGCAGGGTCACGCTGACCTGCAACGTCTCGCTCGGCGAGCAAGGCAGCTAGTGTATCAACCGCACCGATTGATACTGGTACGGGGAAGTGAGTTTCTTCATACTGCATAATTTGGTCGCTTAGAGGCTCCAGTTCCTCGAGTAGAGGGTGAGCCTCATCTTCCCCTATTGCATTCAATAAATCATCTAATCGCTGCATAGCAGCGTCATACTGCGCTTTAGTGTGTAACACTTTAAATCTCCTTAATCACATGTGCCCATATCACAGGGGCATGAACTGGTACACCGTCCTCTGTCACGGTATCGTAATAGCTCAACCTGCCCTCTACGTGCAGACGCTGTCCTTCCCTTATCACTAGCTGGTGTTGAGCAATCGCATACGATATGCGATGTTTTTGACTATGTACGATCCCGCCCTTTCTAATCTCCTCCATAAGAAGGATAAAACTTCCTACAGTATTCCCTGAAATCTGAAGTACGCGAGCAACTGTGCCTACAAATATTACCTTGTTTACACCTTTCACGTTGCCCCCGTAGCAGGGGCTGTAAGATGCAAGTGCTGCACCCACTTTCCTCTTACAGTGGTATAAATGGAGTCTGGAATGAATACCCCTTCTCCAGCTTCGGCGGTAGGAAACACTTTTGGTTTAAGTAACCCTTTATGGGCTGCTAAAGCTACTCCGATATCCACCCGCGACCACTGTGTATTGGTCGCAAATCGTATCAATCTTACAGGGTTGTGAGTGCTGGCTTCCTGTTCAAGAGCCGCCATGATATCAGGGTTAGGTACGCCGTGCCCCTTGATATAGTTTACCACCTCTATTTCGCTATAGAGACGCTGTCTAACGGTAACACCTCCAAACGTTATACTAAACCGAAAAGAGTCTCCCGATTTAGTGGCAACTACCCCGAAACACCCGATATGTCCTTCCAGCGTATCAGGGTTAAATTCTACCTGATAACCAGGAAGGAGTCGTTTAATGGTTGCTACTTTCATCACACGACCTCCTCCATAGCGTGGTAGGTTTCTACAATCTGAACTCCCTCGAGTTCTAATAGAGGAGAACCGTGTGGAACTGCTCCTACGATCACGCTACCTAACCCATGAGAATCCCACCACGGGATGAAGCGGTGTCCGACCCCTACCCCGATAGTTCTACCTTTACCTTGTAAAACAATACCCTCTTTTACAGGGGTATCGTCCCAAGTAGTGTTAGGAATCGTAACGGGGGTTTCCAGTAAATCAATCCCAGCTTTACCTCCAGCTAGGTGGGCACAGATATCAACGTCATAAGTTGTGGTATTATCGGGAAAGCGATATAAAATCATCGGGGTCTCTGTGGAGTGATATGTGTGTAACCCCTTACTATCCTCTGTAATAACCCCCAATGGACTTATTGTGCTTATGGTATCTAGTAACGAGCCCCTCTTTAAGTCGTAGATTCCCACTGTACGTTCGTCTGGAATACCGACAGCTATCACTCCAGTGTCGGATATACACCACACTGGCAGAAGTACAGGCTGCATTTTACCGAACATAGAGAAAATAAGCGGGGAGATACCTGCCGCTATATCGCCTTCTGGAGATAATTGGAACATGTGCACCTCTCCATAGACAGTCAGTACGTAAACTGTCGTATCCTTTTTAATCTGGATATCGACAATGGTATCTATGTTTGATCGGAGCACAACGGGCGGTCTACTGGTGTGTAAAGGGTAAACCTTATACAAACTTTCGCCTCCGCATATGATGTACGCGGATTCCCCTGTCAAGGGGTCGGGAGGACCGAACGCTATCGCGTTCAGATAAGTCTCTTCCGCTGCCTCAAAGCGATAAACGTCTGTACCGTCAATTCGTTTAGCCTTTAAGGTGTTTCCTACTGTGTAGGCTAATACCCCTCCACGAGGGTCGTAAGTTAATGCGTCACATCTATCTGATTCTTTCACCCATGTAGAAATCGTATATGTGGAAACGTGGGTATCAAGGTCATACATACGAACACTACAATCCTCCGTACCAGCTATTACAGCTATAGCATGGTCGGAAACGCTTACCACTTTTCCATAAGGACACTCCTCCCCCTGATTGATAGGAGGGTATCCGTTAATGTACCCTCCATTTCCTTTTCTAAAAAGAGTCCCATCGTTTCGAAGAATTAATACACCATCTGCGGTAGGTGTAACAGATACTATACGGGGAATGGCGGGTGTGACGGTATTACTGCGGGTTTCTATACTGTTATTTGACATAATGGTTTCCGTGTAAGTTTTGTTTAAAGATTTGGTTTTGTGTACCAGAAACCTTCCGATGGAGGAAGGGTTCCTGTTTCTACACTGATACATAGGTATGTGAGGTATGAGTGCCACAGCAAGCGGACACTCCTATATCTAAAAAGACGCGCTGGTACTTGTATCAGCTCGTTCTATGCTCGTACCCTATTTCTACCACCGACCTTGGCGGTCTTTTTGCAGTAATACATTTTAAATGTCTTACCGTTTGTATCGGTGTATTGGGGTGACACGATCAACCCGAGATCGATACTATGCGTAGAAGGGAGATATGCTGTATCAGATATTTCTAACTCACACATTTTACTGATCTCTTCCCAGCATCTGCTGATGGTCAATGCGACTTTATACTTCGGCAACCCTGTTGCGGCGACCAAGTCCTTAGCGGATACATTAGGGGTTTCCTTTATAGCGGTAAAGACACGGTCTCTCGCTGCCAGAATGTCGTCTTGGTTTAACAACAAATCTCGTAAATACTGCAGGGCAGACCTTAGATCGCGGATACATTTCGCCCGAAGCTGTCCACCTGCTACGTGTACTGTAAGTCCTATCTCCATAGGGTAGTTAGGAAAACATATTTCCACGAGGCTTCCTATACGGATTCGCTTACCAGTCTCTATGGCAACATTAAACCCAGGTAATGTGTTATGTACCAATCTGGTAGCGAGGTCTTCCCATACTACATCTCGTTTGCGTTCTACGTCCTGTAGAGTAAGGTCAGGAGCGGCACTTTCAGCCCCTGCGGTTGTCATTATGTGTGACTTTCCTAAACATTCCCCACACAGAATAACTTGCGGAGTAATATCCGTTGAAGCGTAGAAAGGTTCACCCCCGCTAAACGATCTGCCACAAGCAGAACAAACCCGATGCGGTTTTTTGTTAGGAGGCTCTACCCCCAACATACCATTTTCTAAACACAAACGACCTGTAGTACGCAGCCCTTGCAACAGTGCGGTAGCTATCCCCGAAGTGTTCCCATCTGCCCAACTTGCGTAGAACCCGTGATTCGCCTCTATCCACAACGCAAGTGCGATATGAGGTGGAACGTAATAACCGTGAATACGTGCTGCCGCCGCGATAGTGGTAGCACTCTCTAAGTCATCCCCACCGAGAACCTGACCCAGTTCCTGTAAAATTGGCATTACTCCTCCTCGCCACTATTCATAGCATCCTTAATCGCTTCTATATCCACTTTCCAAACATCCATACAGCCTTCACAAACTGTAAATACTGTCCCGCCTTTCGCGGGGACACTAGCGTAAAACTCACCGCTCTCTACACGGTTAGAACACGCTTCACATTGAATACTGTCGCTATCTGTTGCCACACTAATTTGTCCCCGTGCAAAAAGAGGGGCATTCGTCGCTTTTACTTGTTTCATGTTGTTTAATCCTAAATAAAAAGTATTTTACCGTTTGATACAGGCAGTTAAGACCTATTAAGGGTTCATCACTGCCTGCCACTGCACCAGTTAATAACTGGCATGTTTATGCCTTCCACTTTAAATAGACTACCTGCTGACGCTTCACGTCAGGAGAGTATAACCCATCCGCCGCGATGTACACAGAGTCAATGGATGCGGTGGTGGGTCTATCTAAACCTTCAGAGCCGAGTTTACCACTTACTTCAATAAGGGAAATAAGGTCTTCGTTGCCACTAGATGGAATGGACAACAATAGCCCTATGCGGTTACGGGTTAACCCTGATATATGAACGACCTCTCCGAGCGAGGGAGAGGGGACGCGGGATTCCACGACAGCATTGACTAACTTCCTAGTGTCTTTGGCTAAGGACGAAGGGTCTAAGCTATCCTTGATATATCCGATAGCAGACTTCACATCCCGAATCCGCTTGTTCCGAACTTTAATTCCCCCGCCCCACAACTCCACCACCTGTTCCGACGGGAAAAAAGGAAACCTTAGCTCATAATACCCTCCAACATATACAGTGTTACCCTTCATAGATAGTCCGAAATTAGGGAGGATCGCCTTTATCTCTTTTCTCAACGTAAAGAACAAAGAAGAACACTGGTCTTCCGCCACCATATCCGCAGGAGTGTCTTTCGCTCTCTCTGCTTCCTCTTCTTCTCCCCCGTCCTCTAAGTCTACAGAGATGCAGACCCTCGCTCCTTGAGCTAAACAGGACTCACAAATAAGGACAGGGTTACCAGAACCTACTGTGTGACTGGGCTCTGCCCCTTTTAAAAAGAGGTAGTACTGATCAGGGGGAATCTCTTCGTGACACACCGAGCATACTTCGTGCTTTTGTGCAGAGGGGAGAATTTTCATCCCCTCGATAAGACGGGTAGGTAACGCTACATAATGTGGTTGCAGCATAGCTAGCACCTCCTCATCTCTTCCTTTCTTCGCAGATGACGAAAGTTTCCGTTTATCCTCCTCTGGTAAACTACCTACCATAAGGGTGGCGTCACTATCAGTTAGAGCGTAACCATTTCTGTAAAACGCTCCTCTAACTAATCCCAAAAGATCGTGCAGGGCTTTACCCCCTTTAAACACCACTTGTCGGTGCATCATAAATATCTTCCTTTTATTTTAGAGTAAACCCCCTTACATAAGGGGGGTACTGTACTACACAGTTAACAACTATTTGCTGACAGGCTGTACTCATAAACAGTAACTAACAAAACTCTACGCCTTTCCACAGTAAGGGGTATCTCCTGCTCTTACAATTCAAGAGACCCCCACCATATCAGACGGAACTTCCATATTAATTACCTGAGTACACCCATTTGTCGTAACCTATAAGCTCTCTTATAGGAGTGTCCGCTTCTTTGTAATTATAAGAGTGCTTGGAACCTATTCGATCAAGAAACTTCAAATAAGAAGCAGGGGTATAGCTACCCCTCTGGATGAAGTCTATACACCCTTGAACTTTGGTTACTACAGAGGCGACTCGCTCTAAGGGAGCCGTACAGCTAGTTAAGGGAATGTACGCAGCGTAAAGTACCTCCTCTGCACAAGCTAATACATCTAGCACCATTGTAAGTACACAAGAGAACTGTAAGTTTTCCTCTTCCACAGCAGCACTTCTTGCTGAAAAAAGAGAAAGCACCCCGCTCTGAATAGAACGCTCTAAATTTTGTAGATTGTTAAGAATTAGACTGGGGTGGCAAGGAGCGTCTCCGTTGCATCCACACTGCACTAACACCTTCTTGGCTGAATCTAATAACGGAGACACGTTAAAAGGTAGCTTCATATATAGTTCCTTATGAGTTATGGTTACGGTCGGTAAGTTTAATACCGAACTGAAAAAGAGTTTGCCAAAACTGCTTCACATCCCCGTTTAAAAACTCTTCCAGCGTTCTACGGTCATTAAGGGCTAATGACTCAAGTATTTCCTTGTAGTCTATTAAGATCGCTGTGTGTTTCTTTAATACGCATGACTTAGTAATAGGGGCGAAGAACGGGGATGAGGTGGTAACGGTCAGTAAAATCTCCACTGCGCCATCATCCCCTGTTACTCCGACCGCATCCATCACGGTGATTTGACTTATTGTGCTTTTCTCCTCTTCCAATCTTCGCTTGTCCGAGAGCGTTTTTGCGGATAAGGCTACGATGTCAGCCCACTCTACGTCTATGTGTAAGCGGTTACACGTCCACACTGATTTCTGATTAAACCAGTCTAAATCAGTACCCTTATACTGAAGGCTCAGTTCCGCTAATTCTTCTGTCGCCATAGCTACCGCACGGGGCAATCCTGCAGGGGTTTCTAAATATCGCTGCCGTAAGACCGCCATACATTGCGGCACTGGCTCTGGGTATGTATGAACAGCTACAGCTCCATCTGGAGCTGACTCACAGTCAATGATAACCCCGTTTTCGTCACAAAGCCCCCACCCTATTGTATCGGGGAAAAGTTTAATGTACATACTGTACATCTCTTCGTCAACGAAAGGACGAATAGCTTCCTTAGTGGCATTCTTCAGGGCTTGCATAACCTGTCTTACCCTGACCGACTTGAGATCGTAAGGGGCAACCCCAAACGTCAAATCCCCTTCTCGTTTCGATAGCACAAACACGAGCTCTCCTTCCCACCGACCGTCGGTTAAACCTAACTGTTTCCAGTCCTGAATCATTAGTCGTCTTCGCAGATCAGTGGGGTCTGGGTCACTATGCTTTACTATGATGATGTCATCGTACATAAAATCTCTCCTTCATACAGTTATTTCCTATTTTTGTGAGCATGGGTAAAATTCCTCTTTCTGATTCGTGTCTTTCTACAACAGAAAAACAGGTTTAGTTTAATTCTTGAGGGCATAACGAGAAAGATAGAATTTAGCTTCCGCGTATTTATCAGAGCATCGCATGAGCTTGTCTTGAGCGCAGGTCGTCGGACTCTTCTCCGATTCTCCAGAGAGAACTTTTTTTGGATATTCTAAAATCAAACATTCCGTCGCTGTTAATTCCTAGATCGCAGTACACAAGTGCACGAACGGCTGGGAGGCTTTCTCTAGCCGTCTTACGTTCTTGTTTTGGTATATTCATACCGTTGCTTACCATACGTATTTCTCCATAAAAACTAAAGCTACCGTCAAGAATACGGCAGCTTCTTCTCTAAAGGTACTTTACTATTAAGTAGTAGTAGTAGGGTCATCACCTAATTCTACTTTGTCTGCAAATGGTAAAGGTAGTTTGTAGAAGAGAACGTTAATACTTCCCCGTGCGCTAGTATAGCGTCATTCAAGGCTGTTGATACTCCATAAGCCCGACTTCTTAAACTCGGCGAGGTAGGAGATACTTTTCCCGCAGGGGGGATTACTCCAACAAAAAACGCCCCGAAGGGCGTTGAATGTTGTGTTACCAAAGGACTAAATAATTGAGGGCTACTTCCCTTTACCGCCTGCACACGCATTGTAGGCATCGATTTGCACCTGTAACGGTACAGCTCTGAGCACTTGCTCAGCGGTCCTGCCTGAACGCATAACTTTACAGAAACGCGCTCTATCCGTATCTACACGCTTCACAATCGCTGTGACTGCCGCACGGTCTTCAGTTTCTCCGCGGGAAGGAGTGTGAGTCAATGCTCCGAGTTCGCACAAATCCCACGTTAGCTGCTCCACCAGCTTCGCGTCATCGTCGATGCACGTTTTATTTGCATCGGGGATACTTGCATTTGCACTTACCGCTACCCCTAGTGCCGCTAATAACAAAGATAATGTCGTTTTCTTTAACACAGGTATTTCTCCAATAAGGTTTAAAAAGTGCCACGAACAGATCGTAGCAGTAAACCCCCTCCTCAAAGGGGTTTACGGCTATTACTGACTTCATTGTAATACATAACAAGGGTACATCGCTAATGAGCCCCTTTCCAGTTAAGGGGGTAACTTTTGAGGTTCTGCTGAAGGGGAACGTAGCCCTCCAACCGTAACATACACCAAACTCATCAAAGCAGGTGTGCCGCGACACTCCTTAGGTACGGATACTCTTACCAGTGTGGTAGTCGTGCCACGCTTTAGGAACTACGGCTAATGCCATATTACCCAATAACTGTATAATCAAGCCCTGCTCTAGGGTTAACACGAAACCAACCGCTTCTAATGCTAACGCAGAAGCTACCCCTAACAAGAACCCCGCCTTATCATTTACACGCAATCGCTGATTAAAGTTAGTAATCGCTGCCCCGTGCAGTGATTTATTGATATAATCATGAGTTAGGGCATAACGCACTTCTTCGCACACAGGGAAGGCGAGTGCTAACGCCATAAAACGAATAACAAGGCTATCCACGCTTAGAAGCTGCACCACTGCTAATACGGTATAGTCCAGTATCAGCACTCCAGATAACCATACCCCTATCACTGTACGAACCGATTCTCTAGCCAAAAACAGCCCTGTTACGATAAGGGTAACACCGCCTAGCAACTCATAAAGATTGTACGTAAAAGCAGGTACATGCTTCATAGTTTGAAGCATCACTACCGATGCCGTCAGTGAAAAACAAAACGAATTGAGTAGCGATGCCCGTTGGTGTGCATGCTGTAAATTCAGCAACTGCATAATATAACTCCCTTTAGTTAAAGGGATAATTATACCACACTACGGCGATTACTGTCGCACTTCGCAATATGGTTTGCGAGCCACGTTGAGTATTGGATTTTCTCCCGATATCCTCTATCTTCTACTGAGGTTTCGCGTCGATGGCGCAAGTCCGTAGTCAATCCGTCTGGGATATAAGGGACTAGGGTTGGGTGTAACAGTTTTAAGAGTTCAGATAAACTACTGTACAGGTTGCGGACCACGTAAGGACTGGTGTGAACTGGATAACCGTTGTCTATGTGTTCCTTTGCGGCGTAAACTCCACAGCGGCTTTGCTCCAAAACATCTAACGATGCTAGAATAGCGCAGCTTACCTCGCGTTGTGCCGCGTTAACGGAGTCAAACGACGTAACCCCTGTAGTTCTTTTTCTGAAAAAATCACTTCTGCTCAGGTCGTTCTCTAACATCTCTTCTAACGAATGAATGCCCTTCCAGAGGCGTCGGGTGTAGCTTACTAAGGTATCGTTTACAACACAGTCGACGTTATCTTTTAGTAACAGCGTTCCCTCCGTTACCAATGCGACTAACTTTTCCACTATCTCAGCGCGGTGATAGTACGGACGTACGTCTATAGTATCTGCCATACGTAAAACACTGTAAGCCAGTGTGTTAGACCCGTATCCCCCTTCCGACAAGAAGGCGGCATCGCCCTCTATCGGACTGTTGTCACGTAAAGAAATGAACCATCCGCACAACGCGATGTAGCTGGTCTTCCCCTCATCAAGGTCTTTCCGCACACTATCGACATATCTGCGCCACGCGGCGGCATGAGGGTTGCCCTCTGTTCCGCTTTTGGAAGGGTAGAAAGGGTAGATCATTTTTTCTACAGGAGTTAGAATTTCCTCCTCTACCTTTCTAACGAATACCGAATATGACGGGGACTCCCCTTTAACGGTATCCAAACCCGTAGACAGCCAGAACGAGTAGAGTTTTGCTACTCTCATTGCCAGCTCATCAGGATCAAGACACATCGAGTGCAGTGCCGAGGTATCTCTCCAACGTTTCCCCGCCGTTACATCAAATTCATCATTTAACGCCGCTATAAAACGGGGGTTAATATCTACTTTCAGGTATATCGCTCCAAAGATCAGGGCAACCCGTTTAACTAGATCGTAAGCTCGATCTACTTCTTTATAACTAATAGGCGTATCCTGCAGACACGCTAGGGTAGCGGTTGCAGCGGTACGAGCAGCAGCAACCATATCACAAATAGCGGTTATTTGACACCATGTGTCCCTATCTTTGTCCCCACGGTAAGTGAACAACGGAATTGCTATCCCGCTGCAGCTATTCGCAAGTATGCGCGCTTTGGTTACAGCGGCGCACCGCACAGAGTCGGACACCTTCATTGCGCGCAAACGTACCAAGTCCTCCTTTAAAGCTATACAAACCCCAGAAAGATATTCTGCGTCTTTAATCACAGAAGGCGGCAGTCCTGTAAGAGCAGTCGTAGTAAAAACTACCTTACTATCAACCTCCGTAGGTGGGGTTACGCGTAACCACGTATGCAGTATCTGCATTCTATTAGGTAGAGACGGACAGACTTGTAGCAACACTACCGCTTTATCAGTCGGTGAATCTACACGCACAATCCCGTACAGAACATCACCGTAGGAGTTTAATTTTGTCATCACCCAGTCAGGATATTGGAGATGTTCAGCCGTAGTTTCTTCCTCAGAGGAAAGCTGATCTACAGCCGTGATTAACAATCCGTCCCGTCCGAGAAAGACTCGGGCGGGAAACTGTAGGGAGTCTCCTTTTGATACGGGTAAAAGTTCGGAATAGCGATAGTATGTCCCTCGTTCAAAACGAGGAGGTTGGGGCTGTTTCATACAGGCTCCTAATTCAAAGTGTCGGTTAAAGCGGTAAAAAGTTGTTCACAGATATACTGTATGTCTCTTCTAATAAAAGGGTCGGTATTCTCTATGATGTTTATTGCCCCAATATTAAATAAGCTATTTGTCATTTCTCTTAATACAGAATCCGTGTGCACAGCCTGCACATCCATTAGTGCGGCTACATGTAATAAGCCTTGCAGTTTTTCAGGCGCACTTTCGTTGGAAGGGGAGTGATGACCGAATACCTCTTGAGGACGATGCAGCTCTCTTCTCACTAAAGAACTCCTCAGAAAATCGGCGTACTTCGTAGGGTTGGTGTGAAATTGCAAAGCAATCTCTGCCATTAAGCAGGGAATCGCGTACACCGCAGATGGCTTGCTTTGATACAGCGAGCGTAGAGCATCTCGTAGTTGCATACCGTGACCTGCATACCAACCTTGCACGATGCGAGTCCACACAGGTTGAAAGTCTTGTCCCGTTCTGTAAAACGGGGTAGAAGGTGTCTTTTCCGACATAAACATTTCCTTTATATACTATACACACGTATAGCGGTAAATACCCTGTCATAAAGGCACTTACCGCTACGGTGAGTAGCGGGTATAGAACAGATTAAGAGTGATTATAGACCAATGCTGTTACCGCGAATACTGTTAACAGTACCCACGATAATCCTTGTGCAAACATGCCCGCTTGCAAAAGGCGATCATACACACGACCTTTTGGGGTTAACAGGTAGCCGCACGAATACAACGCTACCGCTACTAAAAACGGTGCTATCGTTTTTGTGTACACGCTCACCCCCGTAACCGACAGTATCGGCATTAGAATAAGCGTCGTGATGCAACCTAACGCCCGTACTTTATCGGCTATTCGCATAACCCAAGAAGGTTTTGGGGCGGCGGTAACGGGTTTAGTGGCTAAAGAACTGTGATACAGGCAGCATAGCTCCGCATCCCCTACTTTTTCATTAACCCCGTAGGCATCGAGTGATTCCCGATTAACTTCTAACAGATTAGCGATTTCTACAGGGGCGTCAGGGGGAACTACCCCTGTAGTGGTAACGGCTTCATACCACCGCGCTAGGGTGGAGTCCTCAGTACTGTTCCAGTCCCGTGCAAGGGCTACCCCATCGCGTGTATTATATATACCAGACAGCGGAACAATCAGTTCTGCTCCTTTTCTCCCATCGGTAAGAGGAATCGCCATATAGAGAGAAATAACTTCTTCGGGTTGTTGTACCATAAAAATGTCCTCATAATAATTGTCACTAGCTTATGCTAGACAATACGCCCTATCGCTAAGGCGTATTAGCTAGATCAGCGGGTATTACGGAGCTTAAGGGTTACTTTGCTAGTAACCTGTGTACGTTCTTTCCTGTGGAGATTACGATCGGTGTATACCTTAAGCTTACTCGTTTCTCTGCTCTCTGCTATGTATTGGAATGGGCGGCGTATTAAGTTCTCTCGCCTGAAAAATATACTCTTTCCACACATCTATACAGCCCTCGCAAACCACTACTTCTCTGTCGATGATCAGAGGGGTAACATACGCTTCCCCTACGTCGATGGTATTACCGCAAATATCACAGGGCATTTCTACCGCTTGAATATGGGCAGTACCTACTGTTCTATCGGTCGCCATACTATTTCTCCCAAAACACTCTAGTTAAAGCCAACGGTTCAGAAATCCGCCAAGAGGTGGGGACGATAATCTGGTAATCATTTATCGTTGCCCCTACCCCTGTCATACCGTTGCCCACTAAGGACGCCTTGTGTACCATAAGCGCACACCCTAGAGTCACCTTCTTGATCTTAGAGCGTTCAACTACGTCACGTAATTGCCCTGTAGGAGATTTACGTAAAATTACGCACAGGTCATCGTAAGAAGGGATACTTTGTATAAAGGCGTTAATAGCTTTCGCTACGTCGGCATCTACATTGGATGCGTTAAACTTGCATATAAGTTGATTGGCTATCAGTACCTCTCCTCCCTCTAGCGAAGGGTATTGGGGTAGTTTTACTGCAAACGCCCCTACCCGTAAATGGGAGTAAGCCCCGATAATGGGGGGGAAGAAAAGGTATATTGACGTTATCGATTAGGTTTTGAATTAATGGGGGCATAGCTTCCTCCGTAAGTTGACAATGATTACTAGCTTATGCTAGACAATACGCCCTATTGCTAAGGCGTATTAGCTAGATCAGCGGGTATTACGGAGCTTAAGGGTTACGAGAGCTGTAGCACTAATAGCGGCTACCCACTCTCTACCTAAATGATGATGGTCACAGGCTGTTGTACTATAAGTATCTACATTACTTTTAACTGAACCTGCTTTTCTTAATTCAGCGACAACATCGTTAACCGCCCCGTTAAAATGGGCATACACTCCATTCGCGGTAGTTAAGAAACGACCCCGTAAAGTGTTAATAAGGTGCTCTACACCCTCCAAGCCGTCGAAGTCCCCTACAGGTTGCGGGGTATGGTCGGCATCGTCCACGTTAAATACCCCCCATTCCCCTGTAGGAAATAAGTGAATACCGTATACAGAGTATTCATCATGTTTGTAAGTTTCCTTAAACTTGCGACTTACCGTGTTTTCGTCATTCATGTAACGAGTAGCAACCACCATCGCATAGTCGGAGGGGAAGTCAGACACCGCACACAACAAGTGCCCATTGAAACGATTAATAGTATGGTCAGCCCACATTTCTTGTAATACGGTGTTTTGCTCAAAAGGTAAATCAATAAAACTTGTTACCGTGTTAAGAAATACAGTAGATAACTCTGTGGTAGGGTAAGGTATTGCGGTATTAAACGGCATAAATAATTCCTCAGTATAAAGGTTTAGGGTTGTTAACCTAACCAGTGTTAGGCACTAGCTTGTGTTAGACAATACGGACTTTGTATCCAAAGTAAAGGTTTAATTGTGGAAAACCCCAAGCACGTTCACCGTACTCGGGGCAGTATTATTTTAACAGGGACAGAGGTCACTTACCTTTTAACGGTAAAACACCGTAAAATCAGGAAACTGGCTTCCGCTACCCGACGGGACAGTACCATTAGGTAATCCCTCTGGTGAAAGTTTAATGTTGGTTATATGTCCAGCATCGTTTAAGGGGGCTAGTTGTGTAGTTGTTCCAGTTCCCGATGTCATAATCACCTTAATCTGGTTGCCCCGTAAGAGGTACTCTTGTCTGCACTGAACATACATCGAGTACATAGGGGACGGGATATTATTTAAAACCAACCCACACACTTCGATAGTGTAGACTGCTTTAGGGATAGCCGTGATATACGCGACTCGACTGCTGCTGGTCTTTGCGAATTGTTCCCATTTAGCCACTATCCCTCCGTTCTCCTCTTTAAGAGGGGGTACAGTGTTTGCCATTACAGGAGAGGCGACTAATACTGCCGAGATTATCGTAGAAAGAATCGATGTTTTCATATCTATACACTTTAAAGGCACTACCAAGTGGTAGCGGTAAGTACTCTCTAAAAAACACTTACCGCTACCCCCTTCGGGGTAACAGTGTATCTAAATCGTGAAGCTAATCATGTTTAACGGTATCCATCCCCTCCTCAATACCCATCTTTACACGGGAGGAGTGGGAAGGGGTGGCGGTATGGGTAAAAACCACAGCCCCATTTTCGTTGATAACTTCCCCTGTGATTGAAGTTACAGGGGAGATAAGGTAAGGATAGGGCAGATGGTTTATATCGTAATCTACAAGGGTAGATACTTTCAACTGTAGAAACCTAAAACCAGCCGTGCCCTCATAAATAGACTGGTCAGTCGATACTTTAACAGTCCCGTTAAGAAACTTTACGGATAGTCTGAATCTGTATTCCATAACACCTCCTCTCCTTAATTTTTGTGAGTAGAAACCTTGCGGTGCTGAACTTTATGGGTGTCATCACCCGCCAAAATACTATCGAGTAAAGCTAAATCACTTTCTTGCATCACCGCCCGCATCTGCGGATAAATGCTAGAACGAGTAACGCGTTTAAGGAACTGTCGTTTAATTTTCTGCGGGACAGTAGGGTCACTCAACATTGCCAGAACAAGGATCACCGCCTCATCTGCCGCAGTGATTCCAAACGCTTCAGTCATTTCGTGCACCCTTTACCTTCCTTGAGAAGGTACTCTTCTGTAGATGTAAGAATACGGTCTCCTCGCTTAACAGCTTCAAAACGAAGGCGAACCGTTTCCCCTCGATCTATGTCGTAGGTGGTGAAAATCTGCCCCTCCTCCACCGTAACCCACGCCACATGAAAGGTCTCAAAACGATCTTGGATTCTTCTTTTGGCAGTGATTTCCCAAGCACCGTACCTCTCTTTTTCGAACATATACCCACCATTGTGGGTTGCTACCCATTTTGCGGATACCAGTCCGCCCCGACTTTCAACATAAGCACAAACCTTTTGTACTTGTTTATCTGTCGGGAAAAACGATGGGTTTGTCTCGACCACCATTTTTAATTCCACTATATTAAGTGCCACCATGTGATGGTGATTGTCGCTCCCGATAAGGAGGTCACCTGTTTTGTAGTGCCACCCGATGCAGGCGAAGTTATCCTCGCCCGCGTATCTTCTTAGTGTCTGCTTTGCAGCTTCTACGGCGGCAGGGTTGGCGCGAATTTCTTTCCATTTAGTCAGCGAATGTCTGTTCATCGTAGTCTCGTCTTTATAAAAAAATAAAACCTAAACATACTTATATAAAATACGTTTAGGTTTTATACCATTGAGAAGGTAAATACTCAATGGTAAAGGAGGGAGGGGTTTGTTAGTTACTTTAGTTGAAGGTAATGGTCGCGCAACGTATTCATGAGGTGAGTAAGTCCCTCAAGTCCTTCAAACGTATCGGCTGGAACGAAACGATCTTCTGCCTCATCGAGAGTAGCCACTTTCCAATCTCCGTTGGGAGTGAGTTGAATGGCAAAAACGTCGCAGATGGACTCATCGTAACAATCCATAAACTCGCGGCGCACCGTATTCTCATTGTTATCCGTACGGGAAGCGATTACCATTGCATAATTATCGGGAAACACCGATATTGCCGCCAATAGGTGTCCGTTAAACGTGCGGACGGACGATTCCTCCATCATGGTAGAAAATAAGTCGTTTTGTGTAACGGGCAAATTTACCCACGACTTAACCGTTTCCAGAGAAATGGGCGTCCCGCTATAGGGAACAGAAACTTTAAATGCCATATTATCCTCAATATAAAAGTAATGGTTAATCAAATAAAAGCTACAGTTGCTACCAGAGGGTAGCTGTAAAAGCACCTTAGCACCTTTACAGCTAACCACTAAAAAATACCCCGCCACAGGACGGGGTAAAGGACGTCTTTTTATGTAATTTTAAATAAAAACTTAGCAACCTCGTCTAGGGAGTAAAACACCCCCTCCCCTTTGTGCATGTGGTTGGCGTTAGCCTCTATCCACTGTATATGTATAGTATCAGTGGGGGAAATATGGTAGTAACCGTCTACCACCCTAACAGCAACCCCGCCAGCAAGGTACAGAGTCTTCCCTGCACGGTATTGCTGTCGGGCATCTTCTATTAACTTGTCCTTGAAAACAACGAAAGGGTCAACCCCATTCGGTACAAGCGATAAACTGTACGAGGGCAGATAAGTTCGCATACCTTTAATAGTTACTTCATAATAAGTAGTTTCCCCCATAGCCTTTGTCCTCCCCGTAACAACCCCTTCAACTCCAGAGACAATGATTTTAACAACGTCCCCTTTATTAAAGGTAGGGGCTTTACCTACTTTGCCCGCTAAGCGAGCAATACACTTGCATACAGGAGAAGGTGACTTGCTCGCCACGCTACCCTCCCCACACTCTAAACAATCATGTTGAATTTGTGATTTCATACTACCTCGTTAATTTACGTTAGCCACCACTTTCTGTAGTGCGTCAAATAAAGGCTACAGTTGCTACCAGAGGGTAGCTGTAAAAGCACCTTAGCACCCTTACAGCTAACCACTATAAAAAATACCCCGCCACAGGACGGGGTAAAGGGCGGTTTTCACCGCAAGGACATACAAAGAACAAAAACAAAAACAAAAAAAAACGCCCCGAAGGGCGTTAAGGGTTGTGTTACCACAACAAGGACTAGATGATCGGTGGTTGGTTTTTATATACTATGCGAGCAACCCGTCCCGCATTCTCAATTACTTTAAACATCGCTCTCATTAGCGACTCTTCAGTCGCTTTGCCCTTACGAAGAAGCTCAGCCCGTTGGGCGGCGGTTATTTGGGCGATGTGAATGCGTTCTCTCCAAACTTCTTCATAGTTAAGATTATACTCGCACAACCCTACTTCAAGGGCAGTGAGGGCGGTGTTATTAATGGCATGCTGCGTGCATACCGCCCTGTGTTGGCGAGTTACCAGCCACATCGCCGCGTTATTAACGCGGTAAGCCTTAACCGCGTTAATAAGCCCTTGCCATGCCATGACAAGGCTGATAGGCATCTTTAAGCGGGCGGCAATATACGCCAACGAATCGTTATCGCGGCGAGTAGTAACACCGTTAAACATACTATTAACGGTGCGAATTTGTGACACCACCCGTTTAATGCGGGTGCGAGTAACGGCGCGGGTAACTACTTTTGGGCTGGCTACAGCCGCCACCGCTACGCACAACTTTTGGTAATTTTCAGCCCCTTTCAGGGCTTCTACCGCTTGAAAGTGGCGATTTTGCAATCGCGCACGACGGTCGTAAGATTGACCTTTAAACTCTTTGCTAAGTGGGACGGAGACCGCCCCAGCGACAAACGCGCCCATATTGAAAAATGTCCCAGTGTTATAATAAAAAACCTAAACATTCTGATTGACAAAATGCTTAGGTTTTACCCCTTGATAACCCTCAAGGGTAAGGGGTTGATTAACACACTAAATAGAAATATCCCCATTCTTCTCAAAGTGATGCTTTACTAATTCCATTGTATCATTCCATGAGTTAGTGAGGAGAAGGTAGGCTACCGCACCGAACTCTAAAATGTCATATCGCTCACAATATTCCACAGCAATTTTATGTTTTAAAATCTCACTGGTTGTGTTATGAGTGTCTATGTATAGTGATGCGTCCCGCAAAGCACGCATAAGGTCATTATATGGTTTTGTCTTCATTGTCTTACCCTTTACTGTTGTTACTAGCTTGTGCTAGACAATACGCCCTATTGCTAAGGCGTATTAGCTAACTTAGCTTACTACTTTAATAAGTAATACGCGCCAGCGGCTACCGCCGCCACACCCGCTAATATTCCTAACCCTGTAGCAGCTTGTTTAGGGTTTTCCACTGCATAGGTGGCTAACACGGTTATAGTTGCTATAGCCGCAAGGGCGTTTAATTCTTCCCTTGTGTAGTGTTGGTAAGTCGTTATAGTTAGCGTTTTACTATCCCACACCACCACATCATAATAAACAGATGCTTGTGCTGGTAGAGGTAACAGGGTAGCCGCTACTAGAATCGCGGCGGTGAGTTGTTTAAGTTTCTTGTTCATAATCAAATCCTTAATGTATTGTTAATAGGTGGTTTCTAGCTTATGCTAGACAATACGCCCTATTGCTAAGGCGTATTAGCTAACTTAGCTTACTACTTTGCGGGATGTCGAGGTTTGGCGGCATGCCTTGCTTTCTAGGTAAGCAAGCAACCTACCATATACCCAAACACCCACCCCACCCCACTCGCCTTTAGGACAATCAGGGGCTAACAACCGCTTAACGGTTGCATGATCCTCTGTAGCATCAACCCCGTTAAATGTGTTGCGGAGAAAGGCGACATATTCCTTTCTACTAAACTCCACTTTTTGTTTAGTGGGCAAGGTAACAAATATTGTTTTGCCGTCAAAGAGTCCGTTGTACATGTCAAAGACTCGTTGAATGGGGTCAACCTTACAAATGTCATAGGTGAGAGTTACCTCAATCACCTGACCTTTTACTGTATATCCCACGATCTTACCGCGTCTACGGATCGGGACTAATTCTTTAGGGTTTGTCATGTTGTCTTGTCCTTTTGTTGTAAGGATACCTAACCAGTGTTAGGTACTAGCTTGTGCTAGACAATACGCCCTATCGCTAAGGCGTATTAGCTAACTTAGCCACTTACCCCTGTAGCGGCATGTTTCTTGCTACGGCGGGCGTTCAGGTCACGATGTTTATCCTGAATGTTAAAATCAATCTGCATTATTAAGTGACTTAATGCGTGGATATCCTCATCGTCTTTATCTGTATTCACTATACAACGGTTATTAACCATTGCAGCCTTACACCTGCTCGCTTTAATGATTGCCGCGATTACAGCATGATTAGTGTACATGTTACCTAGCGATATATAGCGGTAGCGAAGCCCGTTATATTTCGTTACCCACTTACGAGGGTAAGGCAGATTTACCACAAAATAACCGTCCACCTCTTTGCCGATTTTAAATGGATTAGGGGTAAAGTGTACAGTAGGAAAATTAAGGTAAGGGTAAGCCCGCATAAGTTCCCCGAATAGATCAGGGTTTTCAGGAGGAATGTCCCGTCCCGCCCATGCCCGATAGACAACATCGATTAGCTTGTTATAGTATTCATGGTGAGTGATTAGCCCCTGATGGTATTGGCGTTCAAGCTCCTCCGCCTCGCTTTCAAATGAGGGGTGAGCGACAAGTAACTTGTCAAGAGCGTTTCTGAATTTTTCGTTCATTGTTCTAGTCCTATTATTTTATTAGCTGCGAATTACAGCCCTAAACATACACTACGCACGCTTAGGGCTGTAAGCTACACTAGCACCACACACTAAACAAAAGCGTGAGGAGTAAGGTAACTATACAGCTTTACGAACCGATCTCTAAATAGGGTCACAATCTCACGACTGCACCACTGGGTAACGCAGACAATAACGATAATCTGTTATTCTCACTATATGCACACAACTAACCCGCATAGACCGTGAGGAGGGTCTCCGTCACCCCATAGCATAGAAGACATACAAGCACGTGACTTGCTACTTTAGAGGGGTCTTTTTACATCGTCGTCGTAAATTCTAAGATAGAATGAGATAAGGTCTTTATACTAGGGCAACACTACCCGCACCATTACAGCGCAAGCGATACCGCCCCCGTGAGGACTTCATACCTATCAAACAAGCGATTTACTTTGTTAAAGAACCTATAGCCCACATAAGCTATACCTTGACCACGCGACACAAAATCAATACTAGCAGTCCCGAACCGTAGGCACGAGTCCGCCCTAAGCACGACTAAAATACTAACTAATCGCACATTACAAAAAGCGTGGCAAAGGCGGTAATACTACCCACTATAAAACCCGTTACATATCGATATAGTGCTAATCAGCCCCTAAGAGCGAATCAGCCCCACGACACGACACGCGTCGACAAGTGATTCATATTACCAGATTATGTTGTGAAAGAGCGTATATTCAAATAACGACTAAGGTTAATCGGTATTTGAATATAGCCTATTGCTAGGCTATATCAGATTGTTGTTTATGCTGGTTCACTGCGTTAGTTTTTTGCGTTGCGTCCGTGTTTTGCGTTGCGTCCGTGTTTTGCGTCCGTTGGTTGCGTTGCGTCCGTTGGTTGCGTTGCGTCCGTTGGTTGCGTTGCGTCCGTTGGTTGCGTTGCGTCCGTTGGTT
>JACCEE010122837.1_pt1 | contig 56070 bp, 70 predicted proteins | sample 7449931 | NCBI WGS metagenome assembly JACCEE01 (sample SAMN15323457, study PRJNA562643) | freshwater metagenome | isolation source: river surface water | place: USA:Blue River Watershed | collected 2017-08-19 | reverse complement strand
TTTTTGATGTACGTAGTAAAAAAACAAACAGAACTTCGAAATCTTAAAAACATGGTATAATAGCGGTTTTAATGACTATAAAGTATGTATAAATGATAGTAATAACGTCTATTATGATTTTACTTCATGTTTTAAAGCTTTAATTAAAGAATTAGATTTTTTAGGTGTAAAAATAGGTGTATATTTAAGCAATAAGAAAAGAACAAGTAAATTTGATTTTTTTACAGGCAGGGCATTGTCTGAATCGGCTGATTTGTTGTTGCGTAATTATATTGGGATGTTGTTGAGATCTTGATGACGTGTGTTATGGAATAAATTAAAATAAAAAAGTAAAAAAGATTTCTTCACGTGAAAATTAGAAAAGAATAGAATAAAATTTAATTATTCGACAAAGCGTCGTATTTTCTTTAGTTTTACTTAAAGTGAGATATTAAATGATTGAAAGAGAAAAAGTTGATTTTGATAAGCTTGATACTTTGGTGGCTGATGTGGCTGAGATTAAGTCATCGTTGGGTGTATTGGTGGGTCAGATGACGTTGATGGTGGAGTTGTTAAAATCTGTGGGTGGTGGTCGTGTGAGGGGTGAAGGTGGTGGTCGACGTGGTGGTGTTGATAAGGTGTATGATGGTTATCAGTTGCATTATTTTGTGGTGTCTTTGAGTGTGTTGATGGAGAATGGATTGGATGATTTGGCGTTGGCATTATTGGATGTGTTGGGTGATGATGTTAAGTTTCCTCAGGATAATGCTTTTGCTAAGGCTATTAAGTTGCATGCTGAGAAGACGCAGGAGGTGATTTTATGGGCTCCAAATGCCAAGTATTGTATTGTTGGTCATAATCGAATTGGTGAAAGTACTCGTGGTGAGGATGAGAAGTTTATTGTGCCTATGGAATATTTGGAAGATTTAGGTCATTGTAGTGATAAGGGTGGTGTGAAGAATCGTATTGGATATGTTGAATATATTAAAGCTGAGAAGGAGGTTGAGCATCAGGAGAAGGTGATGGATAAGATTAATCGTTTTAGTGGTCGACTATGATGTTGTGATTATTTTTTAATGATTAGATCTTTTTGTTTGTTTTTTAACTTCTTTAAAAAGTGAGGTGATAGAATGGTTGAGTATCAGATTGGTAGTTTGGTGAGAGTAACTTTTCATGGTGAGAATGAGGTGGGTATGGTGATGCGAGTGGTGTCGAGATGGGGGAGCGATGTGATGTATATTGTTTTGGTGGGTGAGGTTGAGTTTTGGATGATGCATGAAAATTTAGAATTGATTGTTGAATCATAAGAAAGTGATTGTGATGAAATGATTATTAAAGTTGATGATTTATCTGTGGGTGATATGGTGACATTTATTGATTATCATGGAATGTATCATCGGCATGATGAGAAGGGTGATATTTTGACGGATGTGAATTTTGTGGGTGTGATAACTGAGATCTTTTATGATGATTTTCAGAAGTGTATTGAAAGAATAACTGTGTATGTTGATGGTGTTGCGTATAGTGTTAATGTGTATATGATTTCAAGTGTGGTGAAATTGAAGTCATCTTTGTAATAGTTAATGTTGATGTGTAAAATATGTAAATTATTTCAGAAAAGAGAGAAGATAATGAAGAAAAAGTTTTTAGGAAGATTGATTGAGTTTAAGGAAGATGTTTTGAAGCGTGATGTATCGATATTTAATCTGATGGATCGGAAGTTGTTGAAGTTGGGTGATGTGATTGAGAAGTATGGTAATGTGGGGTTGTGTTATGGTGAGAAGAAGAATGATGTGATGAAGTCCATTGGGTTGAATGGTGTGTTGTATTACGTGATGATAGGTGATTACTGTGTGTCAGTGCCGCCTAAATACATTGATGTGTTAAAATAAAAAAAAGATGTTGCTGTTGCTTTTGTAACAGTATTTGCCAAGTTGTAACAGTTTTAGCTGGAAAGTGAGAAAAAGAGCATGAAAGACTATACGTTGAGTAAGCGTGAAATTCGTGGTCATGAGAATCTTTATTTGAGTCGTGTGACTGTGATAGGTCGACGAGATGTAAAGGTTGAGATGGCTGATGTGTTACGTGTGATGCGTGAGACATTGTGTCGTGATGATTTTAAGATGATTGAATCGTTTGATGGTCGTCATGATTATTTGATAATCCCTTGCACGCTTGATGCGCAGGTGGAGTTGCGTGATAGCTTTTATACGTTAAGTGTGATAAGCTGATTGATCGTGTGTAAATGAATTATAAGATATTGATAGCTTTTTTACAGATGAAGATGAAAATAAAAACACTAATAATATATACCATCTATTACGTAGACAAAGACTTTTTGTAAAGCAAAAAAATAGATCTTGTCGTGTAAAAAGAGATAAAATAGATTATAATTTAATTATCGTGTGTTTGAGCTGTTAGCTCCTGTGTTTAAACCTTTGAAAAAGAGAAATGAAATGATTGTAGAAAATCAAGATAATTTGGATCATTGGTCATCTGCGTTAAGTGAGATGGATGCTTTGAGTTTGTTTGAATTTGTTAATAATTCAATTTTGCGTGATGTGCTTTGTGAATTGCCGTTTGATATTAAGATGTTGCATCCAGATTTGCATAATGAGATTGTTAATGCATTTAATAGTGTGTTAGGTGAGGGTGAGAGTGTTAAGACTTATTATTTGATTAGTGAGTCGTTGGGTAATAATTTGTCAAGATATGCTCCGGGTGAGTGTTTGTATCGTTTTGACAATTGTACATATTTGTGGGGGTATAAGTCAGATGGGTTTATGTTTGATTATGATGTGTTGCGTCAAGTTTGTTTTTTAGCTGGAATGTATTGAGGTGATCAGATGAAAGAATATCGTTGTTGGCGTGAGTTGACTGAGTTTGAGAAGTCTGTGATTTTGTATAAAGCACGTTGTAATGAGGGTGGTGCTTATGAGTATGTCAATTTAGATATTTTAGGTCAAAAGTATCTTAAGTTGTTGGCGTTAAAAAACAACATCACAGGACAACTTGAAAGTATGGGGATATATGAAAATATATTTTATGAGCAAGAGTTCAATGGTGATGACGTGAGAAACAACGAGAGCTGTTTTGTTGTGGCTTTTGAGAGTCATAATATTGATACGTTTAAGTTGTTGATGAGTTTGAACTTTGGCGGGTTCTTTTTGATAGCTGGACCTGAGTTGTTGATTCAGATGGCCCGTTATTTGCAGAGGGTTAAAGTGGATATGTATCGAGTGAACGAGTTGAATGATGAAACGTCGTTTAAGTTTGAGGTGCATAATCTAAATCAGTGTGGTGAAGATGCTGAGTGTCGTCATTTTAATGCCTTGTTTGATATTAATTTGATAAAGATGACATTGGATAATTGGTATGAAAATTTTTGTAGTGATGCAGGACATCAGTTTTTTAAGACGTGGACTAACATGTTTTATGATAATGAGTTGTATATGACATCGTTGCAGAATGCTGCTGATTATTATGGTGATGAGTTGTTTATTTTTCAAAAGCAAGATCAAGAGATTGAGATTGTGAATTTCTTAAAGTTCTAAAAGGAGCAAAAATGTTTAATTACATGTTAGAAAGTGTTTCGTTTCTGTATGAGACAACGCAAGAGCAAGAGACATCATTATTATATCAATTTAATAATGATGATTATGATGATCAGAAGAATTTAAAAGTTGATGCATGTAATGAGTTAATTAGTTTTTTAAATGAAACATTTAACGTGACATTGTTACCTGTTGCTGCTAATTATGATATTGATCATTTTTGTGATTATTTGAAAAGTGTTAAAGTGCCATTAACTTCTATGTATTTATGTGTGTACTTTGATCGTCAAACAAATCTTGAAGGGCAAAATCGTGTGACAAAGAGAGTTGTTGATTTGACAAAATTGAAAGTTGTTGAACAGCATGAATTAATTGATCATGAACAGGATTTGACGAAATGAAGACAAAGATTAAACGTAAAGAGATTGTTGAGTGTTTGGACTATAATGGATTTAGCTTTCTTGCTAGACTTGTTGAGAGCAAGAAGATTAAGAACATTGATCGTGATTTTTTGAATGCATTTACAAAGAATTGCAAAATGAAGTTGACGAAGCAGATGAGTATACCAAGTGGTAATGTATATGTGCAACAACCTCAGCAGAAATTGACACCTATGACAGTGTTAGATGATAAGTCACATATTGCCATAGGTGTTGAAGAAGTGAATGAAAAGTGGCGTTTGTTGAAAAGATTGGTTGAAGTTAAAAGATGAGTTAAGTTGAAAGAGTATTTGAAATGTTACAATTTTTTAAAGGTTTAAAAATAGGACGTTTGATTACTAATCGAAAGTATCATGATAAGTGGGAATGGCCTATGTTATCTCATAATTATCGTGAGTTGGAGCCTAAAATTGGGGTGATTGTGGCTCGACGTTGGCATTGGTTTGGCATAGTTAATCGAGCGTGGAGTGATGATGGTTATGGTTATTATGATCGATTTGGTGATTGGCAGTGGCGTGAAGGATATCAATTAGGTATTAAGCAATGGGGATGGGAATATCAGGTGTGGATTGGGGATGAGGTAAGATGGTTGTGGCCTTTTGAATTTGTAATTCTTAATGACTGTTAAGCGTCTAAATTAATAATTTTGAAAATTATATAATATTAAATTTATATAATTTTTTACACTCGTGAATAATAGAAATTAATAGAATATAATTTATTTATCTTCTGTGTGTTAAACACAATTTTTTACCAAACTTAAAATGATGTGAGCAAGCTATGAAAAAGTCTAATGCATCTCAATTTGTCGTGACAAAAGTCATCTGTGAATCTTATAAAAGTCCTTCTAATCGTACAAAAATACCACGTTTGTTTGTTGATGTTGGTAGTATTGTTAAAGTAAAAACAGTTGCAGATATGCTTTCACTTCGAAAAGTAACATTTTCAAGAGCTGATGTTGCGGTGATTAAAGCAGGTTTTGTTAGTTTCTTGAATACTAACTTTGCTACAAATCTTCTAAGCCCTTTAACTGTCGATGATGTAAATTTAAGATGGAGTCGTTATGCAGGTTGCAGTTGCCCATGCAGCCCAGGCTTTATTGTTGATTTTTCTGTTGGCGATTTTTCTAAGAAGTGCAATGGTGGCTATTATAAAATTAATAGCGGTGACGTTTATTACTGCGTTGATTTAGGTCTTGCAGTTTTACAAGATCAGATTTCTTCTCAAACCCAAACCCAAAACACAGTCCAATAGGAGTTTTATTATGTATCAAGACGAAGACGAAATTGTTTCAGGTCCAACACATTGGCAAGATTTATCTGCTGTTGATCGTTGTAGATTGAATAACAATGTTGAAATGTGGATTACAAGACATGTTTTTGCAGAATTTCCTTTATCTTTAAATGATTTATCTGACGAAATGGCTGCTGCAATTCATGAATCTTTTTCACGCAATTTAGCTGAAGACGAATCGATTTATCAGATTTGGCATATTTCATCTGAACTTGCTACCCTTTTGCGTAACTATTTGCCTAGCGAATCTTTATATGAATTCAAGAATGGCACATTTTTATGGGGTATTTCTTGGCAAAATCTTGACGAACGCATTAAAATGGCGCTTTTCTATGCATGTCAATATTAAGATTTGTGTGATTAAAGTTTTGAGTAACTGAAAATTGATATTTACAAAAATAGATTTTTTTGTTATGATCAGAACACTGGAAATATGGCCGAGTGGTTTAAGGCGGCGGTCTTGAAAACCGTTGAAGTGAGAGCTTCCGTAGGTTCGAATCCTACTATTTCCGTTCAGCTTGAATAGCACAATTGGTAGTGCACACGATTTGTAATCGTGAGGTTTTGGGTTCAAATCCCAATTTGAGCATTATGAAACGAGTTAGGATATATTAGTTCAGTGGTAGATGGTAGGTTTGCCTGCAGGGCCGAAGTTCGATTCTTCGATATGTCGTTAGCTAATTCGTTTCATTTAATTTCTTTTTTATAGATCTATTATATTTTTAATCTCGTGAATAGTAGAAATTAATAGATTATAATTTAAATATCTTTAGTGTGTTAAGCACGTTTCTTAACAAATAAAATGTGAGACAACTATGAAAAAAGTATCACCATTTGTTGTGACAAATGTCACACGTAACATTTATCAAACTGGAACATCTAGCAGCGTTAGTCGTTCTAAGAAAACCCGTTTATATGTTACCACTAGCAATTTAATTAAGCCAAAAAATACAATTGAGATGATATCTCTCAGAAATTTGCGATTTTCAAGATTAGATTGTGCTATGATTAAGAGTGCTTTGATTGATTTTGTAAATAAGAATTTCCATCTTGACTCTGAAGAAAATCCATTGACTGAACATGATGTTAGTTTAAAGTGGAGTCGTTATGCAGGTTGCAGTTGTCCTTGCAGTCCTGGTTATATTGTTGATTTTACTGTTGGATCTTTCTTTTCAAAGTTTCGTAGTAATGAAGATTATCGTAACGTGACCACTCAGCGAGTTTGTTATAATGTTGAATTAGGTTTTGCATCTGCTCAATCAACTGAAACAGCTAAATAGAAGTGAATATGATTTGAGTGTAACGAAGTAATTCGTTTCATTTAAATTTTTTTTTATCGCTTTATTCAATTTTATTCTTCACGTGAATAGTAGAGAATAATAGATTATAATTTATATAACAACTGTTGTTAATTAATAACAACCTTACTCTGACCGAAAGGTAAATACACATGAAAAGTATTACAATTGACATTATTGCTGAAATTGCATTAATGTATAATTTCAAACGTGTTTCTGAAGATGTCTATTTTTATGACGTCAAAACATCTCAGTTTGATACTCGACTTGATCAAAAAATTTTAATGGTTTATGAAAAATTTGATGATGTTGTTTGCGTCTCTGTTTATGAAAATGATGATGTAAATGGTGAAGAAAAGTTTTACATTACCGATGTTGATGCATGTTATGTATTAAATGATGTTGTGCAAAGACATATGAACGGTGATGCAATTGCTTCGATTATCTATGCTGTTGAGCATTTCTTTCAAAAATATTCACTTAACTCTTTCTGTCAATAAATAAAACTTTAAAAGGATTTCACAAATGACTTTTTTTTCAAACCCAAAACAAGGTGCAGTTGATATGACTACTCAAAAATTACCATTTGAATTTAAGATTTGGCAACAATTATCAGATACCGAAAAGAAAATCGTTATTGATAAAGTTCGAAATGCAAAGCCAGAAGATCATTATTATGGACTTTTAACTGCGTTTGACAATTTTGTAAATACAATCGTTGACCTTAATATTCAACTTGACGGTGAAGATATTGAAGCAACACTTAGTAATGAATTTGGCATTACTGCTGGTCTTTCGTACAGTTTTTATAGCCAAGGTTCTGGTTTATGTTTTGATTCAACTGATGTTGATGAATATGTGTTATTCAAGAAGTTTAATTACAAAGGTCTTTTTGATAACACTGATGAAGATTATTTACTTCAATTGCGTAATTACATTACACAGATTACTGTTAAAACTTATCGCGTAAATCATCATTATGATCACGAAAATTCTGTGCGTTTTTCAGTCAGAAATCATAACGAAACTGCTGCTGATTTACTTGAAGCTTATGATTATGATCGAGCTGATGATGAGGCTTCATATGCAACAACAACAGAATTTCAACTTTTTCAAAAGTTTGAAGAAGCTTTTGTGCCAGAAGAAATTAAAACATTTTTAGATGATTGGATGCATACATTCTGTCTTGAAAATCATGCACAATTGGAAAAGAACTTTGATCTTGGTGAGAGTGTTATTTTCGAAATGTTTGAAGAAATGATGCTTGAGACATATCCAATTGAAGAAAATGATGAAATATCTGGTACTACAATTGTAAATGAACCTGAATTCATCTTTGTAAATGATGAAGAAAATATCGATATTGTTCGTCTTATCAATTAAACAACAACTTACTCAAACTTTAAAAAGGTTTAAAACATGTTATTTTTTAATAATCAATTAACACAAGCTGATGAAAATGTTTGTATGGATTTAATAACCTGTCGAATTAACTCCATTAAGAAAATGAATCATGTTCATTTAGGGCAATATACAACATTTCAGAATGCAACAAATCAGTTTGATACAATTCCAAGTTCAGCAAAGGATTTTAAAGATGCCTATAATTCTGCTCTTGTGAATTACAGAACAAACATTAGCATCAATAACCATATTGCTTTTGATTCATATGTTATTATGCATGAAGATAAAAGAACAAGTCCTGCTTATATTTTGTCGCAAGGCGTTTTAAAAGCTAAAAGGGCTGAAAAGGATGATTTATTACGACGATATGATGATATACAAAATATTGAATATGCAGTTAAAAGTCGTAATGATGATCAAAAAACCTATCTGTATATGTCAACTTCAATTGAATCGTTAGATTATAATGAAGGAAATCAAAAGCTGTTAAATCAATTTGACTTATCTAAAAACGATAATGATTTTAATTTTAAAATGAATCAATTAAAGAAGCTGGAAGTCCCATATAATAAAGTCCCAGTTTTGGTTGATAATTTTAAGATTGCAATTAATTTAACTGACAATTTGGATGATCGACAATACATTAACGTGTCAGTTTATGCAGCAAAAAGATTGATAAACAATTCGTCAATTCGAAATCAATTAAATTCAAGTCAATTAAGTTTGCTTGAATCGAGTATTTTATTGCCGAGTGATCTTGATTTAACATTTTGTTTTGTTAAGTTGAGCAATTGATAAAAATAAAAGAGGTATATAAAAGAATTATATACGAAAGTTGTTGATTATGAATTTAGGTAATATTACTAGAAACAATTTACATATTTGGGGACCGCATGTGTCATCATATTATGTATCTAAAAAAGGTCGTTTGATATTGCATCTTACCGATGGTAGACAATTTGTTAGTGACAAAGATACCTTTACTGAAAATGATAAGGATTTTATTGACAGTGAGTTGTCTTGGTATATTCGACGTGATATTGAAAGACAAGAAAAGTTATAATCTGTTTTAACCTTTAACACTTAATGTGAGTAGTAAATGAAAAAAGGCGTCAAAGAATTTTATATTGCAGATACGTATTGTGTCTTTATCAAAGAAATTCAAAAAGATGATAGTACGTTTGAGTACAATAGTGATTGTGGCAAATGTTGGAAAGAAGCAAAGAAATTAGGCATTCCTTGTAAACACGTTTTGTCTTATCTATTTGCTAATTCTTTTGTATCCAGATGGAATCGTTTAGTAAATGCATTTTCAAAATCTATTGCTATGAATGAAAAAGAAGCTGAGATTACATTGGCAAAAGGTTTACGTCGGCTTGACAAATCTTGCATGGAATTTTTAAATGAAACACGAACATCAACAGAAAATATGATTATAGAAGGAAACGAAAAGCAAGGATATCGTTTCATATTTCAAAAAAATCAAAAAAAGTTATCATAAAATTTGATCGAACGAAACAAAAAATTGTAAAAGTATTAAGTATTATACTATAATGTATATACATCTATGGACCGGTAGTTCAGTGGTTAGAATAGAACTCTTATAAGGTTTTGGTCGGTGGTTCAATTCCACCCCGGTCTACTGTGTAATGTTAATTTAATAGGCATCAATTGATGCCTATGTTCGATTTCTCGATATACTTTTCCAATTTATTTTATAATTTTTTTTTCTACACACGTGAATATTATAAAATTCTAAAGTATAATTTTTTTTATAATTTAAATTGTTAAATTATAAAAAACTTTAAAAAAAGGATCAAAAATGAAAAAAGTTCAGCAAAATTTAATTGCAACTGTAATTGATGGTATTAAAAAGAATGCTTATGCACCATTATACATCGATGAAAGAAAAAAGCATCCTAGGGTTTATTTATCATTTCCAAATGTTGACATCAAAACACTTGATGAAATGTTTATGATCAGACATAATAAGCCTTTAAAAAATGCTACCAGTGTTGTTAAGAATAGTTTGGCAAATTATTTGATGGATCAACTTGTCAAATCAAGCAATAATGAAAATGATTATAGCAATTGGGATGCTGATAAAATTAAAGCATGTATTAAATTATCTTGGAATCAATACGCAGGTTGTTGCTCTTGCCCTTGTAGTCCAGGTTATATTGCAAATTTTTCATCTGATTTACCACATAGTCTTTTAAAATATGAAGAATTTCTAGTAAGATTAGATGTATTAAATTTACCAATTGTTTAAAAAAGAATTTTAAAAATTGTAAAAGTATTAAGTATTATACTATAATGTATATACATCTATGGGATGTTAGCTCAGTCGGTAGAGCACTGGACTTTTAATCCATTGGTCCTGGGTTCGATTCCCAGACATCCCAAATTTCGGGCTTGTAGCTCAGGGGTTAGAGCAGCGGTCTCATAAACCGCGGGTCGTGGGTTCAATTCCCACCGGGCCCATTTTTCTTTTCTTCATTCATCATTAAAGGTTATAAAATGACTGATTTTAATGCAAAACGTAGAATTTACATTTATACAACAGATGCCTTGTCTAAAGACAAAGATGAAAACAACGATAAAATTCTTTTCAAAATCGGCGAAACAACTGAAACAGCGCCCGATGAAAAAGGTGTGCTTGATCGAATTAATCAACAAAACACAACTTCTTTACCAGGTAAACCTGTTTTAAAGAAATGGTTTTATTCGCCTAACATCTCTGATCGTGATTTACATAAAGCGCTTGAAAAGAAATATCCTTTATCTCGTACTGCAGGCAGTAAAAAAGAATGGTTTGATATTACATTAAATGATATTATCGACACATATCATGAAATGGAATTAAAGATCATATCGCAAATAGGTTATGTCCAAAAGATTTTCGATAATCAGAAAAATGCTGCTAATATTATTATGGATAAAGTTCATAACAATTCTAGAAGTTTTCTTTTAATTGCTGAACCACAATCAGGTAAAACAGGTGCGATGGTTGATTTCTGTTTGAAGTTAGAAGAAGAATATCCTCATTTGTTTTTACATATTTTTATTCCTTCAGATTTAACATTAAAAGATCAAACCAAATTACGTTTCTGCGCTGATACTGAGCGTGAAGGTTATATTACTTCATTAGATCAAAAGAGGATTAATATTCATTATCCACAATCTTTACGTAGTGCAAAAAGTAAAGATGATTTTGAAAGTAGTTTAAACAATGATCGAAAAATTGTTAGACAGAAGAATGGCATGATCGTTTTTATGCATGATGAATCGCATAGAGATATTAGCGAAAATGGAATATTTAACACGCGTTTTAGAGAATTAAATATTCCATTAACAAAATTGGTTAAAGAAGATTATGAATTAGATCTTGTTTCAAATGCTTTTAATGATCATGAAATCAGCTTATTGTGTACAGCAACGCCTGGACCACAAATAGAATTTGCAAAAGAATATTACAGAATTTATAAACAATTGCCATTTGAAATTGTTTATTTATATCCTGGTGAAAAGTATTTAAATATTCAAAAATTAAAAGACGCAGGTCGAATTAAACAAGCAATAAAACTTGATAAAAGTGAAAGTGCATTATCATATTTTTCTTCGAACGTATTAAATAAATTCTTTGAAGAAAAAGCAGGCTATGGCATTGTTAGAATGACATCAACCAAATGTATGGATGAAATTAAATCAACAATTGAAAATACTGCTAGAAAGTATGGCAAAAAAGTTGAATTTAAAATATATACTTGCAATAACAAGAATATTAGTGAATTATCCGATGACATTCATACACCTACGTCATATCATACAATTTGTTTTATTCTGAATAGCTATTTGCAAGGTAAAACAATTTCAATTGAAAAGGATGACAAGCAAATTTCAGATTTATCAAACATTCGATTTTGGTATGATACTTTTGATAAATCAGGTAATAATGATACATTGGTTGCACAATCAGTTGGTAGAAATTGTGGGTATTTTGAATCAACAACAAATTATCCGATTTATACTGATATTGATGCTGTTGAACGTTTGATTAAATTCTATAATACCATTAAGGATATCAATAACAATCCTGCGGCTATTTTAGAATTACCTCCTATTACAGGTACATATATTAAACGTGTTCCAAAACAAAAAGAACAAAATGATTTTTCAAATTGGAATGTTGTGTTTCATGACTCTCTAGAACAAAGAAATATCGATCCTGTTTTATTAAATTTAGGTAATCATCTTGATTTAGAAAACAATCGATTAATGCACTGGGTCAGCAAAAATAAAGAAAACAATATACTCGAAGATATCGCTAATTGTAGATTTGGTCATTATTGCAAACAGATTGGCAATATTAAAATTGGTACTATTATGATCGATAAACCTCATGAGAGATATGTCGATGAATGGCAACGTTATATTGAAAAAGATAATACACAATATTTGTATAATTCACAAAACAAATATATCACGTATTATTCTGTTCAAAGTACAAATCAAGTTGCAATAACAGTTGAAGATACGAAAAGTCTTTATGGATCAAAAACAAAAAAGTTAAATACCTATGAAGATATATCATTAACTGACCCTATGCAAAAAGCTGATAAACTTCTTAATTTAATAGCATCTTTGGCAAATAATCAATTAGAAGAAATTGAAACAACTTTTAATTTATTAATTGATCTTAACAAAGAAAAAGAAATTGATGCAATTTGTCAAAAATATCCTAAAGTTTTTTCGACAAAACAAAATGCACAATTTAAATTAAACATCACATTAAACAACGGCAGATTATTGTATTGTTCTGATGAAAAAACTTTTGAATTAATACAAGATCTTAGAGAAATGAGAAACTAAGTATGGATTATAAAGCTTTACATGTTATTGCAAATTTTAATAAAACACCTAAAACCCAAATCTGCCCAATTGATTTGGATAATATTTCATGGGGTCATTTATCTGAACATACCTTGTTTTGTCGTTTTATGTTACATGAACACAAGTACATCAGGGTTAACTATAATTCAATGCCTTATTCACAATATTGTAAAGGTTGGTTAACATTTAAATGCGAACCTGACATTTATCAAAAAATTGAATCAGGTGAAGTTGTTAATTTATTTGAACATAACGCAGAAGAGTATTATAAACATGAAGATTATTGGTGTGTTAATCTTCAAGTTGAAGAACCTGAAGGTTATACTACTTATTCAATAAAAGTTGAGTCTTTGCGATACGAATATAACATTTTTGTAAATGTATTTAAATATGATCATAATGAGTTTGAAAGACTTAAAAGAAAAATGATTGAACCTTTAGTGATAGGTCATTTTTATGATCCTGTAACAAAAGAAATCGATTTACAACACGATGAATATTCATCAGTTGTTGGAGCAATTCTAAACGAATTACAAGACGAAGACGAATTTGAAGAGGTTACAAACAATGAATAAAGAAAAAAAGACAGAGGAAACAAGCCTTTCAAAATATGAATCATTAATTGAATTGTTTGTTAAAAATTCAACGTTATCATTATATGAATCAATTGAAGATTTTTTAGATGATCATACTTTTTTAGTAGATGTTGAAGAAAAAATCAAAAAAACTTTAGTTGATGATGATCATGTTAGTTGTCAACTATTTGAAAATTTACAATCCACACGTAAAAAGATAATTAATAATATGGAGATTTATGAAGACGATTTAGGAATTGACAAGGTTAGAGTCAAAAGCGCAATTTCAAAAACGTTCTTTAAAGTGGTTTTAAAACCAAAGGAAAAAGTACAAAATGAATAATGTCAAAGACTTATTATTCGATATTAAAAAGAACATTTCAGTTGAAGAAACAATTCAACATAAAAAGAAAAATCAAACAGTAATTAGCAAAGAATTATCTGATGCATTAACAGATATTCGACAACATGTTTTAAAAGAAGCAAATGAAGAAGCTGAATTTGAAAGATTAAAAGAAGAAAAGCGTCGACAGTATTTACAATCATTACAAGAACAACAGACGCAGGAAGTTCAGCAACCTAAAAAATTAATTCAGCAAAATAAAATCAAGGTAAAATCTAGTCAACCTACAACAATTACATCTATTGAAGATAAAAATAATGGTAGCAATATGCCATTTTATTTTTCGTTAATTTTATTTATTGCATCATTAGGATTTTTTTATTATTCAACTTCAAACAAGAATGAACAAAAGATTGAACTTGCTGCACCTGTAACTGTAACTAAAAGTGTACACGCGACAACTCAAAAAGAATTGCCTAAAATTTTTATCAGTGATTATGTACTTCAAGACGTATACGAGGGTATACACCCACAGCTTCTAGAATTAAACTTTTATAGTTTATTTAATAAATCTAATATTAATAACTCGCGTTTAAACCTGAGAGTAGATGGATTAACAAAAATTAAAAAAAAGAGCTCTAAAAAAGTATTAAATAATAGTATTAAAATGAAAAAACAAATTGACTTTAATATGAACGGATATTAATAAGTTATATAAGAAGGTGTGTAAATGATTGCTTTTGTTTTTACAATAATAATATTAGTTATTACCCTCGTGAATATTAAAAATAAATAGAATATAATTTTTATACAATCACGAATAACAATTTAAACTAAAAATTAAGGAGAAATATGAAAGATTTCAGTCTAGTTTTAATGACAAATGTTATTACGATTTATTACTTTTCAGTAGCCACGCTACTTGTGTTACAACATTTTTTTAGTTGATAAAGGATTTTTATGTTAAAAAAAATCTCACAATCCCAAACATCTTTGTACGCACCTATTAAATTAGAAGTTGCGCAAAAGTTAAAAGCTGCACTAACCAAAGACGAACGTCAAGCAGGCTTCGATAGACAAATCGAAAAGAAAGAAAAGGAACTGTACAACTGCGCTGATATGCTACAACACAAAATCAGCAAGTTGGAAAGATCAATTGAAATCACATCAAGTAAACTAGAAATTGCTTTGGCAGATAAAAAATTATCTTATGAGGCCTCATTACTTGGTAAACTTGCAACATTCAAAGTAAAATTACACCGCTGCGTTGAAAGAAGAAACTTTCTAATCGCAAACCCCGATATTGTAGAATTTCTTCAAACATATGAAGAAGATCAGGAGATTTTTCAAGATGTCTGATTTAACACAAGCACAAATCAATTTTAAAGATGCCGCCAAACACTTCCCAACAGGCGTTGTTGTTGCAATCGCTAATCATAATAACTCTTGGCACGGTATGACAATTAGCGCATTCACAACAATTTCTCTCGACCCTTTGCTCATCATGATAGCTGTATCTAAAAAAGCAAAAATGCATGATGTACTACTACAAGATGAAGATTACAAATTTAGCGTAAATATTCTTGACGAAAATCAACAAAACATTTCAGATCATTTTTCAGGTCAAAAAACGATTGATGATATTGATAGTCAAGTTGATGTCGTAAGTGATTTTACAATTCTAAAAAACTACTTTGCTTATTTTCTCTGTAAAGTTACTGATGCGATTGATAAAGGTGATCACACATTATTCTTTGGTAAAGTAATATATTCAAAAAGCTGCGCCGATAATGCAAGACAACCACTCGTTTATTATTCACGTTCATACGCCAAAATTAAAAGTGAGATCTGATATGTCACAAAAACCCGTTCTACGTAAAAATATTTGTTCTTATTTACCACAATTTAAAGATCAAACAAAAAGATCTAGTTTAACTGATCATGAAATGTTTTTACCTTTCGTTGACAAACAAAGTCCCGAAAAAATGGATCTTAATTATCATACACAATATCGTTTAAACGCTCGTAAAAATGGTCAGTCCTACATTAAATCAACGTTTAAAGTTACGGGCAAATCAGAATTAAGTCTGATGACTCGATTAGGTTTTCTTGAAAGAAGTATAAACACTACAACAGGTGAATATGAATACAAGATAACCGAAAAAGGTTTGCAAAGGTGTCAGGATTTTTTTGATTTCGTCGAAGAAAGTGATTTGTTATAATGTTAGATGTCAAAACTTCTTTAGAGACAGTGTCTTCATACATCAAAAATAATAAAAATACATATGAAAATCGTAAGAGAGATACTTATTTACAATATTTTCAGAACGATTGTAAATTTAGAAAAGTCTACGATTTAATGCTTGAAACTTCAAAAAAGAAAAATCAAGAATACTGTGGCTCGAGCTGTCATGGTGAAGTTATTAAAAGACGTGATGGCTATTACAATGGCATCCACTTCGAAAATTCTTTTTATAATCAAGTTGGACATGACGAGTTCAATAAAATTATAACAAATTTTGAAAATGAACTTCGAAAAATACCTGATCTTGAATTTAAATCCATTGTATTTCGAGAAAAAGGTCGACAAATTGAAATAAAGTGCTGTGATAACGAAGAAATGCTATCAACATTTGTTGTTAACTTTGAAAAATCTATTCAACAACTCTTCGGCTGTTTGGAAAAAGTTCTCAAATAAACCGCAGTATATCTTCTATAAACAAATTATTAATTTTATAGATTTTAAATCATTTCTCTTTACAAAAACTTTGACTGCTTTATTTTCATAAATAAAACAGATGCAAAAGTTAAATTCCTGTACGGGCTTTATTTCAAGACACTTTTAAAAGTTTAAAGTCAGTACCAATCACATGATCTCTTTAAGGAGTATATTATGCCTGAAGGTGTAGAAGTTTCGCTATTTAGCCGTTCACTTACAGAATTTCTTCAACAAAAAACAATTACCAAAGTAGAAGTTCTATCTGGACGATATACCAAGAAACCTATTGAAGGTCTTGAGTTATTACAAAACAATTTACCATTAGTTGTTGACGAAATTAATAACAAAGGTAAATTTTTATATTGGACATTTAAGAACAGTGACATTATCTTGTTCAATACACTTGGCATGACAGGAGGATGGACATCTAGATCAATTGATCATTCACGTATAAAATTCAGTTTACTTGATACTAATGATCAAAACGACCAATTGTTTTTTATTGACATTAGAAACTTTGGAACGTTAAATATTAAGACAAAAAAAGATTTGGATTCCAAACTTAAAAGCATTGGCTTTGATATTGTGCAAAACGATTTACCGTACTTAGATTTTTATAATCTGTTATATGAATATAAGAATATGAATGTATGCGAGTTGTTAATGCGTCAGGACGTATTATCAGGCGTTGGTAATTATATTAAAGCTGAAGCGTTGTGGTTTGCAAATATTCATCCGTTATCGATGATTAAAGATCTAGATTATCAGGATATAAGTTTATTGTATGATGGACTTAAGAATGTTATCGCGCGTTCATTTGATGCAGGTGGAGCAACGATCAAGAATTATTTTCGATTTAATAACTGGGAAAGAACTATTAATTTCTTTCAGGTTTATGGTAAAAGCTTTGATGATGAAGGCAATAAAGTCGAAAAGATGGAAACGCCTGACAAACGAACAACTCACTGGTCACCTGCTAAACAGATTAGAGGATTTAAATGAAATATAGCTTTAAGAATTTTCTTAATTCTGCCATCGAAATAGAAATTAGTGATGATGATGAAAAGATGTTTGCTCAAAAAGGTTGGGTTACATCAAAAAATAAATCATCTACACTTGACGTGATTGATGAAATTCAAAATATTGCGACAAATGACGATGACACAAACATTTTAATGTTTAAGTGGTTATTAAAGAATAATGATTTAAATCATCTACATTTTAAACATACAAATTTGTTTTATGATTATTATAATTGCGGCAAAATTAAATAAAATTTTGTATAGTCTTTCTAATTATTATAATATTATATTATCTTCTTTCTTTAAAAAACCTTCTTTTTCTATGTGATATTATGAAAAAATTATTTAAATGGCCGGGCGGCAAGACAAAAGAATTAAAAACTATTAGTTCTTTATTGCCTAACGATTTTAATCGAATTATTGAACCTTTTGCAGGTTCAGGTGCATTGACATTTCATTTAGAAAAGAATTCATTATTAAATGATACAGATAAAAATATTGTCAACTTTTATCGTGTTATAAAAGATGATAGTAAATTTAAATTGTTGTTTGATAAATGTCGTGTTTCACAACAAATACCTTTTCAAGATGCTAGTGGAAATACTTTAGAAAATCTTTACTATGATTGTCGTCAAAGATTAAATCAAAAAGACTTTTCTGATGATGTACAAATGGCACATGATTTCTTAATCACTCGACAGCTAAGCTTTTCAGGTATGATCCGTTTAAATCCAAAAGGTAATTTTAATGTACCTTATGGTTGGTATCAGAAACTAACATTATCTATTTCAGATAAACATCATGAATTTATAAAGAATTCAGTTGATATTACTGAAGGTGATTTTGAACAAGTTATAACTTCAGCTATTGCAACTGATTTCTTGTTTTTAGATCCACCTTATCGACAAAAAGCTGGTTATGCTGTTAGTCATTTTACAGATGATGATCATTGTCGTTTAGCAGCAACCTTATCTCAAACTTCTGTGCCATGGTTATTGGTGCATTGTGATGACGAATTATATCGTGATCTTTACAAAAACTTTAACATTACAACCCAAAACTTTCAATACAATATTAACTTCAAAGGTCGCAAAATGGAAGACCTGAAGGTTGATCATTTGTATATTTCAAACTATTAGGAGATTAGTTATGAAGCAAGAACAAAACAAAAAAGTCGATAATTTAAAACAATTATCAGAAAAATTAGCAAAAGACGTTAATGTCATTCGTGATATTATGTCAAGTTTAAACATTCCTACAACAAACAACAGCAATGCAGATAAGAACAAAAGAGACTAAAGATGAATTGCAAAAGATTTAATGAATTTAATGAAGAACAGCAAAACAAAATTGCTACATTTCTCTTTAACAAGAAACATCATTTGATTGCTGATTTAATTGAAAGAAAGATTGATGACTTAACATTAACAGTTCAGAATAAAAATGAATTACAGAAAGAATTGGAATATACAAATTCAAAACATTATGTAATTGATATTTTAAAAGAATGTTTTTGGGCAGTTTTTGACGATCAATTGAATATGTACATTTTTGAAACACAATGTAAATAAAGCAAAAGAGAAAGATAAAATGAAAAGAAGCGTTTTAACAAAAGAACAATTACAGCTAGGCGATTTTAGTATTCCTAGAAATTTAAATGATGATAATGCTAAAAAAGCCCATCAGGTTTTTATTAATTTTCTGAAAGAAAGAGAACCTGATATTTTTTTAAATGTTAAAAATGATAAAGTATTTTCCAGGGAATGTGCAAATGCTTTTGATTTTGAATCATTTGATAATGCTTTATTCTTTATTCATCATTATGATGAAAGATTAAATCGATGGTTTAGCTATGATCGAAGTGAAGATCGTTTCAGAGATCTTTTTAACTATCTACGTGATTGGGGATTTTATGTTGACATGTTAGAAGACAATATTAGCGCAATATTTTTAGGCTTTGGTGTAAAGAAATATGTTTGATTTCTTTTTAATTTAATATTATTAATTTATTTTCACTCGTGAATAATAGAAATAAATAGAGTATTATTAATTTATCTTTTAGATAACAACACACTTTTAAACCGAAAGGCTAGCGATATGAAGATTCAATCTTTACGCAACGACAACATTCCATTAGGCACATCCATCCGCTCTGTTAAGGTACCACAACAACTCAAAACAAAATTGTCTTCAGGTATCGAATTTATCGATGATGCATTTGGCAATGGTTTTACACCTTCAACTGTTACTCTCTTCACAGGCGAACCAGGTGCAGGCAAAACAACATTGATGTTAACATTGGCAGATGCTTTGGCAGGTCAAGGTTACTGTGTTTACTTTAATACAGCTGAAGAATCTCTCTACCAAGTTGCGATGACATGTGAACGTTTAGGCATTCAAAATGATTTCTTCCCTGGCCAAGAAACTGAAATTGAAGCACTTATTGCAAACTGCGATCAACTTCGTGAACAAAACCCAAACAAGCCTTTCTTCTTAATTGTTGACTCTTTACAAACACTTGAGGATAAGCAAGGCGGATTTAATAGAAATGCTACCAATCGTTGTCTTGAAGTTCTTACATCATATGCTAAAGAACACTATATAAACATTATCACCATCTGTCAGGTTAACAAATCAGGCGAAATGGCAGGCTCACAAAAACTTAAGCACATGGTTGACTCTATGATTCACTTACAGTTGTGTGATAAAAAGTTAATGAAAGAACTTGATTGCGATTTGACAGGTGTTCGAACTTTAACAGTTGAAAAAAATCGTTTCGGTTCATCAGGCTGGTTATTTTTGCTTGATCTACAATCAGATGGCTTTGTTGAAAAATTTAGATATGGTATCAAAAATACAAACATCTCTGATAAAATGGCAGGCAAAGATACAACTAAAAACGATGTTGTTAATGTTACATTGGCTCGACAAAATGATGACAAGTTCAGTGCTTTAAATAAAATGAAAAGCGATCTATTAAAGAAAAAACAAGAACTCGACAATCAAGTAAACGAAACAACAGTCGATGTGAAAGAATTTAATATCGAAAACGTAACCGAGTCAATCGAAAACAGTGATTTATATTCAAAACCATAAAATAAATTATACAACACAAAAACTTTTAATATAATATGATTTATGTGCAATTCTCCTTGGATAATAAATCAACATTTATTGTTTTATTGCACATGGGTTGTGTGTTGTAAGCCTATTCAGTTAATATTATTAGCTGTTTAGGCTTTTTTCTTTTCTATTCTTCTTTTTTTCAATAGGTTAATATTTAAAATGCAAATCTTTTCTTTAAAAAGCTATGATACATTACAAAAGCAATTTGCTGATGAATTAAAATCTGCTGAAGGTTTTACAAAATGGCGCAATATCTTTAACGAACTAAGAGATATGAACGAATTTACATTTCTTTACGAACATAGATATGAACGCGATCGACTTGAGTTTAACGATATTTGTAACGTTTTCGAAAAAGATTTTATGTTCAGTAATAAAAACTTTTCAGATTTTTATAAATCAAATAAAATTAGTTCCAATTCGAATTTATTTTATGCCACATTTAATTTCTTTCTTACTTGCTTTGTTTCTTTTGTAAAAAGAATGAACTATATTTATAATGGCAATAATTCAATACTTGATTGTGATATATTTGATGAAACAAATGGATTACATCTTGTCCTTAATGTTAATGAGAATATTGAAAAATATCTATGCGAAAAGAACATCGGCATTAAGAGATTTGGTAAAACGTACAATTGCTTTATTGATTCAAAAAAAATAATATTACATGAATTCTTTATGAAGGAAATAAAACATGATCGATAGATACAACACACAGGAAATGTCCGACATTTGGTCTGATACATTTAAAATAAAATTATGGAAAGAAATTTCAGCTCGATACGCTCATCATTTTTCAAATCAAAAGTTTGATATTAATGATTTATTAAACATTGAAATTTCCAATCAAGAAATTTTAGAAGTTGAAAAGAAAACAAAACATGAATTTCTAGCATTTTTAGAGGTATTATTAAATAAATCACCTGAGCATATTAAAAAGTATATTCATTTTGGCTTAACGTCATCAGACGTATTAGACACTACATTTTCATTGCAATTAAAGTTTTCAACAAAGGAAATTATTTCGTCTTTGATTAAATTTAAAGACTTATTAAAAAATAAGGCTCTTGATAATAAAGCAACTGTGATGATGGGAAGAACTCATGGTATGTACGCTGAACCTATTTCTTTTGGACAAGTATTACTCAGTTTTTATTATGAATTTGATCGAGCTTTACAAAGACTTGAAAAAGCATATGTCACGATTTGTGTAGGTCAATTATCAGGACCTGTAGGTAATTTTACTTTTTGTTCAAAAGATATTGAAAAGAAAGTTTTGGATGATTTAGAATTAAGACCTGAGGATGTATCAAGTCAAGTGATTCCTAGAGATAGATATGCAGAGTTGTTTTGTAGTTTAGCGTTATTAGCTTCTTCAATGGAAAGATTAGCAACTGAAATTCGGCAATTGAGTCAGTCATCAGTTGGAGAATTAGCTGAAGGGTTTGCGCCTTATCAAAAAGGATCTTCGGCAATGCCACATAAAAAGAATCCAATTAGTTCTGAAAATATTTGTGGTTTGTCACGTCTTATTCGTAGTTACACTTTACCAGCTTTTGAAAATATTGTTTTATGGCATGAAAGAGATATGTCACATAGTTCAAATGAAAGATTTATTGGGCAAGATGCTACATCATTAACTTATTATGCGTTAAATAGATTGTTTGATATTGTTGATAATTTGTATGTTAATAAAAAGATGATGATGAAGAATATTGAAAATTCAAAAGGGTTATTTTATTCTCAACGTTTATTAAATGCGTTGATTGAAACAAAAAATTATGATAGAATTAAGGCATACGAGCTCGTACAAAAATTAACATTTGAGTGTCAAAATTCTGAACAAAGTTTTGTAAATATCTTATTAAACGATTATAATATAAATACTATCTTTAATAAAGATGAAATACTTTATTGCTGCAACTTTGATTTCTTTTTGAATAAGATTTCAAATTCTTTTTTCTTTTATACTCTTGGAGAATGATTTATGAATAATTTATCATTATGGAGTGCTTATGATTGGGTGTATACCTTATCACTTGCTCTTTTTGTTTATTCAACAGTTGATGCCTTTGATAAATCTCGTGATAAATTTCGTGAGGTTATTAGAGGTGATGAAATGAATAACACAAATACTTTTGTGCCTACAGCTACTTTGTTATTTGCGTTGTTGTTTGTTTTGTTTTATCTTCTGTTTTATGTTTTTAATATTTATTTCACCTTTGTAATAAGTGTATTTGAAGCTGGAATAAGATTATACGAAAACTATTTTGGTGAAATCGACGCTGAATAGTTTTATCAGGAGATTATAAATTGGAATACATTTTAATTTTTTTGTGTGGGGTGCTGTTTTGGTTTAAATCAAATTCAAAAATTGTATTCCAGTTTAATTGGTCGCCATGGGAATGGTGGCTATACACAGGTTTGTTGAGTAATTATATGACCTTATATTCTTGGTGGCATTTAATGGATAAACATACTGTTTGGCATGCCACTGCAATTTGGGTTTTATTGACAACAACAGCCGAGGTAATTTTGAATTGCGTGTATTTTGAATTTACCTTCTTCCACCTAATCGGCATTGCATTATGTGTTTTAGGTGCATACATTTCAAGTTTATAAACTAAACTTTAACGTTAACAACTTTATATCTAGAATTAACTCTAATTATAAAAGTATAAATTTATATTAGTATTAATTTAAAGTTAATTCTAGATAAAACTAGATATAACAGAGACGACAGATGAGTACTAAAAACGAGATAAATAAATTAGTTCTTTTACGTGAAAACGACTGGGATACTTCATGTTCAATTGAATATCGTGAATACGAATGGGATAATGAAACACATAAGCCTATTTTTCATGATAGAATTCAATCAAGCGTATTAAAAACTGATTTGCCTTTGATGCTTAAAACGATGATCTTTACCATCGGCACAAAAGAATTTAATCTCAATAAAGACAAAACAATTAGTTTTATGAGTTTAGGTGAAGTCAATAAAGAAGAAGCTGAACATAAGCGTTTGCAAGATGAAAAGTCAGCTCGCCTTGAAGATTTACAACAAAAAATCAACAAAAGAATGAAAGATAAGAAAAGGTAATCTTTATGTTTGAAAAAGAAATTATTATCAGTCGACAATCATTATCATTTGATGATGTTATTCTAATTCCGCAATACTCAGATATTAGAAGTCGATCTGAAATTGATATGTCTGTACGTTTAACTGATGACATCACTCTTGATATTCCTATCATCAGTAGTCCCATGAACACAATCACCGAAACAAATATGGCTAACGCTATGCATAAGCTCGGTGGTTTAGGCATTCTTCATCGCTACAATACTATTGAATATCAATCGAGATTACTGTCTTTTGTTGAAGATAAAAGTCGTCGAGCTGCAGCAATCGGTATTTCAGGTGATTATAAAGAACGCTTACAAGCTTTAATCAATCAAGATCTAAAAATTGTATGTCTTGATGTTGCACACGGTGATCATATCATGATGATTGAATGTATCGAATGGGTTAAAGCTGAATATCCTCATCTCTTTATTATCGCAGGTAATGTTGCAACTGCAGAAGGTTTTTTACGTCTTGCCGAGGCGGGCGCTGATGCTGTGCGTGTGTCAATTGGTTCAGGCTCAATTTGCACAACTCGTATTCAAACAGGTCACGGTCGTCCAACCTTAGATGCCATTTTTGAAATAGACAAAGTCAAAAGAAAAAATGGTTTAAAAACCCTAATCGTCGCAGACGGTGGTATTAAAAACGCTGGTGATATTGTTAAATCACTCGCAGCAGGCGCAAATTTGGTAATGCTAGGCTCACTACTATCAGGCACATATGAAACGCCAGGTAGAATTATTAAATCTGCAACTGGAACTTTAAAGAGATATTCAGGTATGGCATCAAAAGAAGCGCAACTACGAGGTCGAGGGAAATATAATTCCATCGAAGGTGTGTCAACTTTCGTTAAGTTTAAAGGAAATGTAAAGTATACAATTTCTGAACTGACCACGAATATGCGATCAGGTCTTAGTTATAGCGGTGCCAGAAATATAGCTGAATTGCAAGAAAATGCAATGTTCCAAATGCAAACGATGTCATCTCACTTTGAAGGTTTACCTCACATCACAAAGGCATAAAAATGAAAAGAACAAAAAAGTCTGAACCTGATTATAAAGAAAACGATTTAGTTCAAATACTTACTGAAGGCGTTTACACAGATGATGGTGATTTTTTAAAAGACATTAAGAATAATCTAGGTATTGTTCTGTCAATTAAAGTATATCATTTAAGTGGTTATAACGTGCTTAATAAAATATCTTTTAAGGATGTTTGTGCTGCTTATAAAAACTCATATGCTGTTGTTTTTGAAGTGTTTATTGAGGGTGTTGTTGTTTGGTTTAAAGAAAACCAAATTAAAAAGGTTTTTTAGAAAAGTTAAGTTATATTTTGCCAAACGTTTTATTATAATTCTCTTAATATTGTTTAGGAGAAATAATGCCAGTTAAAGTTGTAATAGGTTTACAATGGGGAGATGAAGGAAAAGGAAAAGTTGTTGATCAACTGGTTCATGATTGGGCTGACGTTTGCGTAAGGTATCAAGGCGGTGCAAATGCAGGTCATACGATTTATAATGAAATAGGCACAAAATTTGTAACACATGCATTACCATCAGGTATTCTAAAATCTAGTTGTAAAAACATTATTACGACAGGTTGTGTTATAAATCCGATTACTTTATTTAAAGAAATTGATCTGTTTAATGTCACGTATCAAAACTTATATATTTCATCAGGCTGCCCCCTTATTCTACCACATCATATTTTACTTGATAAGTTAAAATATCAAAAGAAGATCGGTACAACGGCGAAAGGTATTGGTCCTGCTTATGCAGATTATATTGCTAGAGATAATAAAACTATTGGAGATTTATGTGTTAATCTGGAGGATCTCAGGATATATGTTTACGATCAATTACAAATCCTGTCTACTTCAAATAAATACAGTAAAGAATATTTTGATAGTGTTTTTCAAGAATATCTTAAAGAAAATGAATTTGAAATAACTGATTTAAAAACTTTTATTGCTAGTTATCTAGACAAGCTTGAAAGTTTATCACTATTTTATAGAGATTTTGTATCTAATACATCACAGCTTTTGCAGTCGTTATATTGGATGAACAAGAAAATATTAATTGAAGGTGCTCAAGGTTGGGGTTTAGATGTATGGGGTTCATCATATCCTAATGTCACATCATCATCGCCTAATATTGGAGGTGTCTTAACATCAACAGGTTTAAATCATCAGCAAATTGATGAAGTGATTGGAATAGTTAAACTATACAAATCAAAAGTTGGTGAAGGAGAACACAGCACACAAGAACATTTTGAAAGAAATGTTGCAAAAAGAATTGAAGAAGTTAGAAGTTCATTAGGTGAATTTGGTGCAACAACAGGTCGACCTAGAAGATTAGGGTGGTTAAATCTTGATGAAATAACTGAAGCGTGTCAAACAAACGGTGTTAATCGAATTGTTATCACTCGACTTGATTCAATTAATGATATCATAAAGAAAGATAATCATTTTTGTGTATACTCAAATGCTGATTATCAAGACCATTTAGCTTGGTTATCAATGGATCACTTTGAAAGAGATGACGCATTTTTAAATCAACAAGCTTTATTATCTTTTATCGATAATGTAAAGAAGATAACGAAAGTTGATAATATTAGTGTATCATATGGTCCTAGAAGAAATCAACTTAAGTGGTAACAAAAGACATTAAACCCGAAAGGTATTTAATATATGAATCAGGAAAATTTATATAAATGTTTAAATATTGTTGAAATATATAACGCTGATACAAATCGTTCCATCTTCACAATATTGCCAACATGTTCAAAAGAAGATGATGTAACATTCAGTATTGATTTACATCAGATATCACAAGGAAGTACTGATTATATTAATTTCCTTACTGGTTTTAAATATTATTCTATTAATTCAAAATTTCTATCTCCTAAATTTATAGATCGAAATAAACTTGAAATTAATGTTATTAAATCTTTTTACAGTAATGATTTATTATTGGAAGATAACTTCAGGAGAGCGCACGACGTTTTCTTAAACTTTATGAATCATGTTATATTAAATTATGAAAAAAATGATTTAGTTAAAGTATGTTTCTATAATGATGATGAAGTGTGTGTTGATTCAATTTATGGAGTTATAACTGATATCAAGATGAGTAATACTTACAAAATTGTTTATTACATTTATTGTAATGCAAAAGAAATAAAGATTTCATCAAGTGATGTAGATACTTTTTTTAAAGATATTTTAACTGCAAAGAAAAACGAGAAATGTCGTATCATGCCGATAGAGCATAAAAAGTATGCAAAGAGATATGATCTATGTTTTTCCAAATATCAATTAGATCAGTCTTGATCTTGATCTTTTTTGATTTTCTTTTCGAAACGTTTAAATCTGGCTTCAATATCTTTAACATCAATTAGAATTTTATTGATTATAATTGTGCTATCTGTTTCACGTTTCTCACAATCACTTTTTAAATCTCGTTGATCATCTTCTAATACTTCAATTTTAGATAATGCTGCATTTGATTTATGTTGCAACTGATCAATCAAATCGTCCATCATTTCAATATCTTTTTTGCATTGATTTAATAATAAAAAGACGTTGTTTAATTGATTTTTAACATCCAACTCGGCAATTTTAACATTGGCAACATTAACACTCTTTTTTGTAAAGTAAGCCCAGGCGTATTTTGATGTTAAAGCAGTAATGACTAACATTATAATTGCAATGACAGGATGCTCTGCAGAAATTTTAATGATCTCTTCCATTTTTCCTCTTTTTATTTTAAATAGTTTATGAAAAACTAAAATGTAAAAATAAAAGATTTAGTTTACAATTTGTATATGCAGTATATACATTTAAGTTACATAAAGGTTTATTTTAATGACAAATCACACCAGAAGAAATAAAATATTTTGTGTGTCTCAACGCAATATTTTTAAAGAATATGAAAACAATCGATATAATTTTCAGAATGAAAATATCGTCGATAAGTATCAGTTGAAAGAATGCGCAAACGAAATTAAAATAGTAACATTTAACTTTTCGACAGGCGATCATAATTTTATTAATCATTTTATCAATTATCAAATAGCAGAAGGTTTTATTGAAAAAGACAATATTCAGTTAATTGATAAAATGATTAAAATGTATCAAAAGAATAATTCAGCTTTTGTGATTAAATGTTTTAAAACGTTATTTGAATTTTTTGAAGTCAATCAAATAAAAACACTTTATAATGACTGCATCTTTCAAATTGATAAAGCTGATAAAATACATTATTTTGTTGAAGAACAAAATGAAATCTTAAAAAAGGATTTAAAAGAAATTAAAGCAGATGTTCGTCAAGAATTAAATCAATTTGATTATGCTGTGATTATAATTCCTGAACAATTGCGATTAAATTGTCGTGATGTTTTCTCTTTCTTTTCTAATGAAATGAATCAAGAGCATATTGAAAAGAATTATAATAAAGAAAAGATCGAAAAAATGTTAAATGTTTATCAATCTTTTAATCATAATCATTTAACAAAAAACATCGCTAGAATTGTAAAAAATTCAACTTCAAAAGTTTGCCACCTTAAAAAGGGTGAGCAAGTTTATATTGATGCGAAAACTCGTTTTAAAGAAAGATTTCGTGTTATAACCCAACAAGGTAATTTAGCTTATGCGACAAAAAGTCAATTACACATATTACCTGATGTAGAACAAACGCGTGAACTCAAAGATGCTTATCTACTTGCTCGAAAAAACGTCTTGTTACATGAAGAAGCATCAGGATATCCTGTTTTATTTACCATCAAATTTTTAGAAAGAGAATCGTCATTTATATATGGCATCACATCAGATAACTTAAAAATATATATCCCTAAAAAGATTATACCCTCATTAAACTTTTCAAAGCTCAAAGGTGGCGATACAATTTGGATCACAATTCCAAGTTGGTATTTCGAAAAGTTTATTAAATACCGTACAAATTCCACGTTCTTTATATAAATAAAGGTTGCTCAAATGACAACGACAATCGATAAATTGTCACATGCCTTAAAAAATAATATTTATGGATTAAGTGACAAAAAATCAAAACCTATTGCTGAATATATCGTTTTCTCATCTTTATCCATTCTTCGTGGACGTAATAAAAACCCTATTCTTCAAAATGCAGGTTCAATTTCAACCCGATATTTTCAAGAAGAATTTAAAGTTAGTTATAAAATGTGTGCTGATATTATTGATTTTTGCTTTGATCGTCTCGATGAATATCGAACAGGCGCTTGCAAACCTTCAAGACCTAAAGCATGGTTAAAAGAAATGACGTTAGACTATGTTTCTGAAATGTATTATGACGCATCGATTAAAACATTTAACGCTGATACATATCATGACGATCTTCCTGTTAAAGAAAATTTCTATATAGAATTTAATTTACCAATTGATAATATTCAACAAGCAATTGTGCAAGCCAAACTATTATCAAATGAAGATGAATATTATCAGTATGGACCTAATGAAGGTGAAATAAAGAATAATAGAGATGAATTTAAACTAGCGCAAGTATATCTTGAAGCAGGTTTAAAAAGAAATGGATATTTTTGTGAAAGATATAACTATAAGAAATGTGGAAGATTATATCAAAGTGGTTATGGATTTCAGAACATGAAAAAAGTAATTCGTAATATCGTCTTTAAAGGATATTATAATATTGATATTAATTCTTCATTCTTTAGAATGGCCACAGATTTATATTCAGATCAATGGGGTGTTGAATTAAACTTCTTTGTCGATCGACTTCTAAATAATAAAGATGCATTCTATTCTGATGTTCAAAATCCGCATGAACTGAAAATTCATATCCTGTCATTATTGTTAGGTTGTAATGATCCGAATGTTATTTTCTTTTGTGATGAAACCATTAAGTTAAATAAACTTTTAAATGAGTGGATGTCACCTAATAAAAGAAGAAAGCAATTGGCAAATGATTTATTTCATAAAGAACAAGAATATGTACAAACACTAATTAAAGAGTTAAAAGAAATTCCGCATGTTTTAATTCATGATGGATTTATTGTTAAAAATAATTATAAATTGGATGAAAAGATATGGTCGATCAAAAAACTATAACAAAAGAAGAAAAACCACAATTGTATATGATTACAGAGAAACAAAAAACAGCTGTAAATATTCTTATGTGTGTTGTTAAAGAGGCTGTTGATCGAGATGCTTTCTCGTCAGAAGAAATTGAAAAAATACAAAAAATGATAAATCAATTAATTAAATTTGATATGTGAGATAACATGAAATTATATAAAATCCTTTTTTTAGGTTTATTAATATCTTGTACAGATATTGATACCACACAGACAGGTGAATTAGACGGTGAAGGTGAAAATGATTTTCTAGAAAAATCAGCTCCTGCATCATGTAATCAACGTTGGATACCTACTTCCTTATTAACTGACCGTCAACATGACATTCCATACGAACAACCTTCTCGTAATTGTAGCCATGGCGCACAACCTGGTGCAATTGAATTTGGGAATTACATGCGAGAACATTTTGGACAATTAATGAATTTAAATGCTGATGGTGAAGGTATTCAAATCTATAACTGTCGTAGTGTTAGAGGAGGTAGTTCACCTTCAGTACATAGTGAAGGTCGAGCAATCGATGTTTTTATTCCTATAAGAAATGGTACCGCTAATAATGCGAATGGTGATATTGTTGCTAATTGGTTAATTGATAACGCAAAAAGAATTGGCATTCAATATATCATTTGGGATAGAACAAGTTGGAAAGCTGCAGGAACACCATCTCAAAAATGTTATACTGGTTCTCATCCTCATAATGATCATATTCATGTGGAGTTAACATGGCAAGCATCTCGAAAACAAACGCCCTTTTTTACACAAGGAATATCTAATCCTGATTGGTCTAATCCTAATCCTACTCCTCTAAATCCACCACCTCAAACTGTCGACCAAAGAATTGTTAATCAAGCTGTTAATGACATGCAACAACAACCCATACAACGTTTAGATGATATGTTTATTAATGACCAACAACCTATTCAACAACAGCAGGATATGCAAGTAATTAATAATCCACCTCAAAATAATTTTCAAAGTTGGATTGGTGATCCATGTATGAATGATTTAGATTGCACATTTAATGCATCAGGTGAAATTGGTAGATGCTTTTTAGAACATCATCCAAGTTCTGGAGTAGGATTTTGTAGTATCTCATGTAATGGCTTTTGTCCAGATATTACTAACGCAGCTCCTACCTTTTGCGTTTCATCAAATGATTTAGGCTTAAATGTGGGTGGAATTTGTATGAGTAAATCCTGCGCTAATAATGATTATTGCCAAAGATATTCAGGATTTAAAATTTCAACTGTTAATCGTTATATTGGGAATAGTTCAGCTCATGCAATGATGACAGATGTTTGTGTCCCAATAGATAATCTAATGAACATAGGTACGGGTAATGGTGCAGGTAATGGTGGCGTGTGTTCTATTTCTGACATACCTTTTGGTGATAATAATGAAAGTTGTCAAGGCATACCTAATGAAACGTGGAGATGTGTCTGTAGTCAAAGACTAGGTACAGTGGTTTCGCAGGTTTGTAGAAATGATATTTGGATTAATTTTGAAACAAATCCTAGTAACTGTGATAGATGCAATGGTATATACACATCAGGGTGTAATCAATAAAAACAAAAGGAAAAAAATGAAAAAATATCTAAGTATATTATTGTTATTAACATTTACAAACAATATTAATGCACAATCTTTTGAATGTGACAATAATTTCGAAAGCTGCGGTACACCAGAACAATCAGGAGGCGGTGGGGGCGGAGGCAGTGTTCTGATTGCCAATACTGATTTAGGTGATACATATCAAAATGCTGATGATTTCGATGACGACGGTATTGAAGATAATAACGATAACTGTCCACGTATTCGAAACAGAGACCAATCAGATGCTGATGGTGATAGGTGGGGTGATGTCTGTGATAACTGTTATCAAATTCAAAATGAATACCAAAGCGATCTAGACGGTGATCACCTGGGTGACGCCTGTGACACCGATTTAGATAATGATACTGTTATTAATTTCGATGATAATTGTGAAGTTGTTTATAATTCAAACCAAAGAGATATTGATGAAGATTTAATTGGCGATGCTTGCGATCCTGACATTGATGGTGATGGGCAAAATAACAAATATGATGAATGCCCTTTTGAAGTTTCTTCGATAAATCAATGCAGTAAAGATTTTGATGGTGATGATATTTTAGATTATTACGCTGATAATCTCTTTGAAGATAATTGTCCTGCAATTTATAATCCTGAGCAAGTCGACTCTGATGAAGATGGCATAGGTGATGAATGTGATAGAGATGATGATAATGATAGTATCTTAGACAACTTAGATAATTGTCCTACCTATTCTAACATCTCTCAGATCGATGCAGATAAAGATGGTTTAGGTGATGAATGTGATCCTGAATTCTGTTATGTTGTTTATAATAATCAAGATGAATGTCTTAATCCTAGTTTAAATCTACAAGTATATTCACCTAGTTTATTGATCAGTCAAAATGATAGTATACCCATTAGAATTTTTATTAATCGAGAAAATGAAACATTTGAATATCAGATTTCTATTCTAAAAAGACCTTTAAATTCCAAGGTAAATATTCAGAACGAAAAAGGTATATTAAATATTTCATTTAACTTTGAATATCAAGCACAAAATCGACCGATGTTTTTAGCTAATCAACCGGGAGAATATCAATTAAGATTAGAAGTGATTAATCCTAATGCGGATTTAATTACAGGTGAAATTAATACTCAGCAAACTTATGATTTTAGAATTGTAATTCCAAATCAAGGAGTTATAGTTCAATCTTGTAATTCAGTAAAATTAACCAATATTGGTTTATTGTTACTATTAATTGCAGTTATGTTATTCTTTCAATACAAAGGTAATTGTCATAAAAGATAATTAATTAATTTTCGTAATTGACGTTCTGTCAAAATTTTATTTCCTATTTTAAATTTAATTGATTCATTGATATCGTCATCTTCAAAATAATCATAATCATGAATAACAATATTTTCTAAATTAAATCTTTCTACAAATAGTTCAACAACTTGTTTGCTTAAGTATTCAGGATATAATTCATTAATAATAACATTAATAACAGCATAAATAATTTACCTTTTTTCAATAAATATCACTTTACCCATGTACATTATAATTTTAGTGCTTATTATATACTACACAATAAAACAATAAAAAAGGATATATACCATGACTAACACCGCTCTCAACCGCTTTTTACAAACCCAAAAAGATATTGAAGGATTTATTAATCTTTTTGATAATCAAATATTTAAAAATCAAAAAACATCAGCTTTAAAAGGTTCTTTAATGTATCAACCTGATGTATTTTATGATACTAACGATTCTGAATGTACAATTAATCTTGCAGTTCCCGGGTTTACAAAGGAAGAAATTAAGATTTCATTTACTGAAAATGATACAATTCGAGTCGAAAGCAAATTAACACCCGATCAACGACGACCATTTCAAAAGAATTTTAAAACATCTTTGTTTGTTCCATCAACTAAATGGGATTATAAGACAGTTGATGCATCTTTAGAAAATGGCGTTTTAACTTTAAGATTCCAAAAACAACAAACTTTTTTCCCTGAAATTAATATTCGATAAAACTTAAAGTAACATCTCAGGATCCCCTACATAAATTAAAAACGAGGGGATTTTATGAAAATAATTGATGAAGATTTATTGCTTAAATACGATGTAAAAATCGATAAAACGTTTCATGTCGATGGAACAATTTCATGTTTAATAGAAGCCCAACGTGATACGATAGATGAGATACTCGAATTATTTTTAGGGCGCAACAAGTTTAATTATGACATAACTCATATTAAATCAAAAAAGAAAGATTATGTGAAATATAACGTTGTTTTTAAACATAAAGAGGGCAAACAGAATAATATTGATAATGACATTAAAGAAAACTGTTAAAACAAATAGCTTCTAGAATTACGCTAGATTTAATTTAAAGTTATATTAGTAGTAAATAATAAAAAATATAATAGAGTTAATCTAGATTAAAAGTGGATATACATGTTTTAATTTTTAAATAAAAGAATATATATAATTTTTATAATATATTTTAAAGAGATAAAAAAATGAGAATAAATTTAGCTCAATTACTTTTTGAAGGTGATCCTCCTCCACCAACTGCTAAACCAGCAACAGCGGCAACCACACAACCTGCAACACCAACTGCACAACAACCTGCAGCAGCAAAACCTGCAGCAGCTAAAACTACAAAGGGTGTGCAAAAAATAAATCAAAAAGAAAAATCGGTGTGTTTTAAAAACGCCAAAAATGCAAATTTATATACTAAATGTATGACTGCTTTAAAAGCAGTGCCTTTAAGGGAATTTAAAGGCGATGCGGCTCTAGCAATGCTTTTGTCAATTATTTCAGTTGAAAGTCGTTGTAACGTTAATGTCGCTGATAGTTCTTATGGTGGTGTAGGATTAATGCAATTAACACCTATTGCATTAAAAGAAATAAAATCAACAGAGAATCCAAAAGATCCTCTTCAAAATATTATAGCAGGTATTAAATATGTCAATTTTATTTCTTTAAAATTTCTTTCTAAAGAAAAAGATGTTAGAGTGAAAAATCGATATGCAGCTGGTGGTTATTTAGATAGAGTTGCATGGATTATGTTGGCATATAATAACGGTTATTCTGCTGCTAAAAAACACTTATTAAAAGGAACTCTTGCGAAAGATACACATTATTATAATGATGTAAATGCATTTTATCAATATTGGTCAGCTTCTGATGTATTAAAAGATTTAAAAGCTGCTGCCGCAATTAAAAAAGAATCAATAAATTTGTTAACAACATATATTAAACAACTATTAATTTAACCTTTTTTCTTTTTCGCTTTTTTCCATAAATCATCATCTGCTTTTCTAGCTCCACCTTTACCTGATAAAAATGAATTAACTCTACCCATCGCCCATGCATGTTGAGGTGTACCTTGTCTATGACCTGTCGCCCAAGCTGATAAACCTCTTCTATATACAGATTTAACAACCCCCAATGACACCTTATATTTCTTTGCTTTAGCTGCCAAAGCCTTATTTGTTTTGTCTGAAAAACCTTCTAGCAATACATTTTCTACTATCATTTCGAAATTTTCATTAATATCTTCTAAATCATAATGTAGTGATTCTGAAATGAGATGTTGTAACTCTTCTTGCAAAATCTTCATTTATTTATTTCCTTTTGCTTTGTCATATTTTTTATCAGCATCCCAATAATCATAACAACTGGCAGGACGATTATCAGGATCTGCACATTTATTTATTTCACGAGCCATCGATTTAATTGACTCTTTAGTACCTTTTCCTTTTTTACCACTTTTATATGAAGGTTTTAAATTACGAGGTGTAACTTTTTTCTTTTCTTCTATTATCATTAATTGAATATATTCATGTAGTAACGCTTCAGCTAATTGCATATTTAATCCTTTTTTTATAAGTATTAATAGCAAAAATAAAAAAAGGCGACAATGTCGCCTTTATATTAAATTTTTAAATATTCAAATAATTAAAATAATCTACTTGCTTTTCTCATTAACAAAGCGCCTACTAACGCAAAAATTAATGGTGAATTAACACCCATTTGATTGCAGCTGTCTTCATCTGATTTTTGTTTTTGTTCTGTCATGACTGTTACTTCCTCTTGACACATATTTTCATCAGATGGCTCACACACACATGTTTCAGGTAATTCTTCATCACATGCTACTTCACCCATTTGTTGATCTACCAAACCTGCGTCAACTGATGCGTCAACAACTGCTAGATCTGTCAAATCTTGCACCTCAGACATATCAACAACCAAAGCATCTTGTTCTACAACCACAGCTTGATCTTCTTGAACCAACGCGGTTGCATCTTCTACAACAACATCTGCATCTACCAAACCTGCGTCAACTGATGCGTCAACAACTGTAACTATCATATCTAATAATTGATCTTGTTCCATTTTTACTTCTCTTTGTTATAACTTTAAAATTATATATAAAAAATTAATTTGTTTATTTAAAATATAATTTTATTTTTATTAAGACCGCAAGCTTTTTGCAATTAAAGATCTTAACTGATTTTCTGTTAAGATTAATTTTCCTTTCGAAAAATTATTTAACTTTATATTTTTTGATTCCCTTATATTAATTCGCCAATCAAAATCAGTAAGAATACTTTTATCGTCTATTAACTCGAGTAATTGTATTACTACTTCTTTTTTCATTGCAAGCAGTAAACTTTTCTGTTGATGTTTATAAAATTTTTCTAATTCTTTATTAAATGCAACGTCATCTGATTCTTTATTTTCAATATATTGATTTTCAATTAATTCCAAAATATATTTGGCTAATGTAAAATTACTTCTTAACCTATCTTCTATTTCCATGTATCTTTTAAATAGTGCATTATATTTTCCTGCTTCTTCTATCCTATGAATAATTTTTGTAGGAATATCACATGCATAAATAATTTTTGCAAAAATACTTCCATATGGGATACATACAAGTTTAATCCCTTCAGAATTTATTTCTTTTTTCTCTTTACTTGATGTAACTAATTTTAAAATATTTTGATCGTCACTCAGAAATTCAGTAGCAACAGTTAGCATATTTTTAAAATTTTGAGTATAAGTCTCAGTCCCATAAGAAATTTGTTTACAAAAAGAGATAAAACTCAAAGGGTTTACTTCGAGTAAATTCTTTAAAAATTCAATTTCAATTGTTTTTTTATCTTTTTTCTTTTTTTCAATCATTTTTTCTACAAGATTTTCTGTTTCGAACAAACCTGAATTACCTAATTTCATTTTCAAGATTTCTTTTTCATCTGTAGTTATATTGTATATTTCTAATAATTGATAACTATTTTTATCAATTTCCATAAGCTTTGATAAAAACTCTTTATCTTTTAATAACTCAATAGGAAAAGTTTCTTTTATACTATTTCCCCTTTCGTCTTTTTTACAAAAAAGAAAAAAAGTGATACCCGCGTCATCAGGATAATGCACATTATTTTTAGCAGATTCAACAATTTTTAAAACCAATTGTTTATTGTTAATTAAATATTCTCTATCGATATATTGACAAATTGCAGGTATTTTTGTTTCGAAAAATAAATTAACCAAAGAAGAATTATCCATGATGGATAATTCTTCTTTGAGTTTTGAGAACATGGAGTTTATTGTTCCAAAACACTTGCTGTTAACAAATCCTTTATATATTGCTGCATCTTTTGTAATTCCATACTCTAAAAAAAGACTTTCTAAAGTATTTACATAATTTGAAAAACCTTGTACCGTAGAAAAATCAAAATAATTTAAAACAAAAGAAGGAAAAGAACTGGTGTTATCTAGTAAAAGAGTTAGAAGCATAAGATCTTCAATAACGTCAGGAAAATCTGTTAAATTTAAACCTAATCTTTGAAAAACATTTTCTACTACTTCATAAATATCATCTGCAGATTCACTTTCGTACCTTGCTTTTCTACCCTTTTCTTCTTTAATTGTCAATTTGATAAATTTAGATATTTCATTTTCATTAACTCTAAATTTTTTAGGAATATAAAAAGGTAAATTAACGCCTTCTTTTCGCCAATATAAATAATTTGTTTCGATATATTTTAAAATATTTTTATCAGGAACATAACCTTTATCTTTATAAAACTTTGAAAAATATATATCAGAAATAATTTTTATTATTCTGGAAGCATTACCTAAAATGCCCATATGTCCATTTGCATTATCAATATTAGTCGCTGCTGCGAAAAGTTCAACATCTACTAACGCAACAAAATTAGCAAGATACATAAAATCTTTATCATCTTTTGCAATTTCATCAAAAGTTTTTAATAAAACGCCGTTATCTTTTAAGTTTAAATCAGAAATTATTTCTTGTCTATTATTAATTATATTTTCTTTATTAAGATATTTAACAAGCACAGGCATTTTTGTTTTGAAAAATAAATCCAACAAATCAGAATTATCCATACTTTTTAATTCTTTTTCATATTTTAATATCATATCACTTATTGTTCCAAAACGCATGCTGTAAGTAAACGGTTCATATAATTCTGAATCTTTTGTAATTCCATGCTTTAACAAAATACTTTCTAAAGTATTTACATAATTTGAAAAACCTTGTACCGTAGAAAAATCAAAATAATTTTTAAGAAAAGAAGGTATTACAGCAGTGGTTAGTAAAAAAGTTAGAAGTGTAAGATCTTCGACAGCCTCAGGAAAATCTGTTAAATTTAAACCCAATTTTTGTAAAGCATTTTCTACAATTTTAAAAATATCATCCACTTTACTGTTTCCGAAAGAGACACGTGTTGTTGTTATTTCTTTTTTCTCTTTTATTTGCATTATATAATTTATTGCAGATTTAATATATTTAAATATTTCATTTTCATTAACTTGAATTTTTTTAGGAATATAAAAAGGTAAACTAAGGCCTTCATTCGTCCAATATAAATAATTTTTATCGATATAATTCAAAATTTTTTCATCAGGCACATATCCTTTATATTTATACAATTTTGAATTATACGTGGATAAAACATTTTGTATTTGCTTAGAAATGTTAGATAGCCCTTCTCGTTCACGTTGGCCTGTGGCAGGATCAATTGGTGCTAAAGTATCAAGATTAGTTGCTGCTGCGAAAACTTCAACATCTATTAAAGCAATATATTTTTCAAGATCAATAAAATCTCTACTTTTCATTTCTTTAATAATTTGTAATAAAACATTTTGGTCTTTTATTTGTAAAGCTGAATTAATTTTTTGACGAACTCTGGAATCATTTAAATCTTGATTTTGTGTATCTGAATTCTTAAAAATAGGTTCATTATGAAAACCCACAGTTGTATGACCTCCAACTAATAAATCATACGATACGCCGCGATTTTCAGGATTTTTTTTGAGATATTCAAGTTCATAAATTTCACGATCTTCTTCTGATTGTAAATCTAAATTTCTACCTGTTTCATCACGGTATGCTTTCTTTAATTCTTTTTTAAATGCAGGCGATACTTTCTTTTTTTTCATAATTCCTATACAAAATTTCTTATTTCCTCGTGTGTCGCCTTCTGGTAAAAAATAAAACAAAGTTGTACCACCACCATTATAATATGATGTAAACATATTGCCACCTTTAAAGCGGGCTGTACACCAAGAAATATCATCTTGCCCTGGGAGAACAATATCTTCTCCTAACCAATTAGTTCGTGCCCAAAAAATAGAAGATTGAACAGTTTTAGGCGCAACAATCAAATATCCACTAACGATTTTTTCATCAAAAGGATATGAAGTTTCTACTCTTTTAATTGTATCTTTATGTCTTAAAATTGCATCAACATTGTTTACAATTGACTTTTCATTTAAACGTTGATATACATATTTTAATTTTTCATAAATTGTTACTGCACCCGGGAAACTTAATTTGTCATAATTTAGCATGAAATTTAAAACATAATCTTTAAAAGTTTCACCTGATAATACTGATCTTGATGTTACTTCTTTTTGCGAAAATAAAAATAAAATGTAATTTGTTACAGTCATAATCCAATCAGGTATATCGACAGAATTAGGATTATCAGCTAAAGTACCGTCTAATTCTTCCATACACTCAAATAACACGTCTATAAAAAAACGTCCAGCTGACTTAGGGTTATTTAAATCGTTTTGAGAACCGCCATTAGCTATAAAATTTTCATTCACAGCATCAAATAAATTACCGCCGTTAGAATCAATAATTGTCTCTTTGAAAATTAATAAATTTTTTAAGGCAAATCGAGCTTCTGTCAATAAATACTTTTCTTGTATACTTTCAATAATTAATTTTCTAATTAAAGTTTCTGCTATCTTCAATTTCTATAATCCTCTTATATAGTATTAATCTCTAATTATGAAATTAATATTAATCCTGCAGAATTAATTATAAATGTTATCAGATGTAAATATAATTTGTTAACTTATTTAAATATAATCTTGTTTTCTTTTTCATCTAATTGAGCTTGTTCTTCTTCGTTTTGATCTTCCTTCATATTATCAATTACGAAAGATACAGTATCTAACAAAGACATTTGATGTGAAATTGTTTTAAGTTGTGTTGATAAAACATCTAAACCTGAATTATTTGCAAGTTGATTATTTAAAACAAACACGCTCTTTTCAAATTCATTTTGATATTGACTTTGTAACAAACTTAATGCTTCGAGATTGTTTAGAAGAGCTTTATTTTTACAATTACATCCCATTATACACCTGCCAAATCAGCTTCACAATTTGTCGCGATAGCTTCTAAAAAGAATTTTGTATTATAACTGCATCTGAATGTTTGTCTTGAATAGTGATATAAATATTGATTTGCAGCCTTAAGAGCATCATAAGCGTTTGTCGCACGAATAACATTTGGAATTAGTTCTCTTTCATCTTCAGAAAGACCTGATCTTGCAATTGTGCCTTGATAGCGTTGATAATTTCTTAGATCATTAATATCGATCCAAATATTTTGATTTTGTCTATAGTCAATGGTATTTGTTGCCATGATATATCCTTTTGTAAAATTGAAGTGTTGTGTTTTATTGAACAATAAAAATATAATATTTCATAATCAACTTTACAAAATTAATTTAAATTTATTTCATAGACACTAAAAAATCTCTTGTTTCAATATTATCATTACCAAATTCTAAATTTGTATTAGGGCATAATACCCAGCAGCGTCGAACTCTTGAGAATTCAGGTTTAGGTGCGCCGCCATCTGTCATAATAATCATGCCGTCAAATAAACCTCTAGTTTGATTCGCATGTTTTGTAGGTGCATTAAAATCTGTGCCGCCTGTGCAATTTCTGATTAAGTTGTATTTTCGACCTTTTTTAAATTCAATCTTATTGCTTTCTTGCACTTCTGTATCAAATTTAAAAAGTGTAAAATCACAGCAATTTGCTAAATTGTGTAATTCACCAAAAAACTTTTCGAGCGAAGTATCGTCAACAGAACCAGATTCATCTACATAAACAGCTATTTTAGGTTTATATTCTTTCTGAATGCCTGGATGAACACCAGGATATTTTCTGTTTGCTCTTGTTACTGAAGATGTTCTATCATTTCGATTGCTAAAACCGACAAATCGACGTAATATATCCTTCCAAGATATTTCCTTGTACAAAAGATTTCTAATATCACGTTTTACTGATGCTGGTAATGAACCCCAAGTATTTCGATTTTGACATTCGACATTGGCTTCTTTCATGATTTCTTTAATGCGTTGTGAAATTTGTTCACGTTCATCATCAGACATATCTTCCCAGCTATCATGATCGTCCATGGAGCCTAACAAATCTTTTAATTCTTGTAGAGATTTTTCACCTTCTTCAATCATTTTTTTGATTTCATCGTTTTCCATTAAACGTTCAAAATACCAGTCAGCTGATTTTTCGGGTGGAAAATTTTCAAATAGATCAGATAAATTTTGATACCTTTGAATTTTTTCAGGTGTCATTTCTGCTTTATCTTTATCTGAAAGTGGTGATAAAGGATGACCGGGAATTAAGCCACCTTCAGGCAATTCAGATGGATCTAATAAAGTATTGATACTAAGATCTGTGGCATAATTCCAGATGATATGTGGATCACGTCGACGATGTGTGGTGTGTTCATATAGCAAGTGTAAACATTCATGTTTTAAAACGCCAATGACTTGACGATCATTTAAAGAAGCCATAAAGTTACGATTCCAAAATAAATTAATTCTGTTAATCGTTGTTGAGACACCTGCTGTTGCAACAGAATTTGTTTCGATTTTTGTTACAGACCTTAGAATTCTTGAATAAAAAGGTTCATAACCAATTAAAGAAATCAAATAGCTTGATAAATCAAATGTTGCAAGTCTTTTAGCATCAACTGTGGATTTTTGATTTTTTAATAAATCATTTTCGGTTGTGTTTGTCTTAGACATTTTTTACCTTCTGGGTTAAAGAGAGTTTATAATAATAAATAATATTCTAAATTTTTAGATTAATCACGAGTAAGAGAAATTAATGTAAAAACTTAAAATAAAAAATAACATAAAATATATTATAATGTACAAAATCAATCAGTTATTTTGAAATTGCTTTACTTTGCGAAATAATTTGTAATAACTTTTCGCCAATAAATTTGTGAAGTTTTTGAATATTGTCGATGTTTTTACATTTTGACATTTGATTCCAAAAGTACACCAGCATTTCGTCAGGCAGGATTAAACCAAATTGTGATGCATTTAAAGCTTGATCTGTTGACCAGCTATTTGATTTTGCATGATCAACAATTTTATTGATTAAAGCATTTAGATGATCGTTTTCGCATTTCTCGATACGTTCAACGTTTTCGTCAAAACGATTAAGAATATCTTCAGGTGTCAATAAGATCTTATAATCGCGAATGAACTTGGTAAATTCAGCAGCTGCAGATTGACCTACCAAACTGCTAGCAATGTTATTCATTAAAGCAGTATGGGTATTTGTTCCGATGATTTCATTTAAATCAATTTTTGCATAACTTAAACAATCATTAAAAGAAGACCAAGAACGAGGTGTTGGGAAGACATCGCCAGGTTGCACCTTTGAAACATCGACAGCCAGTTGTTCTGAATGTAAGCTGATGAATTCAATAATATATTTGTTGACGCCATTCTTTTTTGCCCAATCAGTCCAATCATCTTTGCTAGATTGAATTTCGAAAGAAGCAAAACGATTGAGCAAAGCAGGATCCATATCTTGAACTGAATATTCGTTACCTGCATTGATGGCTGCATAAACGCGTGTTTCGGGATGTAACTTATATGGGCGACCATTTTCGTCATTACCGAGTTCACGATCTAATACAATTTGAAAGAATGATTGCATGACCTGAGGTGTTGCGCGGTTAAATTCATCGAGAAATAAAACCACAGGACGTTTACATGCAGCCATAAACCAAGCGGGCATACAGAATGTCATCACACCGGTGCGCTTCATACCTTCAAGATCAGGATAACCTGCGACATCACCTTCAGACATTGTTGAACCGCGTACATCAATCATTTCGACGCCAAATTCTTTTGCAAGTGTTTTAACAACAAAAGACTTACCAATACCTGTTGAGCCACGAAGTAAAATTGATTTTGTTGGTGGAAGAACGCGGGCAACTGATAGGAATGTATTAATATTCATATATTAATGTCCTTACTTTTAAAGTTTTAGAGTTTAAACTGTGAGAGTTTTATAAGATGATAAAATTATATTTTAAAAAAATCTATTATTCACGAGTGTAATAGATTTTAATAAGAATAAATAAAGTGTTTTTTATATACCAACAAAGCATTAGTATATAAATTAAATTCTTTGCAAATATGACAAGAAACGATATTCCAATAAAACAATTTGGCTATTGTAATGTGCAACAAGACAATCTAGAAGCACAGTTTCATGTAAACCAGGATTCCAGAATTTTTTAGGTGTTTTTTCGACGATCATTAACACTTCATTTTCATAACATCTAATCCAGTCTCTGGTGTTATAATCAATTAACAAAATATAAAATGATGATTCATCATGCATTTGTGGTCTGTTTTTATCCATAAAAGCTTTTGAATTGTTGAAAACCTTTACTAATTGTCCGGGTTCCAAATTGATTTCCAGAGTTTTAACTAAAGGGCTGTTGCTTTGTTGTTCACGTAAATTGCGTAAAGCTTCAGGGTCAGCTTGTGGCGCTTGTTGAGAAAATGTAATATTTCCTGTTGCAACATTCTTTTTAAATTGCGCTGCCATTTTTTTTAATTCAGATTTATGCATGTTTTGTCTCCTAGTTGTTAGGTTTGCAAAGTTGATAAATAAATTATATCTCTTTTTTATTAGATATACACGAGAACGCTCTAGAATTAACTTATAATAATAAATAGATATTTTATAATAAGACTTAACGCTGTTACACAGGTTGATCAGGAATTTACTTTTTAGCATTTAATTTCTCGTGTGCGTCATTAATATATTCGCAAATTGATTCAGACCAAAGTTTATGATATTTGTCAAGATTAATCTCGAGACATAGTTGATAAGAAATTGCTTTGCCATTTTTCCAAGCTTCATGCTCTTCAGCTAACACAGATGTTTGCCATAAAGCAGTTATTTCTAAATCACGAGTAACATGATGATCAATTGTATACTGAATGTTTTCATGTTTCCATTTAAGACTATTAATGTGAATTATTAGGTGTCCTAACTCATGTAGTAAATAAAAGAGTTGCGCCTCTTTGTTTAACCTTTTCTTAATCAAAATTAATTTTTGATAAGGGAAAAAAGAATCTTCGACGTCTTCTTCACATTTAACTCTGTAACCTAAAGACTCAATAAATCGTTTGACAATTTGAAATTTTGATGTGTCGCATTTTCTTTTGTTTGACATTTTTTATCCTTTGTCTACGTAATAGATAGATAATATATTGTTGTTCTGATATAGAAGAATTAAGTTATAATATAAAGATTTTTAATATTCACGAGTGTAAAAAATATATTTAATTTTATTATATTGTTTTAAATTTTAAATTTTTGAATAATAAATTCGGCCAATGAATTACTTTGTGAAATTAATTTTTCGAGTTTTTCAAGTTTCTTTTTTAAACGTTTTGATTTTGATAAAACGTGTTTTGCGTATTTTTGAGCTTTTGTTGATTCATGACATTTGTAACCTGCAGCATAACCGCATAAACCTTTTTCGGTTGAACCTTTTCCAAATTCATTAATCCAAAAATTTAGTTGTTTAGTACCTTCAGCAATATTAATTAATGGTACTTGTAAATCTGAACATGTTTGATTATCACTTGCCCACCTGGGAATGATCTGTAGCAAACCGCAGGCCCCAACTTTGGAAATTTTAGTGGGTTCAAATCGTGATTCACTCCACATTAAACTTAGAACAAGTTCTGTTGATACATTATTCTTTTCGCTATGCTCAACGATTAATTCAGCATTTTGACAGATTAAATCTACAGATTCTTGTTTAATATCTAATACATGATTATCTTGCATGTAGAAGAATGCACAAATTGTTAAAGCTTTTAACGACAATTTTAACTCCTTTTTAATCGTAACTTTTTATTGCATCACTTGTCGGAATAAGTTGTCTAGACTTATCTGAATACTCAACAAGTAATAGAGTTTTAACATCAGGAACACCAAATGTTGTCCAAATGTTTGTTTTTTCTTGAATAATATCGACAATTACACCGATTTTATTTGTTGACATGAAGTGGGAAACTTTTTCTCCTTTTTTATAATACATATTTTTATCGCCTATTTTTATTTTTTTATTTTAGATTGTAATATTATATCTAAACCAATACAATTATAAATTAAATTAATTTTTCTATTTTTACAGTTAAGTAATTATTGACTTATATATCCTTAAGATGATGCACCCATACTGTCAATAATTTTTTTAATGTCTTTCTTGTCATTATTAGATAAATTAAAATCACCCTTGTTATTTTCTCTATTATCACCTCTCCAACGACCACTTTTTCTTACATCATAATGCACAAAATCATCATAAAGACCCAAACCGCCATCTTTCATTTTCTTCTTTTTAATTAACATTTCAATTAATTTATAAACAACTAAAGGACTTAATCCTTCCATATTAATATCAGCCGCTGTGCCTTGTATATGTTGAGAGTCTTCAGCTTTACTAACTTCCTTATTACGTGCAGGACTACGATAAGCTGATATAATCTCTATTTTACATTGTGTTGTATCATATAATATTTGTAAATTTTTCGCTAATTCTTCGAGATTTGGTATTATTTCCATGGGTGGCAAATTGCAAAAAAGAAAATCAGACAAATTAAAATTTCTCGTAAACTGTTTTTTCATTTTTTCTTTTTCTTCTAACTTTACCAATCTGCCGCCAATTCTTTCTTCACGCGCCAATCTTTGTTCTTCATCGTATAAAGAATATATTGCATCTTTCTTTTCTTTAGCAGTAAAGAAATCAACTATTTTATCTGTATGTTTACTATAGTAATCAAATTTTTTAATAAGATCATCAAGATCTTTCGAATCAGGATCATCTTTATACTTTTCAGTGATTTCTTTAGCGTAAGCATTAAATTTTTTATTCATTTCTTTAATATTGAAATCTTTATTAAAGTGTTGTTGAACAGACGTTGTTTTATATGTAGTTTGAATCAAAGTTAATAAAGATTCTAATTTGCTTTTTGCTTTTATACCACTTTTTTGATTTTGGACTGATTTTGCTGACGCTTTTGTTTTATCACCTAAAACTTTTCCTGTAATATTTTCTTCTTTTTCATTTAACAGAAATCTTTCAATTTTTTCAAACATCTCTTTACCTTCATCTAATTAATTTAAATGTATTTATATATTAGTAATTATAAGAAAATATTTAATTTAATTAACCATTCCAACGAGCTTTAACACCTCTTGTATCATAATGTACCCAACCTTCAGCAATTGTTGCTCTTGGATAAATACCTAAACCACCTTGTTTCATTTTACCTTCTTTAATGAGTTTTTCAATTAAAGTTGCGACATCTTTAGGATCCATATCTTTAACTTTAATATCACAGGCATTACCTTCCATATGTTGTGATTTGGTTGCTCCACCAACTTCTTCATTTCGTTCAGGTGAACGATAGCCTGACATAATGGTAATTGATTTACCACAAGCGTCACGCAAAATCTGAAGACTGCCTAAAACTTCTTTTGCGTTTTCAAGTAGCTTTTCAGGAACCCTATCGTAATATTCCATTTCTGAAATATTAAAGTTTTTTGTAACTTGTAAATTTGTTTTTTGCTCTTTGAGCAGCATCTTTCTACTTGTCATCTTTTTCTTCCTTTTTGATATATTTGGATTTTTCTATTACTTTTTCCATTATATCTTTCATGTTATCTAAATCATCTTTTGTTTCTTTTAATTCTTTGTAATGTTCAAACATTTCAGCGTAGATAGCTTTGTTTGAAGATTCTTGTTTCGAATTGATTTCGCCTTTAATTTTTTCCATTTCAACTTTGATATTATTAACTTCGATTTTATTGTTATTGCAGCATAAAGCGTTATCAGCGTCTTTTTTCTTTTGTCTTACTTGATTAATAACACCAAGAATGAGAGCAACCGATGCAGCTCCACCAATAAAAAAATCGTTAATATTATTAGAAATATTGTCAAGATCTCTCTTTTTATTTTCTTCATCTTTTGGCAACTGTAATGTAATATTTTCAATTTTCAATGGTGAAGGAGATAAAGCATAATTATTATGATTAACAAACGGAATGTTATTTCTAGCATTATGATTGGGTTCATGATTTTTAACATCTTTTTTAATCGGGGGTTTTTCATCAATTGTATAAAAAACAAATTTTGCGCCATCTTCAAAATCACAATTTTGTAATTGATCCATGTCGATATATTTTTTTGAATTCTTTAAATATAAATATAACTTACCACTTTGACCTTGTGCTAATAACATTGGCTCGTTGATTATACAATCTTTCATTTTTTATTGTCCGATTGTAGTATGTTGTTTTAGTTTGTTTTCAAGTTCTTTAATTTGAGCATCTTTTTCTGCAATTTCTTGTTCATGCAATTTAACAGCTAGTTGAGCTGTTTTTTCATTTGCAGATTCGTTTTTCTTCTTTAGCATTTTTAATGCTGTTGTTGCAAAAACACCGCTAAGAAATGCGATACCCGCAGCTTTAGCGACAAATTGATCTTGTGTAAAGAAGTAAACGCTAATCGCGCCAAAACCTGAAACTGCTGTATTAACCAATTGAGATTTGGCTTTATCAAAACTTTTCCAGACTTCACTGAATGTTTCTTCACATAATTGTTGAGCAAATTGACCTACTGAGGCTGACATAATAATTGCTTCAACTAACTTTTCATTTAATAGGTTTTCCATTTTTTCTCCTATATTTTTTATATACTTAGGAGATTTTAAAAGAAATTTAAAAATTATTTGTTCTTACTTAAGAGACGCACAAGATCAGCAATGGCTTGTGCACTTGATGCATGACAAGTTGCGCCACAATCACCCATTATTGCTTCAATAAAATCCATAACATCACCCATATTGTTTGCAAATGAATCACCTACAGCACAATAAGAAGAGTAATCTTTGCATGAATCTTTTCTGCTGCCACGGGCTTTGCGCCATTTATCCAATAATTCAGGATGTTTTGAATGAAAATCAATATGCGCAGTATATTCACCCATATCAACATCACCATCACCGTCCAAATCAAAATGTTTATGAAGTTCTTTTGGTGTGATGTTTCCATCTTTATTTAGCTTTGGAGGCTTCTCTGCAGCACCTTCATCACCCATTGCAAAGTAATCACCTTCGGAATATTCATCTGAAAACATGTTGTCTGTATTATAATGATCACCTGGTTTTAAATTATCGTTATACATGTTAAATGTGTCTGTATAACCTTCATCAGCTAATGATTCATAACTTTCATCAACTGAACCTTCTAATGATTCATCACCATCATACTGCTCATAACCTGAATCTGACATTGAATCATCATCATAATCTTCCCATGTTTTAATTGTTAGTTTAGGTTGATTACTAAAACCGTTGCCGAGTTTACCGAAACCAATTCCACCTAGTGAAAAACCCGCTTCATTTAATTTTTTAGGTTGATTACTATATTCCTGATTATATAATGCAGTTTGAATAAATCTTTTTGCAATTGAACGTTCAGTTAATTTTTTACTCATATACTTTGCCCATTGTTATTTTATTATAAATATTTTCAGAAAACGAATATTATAGATTATCTTTAATTTGGGACATCTTATTTACATTTTTACCTTTAGCATTCAGGATAGTTTTAATCTTAGCAACCTTTTCAACGATTTTAGTTTTTCTTTCGTCGATTTTAGAAATTAAAGTTTCAATATTTTGTTTAATATTTAATAACAATCCTAACAAAAATTCGCCACCTTGTCTTTCACCGCCAGCTTTACCCCATACAACTTCACTAGGTTGTAAAGTTAAAATAAAGTGTTTTTGACCTTCAACTAGATTTTCGAAATCACTCATACTTTTAATGTTATAATTGTTTTTATTTGAAGGTCCAAAGATAATTTTAAATTGATTAAATGCTTTACTCTTGTCATTACTTGCATCATCACTTAAAATCAACATTGCGTTATTAGAATATTCATCTTGAATTTCAACATGTAACTTAATAACATTATCAATTACTTCATTTAAATATTCTAAAACGTTCTTGTTTTTCATTGCTATTTCTTTTTCATAAGCATTACTTGACTCATTTGTTAATTTCTTTTTTGATGCATTAAAGAAAGAAAACATTGATTTGTTATTTAAAATATTTTCAATTTCATGTGAAGATAAATGCTCATCTTTTAATTTTAAAGTAATATCATCATTATCATAATTTCCTTTCATAAAACTATCAAGATTAATATTTGCAGGTTCAACAATTTGAAATTCAGGATTAACATCATCAATTTTATTAATAATTTTCTTGATATTTTTTACTTTTTTATCTTTATCAACATGTTGAAAAGTAATAATTAATTCTTCTTCATCTAAACCTAAACCTCTAGAAAAATCAATAAATATTTTATACTTTAACAAATCTTTAAATTGACGTTGCTTTACTTCATCCATATTTGCAATATCAACTTTTGTAATATCAACTTTATTAAGTTGACTTAATAAGTCTTTGGAAATTTTACTATCGACGCCGGATAAATCTTCAATAAATTTATCTAAAAAATCCTCATATAAAATTAATGAATCACAATATTTTTTCGTAATATTTTGAAAGAAATATTTATTTAAAGGTTCTAATTGATCTAAAGATAATTTTGTAAATGAAATATCTTTCGAATAAATATCAAATGATTTAACGTATTTATTCATGTTATCGTATAACTGATATGGTGAAATAAATAAATCACTATACTTTTCATGATCAGGATTGGTTGGATCATATTTTGTGCCACCCTTAAGAAATTTTGTAGCTGTTGAATTAATTGATAAATCGTTAAATAAAAAGAAACGATCTTCATTTGATCGTTGTTTTAATTGATTCAACATTTCAGGTGAAGAACCCTTAATTAAATCAAATAAACCAAAAATATTGTCTGGATGCTCATCTTTTTTAATCATAAAATTATCATCTGTATTTAACATCTTGCGAGCAATATCTTTACTCTTTGTTGCAATTTTTCCATACTGATCATTAATTGTAGCGACAAATTCAGTTAATGCTTTTGATGAAGCATTACGATAACTAGTTTCATTTGTTTCTGTTAACTGTGATATCACGCCTTGATCTAAACCTAATATCGCCATTTGTTTATCAATACCTATATTTGTGCCTGATACGCCTGATGCTTTTGTGCCTTCTCTAGGAAAATAAATAAATTGTTCATTAAAGGCAATTGTTTCAAGATTATCAGTTAATTTAAATAAATTGTTCATTTCAGATGTATGTTCAGCAAATTTTGTTACAAAGTTTTTTATTGAAAGAAAAACACTATCACGAATTGCTGATGATTTTTTACCTTTTTTAAAATATAACTTAAAATTATCATAGGATTGTTTATCAACCTTTGATGTATCATCTAAAGTTTTTGGATTTTCTTTGGTTTGTTTCAATTCAACTTCAAAACCGCCAGGTCCAATTAAATCTCTTAGTCTAGCGCCGCCAGATACAAATCCATCAAGTAATGACAATAATAAAAATTCACCTTTACCTGGACCAAATTTCATTGTACCTGGTTTTTCAATAATATTATACGCAATATGTGTATAATAATTTGAAGATAAATTGCCTGTTAACAAGTCAGTAAAAAGTTGACTTTCCTGATTTTTAATATCGTCTATTTTATATTTACTGAACGGGAAATTAAAAATATCTTTAAAGTGTTTTTCGTTTAAATTCTTTTCCAAAAATAACTTATTACATAAATCCGATATTTGATTCTCTTCTAATTTACATTCTCTTAATTTATTAGCAATTATGCTACCTAAATTTATTATAACAGGATTATCACTTGAAAAAGTCGATAATGTGTTAATTGTGCCTGTTTTTGCTTCTCGACCTTTATATTCTATTACCAATTTATTTAATAAACTTTTTGTTAATTGGCTAAAGAAATCTTTTGTATTCTCTTGAAAAAACTGGTATATACTCCATAAATTGTTAATTGAGTTGCTGTTTAAATTATGTGCATCAAAAATATTATTATTCTGTAGAATTGATCTTTCAAATGCAACGTTTAAAGTTTTATCTTTAGCTTTACAGTTATTAATAAATTTATCAAGCGATTCAGTATCGACTGAAATGCCGCATGATTTTAAAATATTTTCAAGTTCGTTTTTAAAATCAGGAAAATCATCTTCCTTAACTGATAATTTTCCACCTTTTACATATTGTGTGTTATTTAACTTATTTATGATTTGTTCATATGCACCAGCAATTGCTTTGGCTGTATTTAAAAATTTTTGAAAACTATCACTAAAGAAATTATCCCAGAATTTAGGATTGCCACTGCCCTCGTCGGCACCCTCCCGTAGTAATCCACGTTTATTATTTTTTAATCTTTTTGAAACCTGATATAATAATTCAATCTGAATCATTTCTCTAATTAGTTTATTATTCATATTTGATTATTCCTCTTAATATCAACTTTGTTTATTTCTATTTATATTTAATATAATCAAACGTCAACTACTTTATATCAATTATTTTAAAACCATTTAATATCATATAACCTTTTTTACTTCCATATCCAAACCTAAATATCGGATTTTCAATCATTAAAGAATAATCATGATTATCACGAATCGATTCTTCTGTAATATTTGACCCACCGGTATCATTGTCATCATCATTGTCATCATCATTGTCATCATCATTGTCATCATCATTGTCATCATCATTGACATCATCATTGACATCATCATTGACATCATCATTGTCATCATCATTGTCATCATCATTATTATTATTTGACTTTTTCCCAATATTTATAAAAGCTGAAGTTGATAAATAATAATTTTTTGTTTTATTTTTTTCAATTATTTTTGTTAATTCTGTTTGAAAATCGTAGTTGAAAAAACGATTTTTTAGTAACTTCAGCAAATTATCTTTACTATCAGAATTTGTAAGTAATAATTTAATGATTTCGTCGACGAAATCATCATCTTTAAAGATTTTTTCTTCTAATATTTCTAAACGCAAATTCATTAAAATGTCGTTATCTGAATAAGTAAAAAAAGGATTATATCTTCTTATTTCATTAACGCGAAAAATATTGTCTATTAATTCATCGTAGTTTTGTATTTGTAGTCTGTTTCCTGTGTTTTTACTTTCTTTATCAAAAAAGAAAATAAATTTATTTTTGAAACTTTCTTTTTTATTTTTCTGTGCTAAAATAAAAAGACGAAGTTTCTGATATGCATCATTTATTTGTTGTATACCTTGATTAATTAAACCGTTTGTGGATACTTGATTTAATTTATTATTTATTGCTGTAATTATTTCTATTATTATATTTCTTTGACTTTTTGTTTCAACGTCTAAATTAAAATAGCCAATAACATCAATTTTTATTTCATCACTCATAACTTCAAGAAGATTAAAAAAAGAAATTGTGAAACAGTAATTTAGCAATAAAAAATTAAGTTCACTTTTTGTTTTTTCAAAATTAATGTCATTTGATAAAAACTTTAAAATATTATCTTTAAATATATTATTATTTCTTAATTCTTTTAATTCAATTTGACATATTTCTTTATTACTTTTATCTTTTAAAACAAAGTCACAATTACCTACTGAACCATCTATACGTGCTGCAGATTTTTCAACACTTACATCACAAATATCAAGCATCATTTTAAAAAAAACTTCACCTCTACCAACCGAAGTTGCTTTTATATTAAATAATTTTTTTTCTATATTATCATAATCTTTGTTTTGAATTCCATCAGAGATATATTCTTTTATTTTTTTTATAACTTCAACAACGCTAACTCTATTGTCATCATTTAATATCTTTCCTTTAACTTCTGAAATAAAATCTTTTATTTCATTAAGCGATTTTATAAATTTTTCAATATTAATTTTGTTGTCTTGCTCTATAATTTTAAACTCTTCGAAAAAACTAAAAATTAATGATATATTCACTCTTTCACTTACTTTGTCAAATTTAATTGTATTTTCGAAAATCAAAAAAAATTCATTTTTTAAATTCTGATCTGTAATTTGTGTCGCCAATAATTTTGGATCTTCATCATTATTAAAAAATTTAGAAGTGAATAATTTATTTATTAATTGCGATATCTTTTCTTGCTTAATATCGTCGTTTGTTTTAAAGAGATTAATATTAGTTATTCGTGTTAACAAACTTTTAAGATCGTTATTTAATTCTTCATGAGTTTTCCCTTCTTCTTCGTAATTGTGTATAAATAATTTTAGAATGTTTGTTTTAACATTCCGTTTATTTGTAGATAATGCTTTTTTAATTTTATGTCGAAAAGTCTCCTCTCTTTGTTTACCATCAAAACTTATTTTGTTATTACTGCGATTTGTTATAGCGATAAATCCAAAATCCAAAATAGAATTAACAGTATCTGTTGCCGATACTGCTATTTTCTCTTTCTCTGCATCTGTCTCGTATCGTTGTTTAAATCTTCTAGGAGTATTCAGATCAAATTTTTTATTTCCATAAGCAGTAACATATAATCCAATTAATTTATTTAAATAACGTTTAAATAAAATAAAAAGACTAAAATCTGATGATTGCGCATTTTCACTAGCAATTGATTCTATAATATCATGTGAAATTGCATTATTACGAATTCTTGCAAATGTTCTAGCTTTTTCTCTATCAATTTCTTTGGTGACGTGCGCTCTTCTATCTGCTTCTACGGAGTTTCCATAGATTTTATCATATTCTTTCTCTAAATTACTAGATTCACCATCTACACGCATCCTTAAGAAATAATAAATAAATCTTTCTTTCGTCGCATCATTTGTTACTTGCTCTTCATTAACTTCTTTCTTAATGTCATTCAAAACATCAAATAATTTTTTTATCTTGCCTCTTACTTCTGTGTCATTAAAAATATTATCTATATAGTTTATCATATTTAAATTAAAAGCTTTTAAATGCTCTTGTTTATCATGTTTGTCTTCTAAAGAAATATACCTTTGATAGAAGAAAGCCTTATAATATCTAATAATATTTGTTGTTACATCTTCGGGTGTAATATTAAAATTACTCTTATTCTTTTCGTTGCTGCCACCATACATTGTAAAATTTGAGTATGCTTTTGCTGTAATTATCGAATTATTTTCTGCACCGCCGGTCTTAAATGTAGGTTCAACAACATCAAATAAAGTATCAGCAAAAAACAATAAAAATAAAGGCGTAAATATTTCATACATGCGATTATTATAAAAAGTTATTTCCTTTGAGATAGATACATCAGGTAATACTAAAGTTCTTGTAGGTATTCTTTCTACAAAATTTTCATTTCTTTTCAAAGTAGAATATGGATATTCAACTTCATTATCAAATATTTTATCTTTTTGCTCTCTTGTAATTTGAACAGCGTTATTATAGTCACTAGGATTAACACTATCATCATCATCTACTACTACAAATTTTAAAAATTTTGCTGCATTTCTAAAAAGACTTTCGCTATTAATACTAGAAACATTTTTATATTCATGAAATCTATCAATCGTTAATATTGTTGGTAAAATTTTACCTATATTATCTTCATCTTTCCCTTGCAATAATTCAATTAAATTTTTATATTTAACTCCTTTTAATTTTTTTACACCGTTTATAATGTTTTTAATGTCTTGCATGCTTGAAGCAATTGGTCTATTAATATTAATTTCTTTCATCATTTTACTAATAATAAGAATGAAATTATTCCCGTCACGTTCTGAGATTAAAGGTTTATCTAAAATGTCAGCAAACACATCAGATAATAAAAAACTAGAAATCTCCTTAATCTGTTCTTCTATTTCATCTGCTACTTTCTCTATTACTTTATCATTATTTTCCTCTACACTTCTATTTTCTCCTTCTATTTTCTCTTTGTTTTTATTACTAACAATTGCATTACTCTTTTCAGTTTTTTTTGATGAATTTTGTTGAGTTGTTATTTTAGAATTAAAAATTAAAAAAGAAATTTCTTTTTTAAAATACTCGAAAGATGTAAAATAATTATTTTTACTTTGAATAGCATCTTCTAAATATGCAGAAATATCTATTGGTATTAAATTATATTGTGCTACACTTAAAATTTCTCTAGTCAATTTAGTTAAAAAATCCAATGAATCTTCTTCCAACGGGATTTTAGATAAAGGATCAAAATTTCTTGTAGGATCTACATCTGTTATTTTATTATATTTTTTTTGATATCTGTCCTTTGCATAAATTAACCTCAGTCCAAGTTTACCCAACATATGTCCTGTATTTTGTTCATGGTCATGCACTAAAAAATTCCCTGAAGGGTCATACTGGAAATTCATATTCATTCTTAAAGGTTTTTTTAATAATTTTAAAGCTTCAGAACCAAGATTTGCAGTAGTCATCTGATCATCATAATCGACGGAGCGTTGATCAAATTTAAGTTTACTTTTATTTGGAACGTTCTTTTCTATCTTATCTCGAAAAAGTTTATCGATTTGTGCCTGATCAGTCGCGTTATATATTTCTTCTAACTCTTCATCTGATATTTCTTTTCCTGTTTTTTCTTTCACTGCATTTTTTATTATGCCTCTTCTATCTGATTTATCTCTTACTATAGGAAGAAAATTATATTTCATAAAAATTGTATTTAAATATTCAACCCCTGAAAGATTTTTATGAATATATTCCAATGATTTATTACCTTCAATTAAATCAAAAAGACTATTTGCAAATGGCGCTCGATAAACTGTGCCAACCAAAGAAGATTCAGGAATATCAAATAATGAATTATCAATATATTTTTCTTTTTGATTTAAAACATTTTTCAAATAAGGAGTCAATCTTTTTTCTTTTCCTAATGCGTCTCTTTTCATTTTTATTTGATATATTTTTTGTAAATTTATAAAATATTTTAAAATATTTACAT
>JACCEE010280201.1_pt1 | contig 56144 bp, 56 predicted proteins | sample 7449931 | NCBI WGS metagenome assembly JACCEE01 (sample SAMN15323457, study PRJNA562643) | freshwater metagenome | isolation source: river surface water | place: USA:Blue River Watershed | collected 2017-08-19 | reverse complement strand
GTGTCTGCAAAAGCCACCGGACCGTCATCCTGAACGCAGGGGTTCAGGTGGGCGAGGGCAGACTGGCGTTGGGTTCATCTGACGCGAGACGATCACGCTCACCAGCCAATGTTCCAAGCCCTGGCTCAAAAGAGCATTGGTTCAAGGAAATATAAAGCCCGACGGTTTTGCAGACGGTTTGATTTTAAAGCCAGAAGCCGCTGACCCAAGACCCATGACGGTGAGCCGGATGGAAACAGTGGGTCAAAGCAACTGACCGTCCGAGCTCAGCACGGCGTCCAGGCGGTTGAGCAAGTCTTGTAGATGGGCTTCATCTGGGGCGGATGCATTGGTGTTGGCCGGTGTGGCGGTGGCGGGCTGCTCGCTGAGGCTGAAGGCCAGATTCAGGGCTGCCAGTACCGCAATGCGGTCACGGGCCTTGATCTTGCCGGCGTCCCGGATGCGGCACATGGCCTGATCCACCGATTGCACGGCCTGCTGCAGTCGGGCCTCTCCCCCTTCAGGGCAACCCAGCACATAGCCTTGGCCCATGATTTGAACTTCGACCTGTTTCATGGGGTGGCGTCCGGGGTTTCTTCGGGCAGTCGTTCGAGCAAGGCGTCGATGCGGTTGCGCGCGGTTTGCAAGCGACCCTTCAGGGCGTCGCGTTCCTGGGTGAGTTGGGCCACTTGCTGGGCCAGCAATTCATTGGTGCGTTGCAACTCCTGATGGCGCACGAGCAGGCGCTCAACGCGATCGGTGATTTGGGGCAGCAAGGCACTCATGACGCTATTCTAGTGAAAATTCCCAAAAATCAAGCACCTGCGTGCGAAACAAACACCTGTTTCTCGTTTGGGGCGCTGGGGTCTCAATTCAGTTTGATGCAAGCCTGGGGCCTAGAATGGGTCTTGTTGGTGCTCGCGCCCTGGTTCACAGGGTGCAGTTCAACGGGAAGCAGGAGGAGGGGTGGGGCTCACCCACACCTTTTAGCCTGCGCTGCCCCCGCAACGGTCAAGCGAACAGTCCTTTTGGACTCGCCTTTGTCCCACTCAGCCACTGAGGGCCTTGAACAAGCCCTTGGGAAGGCGGACAAGGTTGTTTTCGCCAGCCCGGATACCGGCCAACAGGGGGCTTGAGCGTCAAACCTCAAGCCATTTCGTCCATGCACTGTCGGGGAAGGCGGTGAGGACCCTGTTTCAACGAGTGTTTTCATGTCGAATTTTTCACTTGCGCTGCGCCGCTGTTTTGCTGGCCTGTCGCTGTCCGTTTGTGCCATTGCGCCTGTCCATGCCCAGAAGACAGTGACGCAAACATTACCGGAAACCATCGTGTCGGCCAGCCTGATCGAGCAGGCCGTGGAAGATGCCATTCCTGCGACCGTTTTGATCAAACGACAAGACATTGAGCGTTCTGGCGCGGTGGATCTGCCCACCCTGCTGCGGCAATTTGCCGGCATCGAGTTGTCGCAAAACGGCGGTTTGGGAACCAACGCCAGCGCATTCATTCGCGGGGCCGAGTCCCGTCACACCATGGTGATGGTGGATGGGATTCCCATCAACAGCCTGAACTTCAATACCACGCCGCTGGAAGCCATTCCCCTGTTTGGCATCGAGCGCATCGAGGTGGTTCGCGGCAATGTTTCGGCGCTTTACGGCAGCTCCGCCATGGGTGGGGTGATCCAGATTTTCACCCGCACCGATATGCCCAAAGATTGGGCCCAATACCGGATTGAAGCGGGCAGCCACCGATTGGGTGCCGCTTCTTTGTCTTTGGGCAAGGTGCTCGACAACGGCGTTCAATTGCAGGCCGGGTTGGAGCGCATGCGCACTTCGGGTTCCAACGCCATCCGCCAGGATCTCAGGCCAGGGACTCACCCCGACCGTGATGGCGCTCAACGCGAGATGGCTCAATTGCAGATCTCGCAAAAGAAGGATCAGCTCTCGTGGCGCTTGTCCATGGCCGAGACCCGATTGCTGTCGCAGTACGACAGCGAATACGGACCGCCGACCCAAGCGGATGAATCGAAATACAAGTTGCGCAACATCGGTTTTTCAGGTGCTTACGATTTCAACCGGGACACGCAGTTGCAACTGGGGATGGGGCGTTACACGGATGACCTCAATGCTTACCTGACACAGATCCCCTATGCCGTGCTGAATGCCAAAGAACAATTCAGAATCGGCTTAAAGCACCAATGGGCGCCACAACACACGACCACGGTGGGGTACGAAAAAATCTGGCAGGAAATTGCCAGCCCAAGCACGGCCTACACCCGGACCAATCGCACGGGTCAGGCGCTGCGGGCGGGCTATCAATTCAATGGTGAAAAGCATGTGCTTCAGTTGAATGCCCGCCAAGATCTTTATCAGGGTTTTGATCGAGCCACGACCTACTACCTCGGCTACCAATACTTTGTCACGCCAGAATGGCGGTTGCTGGTGTCACAGTCCACTGGCTTTGCGGTGCCGACCTTCAATGACCTGTACTATCCGGCCACCACTTATGAGCCCGTTTACGATCCGGACCCAGAGCTCAACTATTTAGGCTGCTACCAATGTTACGGAGGCAATGCCAACCTGAAGCCCGAGAAGTCGCGCTCCAACGAAGCAGGCGTGCAATGGGGTGATGGTCAACAAACGTTGCGCGCCGTGGTGTTCAGAAACAGCTATCGCAACCTGATTGCAGACAATCTTGATGAACCTTTTAACCGCATCAACGTGGGAGCGGCCAGCAATCTGGGTCAGGAGTTGACCTATCGGCGGCAAATCAATCAAGGCTCGGTGCGGATGACTTGGGTTCATCAAAATCCGAAAGACGATGTGGCCCAAAGGCCTTTGCTGAAACGGGCGTCGCATTTCTTGTCAGCGGGTTATTCGCATCGCATTCAGGCTTGGCAGGTTGAGACCTCGGCCCGATACACTGGGGCCAGGCTGGATCGGTATCGGCGTGCGGACCAAACGCTGGACGGTTACTGGTTGTTCGATGTGGGTGTCTCGCGGCCTCTCACGGAAAAATCGGTCTGGTACGCGCGGGTGGACAACCTGATGGACAAGGACTATTCGCCAGCGTATGGTTACCGGGCCTTGCGCCGATCTTTCCTGACCGGTTTGCGTGTGAATCTCTGACCCATGGGCCCCCAACGCATCGTCTGCCTGACCGAAGAAACCACCGAGTGGCTCTACCTGCTCGGTCAGGCGCACCGCATCGTGGGCATTTCGGGTTACACGGTGCGGCCTCGCCGCGCCCGTGAAGAAAAGCCCCGCGTCAGCGCCTTTCTCAGCGCCAAGATCGACAAGATTTTGGCGCTGGAGCCGGACTGCGTGTTCGGTTTTTCAGACTTGCAGGCCGACATCGCCTCGGCTCTGATCAAGGCCGGTGTGCAAGTCACGGTGTTCAACCAGCGCAGCGTGGAAGACATTTTTTCGGTGTTGTTCCAAATCGCCGCCATGGTCGATCGGGCCGAGGAAGGCAAAGCCTTGCTCGACGGTTTTCGCGCCGAGATGGCCGCCATGCGCGCGCAAAGCGCCGCTTGGCCGCGTCGGCCCAAGGTTTACTTTGAAGAATGGGACGAGCCGCGCATTTCTGCCATCCGGTGGGTGTCCGAGCTGATCGGCGTGGCCGGTGGCGACGACATCTTCCCCGACTTGGCGTTGCAACCGCTGGGCAAAGACCGCATTTTGGCCAACGATGGGCGCATTTGGGCGGCGGCACCCGACATCGTCCTGGGGTCGTGGTGCGGCAAGAAGTTTCGGCCCGAGCGCGTGGCCGCCCGCCCGGGCTGGGCCGAGGTGCCCGCTGTGCGCGAAGGGCAGTTGTTTGAAATCAAATCGGCCGATATATTGCAGCCCGGCCCCGCCGCCCTGACCGATGGCGTGCGTCAGATGCACGCCCTGATGCGGCAATGGGTGGAGCAGCATGCTTGACGGACGGGTCGTTGTGGCTCGGCTGGCGGTGCTGGTTGGGGCTTGCCTTTTGTGCTTGACCCATGCCTGGGCCCAAACGGAAGTACGCGACGACACCGGTCGACCGACCTTGTTTCAGACGCCACCGCAACGCATCGTCAGCCTCTTGCCCGCCATCACCGAGATGGTGTGCGAGTTGGGAGCCTGCGAGCGCCTGGTGGGGGTGGATCGGCATTCCAATCACCCGGCTTCGGTGCGAGGTTTGCCGCGCCTGGGTGGCCTGGAAGACACGCCGCTGGAGTCCTTGCTGAAGTTGCAGCCCGATCTGGTGCTGGTGGCCGGCTCGGCCCGGCTCTTGCCCCGCCTGCAAAGCCTGGGCTTGCGGGTCATGGTGTTCGAACCGCGCGACCCGCAAGACACCGAGCGCATGGCTCGCAGCCTGTCGTTGGCGCTGACCGGATCGTCAGCGGCCTGGACGGCCTACGAGCAACGCCAACAGCAGGCCTGGCAGGCCTTGACCCAGCGCACCGACCCACGACGGGCTCAGGCAGCGGTGTATGTGGAAGTGGGCGAGGGGCCCTATGTGGCCTCCGATATTTCGTTCATTGGTGAGGGTTTGCGCCGTGCGGGCTTGCGGGCTGCTGTGCCCGGCCATTGGGGGCCCTTTCCCCGTCTGAGTCCGGAATGGGTGTGGCGTGCCTCGCCCGACTGGATCGTGTTGGGCAGCACGGCCACGCCGGTGCAACGCCGTCCGGGCTGGGGTCAACTGGCGGCGGTGCAGGCAGGGCGGGTGTGTGTGCTGACGCCCGAGCAAATGGACACCTTGGTCAGACCCGGGCCGCGATTGCACGAGGGGATCGGGGCCGTTGTATCGTGCATGCAGGCCAAGACACCATGAAGTCCGTGAACCCCTCATGGACCGTGTTCCAACCGGCGGTCACCCGGCCGGTTTGGGGGCATGTCGGCTTGCTTTTGCTGGGTTGTCTGGCGGTCGCCGCAGGTCTGGCGGTGGGCAGCGAGGGTTGGAGCTGGCCTTTGGGGGCGCAGGCATCCTCTGTGATCGTGTGGGATGTGCGCCTGCCCAGGGCCTTGGGGGCCTGGCTGGCTGGTGCGCTGTTGGGCCTGGCCGGAGCGTTGGGCCAAACGCTGTTTCGCAACCCCCTGGCCGACCCGTATTTGTTGGGCAGTGCCTCCGGGGCCGGTTTGGGCGTGGCGCTGGGTTTGCTGGCTGCGCATGGCATGGTGGACTGGCCCACGGCTTGGCTGCGCTGGGGCAGCGGTGGACTGGCCTTTGCCGGAGCCTGGTTGGCCATGGCCCTGGCTTTGTGGTGGTCCCGTGGCCTCAGTCACACCCCGCGTTTGTTGTTGGCCGGGGTGGTGGTGGGCGTGGTGCTGTCGGCCCTGACTTCGGCTTTGATGCTGTGGGTGCCGCAGGCCTGGGGTGGCTTTCAGTCGTTCATGTTGGGCACCACACAAGCCATCGACCGGTCCGCCTTGATGGTGCTGGCGCTGGGCTTGCTGGTCTGCCTGGCGGTGGCCGTGCGCTGGGCTCCCACGCTGGATGTGCTCAGTTTGGGCGAGGCCACTGCGCAATCCATGGGTCTGAACTTGTCGCGCACTCGAGCCGCTTTGTTGCTGAGCATGACCTTGGCCACCTCGCTGGCGGTCTCGCACACCGGTCTGATTGCCTTTGTCGGCCTGGCGGCCCCGCATCTGGTGCGCACATGGGGGCTGAGCCGGCCTTCGGTCTTGCCAGTCCTGTCGGCGTGGGCGGGCGGCTTGTTGCTGGCCCTGGCCGATCTGATCTCACGCTGGTGGTGGTCACCGCTGGAGTGGCCGGTGGGGGTGCTCACTGCCCTGATCGGTGGCCTGTACCTGCTTTATGCCTTGCGGCGCCGGGAGGGGGCATGAACCCGGCATGTGCTGCTCAACCTGTTTGGCGCGTGCGCGAGTTGGGCGTTCGGATGGCCTCGCGCGAAGTGCTGCGCGACATCTCCTTCGATTTGCCCGCGGGGCAATGGTGGTGCGTGTGCGGACCCAATGGGGCTGGCAAGTCCACTTTGCTGCAGGCTTTGGCGGGTTTGCAGGCCCACAGCGGTGGTGTTGAATGGATGGGTCAACCCTTGCGGGATATTCCTGTCATCCAGCGCGCCCGACAATTGGGCTGGATGGGGCAGGCCCAGCCGGTACCGCTGGACCTGACCGTGGCCGAAGTGGTGCGCTTGGGCCGCTGGGCGCATGCACAAGGTGCAGAGGCAGACCCGGTCAACGATGAGGCGGTGGTGCAAAACATCTTGCGCGAGTTGCATTTGCGAGATTTGGCGCATCGACCCTTGCGGGAGTTGTCCGGCGGCGAGTGCCAGCGGGCTTTGTTGGCACGGGCATGGGCCGTGCAAGCGAAGGGGTTGCTGCTGGACGAACCATTCAACCACCTGGATCTGACACACCAACACGCCTGCTTGCAGAGTCTGCGGCATTCGTGTGCCGGCGGTGTCGCTGTCCTCACGGTCATGCACGAACTGCATCACGCGCTGGCTGCCGACGGCTTGCTGGTCATGCAGCAGGGTCGTCTTTTGCATCAGGGTGTGCCGGGGGACGCGCGCACGCGCGAAGCCTTGCAAGAGGCCTTCGGGATGCGCTTGTCGTTTCATGCCATCGACACCCATGGGACAGGGCAACGCTGGGTGGTCTTGCCCGACACGCTTTCTTGACCATAATGTTTCGTCAGGTCAGCCCTTGTTGGGCCGACAGGAAGCAGGAGACAGGCATGACACAAGCCGGCAAACTGGTGCAAGACAAGGTGGTGGTGGTCACCGGTGCGGGAGGCGGCATTGGGCGCGACATCGCACTGGCCATGGCCCGCGAAGGCGCCCGCGTGGTGGTCAACGACATCGGCGCATCGGTCAGTGGCGAGGGGCACAGCGACGGCCCGGCCCAGCAAGTGGCCAACGACATCAAAGCCTTGGGCGCTGAGGCGGTGGCCAGCACCGACAGCGTCTCTGAGGCCGCCAGTGCTGCGCGCATCGTGCAGTGCGCGCTCGATCACTTTGGGCGCATCGATGTCGTGGTCAACAACGCTGGCATTTTGCGCGACCGGTTTTTTCACAAAATGAGCACAGACGAGTGGGATGCGGTCATCAAGGTGCACCTGTATGGCGCCTATTTCGTCAGTCGGGCCGCAGCCACGCATTTCAAAGAGCAGGCGTCGGGGTGCTACATCCACATGACCTCGACATCGGGGCTGGTGGGCAATTTGGGGCAAGCCAACTACGCAGCCGCCAAATTGGGCATTGCCGCCTTGTCCAAATCGATTGCGCTGGACATGCAAAAATTCAATGTCCGGTCCAATTGCATTTCACCGTTCGCCTGGAGCCGCATGATCGGGGCCATCCCGACCGACACCCCTGAGCAGCAGGCGCGGGTCGAACGCATCAAGCAAATGACCCCGGCCAAGATCGCTCCCTTGGCGGTGGCCTTGGCCAGCGATGCGGCGCGCGACACCAACGGCCAGATCTTTGCCGTGCGCAACAACGAGATTTTTCTCATGAGTCAACCGCGCCCGGTGCGCTCGGTGCACCGGGGTGAGGGTTGGACTCCGCAAGACGTGTTGTCGCATGCCTTGCCGGCTTTGCAGGCCAGTTATTTTGATTTGGATCGTTCGGCTGACGTGTTCAGCTGGGACCCCGTTTGACGCCAAGGCCAGACCCCATGAACCCCATCTCTCAGGGCGTGCAAGCCCAATACCAACAGGCCCTGGACGAGGGGCGTTTTGTCATTCAGCGTTGCGGCGGTTGCGGCCAGGCCGTGCACTACCCGCGCGAGGTGTGTCCCCATTGTGGCGGCGATGACCTGACCATGCAGCCCGCCAGCGGTCTGGGCACGGTCTACGCCGTGACCACGGTGCGGCGCAAGCCCGATGCCGGGGGGGATCTGAATGTCTCGCTGATTGATTTGGATGAAGGGCCCAGGCTCATGAGCCGGGTGGCCAACCTGGCCCCCGATCAGGTGCGCATCGGGCAGCGGGTGCGCGCCCGCATCGTGCAGGAGCAAGGGCAAAGCCTGCTGGTGTTTGACGCCGAAGGAGCACAGCCATGAACCTGAAAGATCTGCGCGGACAAACCGCGGTGGTGGGGGTCGGCACCTTTGGCTGTGGCGAGGCTCACGGCTACACCGAGATGGAACTGCTGGCGCGTTCGGCCCAATTGGCAGTGCGCGAGGCCGGTCTGAGCATGAAGGACATCGACGGTGTGTGCACCGCCAGCGTGTCGTCCGCCATGTGGGGTTTGGCGGTGCCCGAATACCTGGGCTTGAACGCCCGCTTCATCGACAGCACGATGATCGGTGGATCGAGCTTTGTGGCCCACCTGTTACCCGCCATGCTGGCGCTGCACAGTGGCCAGTGCAACGCCGTGTTGGTCTGCTATGGCAGCACCCAGCGCACGGCGACATTTGGGCGCAAGGAAATCAATGCCAGCCGCAAGTTTTTGGACCCGATGCCCTTTGAGCACCCGTATCAGCCCATGATGCCGGCCACCGCCTATGCCCTGGCCGCTTCACGCCACATGCACCAGTACGGCACCACGCGCGAGCAAATGGCCGAGGTGGCGGTGGCGGCCCGGGCCTGGGCACAGCTCAATCCCGAGGCGTTCAGCCGCGATCCGCTGACGGTGTCCGATGTCCTCCACTCGCGCATGGTGTCCGACCCCTTGAGCGTGCGCGACTGTTGCCTGGTGACCGACGGCGGCGGCGCTTATGTGCTGGTGCGCGCCGACCGCGCACGGCACCTGAAGCAAAAACCGGTCTATGTGCTGGGCTCGGCCACGGCCACCTGGCACCGCCAGATCGCCTGCATGCCCGACTTGACCGTGACGGCTGCGGCCCAGTCGGGAGAAGAGGCCTATGCCATGGCCGGGATGGGGCCGCAGGACATCGATGTGCTGGCTTTGTACGATGCCTTCACCATCAACACCATCTTGTTCCTCGAAGACCTGGGCTTTTGCAAAAAGGGCGAGGGCGGTGCGTTTGTGCAGGGTGGAGCCATTGCGCCCGGCGGTCGTTTGGCGGTCAACACCAACGGTGGCGGCTTGTCGTGCGTGCACCCGGGCATGTATGGCATCTTTTGCCTGATCGAGGCGGTGCGCCAGTTGCGTGGTGCATGCGGCGCGAGGCAGGTGGCGGGGGCCCACACCGCGCTGGTCAACGGCAACGGGGGCACGCTGTCGAGCCAATCGACGGCCATTTTGGGCACTGAACTAACCCTTTAGGCATCCCCCGATCCGGACTCTGAATACAGTCTCCTGAGTGAGTGCGAGGGCAAGAAGTGACGACCTAAAATGGCGGGATGCAAGAAGCCCGACACCTCGATCCGGCCTTGCTGCCCCAGTTGCAGCAATGGACCGGACGCACCGAAACCCTGCGCGATCTGATCACCCCGGCTCCCCTGCGGGCCATGGCGGCCACACTCGATCGCGACGATCCCGAACCCGATACCGGCACCGCCTTGCCCTTTTTGTGGCACTGGCTGTTTTTTTTGCCGCATCACCGCCAAAGCGAGATCGGCCCCGATGGCCATGCCAAGCGAGGCGGCTTTTTGCCCCCGGTGCCGCTGCCGCGTCGCATGTGGGCGGGCGGGCGCCTGAGTTGGCGCGCCGACAACCCCCTGCGCGTGGGGGACGCCGTGCAACGGCTGTCCACCATCCAGTCGGTCACCCACAAATCGGGGCGCACCGGCGACCTGTTGTTTGTGGGCGTGCAGCACCAGGTCAGCAATGGCCAGGGCCTGTCACTGACCGAAGAGCACGACATCGTGTACCGCGCTGCCGCGCAGCCCGGTGACCCGGTGCCCGCCCCCACCCCCGCCGAGACCGGCGCGGCCTGGCAACGCACCATCACCCCCGACGATGTGCTGTTGTTCCGCTATTCGGCGCTGACCTTCAATGGCCATCGCATCCACTACGACCGCCGGTATGTGACCGAGGTCGAGGGCTATCCCGGCCTGATCGTGCATGGCCCGCTGATCGCCACTTTGTTGGTGGATTTGCTGCGTCGCCATGCGCCCAATGCCTTTGTGAGCCGCTTTGAGTTCAAGGCCGTGCGTCCCACCTTTGACCTGCATCCTCTCCAGGTCAACGGGCAGCCCAGCGCCGACGGCAAGACCGTGCGCCTGTGGGCGCAAGACCACGAAGGCTGGCTCACCATGCAAGCCACCGCCACCCTGGCCTGATTTTTTTTGACAACGACATGAAACACACCCCCGACGCTTACCAAGACATCCGCGACGCCGTGCGCGATTTATGCCAACAATTTCCCGACGAATACCACCGCAAGGTCGACGAGCAACGTGCTTATCCGGAAGCATTTGTCGATGCCCTGACCAAGGCCGGCTGGATGGCCGCGCTGATCCCCCAAGAGTACGGCGGCTCGGGTCTGGGCTTGACCGAGGCCTCGGTCATCATGGAAGAGATCAACCGCAATGGCGGAAACTCGGGCGCCTGTCACGGCCAGATGTACAACATGGGCACCTTGTTGCGCCATGGCTCGAAGGCGCAAAAAGAGTTTTATTTGCCCAAGATCGCCAGCGGCGAATGGCGTTTGCAGTCCATGGGCGTGACCGAACCCACCACCGGCACCGACACCACCAAGATCAAGACCACCGCCGTCAAAAAGGGCGACCGCTATGTCATCAACGGTCAAAAGGTCTGGATCTCGCGCGTGCAGCATTCCGACTGGATGATTTTGCTGGCCCGCACCACGCCACTGGCCGAGGTGCAGCGCAAGTCCGAAGGCATGTCGATTTTCATGGTCGATCTCAAGCAAGCCATCGGCAACGGGCTGACGGTGCGTCCCATCTTGAACATGGTCAACCACGAGACCAATGAGTTGTTCTTTGAAAACCTGGAGATCCCGGCCGAGAACCTGATCGGGCAAGAAGGGCAAGGGTTCAAGTACATCCTGGACGGCCTCAATGCCGAGCGCACCCTGATCGCCGCCGAGTGCATCGGCGACGGTTATTGGTTCATCGACCGCGTCGCCAAGTACGCCAAAGAGCGCGTGGTGTTTGGTCGTCCCATCGGGCAGAACCAGGGTGTCCAGTTCCCGATTGCCGAAGCCTACATCGAAGTCGAAGCGGCCAACCTGATGCGCTTCAAGGCCTGCCAGTTGTTTGACGAACACCAGCCTTGCGGTGCCGAGGCCAACATGGCCAAGTACCTGGCCGCCAAGGCGTCTTGGGAAGCGGCCAACGTTTGCATCCAGTACCACGGTGGTTTTGGCTTTGCCTGCGAATACGACGTCGAGCGCAAGTTCCGCGAGACCCGCCTGTATCAGGTGGCCCCGATCTCGACCAACCTGATCTACTCTTACATCGCCGAGCACGTGTTGGGCTTGCCGCGTTCGTTCTGAAGGATGGCCATGACCCGACCCCTCGATGGCATCACGGTGGTGTCTCTTGAACACGCGATCGCCGCCCCGTTTTGCACCCGCCAACTGGCCGATCTGGGCGCACGCGTGATCAAGGTCGAGCGTCCCGGGGTAGGCGACTTTGCCCGCGCCTACGACACCCGGGTCAATGGCGAGTCCTCGCACTTTGTGTGGACCAACCGGTCAAAAGAAAGCCTGACGCTGGACCTGAAAAACCCGCAGGCCCTGGCTGCGCTGATGAAGTTGCTGGCCAGCGCCGACGTGCTGGTGCAAAACCTGGCCCCCGGTGCCGCCGCCCGCATGGGCTTGTCGTTCGAGGCCTTGAAAGACCAGCACCCGCGACTGATCGTCTGTGACATTTCGGGCTATGGCGACAACGGGCCGTACCGAGACAAAAAGGCGTATGACCTGCTGATCCAGAGCGAGGCCGGCTTTTTGTCGGTGACCGGCACGCCCGAGACGCCCAGCAAGGCGGGCAATTCGGTCGCCGACATTGCGGCTGGCATGTACGCCTACACCAACATCCTCTCGGCCTTGTTGCTGCGTGGCAAGACGGGGCAGGGTAGTCACATCGATGTGTCGATGCTCGAAGCCCTGGGCGAGTGGATGAGTTTTCCGATGTACTACGCTTACCAGGGCGCCACCCCACCGGTGCGTGCGGGTGCATCGCACGCCAGCATCTACCCCTACGGGCCATTTCCGGCTGGTGATGGCGGCACGGTGATGCTGGGCTTGCAAAACGAACGCGAATGGAAAATCTTTTGCGATCAGGTGCTGTTGCAACCTGCGCTGACCACCGACGAACGCTTTGCCAGCAATTCGCTGCGGCACCAAAACCGCAGCGCCTTGTACGGCCTGATCCAGCAGGCTTTTGCCGCACTCGGCACCGAGCAGGTGGTGCAGCGGCTGGAAGACGCCGGCATCGCCAATGCCCGCATGAACGACATGGCCGGGCTGTGGGCGCATCCGCAACTCAAGGCACGCGAGCGCTGGCGCGAGGTCGGCTCACCCGCCGGCCCCATCCCGGCGCTGTTGCCGCCAGGGCGCAACAACGCGTTCGAGTACCGCATGGACGCCGTGCCCCGGGTGGGCGAACACACCGAATCCATCTTGCGTGAATTGGGTCTGGGCGACGCCGATCTGGCGTCACTGCGTCAGGCGCAAGCGATCTGAAAAGGAAAACGACATGTCTCACCCGAACGCCGAACTGGCGCGTTTTGCCGCCGAGTTGAAATTTGAAGACATCCCCGAGCCGGTGGTGCGCCGCGCCGAGGACTTGCTGGTGGACTGGTTTGGTTCCGCTGTGGCCGGGCACGGTGCCCGTGCGGTCGAGTCGGTGGCCAAGTTCGCCGTTGGCATGGGGCCCGGTGACGGACCCAGCGAGATCATCGTCAACCGGCGCGGTTCCAGCCCCTACATGGCCGCCATGGCCAACGCCGCAGCCTCGCACGTGGTCGAACAAGACGACGTCCACAACAGCTCGGTGTTTCACCCGGCCACGGTGGTGTTTCCGCCCGCTTTGGCCATGGCGCAGCAGTTGGGGGCCTCGGGCAAGGCCCTGATCGCCGCATCGGTCGCAGGTTACGAGGTCGGCATCCGCGTCGGCGAGTTCCTGGGTCGTTCGCACTACAAGGTGTTTCACACCACCGGTACCGCCGGCACCATTGCCGCTGCGGCGGCCACCGGCCATTTGTTGGGCCTGAACGCCAGCCAAATGCTGCACGCCTTTGGCTCTGCCGGCACCCAGTCGGCCGGTTTGTGGGAGTTTTTGCGCACCGCTGCCGACAGCAAACAATTGCACACGGCCCACGCCGCTGGCGCGGGGCTCATGGCCGCCGTGCTGGCTCACGATGGCTTCACCGGGGCCGAGCGCATTTTTGACGGCCCGCAGGGCATGGCCGCCGGCATGTCCAGCGACGCCAACCCGGCCCGATTGACCGACGGACTGGGCACGCGCTGGGCCTTGGCCGAGACTTCGTTCAAATACCACGCCTCGTGCCGCCACACCCACCCGGCGGCCGATGCGCTGCTGCAGGTCATGCGCGAGCACGGCTTGCAGGCGTCGGACATCGCCCGCGTCGAGACCCATGTGCACCAGGGTGCCATCGATGTGCTGGGCCCGGTGGTCAACCCCAGCACCGTGCACCAGAGCAAGTTCTCGATGGGCACGGTGTTGGCGCTGGCCGCTTTGCACGGCTACGCCGGTCTGGGCGAATTCGATCGGCATTTCAATGCCGACGACACCCGTGCCTTTTGCGATCGCGTGACCATGGCCCTGGACCCGGAAGTGGATGGGGCCTATCCGCAACGCTGGATCGGCAAGGTGACGGTGCAAACCCACGATGGACGGGTTTTTAAAGGCCGGGTCGACGAACCCAAGGGCGACCCCGGCAACACCCTGAGCCGCGACGAGATCACCGACAAGGCCATGCGCCTGGCGGCCCACAGTGGCGGCGCGTCAGCGGACGAGATGCGTCATGCCCTGGAGCAGTTGTGGAGCATCACCCGGGTGCAGCGGTTGGGTCGTCTTTTGACTTGAAAGGTTTTTGGGTTTTTAGGGTCTTTTTGCGACGTAAACATGAAATAATTTGCGTTGCTTCACATTTCAAAAGAGGAGTTTTAATGAAACCGTTGTTCCAGCGTTGCCTGACCGTCGCGGCCCTGTCTTTGGCCGTGGTCACTGGCGCGAATGCCCAATCGTTCCCCGACAACAAACCGGTCGCTTTGGTCGTTCCGTTTGCCGCCGGTGGCCCCACCGACGTGGTCGCCCGCATGCTGGCCATCCCCATGGGCAAGGCCCTGAACACCACCGTCACGGTCGAAAATACCGTGGGCGCGGGTGGCACCATCGCCTCGGCCCGGGTGGCTCGCTCAGCCCCCACCGGTCACACCATTTATTTGCATCACATGGGCATGGCCACCGCCGTCTCCTTGTACCGCAAGCTCAGCTTTGACCCCCTGAAAGATTTCGAATACATCGGTCAGGTGGTCGATGTGCCCATGACCCTGCTGGCTCGCAAAGACTTTCCGGCCAACAACTACGCCGAACTGATCAGCTATATCAAGGCCAACAAAGACAAAGTGTCTTTGGCCAATGCAGGTTTGGGCGCTGTGTCGCACCTGTGCGGTTTGCTCTTCATGAGCTCGATCGGCGTCGATCTGACCACCGTGCCTTACAAAGGCACCGGCCCGGCCATGAACGATTTGCTCGGCGGCCAGGTCGACCTGCTGTGTGACCAGACCACCCAGACCGTGCCCATGATCAAGGAAAACCGCATCAAGGTGTATGGCGTGACCACCACCAAGCGTCTGTCGGCTCTGCCCAATGTGCCCACCCTGGACGAACAAGGCAACAAAGGCTTTGAAGTCAAGGTCTGGCACGGCATGTATGCCCCGAAAGGCACGCCCAAAGAGGCCATCGACAAGCTCAACGCAGCCCTGAAGGCGGCCCTGAACGACCCGACCGTCAAGCAACGCCTGGCAGACCTGAGCTCCGAGATCCCGCCCATGGACAAAGTCAGCCCTGAGGGTCTGCGCTCGCACCTGGAGGCCGAGATCAAAAAGTGGGGCCCGGTCATCACCAAGGCCGGTGTCTACGCCGACTGATCCCGATCATGGCCCTGATCGTCGAGCCGAACATGCATCACCCCGGGCAAGCGCCCGGGGACTTACACGCCGGGGATGATTTTTACGAAACCCTGCTCGACGCCCATCAGGGCCTGACCGAGGCACAAAGCAATGCCCTCAATGCGCGCCTGATTTTGACTTTGGCCAACCACATCGGCGATGTGGCGGTGCTGAAAGAAGCGGTGGCGCTGGCCAAAGACGCGGGCTGAGCCTGCATTTTCGGCCACCAACATCCAAACGGTCGCCTCAGGCGGCCGTTTTTTCTGGGTAATCGCACTGCGCGCGCACCTGACATTGACCGCATTGCGGCTTGCGCGCTTGGCACACGTAGCGCCCATGCAAGATCAGCCAATGGTGCGCGTCCACCAGGTAGCGGGGCGGGATGCGTTGGAGCAATTTTTGTTCGACCGCCAGCACGTCCTTGCCGGGTGCGAGCCCGGTGCGGTTGCTGACCCGAAAGATGTGGGTGTCGACCGCCATGGTCGGTTCGCCAAAGGCGACATTCAGCACCACGTTGGCGGTTTTGCGACCCACGCCCGGCAAACGCTCCAGCGCCTCGCGGGTGCGCGGCACTTCGCCGCCATGTTCGCGCACCAGGATCTCGCAGGTTTTCATGAGGTTGGCCGCTTTGGTGCGGTACAAGCCAATGGTCTGGATGTGAGCCATCAGCCGTTCCAGCCCCAGGTCGATGATTTTTTGTGGCGTGTTGGCGATGGGAAAAAGCCGCCGGGTGGCCTTGTTCACGCCCACGTCGGTGGCTTGGGCCGAGAGCAGCACAGCCGCCAACAATTCGAACACGCTGGTGTATTCGAGTTCGGTCACCGGGTGCGGGTTGGCGGCTTGGAGGGTGGCGAAAAAAGCGTCGATTTGCGCAGGTCTCATGACCCATAATATAGCCATGAAATTCGCCAAAAGACTCGATTTTGTGGAAACCTCGGCCATTCGCGAGCTGTTCAAGCTGCTGGGCAAACCCGGCATCATCAGCTTTGCCGGCGGCTTCCCCGACAGCGCCATGTTCGACGTGGAAGGCATCCGCGAGGCCAGCCAACGCGTGCTGACCGACAACCCGGGCCCGGCTTTGCAATACGGCGCCACCGAGGGGCACCAGCCCCTGCGCGAAGAGTTGGCCCGGTTCATGGCGAGCAAAGGCGTGCAGGGCGTCAGCGCCAACGACCTGATTGTGACCACCGGCAGCCAGCAGGCGCTGGACCTGATCGCCAAAACATTGCTCGACAGCGGCGATACCGCGCTGGTCGAGGCGCCGACTTTTTTGGCCACCATCCAGTGTTTCAGGCTGTACGGCCCCCGGGTCATGGGGGTGCCCATCGATGCCGATGGCGTGCGGGTGGACTTGCTCGAAGAAATGATCGTGCGCCACCGCCCCAAGTTGGTCTACATCATCCCCACTTTTGGCAACCCCAGCGGCGCCATGCTCAGCCAGGAGCGCCGTTTGCAAATCTTGCGCATGGCCGTTCAGCACCAGGTGGTGGTGGTCGAAGACGACCCTTACGGTGACCTGTATTTCGGTGCCGAGCCGCCGCCCTCATTGTTGGCGCTGTCGCACCAGGTGCCCGGCAGTCGCGACTGGTTGCTGCATTGCGGCAGCTTGTCCAAGGTGCTCAGCCCCGGTTTGCGCGTGGGTTGGCTGATCGCGCCGCAGGCACTGTTGCAGCGCGCCACCATGTGCAAGCAGTTCAGCGACGCCCACACCTCGACCTATGCCCAAGCCACCGCCGCCGAATACTTGAAGAGCGGGCGCATGCCGGCCACGCTGGACCATGTGCGCCGTGTGTACGGCCAGCGGGCCGCCGCCATGGGCGAGGCGCTGCGCCGTGAGCTGGGTGATGCCTTCAGTTTCAATCAGCCGCAAGGCGGCTTGTTCTTTTGGGGCCGGCTGACTGGGGCAGGCGGGGCCTTGCAAGACGGCCAGGCATTTGCCAAGAAGGCCATCGAGCACAACGTGGCTTTTGTGCCGGGGGCGCCGTTTTTTGCCGACCAGCCCGATGCGGCCAGCCTGCGCTTGAGCTTTGCCACTTCGGACCTGGAAAAAATCGAAGAAGGCGTCAAACGCCTGGGGGCGGCGTTGCGCGGTTGATCCGGGGCAGGCTCAGCCCAGCGTGGCCTGATAGGCCTGCTCGTCGAGCAACCGGCCCAGTTCGGATGGATCGCTCAGTTTGACCTTGAAGAACCAGCCGGCGCCCAGCGGGTCGCTGTTGGCCAAAGAGGGGTCGGCGCGCAGCGCTTCGTTGACTTCGACCACTTCACCCGAAGCGGGCATGAACACATCGGCAGCGGCTTTGACCGACTCGACCACACAGGCCACGCTGCCGGCAGCGAAGCGGGTGCCGATGGCCGGCAAATCGACAAAGACCACGTCGCCCAGCGTGTCCTGGGCGTGCGGGGTGATGCCCACCACGGCGGGGTCGCTGCTGGCGTCGATCCATTGGTGTTCGGGGCTGTAGAGGCGTGGCATGTCAGGGCAGGGGGGATGTGTTGAAAAGGGGCGAGGGCAAGCCCAGGGCGGCGGTCAGACACCCCAAGCGTCGGGCGGCAGGGTGCATTTCAGCGTCGCCTTTATTTTAACTGGCGGACAAGATCACATGCCGGCGTAGTTGGGACCGCCCCCGCCCTCGGGCGTGACCCAGACGATGTTCTGGCTGGGGTCCTTGATGTCGCAGGTTTTGCAGTGCACACAGTTCTGGGCGTTGATCTGCAAACGGTCTGCGCCGTCTTCGCTTTTGACAAATTCGTATACCCCGGCCGGGCAATAGCGGCTTTCCGGGCCCGCATACCGCGACAGATTGACCGACACCGGCACCGTTGCGTCCTTCAGGGTCAGGTGAGCGGGCTGGTTTTCTTCGTGGTTGGTGTTGCTGATGAAAACACTGGACAGGCGGTCGAAGGTGAGTTTGCCATCGGGTTTGGGGTATTCGATGGGGGCGCACTCGGCCGCAGGCCGCAAGTTGACGTGATCGGGTTTGTCGCGGTGAATCGTCCAGGGGATGTGACCACGGAGCAGGAATTGCTCGATGCCGGTCATCAAGGTGCCCACGGAGCGTCCCTTTTTGAACCATTGCTTGAAGTTGCGCGCCTTGTTGAGTTCGGTGTGCAGCCAACTGGCCTCAAAGGCCTCGGGGTAGGCGCTGAGCTCGTCGCCGCTGCGTCCGGCCACGATGGCGTCGTAGGCCGCTTCGGCGGCCAGCATGCCGGTCTTGATGGCGGCATGACTGCCCTTGATGCGGCTGGCGTTGAGATAACCGGCGTCGCAACCCACCAAGGCACCGCCCGGGAACACGGTTTTGGGCAGGCTGAGCAAGCCGCCGGCGGTGATGGCGCGTGCACCGTAGGAAATGCGCTTGCCCGGCTGGATGCCTTTGGCCGCATCGCCCTCGAAATACCAGCGGATGTTGGGGTGGGTTTTGAAGCGCTGGAATTCTTCGAACGGGCTCAGCCAGGGGTTCTGGTAGTCGAGCCCAACGACAAAGCCCACGACCACCTTGTTGTCGGTCATGTGATAGAGGAAGGAGCCGCCGTAGGTGGCTTCATCAAGCGGCCAGCCTGCGCTGTGCAGGGCCAGACCCGGTTGGTGCCGCTTGGGGTCAATTTCCCACAACTCTTTGATGCCGATGCCGTAACTTTGCGGGTCTTTGCCGGCATCCAGGCCATAGCGGGCGATCACTTGTTTGCCCAGATGGCCGCGCGCGCCTTCGGCGAAGATGGTGTACTTGGCGTGCAATTCCATGCCCAACTGGAAGTGGTCGGTCGGCTCGCCATCTTTGCCCACGCCCATGTTGCCGGTGGCCACACCCTTGACGGCGCCTTGCTCGTTGTAGAGCACTTCGGCGGCGGCAAAGCCGGGGAAGATTTCGACGCCCAGTGCTTCGGCTTGCTCGCCCAACCAGCGGGTGACGTCGCCCAGGCTGACGATGTAATTGCCGTGGTTGTCAAAGCAGGGTGGCAAGAACAGATTGGGCACGCGGGTTGCGCCGGTTTCCGTCATGAGCAAGAAGGCGTCGTCGGTGACGGGCTGGTGCAGGGGCGCCCCCCGCTCTTGCCAGTCGGGGAACAGTTCGGTCAGGGCGCGCGGGTCCATGATGGCACCGGACAAAATGTGCGCGCCCGGCTCGGAGCCTTTTTCGAGCACCACCACCGATACATCCTGGCCACGTTCGGCCGCCAGTTGTTTGAGGCGGATGGCGGTAGACAGCCCACCCGGGCCGGCTCCAACGACGACGACGTCGTATTCCATGGCTTCTCTGGGACCGAATTGGGCGATGATGTCTTGGGGCGTCATGGCAGAAATCAATGTGGGAAGGTGTCCCCAATTCTATGCCCGCCGGGCACCTGTTGTGGCTATGATCGGATGCAAAGGAGCATGACATGGCATACAGCATCGATTTGTCCGGCCGGGTGGCCCTGATCACCGGGGCTTCGGGTGGTTTGGGGGCGCAATTCGCCAAGACCCTCTCGGGTGCCGGCGCGGCGGTGGTTTTGGCCAGCCGCAGGCTGGACCGGCTGAAAGATTTGCGCAGTCACATCGAGGCCGCCGGTGGCGATGCCCATGTGGTCGAGCTGGATGTGACCGATCCCCAAAGCATCGCGATGGCGGTGGCCAAGGCCGAGGCCGAGGTCGGCCCCATCGACATCCTGGTCAACAACTCGGGGGTCAGCACCACCCAGCGCCTGCTGGAAGTCAAGCCCGAGGATTTCGATTTCATTTTTGACACCAATGTGCGAGGCGCATTTTTTGTCGCCCAAGAGGTGGGCCGGCGCATGGTGGCGCGGGCCCGTGGCGAAGCCCCTGGCGCGAATAACGGCGGGCGCATCATCAACATCGCTTCCATGGCCGGCCTCAAGGTTTTGCCGCAAATCGGTGCTTATTGCATGAGCAAGGCGGCGGTCATTCAAATGACTCGGGCGATGGCGCTGGAGTGGGGGCGCTTTGGCATCAATGTCAACGCCATCTGCCCCGGCTACATCGACACCGAGATCAACCACCACCATTGGGACACCGAGCAAGGCCAAAAGCTGATCAACATGTTGCCGCGCAAGCGTGTCGGACACCCGCGTGATCTGGACGCTTTGCTGGTCATGCTGGCCAGCGGGGAGAGCGGTTTTGTCAATGGGGCTGTGATCGCGGCGGACGACGGTTTCGCACTTTGAAGGGGGCTGACTGCAGATGAGAATCGAGATCCCCGAGCGCAAAAAACTGGTTCGCGAAGCTGTTCTGCCGATCCGTTGGGGCGACATGGACGCCATGGCCCACGTCAACAACACCCTGTATTTCCGCTACATGGAAACGGTGCGCATCGACTGGTTTCATGAAATCGGCGTGCTGACCGACCCGCATGGCGTGGGTCCGGTCATCATCAATGCCTTTTGCAACTTTCACCGCTCTTTGGTGTATCCCGGAGAAGTCCGGGTCAAGATGTACGCCAGCGACCCCGGCCGCTCCACCTTTGAGACCTGGGTCACCATGGAGTACGACCACGAACCCGGTGTTTTTTATGCCACCGGGGGTGCCACCACCATTTGGGTCGACATGCAAACCCACAAGTCGGTGCCCTTGCCCGATCGCATCCGCGAACTCGTCAGCGCTTGACGGCGCTTGCAGTGCTCGAGCGGTTTCACTTTTTGGGCAGGCGGCCCATGATGTAAAACTCGGGGTTGGGCATCATGCCGCTGAAGCTGGCCATGCGGTTGGACAAGCCGAAAAACGCCGTGATCGCAGCGATGTCCCAGATGTCTTCGTCATTGAAGCCGTGTGCATGCAGGGCACTGAAGTCGGCCTCTTCGATCTGTTCCGAATGCAGACAGACTTTCATGGCGAAATCGAGCATCGCCTTTTGGCGCGGGCTGATGTCGGCCTTGCGGTAATTGACGGCCACTTGGTCGGCAACCAGCGGTTTTTTCTCGTAAATGCGCAAAATGGCCCCGTGCGCTACCACGCAATACAGGCAGTTGTTGGCCGCGCTGGTGGCGGTCACGATCATTTCGCGGTCGCCCTTGGTCAGGTTGCTCGTGCGACCTGCCGTCTCGGGCATCATGAGCGCATCGTGATAAGCAAAAAACGCCCGCCATTCGGCCGGTCGGCGGGCCAGGGCCAAAAACACATTGGGCACAAAACCGGCTTTTTCCTGCACCTCCAGCACGCGTTGGCGCAGGTCTTCGGGGAGGTCCTTGATTTCGGGGGCGGGGTAACGAGACATGGGGCGCTTTCAGTTTTTGCGCGCAGCCCAGTAGGTCGCGCCTTCGGGGCCATAAAGTTCAGCGTGTGGCGTGCCTTTTTCCAGGGTGAATTCGTCGCCCGGTTGCAACTCCTGGGTTTCTTGCCCCACGGTCAACCACATGTGTCCTGCGACCACCAGCGCACGCACCGAAAAAGAGTGGATGTGCGTGTCTTGTACCGCATTGGGGGCCCAAACCCGTTCAAGCACCTCGTCAAAGCCTTCTTGCAGGCGTTCGGCGCGATAGGTTTCCAAGGTGGGTAATGGCGTCATGAGCATCTCCTGTGGGGGGACTTGAATTTGTTGTATCGTATCGGTTTTCCCATCTTCTGACACAGGAGTTTTCCGTGAACAAGATTTATCCCTCTGCGGCCGAGGCCCTGCGGGGCATTTTGACCGATGGTCAGATGCTGGCCGTGGGCGGTTTCGGGCTGTGCGGCATCCCCGAGGCCCTGATCGACGCTGTGCGCGACAGCGGCGTGAAAGACCTGACGGTCATCTCCAACAACGCCGGTGTCGATGATTTCGGTTTGGGCAAATTGTTGCAGACCCGGCAGGTGAAGAAGATGATTTCTTCTTACGTTGGCGAAAACAAGGAGTTCGAGCGCCAATACCTGGCCGGCGAACTCGAACTGGAATTCACCCCCCAAGGCACGCTGGCCGAAAAACTGCGTGCGGGTGGCGCCGGCATCCCGGCTTTTTTCACCAAAACCGGCGTCGGCACCATCGTCGCAGAAGGCAAGGAACTGCGTGAATTCAATGGTGAGACCTATGTGATGGAGCGTTCTTTGGTGCCTGACATCTCTCTGGTCAAGGCGGACGTGGCCGACCGCTCCGGCAATTTGCGTTTCAATCTCACGGCACGCAACTTCAATCCCGCCGCCGCCACCGCCGGCAAGATTTGCATCGTCGAGGTCGAGCGCATCGTCGAGACCGGTGACATTCATCCGGATGATGTCCACCTGCCCGGTATTTACGTGCACCGCATCGTGCTCAACCCCACGCCCGAGAAGCGGATCGAGAAGATCACGACCCGCGAGCGCCAATAAGGAGTCATCATGCCCTGGACACAAGATCAAATGGCGGCACGTGCCGCCCAGGAACTGCAAGACGGTTTTTACGTCAACCTTGGCATCGGCATCCCGACCCAGGTCGCCAACCATGTGCCCGACCATATGGAGGTGTGGTTGCAATCCGAAAACGGCATGATGGGCATCGGTCCATTTCCGTACGCTGAAGAAGTCAACCCCGATCTGATCAACGCCGGCAAACAGACCGTGACCACCATCAAGGGCACCTCGATCTTTGGCAGCGATCAGTCGTTTGCCATGATTCGCGGCGGCAAGATCAACCTGTCGATTTTGGGCGCCATGCAGGTCAGCGAAAAAGGCGACCTGGCCAACTGGATGATCCCCGGCAAGATGGTCAAGGGCATGGGCGGTGCCATGGACCTGGTGGCCGGCGTGCCGTACGTCATCGTGCTCATGGAGCATGTGGCACGCAAGAAAGACGGTAGCGAAGATCTGAAAATCTTGCCCGAGTGCACCTTGCCTCTGACAGGCCGCCAGGTGGTGGATCGCATCATCACCGACCTGGCCGTGATGGATGTCACCCCCCAGGGTTTGAAGGTGATCGAGCTCGCGCCCGACGTGACGCCCGAGTTGCTGCAAGCCAAAACCGGCGTCAAGCTGTTGTTCTGAAGCTGTGTCACAGCGCCGTCAAGGGGGTGTGGTACAACCCTTCCCCATGATGAAAAAGTCTGCGCTTGGCATCTTCCTGATCCTGACTGCGCCGGTGCTTTCATGGGCGGCGCGGCCCATGGTCACTGACGACGCGAATGTGGTCGATCCCGGCAGTTGTCAACTGGAGTCCTGGGTCAAGCACTCGGGCTTGGGCACGGAGCGTTGGGCTTTGCCGGGTTGCAATTTTTGGGCCGACACCGAAATCACGCTGGGGGGATCGTCCCAAAGCGCGCGCGATGATCCTGCGTCCGAATGGACCGTGCTGCAATTCAAAAAGCGCTGGATCAAGTTGGAGCCCGGCAGTTGGGGACTGTCGACCAGCATCGGCCATGTGGACGCACGGGTCAAACCCAGAGGGTTGCCGGTCAACAGCAGTTTGTTCCCGGTGCGTGACGGTTACCTGAATGTGCCTGTGACCTACCTCAGCCCCAACGGTTGGCTGGTGCACCTGAACATGGGCTGGATTCAGCACCACCAGGAGCAAAAAAACCGCCCCACCTGGGGTTTGGCTGGCGAATGGCCCGTCAATCCGCGCACTTTTTTGCTGGCCGAAACCTTTGGCGAATCCGGCACGCGCAGCAAGTATCAGGTGGGTTTGCGCGCCTGGATCAAGCCGCAAAAACTCCAGATCGACACCACCTACGGTCAACCCATCGGCATCGGCGGTGATCAGCGGTGGATCTCCATTGGCATCCGTTGGCTCGGAGACCCGCTCTTTTAGGGAAATTTGATCTGGATCATTTTCGCTGCGTCAAGTTGGGGTAACCTTCGGGCTGTTAACAACACGAGGATGACCCATGAAAATTCTGGTGACCACCGATGGTTCCAAGGCTTCTTTGGCCGCTGTCAAACACGCCGCTGAATTGGCAATTGCTTTGCGCACCAAGGATCGCATCACCTTGCTCAGTGTGCACGACCACCTGGCCTTCAATCACGTCAAAAAGTTTGTCAACAAGGGCGCCCTGGAAGACTACCTGCGTGAATTGAGCGAAAAAGAGTTGGCGCCGGCGCGTGCCGTGCTGGAGAAGGCGCGCGTCAAGTTCGACATCGAAATCCGCCAGGGCCATGTGGCCGACGAGATCGTGAAGTCGGCTCACACGGGCAAGTTCGACATGATCGTGATGGGTGCCAAAGGCCGCTCGGCCCTGAAAGACTTGTTGTTGGGCTCGGTGGCTCAACGGGTGGTCTCGCTGGCCAAGATCCCTGTCGTGCTTGTGAAGTAAATAATACCCTTCGGCGCACAAAAAAAGACCGCCTTCGGGCGGTCTTTTGTTTGGAGCGGGCGATGGGAATCGAACCCACGTCTTGAGCTTGGGAAGCTCAGGTCCTGCCATTGAACGACGCCCGCGTGGGAGCCATTGTAATGCCGAGTCAGGTCGACTTGAGGGTGCGCTGCATGGCGCGCCCGGCGCGATCAAAATATTTCATGGCCTTGTCGGTACAAACCACGTATTTGGTGCGCCGGTTGTCACCCTCGAAGTGGTGTTCGATCAGGCCCGAGTGCAACAGGGCATCGAGCTTGCGGTGCAAGGTCGCCGGTGAGGCAATGTGAGCCAATGCCATGGCCTCGGTGACCGTGAGCGTTTGGTCCCCATGTTGCCGAACGGCAATTTCCTCCAGCAAGCGCCGGCATTCCAAATCCTTGGCCAAAAGGTCGGAATCGTCTTCCAGCGCATGCAAGACGTTGAGGAAGCGAAGATACATCTGATGTGATTTCATCCGATGATTCTAGTATCGCTCGTTGATCAAACCATAAGTAAAAACCGAAGGTTTGATCAAATTTATCAAAATTTTTACCGCAGCACGTCGCCCACGCACAAGTACTTCATTTCCAGGTATTCGTCCATGCCGTGGCTGGAACCTTCGCGACCCAAGCCGGATTGTTTGACGCCCCCAAAAGGCACGTGCTCGGTGGCGATGATGCCCACGTTGATGCCCACCATGCCGTACTCCAGCGCCTCGCTGACGCGGAAAATCCGGCCCACATCGCGGCTGTAGAAATAACTGGCCAGGCCGTATTCGGTGTCATTGGCCATGTCGATGGCTTCCTGTTCGGTCTTGAACTTGAAGACCGGCGCAAAGGGACCAAAGGTTTCCTCACGGGCGCAGGCCATGTCAGGGGTGGCATGGGCGACCACGGTGGGCTGGAAGAACTGGCCTTGCAGGGCTTGGCCGCCGGTCACCAATTGGGCGCCTTTGTCCAGGGCGTCCTTGAGGTGTCGCTTGACCTTCTCGACGGCGGCGGGTTCGATCAGCGGACCCTGAACCACGCCATCTTCGAAGCCGTTGCCCACCTTGAGTGCCTGGACCTTGGCGGCGAACTTTTGGACAAAGGCGTCATACACCCCTTCCTGGACGTACAAGCGGTTGGCACAGACGCAGGTTTGTCCGGCGTTGCGGTATTTGCTGGCGATCGCGCCTTCGACCGCAGAGTCGATGTCGGCATCGTCAAAGACGATGAAGGGGGCGTTACCGCCCAACTCCAAAGACAGTTTTTTGACGGTGGGGGCCGACTGAGCCATGAGGATGCGGCCCACCTCGGTGCTGCCCGTGAAGGAGATGTGGCGCACGATGTCACTGGCGCAAAAAACCTTGCCCACGGCGATGCTGTTGTCGCTGTCGGCGGTCAGGATGTTCAGCACGCCCGCCGGGATGCCGGCGCGCACGGCCAGTTCGGCCGCCGCCAGAGCGGTCAGCGGGGTCAGCTCGGCGGGTTTGATCACCACCGGGCAACCTGCGGCCAGGGCCGGTGCCACTTTGCGGGTGATCATGGCCAGCGGGAAGTTCCAGGGCGTGATGGCGGCGCACACACCGATGGGCTGGCGCAGCACCAGCAGGCGGCGGTTGTTGTCAAACTGGGGCAGGGTTTCGCCATTGACGCGTTTGGCCTCTTCGGCATACCACTCGACAAAACTGGCGCCATAGACGACTTCGCCCTTGGCTTCGGCAAAGGGCTTGCCCTGCTCGGCGGTCATCAGGCGGCCCAGGTCTTCGACGTTGGCCATGAGCAGGTCGTACCACTTGCGCAAAATGATGCTGCGCTCCTTGCCTGTTTTGTTGCGCCAACCGGCCCAGGCGGCGTTGGCGGCGGCAATCGCCGCCTCGGCCTCGACCGGTCCGAGGTTGGCCACATCGGCCAGTTTGGCCCCGGTGGCCGGGTCGTGCACGTCAAAGCGATGGCTGCCTTTGACCCACTGGCCGTTGATGAGGGCGTCGGTTTTGAACAGGGTGGGGTCGTTCAGCAGGGAAATCGGGGATGTTTTGGTGTCCATGACAGGGTTGCTCCAGAGAGATTTTGTCAAGCATACGATGGTTCGAATACCCTGCCAAGGGCAGGTGGGACACGGTCAACCCCGCTCCTTATAATTCAGAGTTCTGCGCCGATCCGGCCGCCTCTTGCGGCGGGTCTGGTTTTTATCCTGGAATTGACCCACCATGACCCCCCGTTTCAGTGTTGCCGACATCCGCAAGACCTTCCTCGAATTTTTCGAGTCCAAGGGCCACACCGTGGTCGCCTCCAGCCCGCTGGTGCCGGGCAACGACCCGACCCTGATGTTCACCAACTCGGGCATGGTTCAGTTCAAAGACGTGTTTCTGGGCAGCGACCGCCGCAGTTATGTGCGGGCCGCCTCGGTGCAGGCCTGTTTGCGCGCCGGCGGCAAGCACAACGACCTGGAAAACGTGGGCTACACCGCCCGGCACCACACATTTTTCGAAATGCTGGGTAACTGGTCGTTTGGCGACTACTTCAAGCGCGAATCCCTGAAATGGGCCTGGGAACTGCTGACCCAGGTCTACAAGTTGCCGCCCGAGCGTTTGTTGGCCACGGTCTATGCCGAAGACGACGAGGCCTTTGACATCTGGACGAAAGAAATCGGCCTGCCGGCAGATCGGGTGATCCGCATCGGCGACAACAAGGGTGACCGATACAAAAGCGACAACTTCTGGATGATGGCCGACACCGGCCCGTGCGGACCGTGTTCGGAAATTTTCTACGATCACGGCCCGCACATCGCTGGCGGCCCGCCGGGCAGCCCGGACGAAGACGGCGACCGCTTCATCGAAATCTGGAACAACGTGTTCATGCAGTTCGAGATGCACGAAGACGGCTCGCTGACCCCTTTGCCCGCGCCTTGCGTGGACACCGGCATGGGGCTGGAGCGACTGGCCGCCATTTTGCAAGGCGTGCACAGCAACTACGAGATTGACCTGTTTGACACCCTGATCAAGGCCGCTGCCCGCGAGACCGGTTGCAAAGACCTGCACAGCCCCAGCCTGCGCGTGATTGCCGACCACTTGCGTGCCACCGCCTTTTTGGTCGCCGACGGCGTCATCCCCAGCAACGAAGGCCGGGGCTATGTGCAGCGCCGCATCGTGCGCCGCGCCATCCGCCACGGTTACAAACTGGGTCGAAAGTCGCCGTTCTTTTTCAAGCTGGTGCCGGTGTTGGTCGAGTTGATGGGCGACGCCTACCCCAACCTGAAGGCCAATGCCCAGCGCATCGGCGAAGTGCTGAAAGCCGAAGAAGAGCGTTTTTATGAAACGCTGGAAAACGGCATGCAAATCCTGGATGCCGCGCTCGAGGGGGGGGCACAGGTCCTGCCTGGTGACGTGGCTTTCAAATTGCACGACACCTATGGCTTCCCGCTCGACCTGACCAACGACGTCTGCCGCGAACGCAACCTCAAAGTGGACGAGGACGGCTTCCATGCCGCCATGAACCGTCAAAAAGAACAAGCCCGCGCGGCGGGCAAGTTCAAGATGGACAAGGCGCTTGACTACTCGGGTGCAGGCAACGCTTTTGTCGGCTACGAGGCCTTGCAGGCCGATGCCAAAGTGCTGGCCCTGTATGTCGACGGCACCCCGGTGACGCAAATGCAGGCCGGCCAGAGCGGGGTGGTGGTGCTGGACACCACGCCTTTTTATGCCGAATCTGGCGGCCAGGTGGGTGACAGTGGCCAGTTGCTGGCTGCGCCGGCCACCTTTGCCGTTGAAGACACCCAAAAGATCAAGGCCGACGTGTTTGGTCATCATGGCACCCTGAGTGGGGGCACCCTGAAAGTGGGCGATGCCGTGCAGGCCCGCGTCAACACCGCCGCGCGCGCCGCCACCGTGCGCAACCACAGCGCCACCCACCTGATGCACAAGGCTTTGCGCGAGGTGCTGGGCGACCACGTGCAGCAAAAGGGCTCTTTGGTCACGCCCGAGCGCACCCGCTTTGACTTTGCACACAACGCCCCGGTGAGCGACGATCAGATCCGGCGCATCGAGGCCCTGGTCAACGCCGAGGTGCTGGCCAATGCCGCCACCCAGGCGCGGGTGATGGACATCGAGTCGGCGCAAAAGACCGGTGCCATGATGCTGTTTGGCGAGAAATACGGCGAGACCGTGCGCGTGCTCGACATCGGCTCCAGCCGCGAGTTGTGCGGCGGCACCCATGTCAAAGCCACCGGCGACATCGGCCTGTTCAAGGTGGTGGCCGAATCCGGCGTGGCCGCAGGCGTGCGCCGCATCGAAGCCGTGACCGGTGAAAACGCCTTGGCCTATCTGCAAGGACTGGAGTCCACCGTGGCCCAGGCCGCCCAATTGCTCAAGGCGCCCGCCGACCAGTTGCAAGGCCGCATCGCTCAGGTGCTGGACCAAGTGCGTGCGCTTGAAAAGGACATGGCCGCCTTGAAGGGCAAGTTGGCCAGCGCCCAAGGCGACGAATTGCTGAGCCAGGCCGTGGACGTTCAGGGCCTCAAGGTTTTGGCCGCGCAACTCCCCGGCGCCGACGCCAAGGTGTTGCGTGACACCCTGGACAAACTCAAAGACAAACTCAAAACCGCCGCCATCGTGCTGGCGGCGGTGGACGGTGACAAGGTGCAAATCGCCGCCGGCGTCACTGCAGACAGCGTGACCAAGGTCAAAGCCGGTGAGTTGGTCAACTTTGTCGCCCAACAAGTCGGCGGCAAGGGCGGCGGCAAGCCCGACATGGCCATGGCCGGGGGCACCCAACCTGCCGCTTTGCCGCAGGCCCTGGCCGGTGTGCGCGACTGGGTCGCGGGCAAGCTCTGATGGCACACGACGCGCCCAAGGGCGTGGCGCACCCGCGCGCGATCCGCAGTTTTGTGCGTCGCGCCGGTCGCATCACCACCGGTCAGACCAAGGCCTTCGCCACGCTGGGCCCGCAGTTCCTGCTGACCTATGGCGCCCAGCCATTCGATGCCGACGCTTGCTTCGGGGCAGATCGCAAAGGCCAGCCCCTGGTGCTGGAGATCGGGTTTGGCATGGGCGAGGCCACGGCCCACATCGCCAGCGTCTTGCCGAACACGCGCTTTTTGTGCTGCGAGGTCCATGAACCCGGTGTGGGGGCACTGCTCAAGCGCATCGGTGAGCAGGGTTTGGGCAACATCCGCATCATCGCCCACGATGCCGTCGAGGTCTTGCGTGACATGATCCCGCACGGTTGTCTGGATGGCGTTCATTTGTTCTTCCCCGACCCCTGGCACAAAAAACGCCACCACAAGCGTCGCTTGGTGCAGCCCCCACTGGTGCATGAGTTGGCGCTGCGCCTCAAGCCCGGTGGCTACCTGCACATGGCGACCGATTGGGAGCCCTATGCCCAGCAGATGCGCGACGTGTTATCGGCCGAACCGCTGCTGACCAACACCTCGGTCCACGCCGAGGGCTGGGCCGACAAGCCGCACTACCGGCCCCTGACCAAGTTTGAAAACCGTGGCCTGCGTCTGGGCCATGGCGTCTGGGATTTGGTGTTCCAGCGCGTTTGAGTCGAACACACCCACCGACGACCACTCGCTGGCGTGTTCAAGCCCAGGGCCAGCCCTGGCTGCTCAAAAAATCACGGGCCTGTTGCAGGCAGAGGGCCGGGTGGGCCAGATCCAGGGCTTGGGCACCGTTTTGCTTGGATAACTTCTCGCCGTTTTCGCCCACCACCACCGGCACATGCAAGTAGTTCGGCGTGGCCAAACCCAGGGCACGTTGCAACACGATTTGGCGTGCCGTGTTGTCCAGCAAGTCCATGCCGCGCACCACGTCGGTGACGCCCTGGTCGGCGTCATCGACCACCACCGCCAACTGATAGGCCCACAAGCCGTCGGCACGGCGCAGGACGAAGTCACCCACTTCGGTGGCGACATCCTGGCTTTGTGCGCCCAGTCGGCGGTCGTGCCACCGCACCACGGGGGACAAGCCCAGATCGCTCAACACCCGAGCCACATTCAGCCGCCAGGCGCGACCGGTCTTGCCCTGCAGGCCCGGGCGACAGGTGCCCGGGTACACCACGCTGGCGTGCCTTTGGGGTTCGATCCCAAGGGAAACCAGGGCGCGTTCAATGTCGCTGCGCGAGCATGCGCAGGGGTAGGCCCAGCCACGCTCGATCAGGGTGTCCAGTGCCGCCGCATAAGCGGTGCTGCGTCGCGATTGCACCGTCACCTCTCCGTCGGGATGCAGGCCCAGCGTGTGCAGTTGCTTCAAAATGAGTTCGGTCGCACCCGGCACGCACCGTGGGCCGTCCACATCTTCGATGCGCAACAACCAGCGCCCGCCGTGTGCGCGGGCGTCCTGGAAGCTGGCCAGGGCCGCCACCAGCGAGCCCCGATGCAAGGGGCCGGTGGGCGAGGGCGCAAAGCGACCCACGTAGGGCTGGGCGTGCGCAGCGGGCGATGGACGGGTGTACATCATGCCGCCCCCAGCAGCGCCCGACGCGTGACCGGATTTTTGAGTTTTTGCAGCCACCATTTCAGGGCCCGCCCGGGCGGCTCACCGCCTTGGGGGGTGCGCCGCCAGGCGTAGCCGATGTGCTCTTGGCGTGACAACCCCTCGCCCTGCGCGGCCAGCAATCGACCCGCCTTGAGGTGGGCTTGAGCCAGCGGCCGCGGCAAAAAACCCACCCCCCAGCCGCGCAGTTGGGCTTCGAGCTTGGCTTGCAAAGTGGGCACCGTCAGCACCTCCTGACCGGCTTGCAAGCCGATCGTGAGGCGATCGCGCACGGCGGTGTCGGCCACTGCCACAGCCCGATGCAGGGCAATCTGCGCCGCGGTCCAGGGCATGGGGGTTTGGGCCAGTGGATGGTGCGGGGCCAGTGCAAACACGAACTCGACGCTGCCCAGCGACTCATGCTGCAAGCCCGGAGACTGGCCTGAGCGTTCTGGCGTGCCCAGCGCCAGGTCGGCTTCGCCCCGGTTCAGGGCCTCGAGCGTGCCGCCCAAGGTCTCATGGCGCCAGCGCAATCGGGTTGGGGCACCCAGGGCCAGGAACGCCTCGCACAGGTCCATCAGGGCGGCATCGCAGACCACGCCGTCCACCGCCAGGGTCAACTCGCTCTCCCAACCGGTAGCGATGCGTTGGACCCGGTTGGCCAGAGCCTCCAGGTCGAACAGCAGGCGCTCACCTTCTTGCAGCAGGGCCAGGCCGGCTGCCGTGGGGCGGGCTTGGCGCGAGCGCCGATTGAACAACAGCACGTCGAGCGAGTCTTCCAGCTGGCGCACCCGGTAGGTCAGCGCGCTGGGCACCAGATTCAGCTCGCGCGCGGCCGCGGCAAAACTGCCGCTGCGCACGATGGTGTGCAGCATCATCAGGGCTTCGGGGGTCAGGGCGTTGCGAGAAAGGCTCATGATCATTCAATTTTTTTGAATGATGCCATCAAACCGATTCCCCCACAAGGCCAGCTTGCCCGCCTACAGTCTGGGCATCGAAAGGAAAACGACATGATCACCTTGCGCCCCTCGAACGAACGCGGCTACGCCGACCATGGCTGGCTGAAGTCGTTTCACAGTTTTTCGTTTGCCGGCTATCACGACCCCCGTCACATGGGCTGGGGCAACTTGCGCGTCATCAACGAAGACCGCATCGAGCCCGGCACCGGCTTTGGCACCCACGGCCATCGCGACATGGAGATCATCAGTTATGTGCTGTCGGGCGAATTGGCGCACAAAGACAGCATGGGCCATGTGAAGTCGATCCCCCCTGGCGAAGTGCAGCGCATGAGCGCCGGCCGCGGCGTGATGCACAGCGAGTTCAATCACGCGCCCGATCAAGTCACACACTTTTTGCAAATCTGGATCTTGCCCGATGCCATGGGCGTCGAGCCCGGCTATGAGCAGGTGGGTGTACCGGCCGAGTCCAAACGGGGTCACCTGACGCTGGTGGCCGGGCCGCAGGGCGGGGCGCATGCTGTGCGCATTCATGCCGATGCCCGCCTCTACGCCGGCCTGTTCGACGGCAGCGAACGTGCCGAACTCGGTCTGGATCCCAAGCGCCTGGCCTATGTGCACCTGATTCGGGGGCAATTGAACGTGAACGGCCACGCCCTGCAAGGCGGCGATGCCCTGCGGGTGGAATCCGAATCCTTGCTCACTTTTGAATCCGGGATCGATGCAGAAGTACTGGTCTTTGACCTGGCCCCTTGACCTTTTTTAACAGGAGTTGACATGACCCAAATCGCAGTTGTTTACCATTCCGGCTACGGCCACACCGAGCGCGTGGCCGAATTCGTCGCCAAGGGCGCAAATGCCCAGTTGATTCCCATCGATGCCGACGGCAACCTCAGTGAGGCCGACTGGGCCAAACTGGATGCCGCCGACGCCATCATTTTTGGCTCGCCCACCTACATGGGCATGGTCTCGTGGCAGTTCAAGAAGTTTGCCGATGCCACATCGAAGAAGTGGTTCACCAGTGCCTGGAAGGACAAGGTGGCGGGCGGCTTCACCATCTCGGCCAGCCCCAGCGGTGACAAACTCTCTACCTTGCAATACTTCATCACGCTCGCCATGCAAAACGGCATGGTCTGGGTCGGTCAGCCGGCCCTGAATGACGGCACCATCAACCGTTTGGGTTCTTATTCGGGTCTGATGGCACAAGTCGGACCCACCAGCCCGGCGGCGGACATCCCCCAGTCTGACCTGGACACCGCCGTTGCTTACGGTCAGCGGATTCGGGACATGGCTGCCAAATTGCGCGGTTGATGGCATCGGGCCGGGCTTCTTCGGCCCGGCTCTGCCGGGGTGGCCGGATTCAGGCGTTGCGGGGTTCGGCTGCACGCAGGTCGGGGTGCAACGCTTCGCGCTCGTCGAAGACGAAGCAGTCACCCCGATAGTGGGCACTGCCCACTTCTTCAAAATACTTCAGGATGCCACCCTCGATCTGGTAGACCGAGTCCAGCCCCAGGGTTTGCAGGTAAATGGCCGCTTTTTCGCAGCGGATGCCGCCGGTGCAGTACGAAATCACGGTCTTGTCGCGCAACTCGTCCAGGTGCTCCTTCGCGGCCAGCGGAAACTCGCTGAATTTGCTGATTCTCCAGTCGATCGCACCGACAAAACCACCGTGGTCGACCTCAAAAGCATTGCGCGTGTCCAGCGTGACCACGGCCCGACCCTGGTCGTCATGGCCCTGATCCAGCCAGCGCTTGACGGTGGCCGCAGGCAGCGCAGGCGCCCGGCCCGACGCAGGGCGGATGGCGGAGTGGTTCATGCGGATGATCTCGTTTTTCACTTTGACCCGCATGCGTTGAAAAGGCTGGGTGTGAGACCAACTTTCCTTGGGCGTCAGGTCGGTCAGCCGGGAGTCGCGCCGCAAGTCGTCGAGCCAGCGGGCGACGGCGTCGGGTGCGCCGGCCAAAAACAGGTTGATCCCCTCGTGGGCCAGCAGCACCGTGCCTTTGAGCTTGAGATCCAGCGCGCGGTCAAGCAAGGGCTGTCGCATGTCGGACGCATCGGGGAGTTCGACGAATTTGTAAGCGGAAATATTGAGGATTGAAGCCACAATGCATTGTATGTCGGCCCTAAAATGAAGCCATGTTTGTCCACCTGCGCCTGCACACCGAATTTTCCGTCGTCGATGGCACCAACCGCATCGAAAACGTCATCCAGGCCGCGGCCGCAGATGGTCAGCCGGCCTTGGCCATCACCGACCTCAACAACTTGTTCGGTGCGATCAAGTTTTACAAAGAGGGTCGGGGCAAGGGCGTCAAGCCCATCATCGGCGCCGAAGTCCTGGTCGAAGGTTTGGGTGCCGATCCGATGGTGCTGCAAAAACTGGTCTTGTTGGCACAAAACCATGCCGGTTACCTGAACCTGTGCGAGTTGCTGGCTCTGGGCTGGACCCGCCACGTGCTGCGCGAGCAAGCGGTGCTCAAGTGGGCCTGGCTCGAACAACACGCCGATGGCCTGATCGTCTTGTCGGGCGCACAAGCGGGTTCTTTGGGGCAGGCTTTGCTGCAAGGCGACGAAGCCCGTGCGCGTGAAATCGCCTTGCAAATGGCTGGCGTGTTTCCCCATCGTTTCTACGTCGAATTGCAGCGCGCCGGGCGATCCGACGACGAGGTTCATGTGCAGGCTGCGGTGCAACTTGCCGCCCGACTGAATTTGCCGGTGGTGGCGACCCACCCGGTGCAATTCACCGCGCCCGACGATTACGAGGCGCACGAGGCCCGGGTCTGCATCTCGGAGGGCGAAATCCTGGCCAACCCGCGACGGCAGCGCAAGTTCACCCGCGAGCAATACTTCAAAAGCACGGCCCAAATGGCCGAGTTGTTTGCCGATGTGCCTTCGGCGCTGGCCAACAGTGTGGCCATCGCCCGCCGGTGCAGCTTGGTGCTGACTCTGGGCAAGCCCCAGTTGCCCGACTACCCCACGCCCGAAGTGGACGGGCGCCGCCTGAGCATTGAAGAGTACTTCCGCCACGCTTCTTTCCAGGGGCTGGCGCAGCGCCTGGAGATGCTTTATCCCGATCAGGCCCAGCGTGAGGCACAGCGCCCCACCTACGTTGAACGGCTTGAGTTCGAGATCGGCATCATCCTGAAAATGGGCTTCCCCGGCTATTTCCTCATCGTGGGCGATTTCATCAACTGGGCCAAGCACCACGGTTGTCCGGTGGGCCCGGGGCGAGGCTCGGGGGCCGGATCGTTGGTCGCCTATGCCTTGGGCATCACCGACCTCGACCCTTTGCGTTACAACTTGCTGTTCGAGCGTTTCCTGAATCCCGAGCGCGTCTCGATGCCCGACTTTGACATCGACTTTTGTCAGGGCAATCGCGACCGGGTCATCGAATACGTCAAAGACAAATATGGCCGCGAAGCGGTCAGCCAGATCGCCACCTTTGGCACCATGGCCGCTCGTGCGGCGATCCGCGACGTCGGGCGGGTGCTGGACATGAGTTACACCTTTTGCGACGGCATCTCCAAACTGATCCCGAACAAACCCGGTCAACACATCACCATTGCCGACGCCATTGCTGCCGAGCCGATATTGGCCGAGCGCTTGCAAAAAGAGGAAGATGTCCGGACCCTGATCGAGTTGGCGCAAAAACTCGAAGGCTTGTCACGCAACGTCGGCATGCATGCCGGCGGGGTCTTGATCGCTCCCGGCAAACTGACCGATTTTTGTCCCTTGTACCAACAACCCGGCAGCGACTCGGCGGTCAGTCAATACGACAAGGACGATGTCGAAGCCGCCGGATTGGTCAAGTTTGACTTTTTGGGTTTGGCGACCCTCACCATTTTGGAAAACGCCCGTGAATGGATCGTCAAACGGCATCAGGGGCAGGCTGATTTTTCTTTTGACGACATTCCCCTGGACGATCCCGCCACCTACAAGTTGTTTCAGGACGGTCGCACCGAGGCGGTGTTCCAGTTTGAAAGCCGGGGCATGCAGGGCATGTTGCGCGATGCCCGTCCCAGCCGGCTGGAAGACCTGATCGCACTCAACGCCTTGTACCGTCCCGGCCCGATGGACTTGATCCCGACCTTCATCGCCCGCAAGCACGGGCGCGAGGAGGTGGTGTACCCGCACCCGCTGGTCGAGCCCGTGTTGTCCGAGACCTACGGCATCATGGTCTACCAGGAGCAGGTGATGCAGACCGCCCAGATCCTGGGCGGTTACAGCCTGGGTGGCGCCGACCTGTTGCGGCGCGCCATGGGCAAGAAAAAGCCCGAAGAGATGGCCCAGCACCGCGAGATCTTCCGCGATGGCGCGGCCAAAAACGGGATTGCGCAGGCTCAGGCCGACGAAATTTTTGACTTGATGGAGCGATTTGCCGGCTATGGTTTCAACAAGTCGCACGCTGCCGCATACTCTTTGTTGGCTTACCAGACCGCCTGGCTCAAGGTTCACTACACCGCCGAGTTTTTCTGCGCCAACCTGACCATCGAGCTCGATGACACCGACAAGGTCAAGGTGCTGCTCGATGACGCCCGCAAGATGGGCTTGCAGATCGAGCCCCCGGACATCAATCGCGGCGGCCATGTGTTCGAGCCCGTCACCGACCAACTCATCCGTTACGGCCTGGGGGCTGTCAAGGGCACCGGCAAGGCGGCCATCGAGGCCATCGTGGCGGCTCGCACCGAGGGCGGCCCTTTCACCAGCCTGTTTGATTTTTACGCCCGCATCGATCGCACACGGGTCAACAAACGCACGATCGAGGCTTTGATCAAGGGCGGTGCCTTTGACAGCATCCACCTGAACCGGGCGGCGCTGGTGGCTTCCATCGATCGGGCCCATGATTTTGCCCAGGCACTGGCCGACAACGCCAATCAGGGCGGCCTTTTCGACGCCATGGACAGCCATGCCAGCAGCACCACCGAACCCGAACTGGTGCGCATCACACCCTGGGGCATCAAAGAGCGCCTGACTTTCGAGAAAACTGCCATCGGCTTTTACCTCTCGGGGCATTTGTTCGACGAATCCGCCGCCGAGGTCACCCGTTTTGTCAAACGTCGCATCGACGATCTGGTCGATTCGCGCGAGCCCCAGTTGTTGGCCGGCATCGTGTCGGACTTGCGCGTCATCCAGGGTCAGCGCGGTCGCCTGGCCATCTTCAAGCTGGACGACAAAAGCGCCGTGATCGAAGCCACCGCCGACGAAGCCCTGATCAACGCCCACCGCGATTTGCTCCAGGACGACGAGTTGATCATCGTCATGGCCAAGGCTCAGCCCGACCGCTTCAACGGCGGCGGCTTGCGCCTGAATGTGCAGCACATTTACAGTCTGGCCGAAGCGCGTTGCCGATTCGGCAAATACCTCAGTGTGCAAGTCAATGGCAAGGCGCCCGACATCGATCGGCTGTTGCGCGATTTCCCGGCTCAGGTGCAACGCACCGAAGAAGGTGATTTGGTGCGTGGTTTACCCGTTCGGATCCATTTGCTGCGCGATGGAGCCACTGCCCAGATTCAGCTGGGCGAGCAAGCGCGTTTTTACCCCAGTGACGCCGCCCTGGCGACCTGGTTGGCGCAAGCCCACGATGGCCAGGCCAAAATCGTTTACGACTGAGTTGCGCCATGTTCACCACCATTCCAACCCTCATGACCTGGACCCGCATCGTGGCCATCCCGTTGCTGGTTGGGGTTTTTTATTTGCCCATCGATGCGAGCAGTCAAAATTTGACGGCCACCGTGATGTTTGTCGTTTTCGCCCTGACCGATTGGCTCGACGGCTATCTGGCGCGGCGTCTGAATCAGACTTCGGCCTTTGGCGCGTTTCTCGATCCTGTCGCCGACAAATTTTTGGTCTGCGCCAGCCTGCTGGTGCTGGTGCACCTGGGGCGTGCCGACGTGTTCGTGGCCCTGATCATCATCGGGCGTGAAATCGCCATCTCGGCTTTGCGCGAATGGATGGCCCAGATCGGCGCCTCGCGCAGTGTGGCCGTGCACATGATCGGCAAAGTCAAGACCACGGTGCAGATGGTGGCCATCCCTTTCTTGCTGTTTGACGGAGCCTTGTTCGGCGTGATCGACACCGGTCTGTGGGGCAGGGTGCTGATTTGGGCGGCAGCAGTCCTGACGGTGTGGTCGATGATCTATTACCTGAAAAAAGCCCTGCCGATCATCCGTCAACATTTTTCCTGAAATCTGAGCCCTCCCTTGAGCACTCCCGCTGATTCGTCCCGTGGCTGGTTGGTGCTCATGCCGGCGGTATTTGTGCTGATTTGGAGCACCGGTTTCATCGTGGCGCGATATGCCATGCCGCATTCACCGCCCATGAAGTTTCTGATGGCCCGTTATGTGCTGTCGGTATTGGCTTTCCTGATCTGGATCCGCTGGGCGCGCGTGCCATGGCCCGGCAGTGCGGCTCAGTGGCGACATTTGGCACTGACCGGTGTGCTGATGCATGGGGGCTATCTGGCGGGCGTTTGGATGGCCGTGCGACATGGGATGGGCTCGGGGTTGACGGCGCTCATCGTCGGGTTTCAGCCGGTGCTCACGGCGTTGTGGATTTCCTCTCAGGGTGGCTCGGTGACACGGCGCCAATGGGTCGGTCTGTGGTTGGGCTTTGCCGGTTTGGTGCTGGTGGTGCTGCGCAAATTGGTCGAGAGTTTCGAAGTCACCCCGTTCACGCTGGCCATGGCGGTCCTGGCGTTGCTGTCCATCACCACAGGCACCTTGTATCAAAAGCGCTATGTGCAACCTTGCGACGTGCGTTCGGCCAATGCGGTGCAATTGATGGCGGCAGGCTTGCTCACCTTGCCGTTCGCCCTGATCGAGGCCGATCCCGTGCAATGGCATCCCGACCTGTTCGGGGCCATGGCCTGGTCGGTGCTGGGGCTGACCGTGGGCGGAAGTTCCTTGTTGTACATGCTGATTCAGCGCGGTGCGGCCGCCTCGGTCACCAGTCTGATGTACCTGGTGCCGCCCACCACGGCCATCATGGCCTGGGTCTTGTTTGCCGAGCCCCTGACCCCGCTCACCCTGCTGGGCATCGCTTTGACTGCCGCCGGGGTCAGCCTGGTGGTGCGCAAGCCGACATGAATCCGACACCTTTCCCTTTTAGAATCGCGCCTGTTTTTGAATGGATCGAGAAATACCCATGAGCAAAAAACGCATCGCCGTCATCCCCGGAGACGGCATCGGCAAAGAAGTCATGCCCGAAGGGGTTCGGGTGCTGGACGCCGCCGCCCGCAAGTTCGGTCTTGATCTGCATTTCGATCATTTCGACTTTTCAAGTTGGGACTATTTTGAAAAGCACGGCCAGATGATGCCCGACAATTGGCGCGACCTGGTGGGCTCGCACGACGCCATCTATTTCGGTGCCGTGGGCTGGCCGGCCAAGATTGCCGACCATGTGTCGCTTTGGGGATCCTTGTTGCTGTTTCGGCGTGATTTCGATCAGTACATCAATTTGCGACCGGCTCGCCTGATGCCCGGCATTGTGGCCCCGGTCGTGCGCAAAGACGGCAGCCCGCGCCAACCCGGCGAGATCGACATGTACATCGTGCGCGAAAACACCGAGGGCGAGTACTCGGCCGTTGGCGGTCGCATGTTTGGCGGCACCGAGCGTGAAATGGTCATGCAAGAGTCCATTTTCACTCGTTACGGGGTTGATCGCGTGCTTAAATTCGCCTACGAGTTGGCTCAGTCGCGGCCGAAAAAACACTTGACCGCAGCGACCAAGTCCAACGGCATCGCCATCACCATGCCCTATTGGGACGAGCGCCTGGCCGAGATGGCCAAACACTACCCGCAGGTCAACACCGACAAATTTCACATCGACATCCTGACCGCGCACTTTGTCCAGCGCCCTGATTTTTTTGATGTGGTGGTGGCCAGCAACCTGTTTGGCGACATCCTGAGCGACCTTGGTCCAGCCTGCACGGGCACCATCGGCATCGCACCGAGTGCCAACCTGAACCCCGAGCGAAAATTTCCGTCCTTGTTCGAGCCGGTGCACGGATCCGCACCCGACATCGCAGGCAAAGGGCTGGCCAATCCGATCGGTCAAATTTGGTGCGGCGCCATGATGCTCGAATTCTTGGGTCACAAAGACGCTCACGATGCGATTTTGGCGGCGATCGAAAAAGTGCTCGATCCCCGCAGTGGCGCGCCCAAAACCCCCGACATCGGTGGCACCGCCAGCACGGCGGATCTGGGGCGTGCGATCGCCGAGGCCCTTTGATACCGTGTGGGGTTTAAACAGACACAATTGCGTCTAGAATCTGCCACTTTGCTGACAATCTTGGTGTTCCAACCATTGACTTGTTTGCATGGCTTGGTTCAAATGATGATCCGATCCGATTTCCAGAGCCCGTGGGTTGTCCGCCTCAGCGGGTTTTTTCTTTTCACTGCAACAGAGGTACTTTGTGAATAAAACAGAACTCATCGAGCACATTGCCAATCAAGCCGATATCTCCAAGGCAGCGGCCACCCGAGCCCTTGAGGCCACCATGGGTGCCGTGCGCACCACCCTGAAAAAAGGCGGTACCGTTTCCCTGGTGGGCTTTGGTACATTTGCCGTGACCAAGCGCGCTGCCCGAACGGGTCGCAACCCCCGCACCGGCGCTGCGATTAAAATCAAGTCGGCCAAGATTCCCAAGTTCCGTCCGGGCAAGGCCCTGAAGGATGCCCTGAACTGAATCCGCTCGGGGGTGCTTAGCTCAGTTGGTAGAGCGGCGCCCTTACAAGGCGTAGGTCGGCGGTTCGAACCCGTCAGCACCCACCACCCCGACAAGGCGAACGAGGTTCGCCTTTTTTTTCGATAGCAGGAAACTCGAATGTTCGAATTTGTCCGTCGTCACACCAAGATCATGCAGTTTTTATTGGTACTGCTGATCTTCCCTTCTTTTGTGTTGTTTGGCCTTGAGGGGTACAACCGTTTTAACGAGCAGGGTGAAAAAGTGGCGGAAGTCGATGGCCAGCCGATCACCCAGGGCGAGTGGGACAACGCCCATCGTGGCGAAGTGGATCGTTTGCGTGCTCAGATGCCCAACCTCGACATGAAAATGTTCGACACCCCGCAGGCCAAATACGCCACGCTCGAACGACTGGTGCAAGAGCGGGTGATTCGGTTGGCCAGCCAGCGCTTGTTGATCGACATCAGCGACCAGCGCCTGGCCAACTTGTTGCAACAAGACCCCACCATCGCCAGCTTGCGCAAGCCCGATGGCAGCATCGACGTCGAGCGCTATCGCCAATTGGCTGCCGCTCAGGGGCTGACGCCCGAAGGCTTTGAGGCCCGCATTCGGCAGGATCTGATTCAGCGTCAGGTGCTCTCGGGCGTGGCCGATTCGGCCATCTTGCCCGACGCATTGGCCAACCTGACTGTGGCGGCTTTTTTCGAGCGGCGCGAAATCCAATTGGCCCGCTTCAATCCGGCGTCCCATCGCAGCGGCCTCAAAGCCACGGAAGACGATTTGAAAGCCTTTTTGCAAAAGCATCCCTCGCGCTACCAGCAGCCGCAAAAGGCCGACATCGAGTATGTGATGCTTGATTTGTCCAGCGTGGAAAAAGAAGTGGTTTTGCCCGAGGCCGACCTGAAAACCTACTTCGAGCAAAACCAGCAAACCCTGGCCGCCAAGGAAGAGCGACGCGCCAGCCACATCCTGATCAACGCCCCCAAGGGCATGCCGGCCGCCGAACGCGAGCAGGCACGCCAGAAGGCCCAGGACATCCTGGCTCAAGCCAGGCAAAAGCCCAAAGACTTTGCCGCCCTCGCGCGCAAGCATTCGCAAGACCCCGGTTCTGCAGCCCAAGGCGGTGACCTGGATTATTTCGCCCGGGGTGCCATGGTCAAGCCTTTCGAAGATGCGGTGTTTGCCCTGAGCCCGGGTGGCCTGAGCGATTTGGTCGAGACCGACTTTGGCTTTCACATCATCATGCTGACCGACGTTCGCAAGCCCAAGGGCAAAACTTTTGAGCAAGCGCGCCCCGAACTGGAGCGCGAATTGCGCCGCCAGCAGGCCCAGCGCAAATACGCCGAAGCCGCCGAAACCTTCTCCAACCTGGTGTACGAGCAATCTGACAGCCTCAAACCCGTGGCGGAAAAACTCAAGTTGACCGTGCGCCAAGTCAGTGCCGTCAACCCGCAAACCCAGTCCAAAGAGCCCTGGGCCAGCCCGCGTGTGCTGGCGGCCTTGTTTGGGTCCGAGTCGCTGGAGCGCAAGCGCAACACCGAGGCGATCGAAGTGGGACCCAGTCAGTTGCTTGCGGCTCGGGTGGTCAGCCACACCCCGGCTCGCAGTTTGACCCTGGACGAGGCGCGTGAACAAATCGGCCGCGACTGGGTGCAAGACCGCGCTGCAGAACTGGCCCGCCAGCAAGGGGAGCAAGCCCTGAAAGCCTGGCAAGACAACCCCTCCACAGCCAAGCTGGAGGCAGCCATGACGGTTTCACGCGACCAGCCCGGTTTTTTGGCCGGTCAGTTGCTCGACCAGGTGATGCGTGCCCCGACGCAAAAACTGCCAGCCTGGGTGGGCGTGGATCTGGCCGAGCAGGGCTATGCGGTGGTCAAAGTCAATCAGGTTTTGCCGGCGCAGGATCTGGCGCAACGCAAGGCCGAACGGGCGCAATTGGCCCAATCGGCGGCCAATGCCCAAGCCATGGCGTACCTCGAAACCCTCAAATCCAGGTTCAAGACGCGAATCCTGGTGACCAAGCCTGACGGGGCCTGAGGCACTGGCGTTATAATCTGATTCCTGAGGTGGCTGTAGCTCAGTTGGTAGAGTCCCAGATTGTGATTCTGGTCGTCGTGGGTTCGAGTCCCATCAGCCACCCCACCATTTTAAAAAGTCCTTGGTTCCCAAGGACTTTTTTCATGGCGATGTGCTCTGATTTTTGGGGTGTGCGAGGTCACAGCACAGCAAGGCAATCATCTGGATTTCAGGGCTGACATGGCCTTTATCCAAAATATCCACTTTGATCTCGTTGATGATTGTCTTGAGGGTGTCGGTCTTGTTCATCTTGAACATGTCTTTCACACTGAGAAAGTCATTTTCTACCTTGCTGGATACTTTGATTGAAAAGCGTCTGGTGGGCAATTGAATGCCTTTCGCAAAGCCCTTTTCAAAAAGAGTCCAGTCCGAGGGTTGGGTTTTGTTTTCCAGCTGCTTATGCACATATGCCAGAAAAAGATACTTTCTCATTTCAGTGGTTGCACCGCTTGAAATCTTGAATGCCGCCATGTCCAGAACCTCCAAATAAGGGGCCGGAAGCACAGCCTCAATGGACTTGGAAGCCTTTTCTCTTTCGGCCTTGATGGCAGGCGTGGATTGCGCAGGTATGGATGCAACAGAGTGGCATTTGTCGCATTCGCCAACCAAAATATCTTTGACCACTTTTCCGCTCTCGGACAGAGGAACATCACGGTAGTGGTAGGTGGTCGTGACTTGGCCGCAATGCTCGCAAATCGCCTTGCCTTTGTCACCCGCAAACAACAGTTTCATTTCGCTTTCCTCCTACTGATGCACGCTGATGAACACCGTGTCAGGCTCCAAAGTGGCTTCAAAATACTATTTTAGTGATAAAAATATGCCAATGATGATCGGTTCTTTACTGGCTGTTGCTAAGGGAGCGAACGAATGCTGCTCAGGTGGATTGTTTTTGCACAGGTCTAGCCCGAGGCGCTGGCGGCATTGCCATCACCGCAGGTTGATGCGCTGAACACGCCTTGCTGTCGTCACTGCGCCAGGAACCCGCCATCCACCGGCAGGGTGTGACCGGTCACCATCGATGCCGCCGGGCTGGCCAGGTACAAAATGGCGGCCACGATGTCGTCGGCCTCGGCCAAGCGTCCCAGCGGGGTCATGGCTTCGATGCGTTGTACCAACTCAGGCTGGCCCAACAAAGGTTGGATGAAGTCGGTGCGCACCCAGGTCGGTGCCACCGCATTGACCCGCACCTGGTGCGGCGCCCATTCCACCGCCAGCGCACGGGTCAGGTTAACAACCGCGCCTTTGGTCGACTGGTAGGAAATATTCGGATAGAGGCCACCGCCCGACAGGCCCATGATCGAAGCGGTGTTGATGATGCTGCCACGTCGGGCTGCCACCATGTGGCGGCCAGCGGCCTGTGCGCACAAAAACACACCGGTCAGATTGACCTCAAGGACCCGATTCCAGTCTTCCAGGCTGAGTTCAAGGGTGGGGCGCCGCAAAGCCGTGCCGGCGTTGTTGACCATCACATCCAGCCGGCCTTGCCAGGCTGCCACTTCATCGATGGCCTGGCGCACGTTGTCGGGTTGGGTGACGTCGACCACCAGCCCCTCGATGCGCTGGCCGTTGGCGCTCAGTTCGTGGCGCAGGTCTTGTGCCGCTTGGGTCACCTGGGGTGCATCGCGGTCCATCAGCGCCACGTGGGCACCGGCCTGGGCAAAGGCCCGTGCGGTGGCCAAACCGATGCCACGGGCGGCCCCGGTGATGGCCACCACCTGGCCGGAAAAGTCGAGGATCTGGTTCGGGTGCATGGCAATCTCACAACAAACTGGGGCGCAGTCTAACCCTGCCCCCGGCATCAGGCTGATTCTTGCGGGACAGCCTCAGTTGACCATCACCAATTTGCCCCGGACCGAACGCGAGCCCATGCGGGCATAGGCAGCCTTCAGGTCCTTCATGGGCATGGTGCAGTCGATCACGGGCTTGATCTTGCCTTGGGCGTACCATTCGGTCAGCTCGCGCATCATGCGGGCATTGGCCGGGGCTTCGCGGCGCGAGAAGTCGCCCCAGAACACACCCACGATGGAGGCACCTTTGAGCAAGGCCAGGTTCAGCGGCAAGGAGGGGATGGGCCCGGACGCAAACCCCACCACCAGATAACGCCCCCGCCATGCGATCGACCTGAAAGCCGGTTCGGCGAAGTCGCCCCCAACCGGGTCGTAGATGACATCGGGCCCCTTGCCATCGGTCAGGGTTTTGATTTGTTCGCGAAGGTTTTGTGTGCTGTAGTTGATCGTGGCATCGGCCCCGATCTCGCGGCACAGTGCACATTTTTCATCGCTGGAGGCGGCGGCGATGACGCGTGCGCCAGCGGCCTTGGCGATCTGGATCGCCGAAGTACCCACCCCGCCTGCAGCCCCCAGCACCAGCACGGTTTCGCCGGCTTTGAGTTGCCCGCGATCGATCAGGGCATGGTGCGAGGTGGCATAAATCATGATGAAGGCGGCGGCGTCGACTGCCGGGAAGTTGTCGGGCAAAGGCAGACACAACTTGGCCGGGGCCAGGGCATGGGTGCCAAAGCCCCCGGTGCCGGGCAAGCAGGCCACCCGTTGACCCACCCGCAAATCGCCGGCCTCAGGCCCCAGGGCTTCGATGACCCCGGCGAACTCGGACCCGGGCACGAAGGGCAAGGGCGGCTTCATCTGGTATTTGTTTTGCACAATCAGCAGATCGGGAAAGTTCAGACTGGCGGCTTCGATGCGGATGCGCACCTGACCCGGACCGGGCTCGGGGGTGGGCATTTCTTTCCAGGTCAGGGCTTCGACGCCGATGGGGTTTTCGCAGAGCCAAGCGTGCATGAGGGTCTCCTTTTGAGATGATCATAATCGCCTGTCTGACCCCCCTACAATGCCAGTAACACGAGGGCGACATGAACATCCTGATTTGCAATGACGACGGTTACCAGGCGCCTGGCATCGTGGCCCTTTACGAGGCGCTGCGCGATTTGGGCCGGGTCGAAGTGGTGGCTCCTGAGCACAACAACAGTGCCAAGTCGAATGCGCTCACCCTGCATTCGCCGCTTTATGTTCACCCTGCGGCCAATGGATTTCGGTATGTGACCGGCACCCCTGCCGATTGCGTGCACATTGCCCTGACAGGCTTGTTGGACTGGCGCCCTGACCTGGTGGTTTCGGGCATCAACAACGGCGCCAACATGGGTGATGACACGATTTACTCGGGCACCGTGGGGGCGGCCATGGAGGGCTATCTCATGGGCATCCCGGCGATTGCGTTCTCCCAAACCGAAAAAGGCTGGCGCCACCTGGACGCGGCGGCACGCAAAGCCCGACAATTGGTCGAGCAGGTGCGTGATCTCAGCCTGATCGATGGCCCCGCTTTTTTGCTCAACGTCAACATCCCTTGCCTGCCCGAAGACCAGCTCAAGCCGGTGCAGGTTTGTCGCTTGGGGCGCCGCCATGCGGCCGAAAGCGTCATCACCCAGCAAAACCCGCGTGGCGACACGATGTACTGGATCGGCAGTGCCGGCGCGGCCAAGGACGATGCCCTGGGCACCGACTTTCATGCCACTTTTCAAGGCCATGTGTCGCTCACACCGCTCATGGTGGATCTGACCGATCGCGTGGATCTGGTGCGCTGGCAATCCATTCAGGACCGGCTGGCATGAAATCCAGGCCTGCGTTTCCAGCCCGATTGGACTTGGCTTCGGCCAACACCAAGCCCGGCAAGCCATCTGCATCGCCCGATCGCCAGCGCAGTGTGCCGGCCGTGCCCCCGGTGCAGGGCCTGGGTCTGGATTCAAAGGCGGTGCGCGAGCGGATGGTGCAGCGTCTGTTGCAAGAAGGCATCGATGACCCCATGGTGCTCAGCGCCATGCGCGTGATTGAGCGACATCGCTTCGTCGATTCGGCCCTGGTGAATCAGGCGTATGAGGACACCAGCCTGCCCATAGGACTGGGCCAGACGATCTCCAAACCCAGCGTGGTGGCGCGCATGATCGCCTTGTTGCGACAGGGCTCCAACTTGCGCGTCAATGGCAAACTGGGCCGGGTGCTCGAAGTCGGCACCGGCTGCGGTTACCAAGCCGCGGTGCTCAGCCAACTGGCCAAAGAGGTCTACAGCATCGAGCGACTGCGCGGCCTGCACGAGCGGGCGGTCGAGAACCTGCGACACCTGCGCCAGCCCAATTTGCACCTGTTGCTGGGCGACGGCATGCTGGGTTATGCGGCAGGTGCCCCCTACGCGGGCATCATCGCCGCTGCAGGCGGGGACGCTTTACCGCAGGCCTGGCTCGATCAACTCGATGTGGGCGGGCGGCTGGTTGCGCCTTTGGCTTCGGCACAGGGGCAGGCCCTGGTGGTGGTCGATCGCACGCCCGAGGGTCTGCGTCAACAGGTGCTGGAAGCGGTCCACTTCGTGCCCCTAAAATCAGGTATTGATTAAATTTTTGCCCTCATGTCCATGCTACGTTTGATCTGTTGTGTGTTGCTCGCCTCGGCCCTGGCGGCTTGCGCCCCCAGCGTCAAGCGACCCGCCCCGGTTGAAGATCGCACTGGGTCCGCCAGTTCGCGGCAGTCCCCTGTGCCGGCTTCGGCTGGGGCTGCGGCATCGGCTTCCATGCCCCATGCCAGTCCTATGGGCACAGGGACAGTGACTGAGCCCGGTACCTATGTGGTGCAGCGCGGGGACACCCTGGCCAAAATCGCCATGGATCACGGTGTGGGCTGGCGCGATCTGGCACGCTGGAACCAAATCGACAACCCCAACTTGATCGAGGTGGGGCAAGTCTTGAGGGTCACCTCGCCCGATGGCGCGGGTCGCTCTGTCGCATCGCGGCCCCTGGCCCCAATGGCCAGCCAGCGCACGACACCGGCCGCATCGGCGAGCAGTCCGGCGGCCAATCCGGTGCCGGCCCAGCCCGCAGCACCGGCGGTGCCTTCCAGCGCTGCGGCAGCCCCCGCCATTGACGACGCCCCGGCTTTTTTGTGGCCGGCCCAGGGTAATCTGCTGGCAGGCTTTGACGAATCACGCAACAAGGGCTTGGACATCGCAGGCAAGGCTGGAGATCCTGTGCTGGCTGCAGCCGATGGACGCGTGGTTTATGCCGGTTCGGGTTTGCGCGGCTACGGCAACCTGATCATCGTTAAACACAACAACACTTACCTCACGGCCTACGCCCACAACCAGTCTTTGCTGGTCAAAGAAGACCAGGAGGTGCGTCGGGGGCAAAAGATCGCCGAAATGGGCAACTCGGATGCCGACCAGGTGAAGTTGCATTTCGAGATCCGCCGCCAGGGCAAGCCGGTGGATCCGGCGCGTCTGTTGCCACCCCGTTAAAAGCCCAGCCAGAATATTTCGCGGGCCCCCAGCCCGGATTGAACATGACCGAACCCATCACAGATGCCTTGCTCGTGGACGCCCTGGACCTGGAGGGGCAGGGCATCGCTCGTCGCCCCGACGGCAAGGTGGTGTTCATCGAAGGCGCTTTGCCCACCGAACGGGTCACGGTACAGGTTCACCGGCGCAAGAACCAATGGGAGCAGGGCAGTCTGAAAGAACTGTTGCATGCCTCGCCCTTGCGCGTCGCGCCGCTTTGCCCGCACTATGGCTTGCACGCGGGTGCTTGCGGCGGCTGCAAGATGCAGCACCTGGAACACAGTGCCCAGGTCGCGGTCAAACAAAGGGTGCTGGAAGACAATTTGTGGCATCTGGCCAAAGTGAAAGCCGAGACCATCTTGCCCGCGATTCATGGCTCGCCCTGGGGCTATCGCCACAGGGCCCGTTTGTCGGTGCGCCATGTGGTCAAAAAGGGGCAGGTGCTGATCGGTTTTCATGAGCGCAAAAGCCGCTACATCGCCGACATGCAAAGTTGTGCCATTTTGCCGCCCCATGTCAGCGATCTTTTGTTGCCGCTGCGCGAACTCATCGCCAGCCTGGAGGCCCGCGACACTTGTCCGCAAATCGAATTGGCCTGTGGCGACAGCGTGATCGCGCTGGTTTTGCGCCACCTCGAGCCCCTGAGTGACGCCGATCGCCGGCGATTGGCCGACTTCGCTCAAGTGCACCCGAGCGTGCAGTGGTGGTTGCAGCCCAAAGGGCCGGACACGGTCAATCTGTTGCAAGCCGGCGGCCCTGAGCTGTCCTATGGCTTGCCCGAGTTTGGCTTGACCATGCCGTTTCGGCCCACCGATTTCACCCAGGTCAACCCGGCCATCAACCAGGTGTTGGTGGGCAACGCTTTGCGTTGGCTTCAGGTGCAACCATCCGAGCGGGTGATCGACTGGTTTTGCGGCTTGGGTAACTTCACTTTGCCCCTTGCTACCCAAGGGCGCGATGTGTTGGGCATCGAAGGCAGCCTGGCTCTGGTCGAGCGTGCCGCAGCCAATGCCCGGCGCAATGCGCAAGTTTTGCGGGTTCAGCCGAGTTTTGTGGCCCGCAATCTGTTCGAAATGAGCCCGCAGGCATTGGTGGCCGACGGGGCGGCCGACAAATGGCTGATCGATCCCCCGCGCGAGGGCGCTTTTGCCCTGGTCAAGGCCCTGGCCGATCTGCACCAAAGTCCTGTGCCCGATTGGCACCCGCCGCGCCGGATCGTGTACGTCAGTTGCAACCCGGCGACGCTGGCGCGTGACGCCGGCTTGCTGGTGCATCAGGCCGGCTACCGCTGCACCCATGCCGGTGTGGTCAACATGTTTCCGCACACCGCGCATGTCGAGAGCATGGCGGTGTTTGAGCGCTGAAACCGGATCGCAACCCGAATGTGAAAAAAAACGGGGCCTTGAGGCCCCGTTGCTTGGCAGATCAGAAGATCGCTCAGTCGCGCTCGCCGCCCATCAGGCCCAGCAAAGACAACAGGCTTTGGAACACGTTGACAATGTCCAGGTAAATGGCCAAAGTGGCGCTGATGTAATTGGTCTCGCCGCCGTCGATCACGCGACGGATGTCGTACAGCATGAAGGCGCTGAAAATCAGGATGGCCAGGGTCGAGATGGCCATCATGCCGGCGCTGGAGCCGACAAAAGCATTGACCACACTGGCCACCAGCAGCACGATGGCGCCGACAAACAGCCACTTGCCCATGCCACTGAGATCGCGCTTGATCACCGTGGCAAGGCTCGCCATGGCGAAAAACACGCCAGCGGTACCGGCAAAAGCGGTCATGATCAGTTGCGGCCCATTGCGAAAGCCAAGCACGGCCGAGATCAGGCCGGACATCATCAAGCCCATGAAGAAGGTGAAAGCCAACAACACGCCGATGCCTTTGGCCGAATGTTTGGTGCGCTCGATGGCGTAAATGAAGCCAAAAGCCACGGCCAGAAACAGCACCATGCCCAGAATGCCCGACAAGGCTTTGTGCAGCCCGGTGGTCACGCCCAACCAAGCGCCGAATACTGTGGGCAACAGGCTGACGGCCAATAACAAATAAGTGTTTCGCAAAACGCGATTGCGGTCGACTGAACCGACGCCCACATCGCGGTAGGAAACGGTTTGGATCTGATCGCTCATTCGGGTTCTCCCATGTTCAAGCCTGCACATGCAGACCAGACCATTGTAAAGAATTGGTGAAGGGCTGCAAGGGGGGGATGGATTCCTATTTTTTGTGGGGAAATCGTTATCATTCGGTTCATGAAAACCAAACACACACTGGAACTTTCCGACGTCAAAAAGATCGCCGCTGCCGCCGAGGCCGAGGCGCTGGCCCATCAGTGGGCTGTGACCATTGCCATCGTCGATGACGGCGGGCATTTGCTGTGGTTGCAGCGCCTGGATGGCGCTCCGGCCATCTCTTCTTACATCGGTCCTGCCAAAGCCCGGACTTCGGCCCTGGGGCGGCGCGAGACCAAGGTGTATGAGGACATCATCAATCAGGGCCGAACGGCCTTTTTGAGTGCGCCCGAGATCGAAGGCATGCTTGAAGGCGGTGTGCCCATCGTCAAAGATGGACAGGTCATTGGGGCGGTGGGGGTCAGTGGCGTCAAGTCACCCGAAGACGCCCAGATTGCCCGCGCCGGCATTGCCGCACTGGGCTGAACCCTCTTCGTTCAGTAAGAGAGCCGCTCCGGGCGGATCTCTTGCAAGATGGTGGTGGCGATTTCTTCGATGCTTTTGGTGGTCGTCGAGAGCCAGCGAATGCCGGTGCGGCGCATCATGGCTTCGGCCTCACCGACCTCGTGGCGGCAGTTTTCCAGGCTGGCGTAGCGTGAGTTGGGGCGTCGTTCGTTGCGGATCTCGCTGAGTCGTTCCGGATTGATGGTCAGGCCGAACAACTTGTTTTTGTGCGGCACCAGTGCCGGGGGCAACTGGCGTCGGTCAAAATCTTCCGGGATCAGCGGGTAGTTGGCAGCTTTCAGGCCGTGCTGCATGGCCAGGTACAGGCTGGTGGGGGTTTTGCCCGAGCGACTGACGCCGACCAAAATCACATCTGCGATCTCCAGGTCGGTGTTGAGTTGCCCATCGTCGTGCGCGAGGCTGAAGTTGATGGCCTCGATCCGGTCGCTGTACTGTTGGCTTTTGCTGATATCGGAAAAACGGCCGATGCGATGGTTGGATTTGATGCCCAACTCCTTTTCGAGCGGGTTGACGAAGGTGCCGAACATGTCCAGCAACATCCCTTTGCAGCCATCGCGGATGACTTGCAGCACCTCTTCGTTGACCAGCGTGGTGAAGACAATCGGTCGATTGCCTTCAATTTTGGCCGTGTGATTGATCTGAAACACGGCCTGATGCGCCTTGTCCACGCTGTCGATAAAGGGCAGGCGCACATGCCGGGGCGTCATCTCGAACTGGGCCAGGATGGCGTTGCCAAAGGTTTCGGCAGTGATGCCGGTGCCGTCGGAGATGAAAAAGACTGTGCGTTGGGGCATGGTGGTCAAAGATGCTCGGGTATAGGCTGACTCCGACGGCCATCGGCTGACGGATTTACAATATCGGGATTATCCCGCATTCACCATGACGCGCTTTGCCTGCTCACTCGACCAAGAACAACCCCGGCGGTTGAGCGTCGTCATGTCTGTCACCCCCCTGTCCAAGGCTTGGGTGACCTGTTCCGGTTCAACTTTTGGAGCATTGAAATGTCAACCTTGTTTTCTCCGACCGCCCTGGTCGTTCCGTTTGAAAACCTGAGAATGTCCGACGTCGAGGCGGTAGGCGGTAAAAACGCCAGCCTCGGCGAGATGATCTCGCAACTGCCCCAGGGCGTGCGGGTCCCCACCGGCTTTGCCACCACCGCCCATGCTTTTCGCCAGTTTCTGGCGCATGATGGTTTGGCCGATCGCATCAACCAACGACTGGCTGCGCTGGACACCGAAGATGTTCGAGCCCTGGCCGAAGCCGGTGCCGAGATCCGCCATTGGGTCGAAAAACAGCCTTTTCCGGCTGACCTCGAAGCAGAAATCCGTCGCGCCTTCCAGACCCTGAGTGGGGGCAATGCGCAAGCTTCCTTTGCCGTGCGCTCTTCGGCCACCGCCGAGGACCTGCCAGACGCTTCGTTTGCCGGACAGCAGGAGACTTTTCTGAACGTGGTGGGCATCGAGGACGTGCTGTCCAAGATGAAGGAAGTGTTCGCTTCGCTCTACAACGACCGCGCCATCAGCTATCGCGTTCACAAGGGCTTTGCCCACGCCGATGTCGCCCTGTCGGCCGGTGTGCAGCGCATGGTTCGTTCTGACCTGGGCGCGGCGGGCGTCATGTTCACCATCGACACCGAGTCGGGTTTTGAAGAGGTGGTTTTCATCACTGCCAGCTATGGGCTGGGTGAGACCGTGGTGCAGGGTGCTGTCAACCCCGACGAGTTCTATGTTCACAAACCCATGTTGCGCGCCGGCAAAAAGGCCCTGATCCGTCGCAATCTGGGCTCGAAGCTGATTCAGATGGTGTTTTCGACCCCTGAACAAAAGCAAGCCACGGGCAAACTGGTGCAAACGGTCGATGTGCCCGCCGAGCAGCGCAACCGCTACTGCCTGAGCGACGCCGAAGTCGAGCAACTGGCGCACTACGCCCTGGTGATCGAACAACATTACGGGCGTCCGATGGACATCGAGTGGGGCAAAGACGGCACCGATGGCCAACTCTATATCTTGCAGGCACGCCCCGAAACCGTGAAGAGCCAATCCAAGGGCCAGGCCGAAATGCGCTACAAGCTCAAAGGTCAGGGTGAGGTCTTGGCCGAAGGCCGTGCCATCGGTCAAAAAATCGGCACCGGCCCGGTGCGCCTGGTCAGCAGCATCGCCGAAATGGATCGGGTCCAGCCCGGCGACGTGTTGGTGACCGACATGACCGACCCCAATTGGGAGCCGGTCATGAAGCGCGCCAGTGCCATCGTGACCAACCGGGGCGGACGCACCTGCCACGCTGCCATCATCGCCCGCGAATTGGGCATCCCGGCAGTGGTTGGCTGTGGCGATGCCACCGAGCGCCTGACCGACGGCACTCTGGTGACCGTCAGCTGCGCCGAGGGAGACACCGGCCGCATTTACGACGGCCTGCTCGAAACCGAGGTGACCGAAGTGCAGCGCGGCGAGATGCCGCCCATTGGCACCAAGATCACGATGAATGTGGGCAATCCGCAACTGGCCTTTGACTTCGCCCAGTTGCCCAACGAAGGCGTGGGTTTGGCGCGTCTGGAGTTCATCATCAACAACAACATCGGCGTCCACCCCAAGGCCATCCTGGACTACCCCAACCTGGACTCCGATTTGAAAAAAGCGGTCGAGTCGGTGGCCCGTGGGCATGCCTCGCCGCGCGCCTTTTATGTGGACAAGGTCGCCGAAGGCGTGGCCACCATCGCAGCAGCCTTCTGGCCCAAGCCGGTCATTGTGCGTTTGTCCGATTTCAAATCCAACGAATACCGCAAACTGATCGGCGGCAGCCGCTATGAGCCGGACGAAGAAAACCCGATGCTCGGCTTCCGTGGCGCTTCGCGCTACCTCAGCGCCGACTTTGGTCCGGCTTTTGCCATGGAGTGCGAAGCTTTGCGTCGTGTGCGCCTGGAAATGGGGCTGACCAATGTGCAGATCATGGTGCCTTTCATCCGCACCCTGAGCCAGGCCGAGAGGGTCGTTGCCCTCCTGTCACAGCATGGCTTGGAGCGCGGCAAAGACGATCTGAAGCTGATCATGATGTGCGAGTTGCCCAGCAATGCCATTTTGGCTGACGAGTTTTTGAAGTTCTTTGACGGCTTCTCCATCGGCTCCAACGACCTCACCCAACTCACCCTGGGTCTGGATCGTGACTCGGGCATGGAGTTGCTGGCGGCCGACTTCGATGAGCGCGACCCGGCTGTGCAAGCCATGCTCGATCGCTCGATTCAGGCCTGCTTGAAGCAGGGCAAATACGTCGGCATTTGCGGCCAGGGCCCGTCGGATCATCCCGACTTTGCCCGCTGGCTGGTCGAGCGCGGCATCACTTCTTTGTCGCTCAATCCCGACAGCGTGATCGAGACTTGGCAAAACCTGGCCAAGCATTGACGCCGATTGCGGCCCCCGGAGGCCGCGACCTGTGTTAAAAATCAGGGCATGGATACTAGCGCCCCTGCCGATGTCATTTTGGTCCGCCAGCGCCGCCGTCGATCGGTGGCCGTGGCCCTGTTGTTGGTGCTCAGCACCCTGATGGGTCTGGTTTGGGCCTGGTCTGAGCCAACTGACACGGTGGGACATTTTTGGTGGGTGACCCAATGCTTGCCCCTGGTTTACCTGGGGTTGGCGGTCTGGGCTGCCTGGCCTTTGCCCGGGGAGCCAGCGGAATGAGCCTGAGCGGGCTGCGCTGGGTCCCTTTGGGTTTGATGTTGGCGACCCTGCTGGCGGTCTTGCTCTGGTTGGCGGATCTTTTGCGGCTGCCCGCCGGTGTGGTGCAGGGGTTCTTGTTGATCACCTCGATCGTGGCTTACGCCGCCATTGGCATGGTGTGTCGCACCACCCAGTCGGAGGAGTATTACGTGGCCGGAAGGCGCATTCCGGCCTTGAGCAACGGCATGGCCACAGCAGCCGACTGGATGTCAGCGGCTTCCTTCATGGGTCTGACGGGCCTTTTGATGTCCGAAGGTTATTTGGGCGATGGCAGTCGTGCGGGTGGCTTGGCCTACGTGTTGGGCTGGACCGGGGGGTTTTGTTTGCTCGGCCTCTTGTTCGCCCGCCAAATCAACGCCAGTCGGGCCATCACCATCCCGCAGTTGTTGGGCGACCGCTTCCAAAGCCTGTGGTTGCGCCGCATGGCAGCGCTGGGGGCGGTCATTTGTTCGGCGGTTTATTTGGTCGCACAGATTTACGGCATCGGTCTGGTGGCGTCGATGTTGTCGGGCCTGACCTTTGAGCTTGGGGTGTTCATGGCGCTGGGCGGGATCTTGCTGTGTTCCTTTTTGGGCGGCATGCGCGCCGTCACCTGGACCCAGTTGTTGCAATGCATTGTTTTGGTGGTGACGATGCTCGCCGTGGCGGTGGCCGTCTCCTGGAAGGTGCGGGGGCATCCGGTGGTGCCGCTGGCGGCGGCTGAAGCGATGACCGAGGTCAACGAGCGTTCGCGCCAAATCGTGGCCGATCCGCTGGAGCAGTCGACGCGTGAAATGATGCAGATCCGCTTGCAGGATTTGAAACAGAAAATCGCCGATCCGATCACCGCCCGTCAACTCGAGCGTGAACGTTTGTTGCGCCAGATCAGCCTGCTCAAATCTGAAAACGCACCTTTGCGCGACATCCATCGACTGGAGTCCAACCCGGTGCTGCGCGACAGCGACATTGGCCGGCTGGTAACCGCCTGGACGCGCGAGAGCCAGCAAATCGAGACCGCCTTGCGACGCCCGATCGGTTTTGAGGGGCGCGCCGATCCGGACAAAGACCTCCCGTTGACCAACACTTTGGCGCTGGTGTTTTGCCTGATCCTGGGAACAGCGGGTTTGCCGCACATTCTGGGGCGCTCACTGACCACCGCCACCCCGCGGCAGGCGCAACGCTCGGTGGCCTGGGCCATGTTGTTCATTGTGTTGGTCTACATGACCGCCTCGGGTCTGGCGGTTTTGCTCAAGCAGTCTGTGTTGACCGAGTTGGTGGGAGCTCGGCTCGATGCCTTGCCGGAATGGGCCGATAAACTCAAATTGCGCAAGCTGGGCCTGTTGTCGATCCACGACTGGAACGGCGACGGTCGGGTGCAATGGGGCGACATCCAGTTGGGCAGCGATTTGCTGATGTTGGCCGCCCCCGACATTGCTCACATTCCGCCGGTGTTCACAGGGTTGATCGCGGCAGGGGCGCTGGCCGCGGCACTGTCGACGGCCGACGGACTGTTGCTGACCATTTCCAATTCGCTTTCTCTTGACGTTTATCCGCCTCGGCAGGACGAATCCGCCAACCCCCTGCGGCGGGTGATGCTGTCCAAGATCTTGCTCATGCTGGTGGCTTTGCTGGCGGCCTGGGTGGCCACCTATCGACCGGTCGATATTTTGTTTTGGGTGGCTTGTGCCTTTTCGCTGGCAGCCTCCACCTTTTTTCCGGTCATGTTGCTCGCCTTGCATTGGCCCCGCATGAGCCGCGCCGGGGCTTTGCTTGGCATGTTGTCCGGCATGGCGATGGCTTTTTACTATATTTTCATCAATCACCCCTGGATTCAAACCCGTTTGGGTCTGAGCCCCGAGGCCACCAGTTGGTGGGGCCTGGAGGCCCACAGCGCCGCCGTGTTCGGCGTCCCCATCGGACTGCTGGCCGGTGTCTTGGGCAGTTGGCTCAGTCCGTCTGGCCGTACCCTGCCAAAGGCGCTATAATCCAGGGTTTTACCTTGCCGCACACTGCGTTGACGCCGGTGGCGGCTTCATCCACAAGGAGAGTCCATGCGTCACTATGAAATCGTTTTGCTGATCCATCCGGATCAATCCGAGCAGGTTCCTGCCATGC